>JACXTT010000856.1_pt1 | contig 51829 bp, 38 predicted proteins | sample 9270951 | NCBI WGS metagenome assembly JACXTT01 (sample SAMN15532306, study PRJNA645909) | rock metagenome | isolation source: weathered quartz diorite | place: Puerto Rico | collected 2017-06-21
CACATGCCTCGCGTCAAACGTGGTGTAACGGCTCGCGCCCGCCATAAAAAAGTTCTGGCCCTTGCAAAAGGTTTTCGCGGTCGCCGCGGTAATGTCTTCCGTATCGCCAAAGAAGCGGTAATGAAGGCTGGGCAATATGCCTACCGTGACCGTCGTACCAAGAAACGTGTGTTCCGCCAGTTGTGGATCGCCCGTATCAATGCAGCTGCACGTCAGTGCGGCATGACCTACAGCCAGTTTGCCAATGGCATCAAGAAGGCTGGTATCGAGATCGACCGCAAGGTTCTGTCCGATATCGCTATTCATGACATGGCAGCTTTTGCTGGCATCGTGGAGCAAGTCAAGGCCAAGCTGGCTGCTTGATTCGCGACCGATAGCTATCTTTTTGATAGCTGTCTACGCACCAAGAACAAGGGCTAGGGCTTGAAAGAGCACTAGCCCTTTTTCATTCGAACCCAATACCTCTCCTGCATTCATGAACGATCTCCAGCCCATCGTCGACGCCGCCCAGGCCGCATTTGCACAGGCCGCTACACCGGCCGACCTGGAAAACGCCAAGGCCCAGTTTCTGGGCAAGTCCGGGCGCATGACCGAGCTGATGAAGGGCATGGCCACCCTGAGTGTGGAAGAAAAGAAAACCCGCGGCGCTGCGATCAACCTTGCCAAGCAGGCGATTGAAGCGGCCTTGACTGGTGCGCGTCAGGCCATGGCCGACGCCGAACTCGCTGCGCAATTGCAAGCCGAAGCGCTGGATGTGACCTTGCCTGGTCGCCAACGCGGGCAGGGCGGTTTGCACCCCGTATCGCTCGCACAAGAGCGTATCGAAGCCATCTTCGGCTCGATGGGCTTTGACGTGGCCCAAGGCCCCGAGATCGAAGCCGACTGGTTCAACTTCACCGCGTTGAACACGCCGGAAGACCATCCTGCGCGCTCAATGCACGACACCTTCTATGTCGAAGGCGGCTCGGCCACTGCGCCCAACCTGCTGCGCACGCACACCAGCCCTATGCAAATCCGCTACGCGGTGCAGCACGTAAAAAAACACCGCGCTGCTGCTGGTGATTCCGGTGTTGGTTTGTACAGCGGTGCGATGCCCGAGATTCGCGTGATCGCGCCGGGCCGCACCTACCGTGTCGACAGCGATGCGACGCACTCGCCGATGTTCCACCAGGTCGAAGGCCTGTGGGTTGGCGAGAACATCAGCTTCAAGGATTTGAAGTCGGTCTACCTGAACTTCATCACGACATTTTTCGAGACGGATGCGCTGCAACTGCGCTTCCGCCCCAGCTATTTCCCGTTCACCGAGCCCAGCGCCGAGATCGACATCATGTTCGAAACTGGCCCGCTCAAAGGCCGCTGGCTGGAAGTCTCTGGCTCTGGCCAAGTGCACCCGCAAGTGATCCGCAACATGGGCCTGGACCCTGAGCGCTACATCGGCTTTGCGTTTGGCTCCGGCATCGACCGCCTGGCCATGCTGCGCTATGGCGTGAATGATTTGCGCCTGTTCTTTGATGGCGACATCCGCTTCCTGTCGCAATTTCAATAATTTTGAGGGAAAGACCGCAGCAACACGCAGTGTGCAAGCGCTGTCCCCAACTGACTAAATACCGCCGTTTAGAACATGCAATTCCCTGAATCCTGGCTCCGCGCTTTCTGCAATCCTCCGATCTCGACTGCCGTACTGGCCGAGACCCTCACCATGGCTGGTCTGGAGGTGGAGGAGCTCAATCCGGTTGCGCCTCCGTTCACCAAGATCGTGGTTGGCGAGATCAAGACGGCAGAACAACATCCCAATGCAGACCGCCTGCGCGTTTGCACCGTCGATGTCGGCCAAGCCGAGCTGTTGAACATCGTCTGTGGTGCGCCCAATGCCCGCGTGGGTATTCGCGTGCCATGCGCGCTGGTAGGTGCCGAATTGCCTCCTGGCGAAGACGGCAAGCCTTTCCTGATCAAGGTGGGCAAGTTGCGTGGCGTGGAAAGCCAGGGCATGCTGTGCTCCGCCAAAGAATTGCAACTGGCGGACGACCACGGTGGTTTGCTGGAGCTGGCGGCTGACGCACCCGTGGGCCAGAACATCCGCGAGCATCTGAATCTGGATGACACGCTGTTCACGTTGAAGCTCACGCCCAATCTGGCGCATTGCCTGAGCGTCTACGGCGTAGCGCGCGAAGTGTCTGCGTTGACCGGTTCGCCCTTGCTGACCCCCGCCATTGCACCTGTTGCGGTGACGAACCAGGACAAAGTGCCGGTGAAGATCAGCGCGCCCGATCTGTGCGGCCGCTTCTCCGGTCGCGTGGTGCGCAATGTCAACACCAAGGCCAAGACCCCGCAGTGGATGGTGGATCGTCTGGCGCGTTGCGGTCAGCGCAGCGTGACACCGCTGGTGGACATCTCCAACTACGTGATGTTCGAATTCGGTCGTCCATCGCACATCTTCGATCTGGAAAAAATTCACGGCACGCTGGATGTGCGCTGGGGCAAGGCGGGCGAAGAACTCAAGCTGCTCAATGGCAACACCGTGACCGTGGACGACAAGGTGGGCGTGATTGCTGACGATGTGCAAGTCGAGTCTCTAGCCGGCATCATGGGCGGCGATGCGACTGCGGTGTCCGATGACACGAAGCACGTTTATGTGGAGGCCGCGTTCTGGTGGCCCAAATCCATCGCAGGCCGTTCGCGCCGCTATAACTTCTCTACCGACGCTGGTCACCGCTTTGAGCGTGGTGTGGACCCCAGCCAGACTGTAGAACACATTGAGCGCATCACCCAGTTGATTCTGGAAATTTGTGGAACGCCTGAGTCCACCTGTGGCGTTATCGATGATCTGCAGCCCAACGTGCCCAAGCCAGCTCCCGTGAGCCTGCGCGTGGCCCGCGCTGCCAAGGTGATTGGCATGCCGGTCACACAAGCGCAGTGCGTGGACGTATTGCAGCGCCTGGGCTTGCCGCTGACGCAAGCCGATGGCGTGATCACGGTCACGCCACCGGCCTACCGCTTTGACATCCAGATCGAAGAAGACCTGATTGAAGAGGTGGTGCGCATCGTCGGCTACAACAACCTGCCGAACACGCCGCCGCTGGCGCCCATCTCGGCCAAGGTGCGTACCGAGTCGCAGCGCAGCCCGTTCGCCGTGCGCCGTGCGCTGGCGGCGCTGGGTTACACGGAAACCATCAACTACAGCTTTGTCGAAGACCGCTGGGAGCATGAGCTGGCCGGCAACCCCAATCCGATCAAGCTGATGAACCCGATTGCCAGCCAGATGAACGTGATGCGCACGTCATTGCTGGGTTCTTTGCTACAAGTTTTGAAGTTCAACCAGGCCCGCAAGGCGCCGCGCGTGCGCGTGTTCGAGATCGGACGCGTGTTTCTGCGCGATGCATCTGTGCCCGAGTCCGGCAGCACGGTGCAGGGCTTTGATCAGCCCATGCGCATCGCCGCGCTGTCCAGCGGCAGCGCGAATGCACAGCAGTGGGGCCACAAAGAGCAGGGCGTTGATTTCTTTGATGCCAAGGGCGATGTGGAAGCCTTGTTGGCACCGCTAAAGGCCGAGTTCAAGCCCGGCAACCATCCCGCAATGCACCCCGGCCGTTGCGCCCAGGTGCTGGTGGGCGGCAAGATCATTGGCCATGTCGGCGAATTGCATCCCAAATGGCGCCAAGGCTACGAATTGCCGCAGGCGCCCATGCTGTTTGAGCTGGAGCTGGAACCCGTCTTGGCCCGCCAGTTGCCTGAATTTGCGCCGGTGGCCAAGTTCCAGGCCGTGCAGCGCGACATTGCCGTGGTGGTGGCTGACGACGTGACACACGCTAGCCTGATGGCTGCCGTGTGGGCCGCACCGACGGCGGGTTTGCTGCGCGATGCCCAGTTGTTTGACGTCTACCGCCCCAAGCTGGCCAAGGACGCCGTGGCTGAGGCGGGTGCTACCGATCGTAGCCTGGCGGTTCGCCTGACGCTGAACAGCGAAGACGGCACGCTCACCGATGAGCAGATTGAAGCGGCGGTGAAAGCTGTGGTGGATCAGTTGCAGTCGACTGTCGGTGCACGCCAACGTGTCTGATTCAGATAGCCAACGAGCCAAGGAAAGCGGAATTATGGATTTTTCTGTTGAAAGTCTGGAAACCCCGGCGCTGACCAAAGCGCAGCTGGCGGATCTGTTGTTTGAGCAAATCGGCCTGAACAAGCGCGAGTCCAAGGACATGATTGATGCGTTCTTCGATCTGATTGCCGCCAGCCTGGTAGATGGCACCGACGTCAAGATTTCCGGCTTTGGCAATTTCCAGATCCGCACCAAGGCGCCCCGGCCGGGCCGCAACCCGCGCACCGGCGAGGCCATTCCCATCCAGGCGCGCCGGGTGGTGACCTTCCACGCCAGCCACAAGCTCAAAGAGCAAATCCAGGACGAAGGCAAGCAGGCCAGCGCCGTTTAGCAACACCAGGCAACCATTTGGCGGTTCAGCGCCAAATGGTCTTTGCACGCAGGCAAAACTTAGAGTAACCTCTACGCTTTCCCTCGTACAGCATTGATTTCAATGGAGAAAACTCTCCCCCCCATCCCGGCCAAACGCTATTTCACCATCGGTGAAGTCGGCGATTTATGTGGTGTCAAACCCCACGTGCTACGGTATTGGGAGCAGGAATTCACGCAACTGCGCCCCATGAAGCGGCGAGGCAACCGTCGCTACTACCAGCACCATGAGGTGCTGATGATCCGCCGCATCCGCGATTTGTTGTACGACCAGGGCTTCACCATCAGCGGCGCGCGCAACAAAATGCAGGAATTGCTGCAAAGCGAGCGCGACAAAAAGCGCAACGGCGAAGTCATGCTGGATGGCGTGGACGTGCTGGAAGTGGACGACGCAGACCTGGACGATTTTGAGGACAGCGAGCTGGCGGACGCCATCGACGCACCGGCCGTGCAACTGGCACAACTCCGGCGCGAATTATTTGAAATTCGGGAGTTGTTAAGCGCCGCTTACTGAAAATTGGGCCTTCTGTCAGGTTATAATTGAAGGCTAGATCGGTGTGTGGCGCAGCCTGGTAGCGCACTTGCATGGGGTGCAAGGGGTCGAAGGTTCGAATCCTTTCACACCGACCATTTAGTTGTCCAGAGGGCTCCAAGTAAATTTACTTGGAGCCCTTTTTCATTGGGGAATCCGGGGCTTACTGTCCAATTTGATCCCATCAGATTTATTGACGTCCAGGCCCAAGTGGGGGAACATGAGGGGGAACAAATGCTTGTTCCCCTATGTTTTTCCTCTTTGTTCCCCCATGTGGGGTTGGGCGCCCAATATGCTGACTGATGTAAGTTGCAAAAACGCAACCTGTCCCGCTGAGAAACGGCAGATGCGTTTCACCGATTCCGGGGGGCTCTATCTCCAGGTCGACCGGAATGGATCGAAGCGCTGGTTCTGGAAATACAGGGCATCCGGTGTGGAGAAGCGCCTAGCACTGGGCGCCTATCCCGAGGTCAGTTTGAAGGAGGCCAGGCTCGCCAGAGATGGGGCGAGGGCAGTCAAGGCTGGTGGACAGGACCCTGCTGAACGTCGGAAGGTTGAGAAGCTCAAAGAGTCTGCTCAATTGACTGACACGTTTAAAGAGACCGCTCAGGAATGGTATGACAAGAATAAGTCCAGATGGAGTGGCCACTATGCAGTTCGTGAACTGCGTAATCTGGAAAAGGACCTCTTTCCTTATCTTGGGGATCGGAAGATGCGGCAGATTGAGCCCATCGAGCTGTTGGCTGTTCTCCGCAAGGTCGAAGAACGCGGAGCCTTGGATGTGGCCCATCGGGTGCTGAGCACGGCACGGTTTGTTTGGCGATATGCTGTGGCTACCGCACGCTGCCCGCGGGACATTACCGCTGATCTGAAAGGCGCCTTGACGCCGCATCACGGTAAGCACTTTGCGGCGATCACCGATCCGGAGAAGTTGGGTGAATTGCTCAAGGCCATTCGTTATTACCAGGGTGGCCCAATCGTGCGTGCAGCGTTGCAGTTAGCGCCTATGCTGTTCCAAAGACCAGGGGAGCTGCGTGCTGCCGCATGGGAGGAAATGGATCTTGAGCAGGCCACATGGACCATTCCCGCCGTGCGCATGAAACGCAAAGTGGATGGAAAACTCAATGGTCCCCCTCATGTAGTCCCTCTACCAACGCAGGCGGTAGCAATCATTAAGGAATTGCAAGCCATTACAGGGCATGGGACACTTCTGTTTCCTGGAGAACGGAGTCATGAACGCCCAATCAGTGACAATACCTTGCGAGCGGCTTTACTGACCTTGGGCTATGGTCCAACGGTGCAAAGTGTCCATGGATTCCGGGCAACAGCGCGGACTATCTTGGCTGAAGTGTTGGAGTTTGACCCGCTCATCATTGAAGCTCAACTTGCGCATGCTGTTAAGGATGCAAACGGGAGGGCCTACAACCGTACTTCCTATTTACAGCAACGCGCTGGCATGATGCAGCGGTGGGCAGATTACTTGGATGAAATTTCTGTATCTACTATGTTGGTTTGATGATGGGTGAATCTGCAAGGATGCAGTCGCAATGCACCATGCCTACAAATTTGGCACTGCGATTAAGAATTCGCCTGCTCCGCTAGAAAATGGAAAAAGCCCATGTAAATCATGGGCTTTTTTTCGTCTGTATGTTTTGACTATCAAATTAACTATCAATCAACGAGATGGTTGGTTAGGTAGGTGGGACAAGTTTTTGACTGCTTGAAGGCCTGATTCAGCAGTTGGAAAGATTGGAATATTCTTCAAATGGGACTATCCGCAGCTCGATAGCAATGTGCAGCACTTCGAGCGACTCTCTATGCAGGTTCTTGCTCGTTATTCCAGTCTGACACTCGATCCGCGAGATCCTCGGTTTTGCGATATTCGGCATATCGCACCAGATGGATTCTCTGTGCCTGTATGACTCGCGCCGCCGACAGCGCGGCCAAAACCCAGGGGAAGCCACAGAGTTTTCGCCCTGCCTGCCATTGGTGGAGTGCGCGCACCAATGCGGCACAATGCAGTTACAAAATAAAACGGAAGAATTAGAGGGGGAAAAACATGTCACTAAGCCGGAAGTCGATAACCTCAGGAAATCTCTTCGCGATGACCATCATCCCGCCTCGGTGGGCCGTAGCGACGTTTTTGATCACGAATCACTACCGGCGCTGAGTGATGTCCCGGTTTGTCGCCTGGAACGATCTGCTGCTGTCGGAGTTTTTCTCTGCAGCCTCCGAAAATGAAGAAGTATGGATCCGCACGACACGCGCAGAACTAGACTCATTCGGCTTGCACCTCGGCGGCGCTCAAGGCCTGGTTGACGCTGTCGGATCCGGGGCCCCTTGGCTACCGGGTGGCCTTGCAAATAGTGCGGACGCCGCCCGTATCTTGGTCCAGCAGCGCCGAGATACCTTGCGCTCACCGTCCTACCGGGATCCCGGAGCATCAAATTCTAGATACACCAACACGAAGGCGCCTGCCTATCTTCCTATTCTTGCGGTATGGGTGTTAGCCGCCTCGGGCGAGCAGGTGGAAGGTGGATTTTACGCTTCAGTGGAGGAGTTGCTTGGCCGTCAGTTTAGGAATGAACAGAGGGTTACTGAGGCCATGTCCTTAGCATGGAGAGACCTTGAAGCTTGGTCTGTCGGGGAGTGCGCGGGCCGCTTCGGGAATTTCCACTGCCGCGTTTTAGGTGAACACCGCTTTGTCGGCATTCCGCGTTCCCAATGCCTCGTCAGCCGACACGACGAGTGGAACCTTCACCGGCTCTTCTGGGAGCTCAGGCTCCGGCCAGGCCAGAATCTGCCGGATTCAACGCTCGCAACCCTGCTCGAGCGGGGTCGCGAATCTCCCTTCCTGACCAAGCCACTTCGTTCTGCTATGGCGAAGCCTGAATACAACCCCCCACTCTCTGCACTTTTCCGGAAGCTTCTCGGATCGTGGAGTGGCAACCGGCCGAAGGTGGTCCACGCTGACACCGACCAGCCCAGTGGCGAGGGACCGGCAAATGAGCCTGTCGAGGCAAAAGCTGTGGTCACACTTGTGCTTTTGCCATCCGAAGAAGTGCCGAACGGATGGGATGTGTGCTGGAGCTTTCCGGCAATAGTCGATGCGCCCCGCTGCAGCTTCGAGATCGAAGGGCAGCGCCTGCCTGCTCTCCTGCACCGAGCTAGTGCAAACTTTCTAACGGCTGTTTCGGAGCGTCCCGTCCGCCAGTCGCTTGCAGCCCTGTCTGCTTCAGCGTCGGCGCAGCTCGAAGTAAAAGTTCAGTTTGAAGACGATAGCGCCAGCACATCTGGCGACCAATGCCGCAAGGAAATGATCCGGCAGACTCCCCGCCGTGTACTGGCTTGGAACTCGATAGATCCACGCTTCGGACAGCAGCTTACCGAGCGTGATGTCCCTCTCTACGGTGTCTTCTACCTAATTTGCGCCCCGGCCGACTGGTCCAGGACCTATCCCTGGCTTCGACGGGAGCAGATCTCTTTCGAGCTAATGGAGGTGAGCGGTTTGCCAAGCGAGTGGCGGATGGCCTGCGTTCATAGAGCAGAGAGGCTCACTGCGGAGCATCGAAAATATTTGGCTGATGATCCCGAAGCCACTGACGTGCCGCCAGCCAGGTTACGGCTTGTCGGGGGGAGCCGACTGCTGCGTGGCGGCGCACGCTTGTTTGCTTCATACGACCTGCCTGCTGTTGAATTCGAAGCACCTCCTGTAGCGCGTCTTGAGGCTCCTGGACTGCAGCTTTCAGAGGTGCCCCAACATGCTGCCAAGGAAGGTCAATCGGGAATTCGGCGTTTCCTGGTTGCTTTGCCTGATCTGAACCGCAGCAGCTTCGACATTAGGCTTGTGGCAGGCACGGCCGAGCTGGCGAACATCCGTCTGCGGGTGGCCGATCCTGATGGGGAGGGCCGTGGGGAGGCCAGGGATTTTTCACTCGACCCGTTGGGATTTCCAAGATCTGTTGTCGGGGGACTAAATGGCAATCGCATTGGCCGCGAGCATCAGGATCCGACTGGCGAGGGGTGGCACAGCGAACAAATGCAAGAGATTCAAGCTATAGCGGAGTGGGCAGGCGAATCCTTCACGGGGTCAGGCGCAGCACAGTTTCTGGACACGCTGGCAGCGCGAGGATCGATATCGTACGGTGCGGTGAGGGACCACATCTCACGGATCTCCGGCGGTATCAATCCCATTTCCTTGCTGATGGACCTGCGGGCGCGAGGCTGCCTAGAAATTGAGACCGATGGCAAGGGACACTTCGTTCGCATCCACGGTGTAGCTCCCTCTCTGTATGGATTGCCTGCTACTCAGGATGGCCTGCCGCTATTTGGCGTATCGGGGACCCTGCGGCTAGCCCAATGGACTTTACTGCAAGGCAATGGAAATTTCATGGTGACCGCCGCAGAACCTTTCGCAGGGCAGTTGCCAGCGTTGCGCGTGGCGGCAGTTGACGCGCATTCCGTCCAAGCTGAGTGTTCCTCTATGGGCTTGCTCTTTGCGCCGAGTCCGGCGCGGGATGTGGCTCGCTGGGCGGGGTCGCTGAAGCAGGCCAGGGAATCTGCGGAATCGCGGGGGACAGAATCAGTTTTCGCCGAGCTGGGGCATCTACATCGACTGAAGGCAGATTCGGCTCGGTTCGTACCGGTTAGCGAGCCACGCATGTCTATCGACCGGGAGTGCGGTGCGCAGCTTTTTAGTTTCGATGACCCTCAGGCTACTGCCTTGCAGCTGTACGTCCTAGGCGTGCGCCGCGCAGATGGAACTTCGAGGTATTCGCACATGCCCGACTCGCGTTGGGGAGTATGGATCTCGCAGTTGGCCTTTGCGGAAATGCTCAAGGAGAAGCATGGCCGGAACGACGCATTTCCTTGGCCGCTCCACTATGACCCAGAAGTGCGCGACTTATGGGTGCCTGCGCGACTGCGTCCGCCTGCTGTGCTTGAACGGGCCCTGGCGCTTTGCTCGGGAATGGGGCCCGCGATCCATTTCCTTTCTTCCGGCAGCGATGCCGACGGCAGGTCGCCTGTTTTCGACAGCTACGCTGGACGCGTAGTTGGGGCTATTAGCCATGTGTATCGGGAGTTTGTTCCGGGGCATTGGCTCCGCTACAGCTGGGTTCCCCCAGACATCGCGCAACAAATCGCTGCGCTACTGGGGTGTGCCTTGGAGCCATTTGCGTGCGTAGAGGCGGCCCGTAGCTCAGAAACTTTGAATGCTTAAAAGGACGGTAAGAGTGCAAGAAACCATAGGCGAAGATCCGATCGGTTCCTGGGAACAGCTGAAGGGCCATTTGAAGCGGTACATCCAATCCGCATTTGGCACCGATTCGCCATCTTTTGAGGCCGAACGCGAAGCGCTTCTCAATACTCCTGGCGTGCTATTCCAGGAGCCGTACCTTGAGCTACTGCCCTCCTATGTGAATGCCAAGGCGCTCAGCGCTCTCGACGGAGTGGACCTGCCTGGCTTGGATGAAGCGGCAAGGCAGGGATTCATCGCTTTGGCGGGAGCGGGGCTCATGCCCGCTGGCGCGGATTTGTACGTGCACCAGCAACGGATGCTCCAAGCCGCTATGCAACGCAAGCATTGCGTGGTCGTTACCGGCACGGGCTCTGGCAAGACGGAGTCGTTCCTGCTACCGGTATTTGCGTCTATCGCGAGGGAAGCACTACGGCCTTCAGGTGGCTGGGCTGCAGCAGCGCCCCCGGCGGCGTTGCCGTTCGAGTGGAAGATCGCTCCACAGTGGAGTTTCGATCGGGCTGGCGCACGCGGTGAGCAGCGGAAACCCGCTGTCAGGGCCTTGCTTCTGTACCCAATGAATGCACTGGTAGAAGACCAGATGTCCCGCTTGCGCCGCGCGTTGGACTCAGATGATGCACATGCAGCGTTTGATCGGCACTGGGGCGCCAACCGCGTTCGGTTCGGCCGCTATAACGGTACTACCCCCGTGCCAGGCCACCCATGGCGGCTCGACGGGCAGGACCAGCGTGAACTGAATAAGCCCAAGCACGACGAGCTTAAGGCAGCGTTGAAGCAAGCTATCGACCAGTACCAACAGCTGGCAACAGCGACACGGGCCGCTCAGGAGCGCCTTCGCTCCGCGACCGCTGCCGGTGGCGATACCCGTGATGCCAAGCAGCAACTCACCGATCTTAAAGAGCAGCTGTCGTTTGTGCCGCGGATGTCGCCCAGCGCGGCTGAGATGTTCCATCGCTGGGAGATGCAGGCCGCGCCTCCTGATCTTTTGATCACCAACGTGAGCATGCTTTCCATTATGCTCATGCGTCAGGCTAGCCATGCGATCGCAGGGGACCGCGCTGATGCTGATGTTTTCGCAGCCACGCGTGAGTGGCTTGCAGAAGACCGGGACAATCACGTTTTCCAGCTAGTCCTTGACGAGCTCCACCTTTACCGCGGCGCGTCAGGGACAGAAGTCGGGTACTTGCTCCGGTTGTTGCTGGAACGACTTGGCTTAAAACCGGACAGCAGCCAACTTCAAATCCTCGCTTCCAGTGCATCGTTGGACGGCGAGGACGAGAACACATACAAGTTCCTGGGTGAGTTCTTCGGGATGGGGTTAGAGGTCGCGCGCGCTAAGTTTTATGTAGAAGGAGGGGTCAGTGTGAATGGGGCTCCCGAAGGCCCCACCGAAATTCCGCCTTCCTTTGCGGAGGATTGCTTGGCCGCTGCAAGGCAAGCAGATGGGGCTAAGCCCACTGACCGGCTGGCAGGCGAATTTGCCTCCAGTATTGGCGGTGCCATTCCTGCAAAGCGCCTTGTAGACTCTTTTTGGAAGGTAGAAGGAGGGCGTGGCCGCCACCGCGCCATTTCGCTTTCCAGCCATCTGCAAAGCCTGTTCCCCCACATGGAGGCAAGCGACGCTAGCGATGCGGTCCGCGGGCTGCTCTTGGCAGCAGGAAGGGCGGCGCAGCTCGCATCGGTGAAAGCGATCCAGCCCGCCCATCCTTTGCCGCGGATACGGTTCCACTGGATGATCAAGAACATCGATGGCCTATGGGCTACTGCCCAGCATGTTGGTCAAGACCGGCGCCGCAGGGTTGGGCGCTTGCTTGCCGAGCCCCGGATGGATATTGACGGCGATCGGGCGCTTGAGGTGCTGTACTGTGAATGCTGCGGAACGCAGCTGCTTGCTGGCTACAAGACTCCTGCGTCGATCCCTGGGCATATCGACCGATACGAATTGGCACCCATGCCTCCAGCGATCGAAGGCTTACCGGAGTCGACGCCCCAGACAAGGACCGACGCACAGCGCTATGACAAGCTGGGCATCGTTCACTTGCTGCCGAGCGATTGGGAGGGAGTCTCAGATCCGTCAGAGCTCCAGTGGACACAAGGATCGGAGGAGCGTGATGAGACCACCCGGCGGCCCGTGCTTACGGCCGCCGCAGGCTGGTTGCTTTCTTCCATCGATCCTTTGACGGGCATTGTCGAGGTGGGCAAGGCGCCTGTAGGCAATGGCGTTCCCTGCCTTTGGTTCCAACTGGAAGCATCAGGCGATCTGCTGCCTGCGATTCCGCAGCGCTGCCCATCATGCAAGATCGACTACTCAGTGCGCAAAGGCGGCCGACCGGCCCCGATCCGGTCTTTCGCAACTGGCCTGACCCAGACATCCCTGTTGCTGACGAAGCACCTCATGGGGGTCATGCCAGAAGGCGCAGGCCGGAAGCTCGTCGCGTTTTCTGACAGCCGGCAGTCTGCCGCCAGGTTGGCCAACGGGGTCGAGACCGAACAGTGGGAGCATCTGCTGCGAGTCGCAGTGCTGCGCGAGATCCGGGCGAGGGCAGCCGGAGGCATCGAACCAATCAAGCGGCAGCTTCTCGATGCCTTGGAGGTTGGAGATGTGACCCAAGGGCAAACCATCTTGCGCGCTCTGAGAGAATCGTTGCCGCCTGCCCAGTTCGAGGCGTTGGCAGAATTTTGGCGAGACGCGAAATCCGTGCTGGATGATCCTGAGTTCGCTAGCGAAGAAGCCAAATCGAACGTTAGCCGCCTGATGCACTGGCAGCCCGGGTTCGTGCGCTTCGACGAATTCCTTTCTCGGCCGAATTTGGCCAAGCAGACGCTTCCTCCGCTTTGGGAATACTTTGTGCGCCTTGGGGTCAATCCTGCAGGCCCGGGGATCGATTCAAAGCGCGTCGGTGAGAGGGAGGATTGGACGTCGTTCTTCGATTTCGAACCTCCAAATGGGCCCAGGCTTTCGTCGACTGAGTTTCCGCAAGCGAAAGCCGACAGGCTTGAGCACTTCGGCGACTCACTGCGCCGGCAGTCTTGGCGGGCCATTTCCGGGCGGCTGCTTTACGACCTCGAAGCGCAAGGAGTCGGCCACCTTTGCTTGCCGCCCTCAGCGGGCAAGCTCCACCCTTCGAACATTGATGAGCAGGTCTTCCGGGGGGTCTGCGAGAGCGTTATCCGCATCCTTACCGAACAGAGGCGCACGAATCCTCCGCAAAGGGATTGGCCGCCGGAGGCTTGGTCCCGGGACCAGCCACGGCGGGACCGGAGGGAGGGGGCCGACAAGGCGCGTATCGGAAACTATCTTCATGCTTGTGCCAGCCGGCTCGGCGTTGGTTGGGAAGGCCTTCGGGATAGCGTGCGTGATGCATTAGCCCGAGTTGGGCATGGAACCAATGACGCTTGGGGGATCGTGGAGCTTTCTTCCCTCTGGGTAAAAGTCGCCGCACGCGATTCCCGGCCGTGGGCGTGCGAGCGCTGCGGCCAGGTCCATTGGCAGCCATCGGGGGGGATCTGCTCCCGTTGCACTGCGCACTTGCCTTCGACCCCGAATGGTCAGCGCTCGGCGGCGGAGATTGAGCGGGACCACTACTACGCCTACCTTGCGGCCGATGCCGGATCGGGATTCCGGATCCACGCAGAGGAGCTCACCGGTCAGACAAGCGACCAGGCCCAGCGCCAACGGCACTTCCGCGACGTTTTCTTTCCAGATGAAAGTGTCGCGGATGTGGTGCGGAGGGAAGTTGTGCGCCAGGTCGACACGATCGACCTGCTGTCTGTGACAACGACGATGGAAGTAGGCGTAGATATTGGCGCGCTGCAGTCCGTGTTCCAAGCCAACATGCCTCCCGAGCGCTTCAACTACCAGCAGCGCGCAGGCCGGGCGGGCCGTAAAGGTCAGGCTTTTTCAGTCGTCCTGACCTACTGCCGCGGCCAGACACATGACCGGATCCACTTCGACCATCCCGATGAGATGACAGGCGGCATTCCTCCGCAGCCAACGGTGTCGGTAACCGAGGACCAGCGCCTACTCGCCGAACGCCTGGTTGCCAAAGAGGTTCTTCGTCGGGCATTCCGGTCTGCCGGCTGCATGTGGCACGACTCGGGCAGGCCGGTGGATACGCATGGCGAAATGGGGCTTGTCCATGAGTATTGCGGTGCACGCAAGGTATCGGTCGAGCAATGGTTCCTGGACCAGCGCGCAGAGATTGACGGTATCGCTCACGTGGTCTCGAGGGGCACGGAAATCGATCCAATACGGCTTGCCAATGACGCCCAGGATCTTCCGGCGCGCCTGGAGGAGGTTGCCAGCACAGCGTCTGATCCGAGCCAAGGGCTTGCTACGGCTCTTGCCGAAGCGGGGGTATTGCCGATGTATGGCATGCCGACGTCCGTGCGTAACCTGTATTTCCACCTTCCGCCAGAGCCAGCGGGCCAATCGAGAGAACCGAAGGTGCTTGACCGGACACTTGACCATGCAATCACTGATTTTGCGCCGGGCTCGGAGCGTATCTGGGACAAGCGGCTGCTTTCGCCAATAGGTCTCGCGGGGTCGATTGCCCATGACCGCAGCTACAAGTGGAAAACCATTGACCGTCCGATCGGGAGCGCAACTTGGCAGCTTTTCTGCCAGAGCTGCAGGAACTTCACCGTATACCGCGCCGATCCCGCCACGTTGCGGCCTACTCAGGCTATCGATGGATGGGACGAATCTTGGATTAAAAATCCGCCTTCCCAACCTTGCCCTCGATGCGGCGCTGTTGCGGACCTGTCCTTGGCCGTTGTTCCCAATGGCTTCGTGACCGACCTCAATATCGAGAAGCCAGTGACGTCGACGGAGTCGTCACGCAATGGCGGACCGAGGTCTTTCGTTGCATCGCCTTCGCTGCGCGCGGTGCCGCAACGCCCGCTTGGCCGGGCGTTCCTGGCATTGGACCACCAGGGGCAGGTCTACCGGATCGCGCAAGGTCCGGGGGGGAAGCCGTTCGGTTTCAACCGGACCCCTTCGCTTCGCCAGCATAGGGGGCAGCAATGGTTGGACGGTGAGATCTGGAAAGCGACGCCTGATGAGGCCGAGATCTCCGCAAGCATTGCATCTCCGAAGACCACGGACGTGTTGAGCATCAGGCTTCTCGATGGCAGTGGCTTGGCTTTCTTCGACGACGCTAAAGAGCTTTGTTCGAGGCGGGCAGCCTGGTATTCCGCTGCCACCATCTTGCAGCGCGCGATCGCATTGGAACTCGACGTTGATTCGCTTGATATCGAGATTGCGTCTGTCCACAGGTATCTGGAGGACAGCAGCGTGTCCGGCACCGAGCTGTACTTTGCAGATGACCACCCCAATGGCGCAGGGCTGGTTGACTGGGCCAGTCGCAACTGGGCGGCCTTGCTGGCCGGCTGTATAGACGGCGATGGTGAGTATGCAAGGCTCGGCTCAATGATGCGGGAGGAGTGCCGGCGTGCAACCCAAAGCCAACAGGTGTGGCGCTCGCCTGACCTCCTGCTTCGCGGCTTCCGGAACCGGCATCTTCATGGGTTGATCGAATGGCGGCTGGGACTTGAGCTATTGCGCGTCATGTATGACCCCGCCTTCCTGCCTGGACAGGACCAGTTCTTCGAGGATTGGGGCGTAGGCTTGCGCAGCTGGGAGGCGGTGGCATCGGAGCTGGCAGACACCTATTGCGCGGCCTACGAAAAGGGTACCCAGGCCCGGCAAAGGGGGCCCATGGGTGCACATGGCTGGATAGCCTGGCGAGGCATGAACGGTCCGGAATCGATGGTCCTTTATCTGGTGAGCCATCCGCTATGGGCCGCTTCTGTGACTGGCTCAGGACCGGTCAATCCGGGCCTTATTGACTGGGCCCGCAACATCGGGGCGACGGCGATCTACTTAGTCGATTCATTCAACTTATCGCGCCGGATGGCATGGGTACGTGGCAACCTGGACCTCTTCCCGAAGCTCGATATCAGTACGGCTGGTTTGGGAACGGGCGGCGGGATGCCACCAACACCTAAGGAACCCTGGATGCAGGAGCTGATCGGTTTGCAAGAAGGCGGCGTCTTGGCTCACGAGGGGTGGAGTTGGACAAAAGTAGCCGGCGGTGATGGCTGGGCTGCTCAGCCAGGAGTCTGGCTCGCGGATGTCAACGGCCAGCCGGTCAAGGTGAATATTTCCAACTTCGCAGGAGCTGGCTTGCGGGTCAAGGTGATTGGGGCCGCTTACCTCGATCGCCAATCTTGCCCATCTCTGCCACTGATTGCCTTCCGCTCCGGCGATGGGAGCTCCTGACATGCCAAGGATCCTTGGACAAAACAGTATGGACCGTTGGGAGCGAGAGGTGCGCCGGCTTCTGGCGGACCAGTTGCCGCAAGACTGGATAGTGGTGTGCAATGTCGCTTGGGCATTGCAGAACGATCAGGGCCTGGTGCGGGACGGGCAGTGCGACTTCGTCGTGCTGGTACCCGGACTTGGAATGGCCGTGCTTGAAGTGAAGGGCTCCCGCTCGGTCAGGGTAGGCGACAACGGAATTTGGTACCGGCAAGAAACGGACCGCCGTACAGGGCAGGTTAGGGCTGAAGTTGCGATCGATGAGCCTCCGCCGGAGCAGGCTTGCAGGAATATGCATACGCTGGCAAAAGTCGTTTGCGACCGCTTGCCGCGGCAACGGTTCCCGGGAGCGTTTGCTTTCCTCGTTGCATATCCGAACGGTCGGGTTGAGGGACCTTCCACGCTCTACGAGCCCAGCACAGTAGTGCCCTCGCAAGACATGCACCGCTTGGACCGCAGGATACGGGGCGCCCTTGAGGCGCGCACCCACCAGCCGCAGGGCAGCGAGTTCACGGCGGATATGGCGGGTAGGGTAGCCGCGATCCTCTCGAATGCCTCCTTCCGCATTGCGCCACGCGACGCGCCCCTTGATGCCGACGAGGATGTAGTTGATCTCGATGAATTGACTAGACAACAGTTTGCAGCCTTGCGTGGAGCGTTTGAGTTGCCTCGTGTCGCTATCGTTGGTCCGGCAGGATCGGGCAAGACTTTGCTCGCGCTGTGGAAGCTGGATGCGCTGCTCGACGAGGGAAAGCGAGCTCTGTACGTCTGCTTCAACAAAGCACTTGCCGAGCATCTGAAGCTGGCTAACCCGGAGATGTCGGCGGCAATTACTTCCGTCGACCGGCTTTTCTACCAGCTTGCCGGAGTACCTGACGGGCGCAAAATCGGAGAGAACTTCTTTACGGAAGAGCTTCCTTCACTCGTCCAGGACGTGGCGGCAGAACTACCTCTGCTGTCCAAGTACGAAGCGATCATCGTGGATGAGGGCCAAGACTTCGGAGAACTCCGCTTGCTTGCATTGCTGGACATGCTCACTCCGGCAGGCCAATGGTTGTTTTTCGCCGACTGGGAGCAGAACGTCTACAAGTCGGCCAAGCAGGAGCCTATCGGCGCTGAGGTCACATTTAGGCTCTACCACAATTGCCGCAATACCCAGCTTGTGAACGCTGCAACCAATGGTTGTTGCGAACTTTCCGTCGTGCATATGCCTGGCGTCCCGTTGGGCGCGATCCCGCTTGTAAAAAAGGGATGGGGGGCAACGGCTGCAGCCGCTGCATGGGCCGCTGCGCATGAGTTGAGCCCTGAGGGCGGGGCGATCTTCCTGTCGCCGTTCAAGTTGGAGAATTCCTGTGTGAACTTAGTGAGGCGAGCCCACGGACTTGAATTGACCGAAGAGATCGCCTTAATTGGGAAGCCCGGCTTTGTCTATTTCTCCACCATCAGGTCGTTCAAAGGCCTCGAAGGAAAAAATGTTGTGCTGTTGCACGCCGATGTTCCAGGCAAGATCCCCGCACTTAGCGAGGATGATTTGTACGTTGCGTGTACCAGGACTACGGGCCGCCTTGCCATCATGGTGTGTTCGGAAGAAGCCTTGCAGTGGTATTCACAACGAACGGGTTAGCGTAGCAGCGATTTCGGACTGCGTAAGTTAATGATGTTGGGCCGTAACGGGCTGCGACGGGCTCTGCCGCTCGCTAGCGCTGCATCGCGGAACAGTCAGGGGATAAATATCTCTTTCCGATGGAAGGCTAAGTACTGCGCATGGAGATCCAGTGAGTACTTGGTCTTTGCTCCTTCCAACGCAAGCCTATCGATATCGGCGGCAGAAAGGGCGGTGGACAGGATTGCCTGCCCATTCACGTCGAACGTCATCAGCCCTTTATCAAACAAATGGTCAAATGTCGGCGTGAGCAGTAGGCCGTTTTCGGCAGCAAGGCGTTCGGCTGCCGTATCACAGAGCCGCCAGGGCTTGATATGGCTTGCGCGCAGTAGCCGAGGATCAGTAACGCCTGTAATGGCGCACGCACCATCAAGAGCCAGTAGTGCAGCTCTAAAGATTCCTTGCCCCCACCGCGCGGCAATAACATTCACCCTTTCCGTTTCGGACAGCGCCATGTTTTGATACAGCTGTTGCACTTCCGCATCTTCGGCTAGGACGACCACGGTCTCCACGTCGCAAGCTGGCGTTGCGTCGGCAACTGGGCCGCCGGTGAGCAGAAGAACCTTGTGGAATAACGCCTCGCTGATTTCCGCTAGGTAGGCCTTCTGGTTGCCGAAACCATTCTTGGGATTGATCGGCGAATATTTTCCTGGGAGGAGTGGGCCAATGTCGGCTAGATGGTGAACAGGCCTGGGCTCTTGATGTACTGAGCTCCAACTGACCGGTAGTAACCAGCCGCTATCTGCCCAGTTTGCACCGGCGCCTCCGAATACGGTGGGTTTCTGAGCTGTAACTGCTTCACTTATGACATGGCCGATAGCCTTGATACGACTATCCGCGAACGACACCACCATGTCTCCTGCGCGTGCGTTGCGCATGTTTTCGTAAAACTGACTTCGCGCCCCGCTGGCTTCACGCTTTGGAGACCACAGGTAGCCCTCTCCGCGTTCGTGTGCAAAAGTCTGATTGTGATTGACCCACCAATATTTCGTCATAGCGTTCGCCATCAGGTCCTCGTGCGAAACACGATAGGTGCAAGTTGCTTTGGCTCTCTCAGATGTCTAGAAGCGCGCGAACTTGTGTGTCTAAGAGTGAAAGATCGTTCGGCTGAATGCTTCCCGGTCGGTTTGTCAGGTCTCGCGCAATGCTGCCGATCGCGGCCATCCGTCCATCCGCCTCGTCGAATTTTGGAATATTTAGGTACTCTGCAACGCTTGCACCGAGGCTAAGCTGGGCTGCGTACGCAGAAACTGCCTTCGCGATGGTGGGGGCGTTTAGGAAGCCTGTCAGATAAGCTGCCTCAGGCTCTGATTCGACTGAGATGAAATAGAGCTTATGGTCTGGCACCACGGTTTTTTCGCCCGCGTATTCGATGGATGCACTTCCGATATAAGCCGCAGCGAATTTGTTACCCATTTCACGCCATAGGACTTTAAAGGGGGCGAACGTGTAAGGGCCGGTGCTCCAAAGCGAGTAAAACTCTTGCCCTTTTTGGAATCTTTTTAGGCTGGACCGTTGCTCCAGGTGGTTCTTGAAGCGGTTGAGGAACTTGAAAGTATGGGGGCTTGCAGTCGGCAGGTCTGGATCGCCGTGCATACCCCGTTGCGGGACGAGGATGCGGAGTTCCGCCTCTGGTACAGCGTTAAACGGTGCGACACCGCGCCCGCGTAGGAGCGGGAAAAGGTGTTCCGATTCCACCGTTGCCGTGATCTTGGGAATGCCTTTTGTCTTGCCAATGTCCGCGACATTCTGCACCGTCACAAGGTCTGGCCCCACCGCCCCTGTGGCGTGGACCCAGAAAATGCCGTTGCGGTCGGTAGTGATGCCCTTCCTTGCCTTGTATTCGGGCTTTGCACCGGCCGCGAAAACCTTCGAGAACACAGCCTGTTCCTGTGCGGATCCGACGAGCCACGGCCGTGTGCCATCTCCGCCAGGTACTGGCACTGCGACCCCGTCGATCCGTTTGGCGGTGCGGCGGAATTGGTCCGCAGAAACGTAGGTCCGCTGGCTGCCGCTGCCACTCTTGTCCGCAGCCCATGAATGGTATGGAACAGGGAACGCAGTGGCTGCATCCCTTTGTAGCATCAGGAAAGTTGGATGGTTGCTCACGCCGTCGAAGGGTTTGATGTCCTGGTAGTCCTCGACCAGAAGGACCCGGCAATGCAAGCTGCCGCCATCGATTGAGAATCGTCTGAAGCCGGCGCTAGATTCGGTCGTGAATATGGAACCAGGAAGGAAAAAGCCAAGGCGCCCGTCATTGGCGAGATAGTGCTTCACGGCCTGATAGGTGATCACTGTCGAAATGTCGGACTCGATTCCACCCACCCACTTGTCAGTGCTGAACACGCCAAGCCCGCGGCAATGCTGTTGAATCGACTGGGCATAGGCCTTTGGCAGGTTGCTCCATTTGACCCATGGCGGGTTCCCACAAATGTGCGAAGACCGTGGAATCGCTCCCGCTGCAAAGCGGTCAGCAAGAATCGAGCACCAGATGCCATTCCATCCTTGGTCGTGCAGCTCGACCAGATTGGCGACAGTCGTACTAACGATCGAAATGTCAGACGCGTCGAGTCCCATTGCTTCCAGGTCGGGAAGGACCGAACTGCAGATCTTCACTGCAGGGCAGTCCGCATCGATCAGCATCCGCACCTTAGCGAAGATTTTGAAAAAATCGGAGTGTCCGATCATCCGCTCCGGGACGGAAAACTCCCTAGGGCCTACTTCCGTATGCAGGACGTGGCTGTAATTCGAGAAGAGGTCGACAGTAGCTGGATGGACGGCATCCGCCAAGTACACCGGCAGCCGGATGGGATGGGCCGGGTCCAAGTGGGGCGATAGGAAGACGGCAAGCGACCCCTTAGCTGCGAGGATGGCGAGGGGGTTGAGGTCGATGCCGTGGATGCCTGCAAGCAGCGATTGGGCTGTGGCGCTGCTGTTAGCTTTGCGCCGGCGTCGGATGGCTTCGAGCAAGAACGTGCCTGACCCACATGTGGGATCGGTCAGAGAGTCAGTAGGCTGCCACTCCAGTAAGTCCATGCCGTGTTCTGCCAGCCAATCGGGGGTGTAGAACTCGCCAAGGGCATGCCTAATCTCCCTAGGGATGAATCGTTCGTAAATACCTTTGAAGAGATCTCGGGTCGTGTCCGCATGCTTCTTGGAGACGGCGAAGTCGACGCCACCCAGCTTTCCTAGCATGACGTTGAGGTGCGGCTGGTATCGGGGCCAGTCGCTATCGTCCAAATACCAGGAGAAGAAATCTCCACTTAGCATATTTAGGATGCCGGCGTGTTCGAAAAGTTCGCCTGTCTCGATGGCACGCAGCCGCTCTACTACCGGAACACCCGATTCCAGCACGTCTTGGCTGGCCCGGGGCAGCGCGCAGGCAGCGACGACTTTGGCAATGATGGCGATGTAAGTGTTTAGTGCAAAAAGGTAAGCCGCAGGATTGTTTTGGTATGGCTGGTCGTGGGAAATCTCCTGTCGTGCGAGCAGCTTTTTCATATGTGCTGGCTGGAACCCAACGACCTGACTGAACAGCCTGCGCCACTCCGAAAACAGCATTTTGGTTTTCGTGGTTGCGGTGGATGTATCCGCTTTACAGATACTGTCGTAGAGCTCCGGAATCAGCGCGGTCCCATACTCCGAGTCCGGTCCAACGAGTGCCTGCAGGAGCTGGGGATGGACGAGCGGTCGACCATTGCTTTCTAGTGCTGCAAGCAAACGATTTGCAGAGACCTTATCGAATGCAACGACATCTTCCCAAGTGGGGACACCGCTTTCGAACCGACCAAAAGTGATGTGTGCTCCGTCCCAGGCGACCAAGACATATTCCTGAAGCGCCCGTCCTTCTTCTGCCGAAATCAGCTCTGCATATTCCTGAGCTTGCTTGCGTGCGTGGTTTGCTTTGCTCCCGGCGCGCCCGCTGAACGACCTTGGCGGCTCGTACTCAATGACTACAGCACCGTGGGCTACGTCCGCAAACTTTGTAGGCTTGCCCTTTGCTTTGAGAGCCCGCTCCAACTGAAACGGCGTCCAAGGAATAGAAAGCTCCGAACAGGCCTGCTTAAGAGCATTTTCTAGCTCGTGTCGCAGCTGCGCTTCGTTTTTGGAGATTTCAGCCGCGAACAGGACGGCGCTGACGAGGGACGACGTAGTGGCGCTGCTCACACAGATCCTTTTGCAGACTCACCGGGCAGGTGCATTTCGGTTCTAGGCGGCTTTTCGGGCCGCTGGAACATCGAGTGCAACTAGTCCTGCACCGGAGAACAGGTGGGTAAAAATTGCCTCTGCTAGTTTTGGCGGGACCGCGTTCCCGATCTGAGTGAACTTGGACTCCGTTTCACCAACTGGCGTGAATTTTGGATCGAAGGTCTGGATGCGGGCGCACTCCCGCCAAGAAAGTCTCCGCGGTGTTTCCAACGTCTTGCGTTTCGGATCAGCTTCCGTGTGTTCGTATTGGTCGGAAAAATCCCAGCGTTGCTTCCAGCCGTCTGCAAGGTTCGACCATGTGAGGGTCATCACCGGGCTGGCTGGATGTAGGGTGATGTGCCGCCAGTTGGCCACGACGGTGTATGCAGGATCTGCCCACTTGGCCTTGCGGTTTCTCGACATGTAGTACCAGGAGAAGTGACCATCGGGATCGTGTGGGCGTTCGTAGAACTCGCCTTCTGGCCAAAGCGGCAATCCCTTGATGGCATCGCCATGGGAGGCGTAGGGCAAGAGCGGACCCGAAGCCTTGGTAGTTTTCCCGTGGGTCGGCTTCGGAAATTCGAAGGCCTGATTTAGGTCTTTCCGTATGCCGACGATGAAGAGCCGCTTGCGCGACTGAGGCACGCCGTAATCCTTGGCGTTCAGGAGCTGATACGTAACGTTGTAGCCGGCCTTGTCGTAAGCTTTGAGTTGTTCTTTTAAGAAGGTACCGCTGCTCAAAGCTTTGAGGCCGGAGACGTTCTCAGCAACGAAATACTTGGGACGGACGATGCCCACTACGCGCAGAAATTGCTTGTACAGGTTCGTCCGCTCATCCTTTTTTGGATCCCGGTTGCCCGCCATGGAAAAGGACTGGCATGGGTAGCCGCCTACGACGATATCTGCTTCGGGAAACGCTTGGATACCCGAGATGTCAGCGTTGCAAATATCGGCGCCAGGAAAGTATTTCTTCAGCGTCTTGCATGCGTCTGCAAGGATGTCATTCGAGAAGATGACGTGACCGCCAGCGGCTTCCACACCAAAGTCCATGCCGCCGCAACCCGAGAACAGGGATAGCACCCTGATTTTTTCCTCGCTTTTTTCAAAACTCTTTTTCACAATCTCTCGCTTCTCTGCTGAGCAACTTCGGCGTCGGTGCCTTGAGGGAGAAGGGGCCATCTAGACTTCAAGTAGCCATCAATCGCGTCGCGTACGACCCAGGCAAGAGAGACCTTGTTCTCTGCCGCGATCTTTTCCAAGACTTGGTACTGCTCCTCCGGAAAACTGATTGAGGCGCGAACCGTGCGCTCTTGCGCACCGCTGTCATGGCGTTTCGTTTGAGTCCGCATATCTATCCCCCGAACTGAAGAGCTATTGCACCATTTTACACCACGGTGGTGAATGACAATGGTTTGAGCTTCTCCAGTGGGTCGCCTGAGATTGTCTGCTCATCCCCCTTTCTAAAAAATCTCAGCCACACATACTTCCCTTGACCCTCAGCAGGGAATAGTTTCAAACAGGTCTTAAGCCTCACATCCCCTTCTTCTAGCCCTTCCCAGGTGCCTGACCTCCAGACCCGCGTTCTGCAGATCTGATCCTTCCATTCCCTCGCTGTAGTCCCCCCACCGTCCAACACCCCGTTGGACGGCTCTGGGCCTTGTGCCGCACTTCTCCATGCCTGTCCCTTTTGGGATGGCAGGGAGAGGTGCGTCTGTCATTTCTTCTCTACAGAAAGCATTCCCTATGAGCATTCAATGTCCCAAATGCGGTTCCCCCCTTGTCACCACCCGTGATCTCGGCCGCAAGACCGGAGGTGCCATCGGCACGGTCGCCGGTGGCGTTACCGGCCTGAGTGGCGTCCTGACCGGTGGACGCCTCGGCATGACCGTTGGCATCGTCGCTGGCCCCGCAGGTTCAGCCTTGGGGTGCCTGGCCGGTGCCCTGATCGGCGGCCTGGTGGGGGCCGCCACGGTCGGTGTTGCCGGCGCCAAGCTAGGTGAAGTGTTTGATGCGCGTGTCCTGGACAACCATTTTTGCATGCACTGCGAACACACCTTCAGCGTCCCGGAATAAACCGGTCACATCACGTTCGATATCCGTACTTTCATTTCAACCTTTCCCCATATTCAAGGAGCCCTCCATGGCCCATCTCGTACAAACCATGGCCTACACCGGCCAAACCCCCTGGCATAGCCTTGGCAACGCACTCCCGCCCAAACAGTCCCTCGATGTCTGGGCCAAAGAAGCCTGTATGGACTGGCAGATCTGTTCCAGCCCGGTGCGCTACATGACGGAACAGGCCGGAAGCCTGGGCAGCATCATGTCCTTCGATGAGCAAAAGGTGCTCTACCGCAGCGATACCAAGGCCGCACTCTCCGTCGTCTCTGATCGCTATCAGGTCGTGCAACCCCGTGAAATCTTGGAGTTCTACCGCGATCTGACCGAGGTGTCCGGCTTCGAGCTGGAAACCGCAGGTGTTCTGAAAGCGGGCAAGAAGTTCTGGGCCTTAGCCAAGACCGGCAAGGAAACCGCGCTGAAAGGCAAAGACGTGGTGGGCGGCTACCTGCTGCTGGTCACGTCGTGCGACGGAACCCTGGCCACCACAGCAACACTGACCTCGATCCGGGTCGTCTGCAACAACACCCTGACCGTGGCCCTCAACGGTGCTGCCAGTGCCGTCAAAGTACCGCACAACACTACCTTTGACGGTCAAGCGGTCAAGAAGCAATTGGGCGTCGCCGTATCGCACTGGGACGGTTTTATGTACCGCATGAAGACACTCTCCGAGCGCACGGTGAAGTCCCATGAATCCATGAACTACTTCCTCAATGTCCTGTGCCACTCCGGCCAGCTGCCCAGTTCCAACAAGTCGGGATTGGTCAATGAGCGTGCCCTGAAACGGGTGCAAGAGCTCTACGACGGGGTAGGGAAGGGCGCAGATATGGCCTCTGCAGCAGGAACCGCCTGGGGGCTGCTCAATGCCGTCACCGAGTACGTCGACCATGAACGCCGTGCCCGCAGCCAGGAATACCGCCTGGACAGCGCCTGGTTCGGTCAAGGTGCGGCCCTCAAGCAGCGTGCACTGGACCAAGCCATGCAACTGGTGGCCTAAGGCCGGTGCATGGCTCCATCCAACTCTCAACCCAAGGAAACACCATGGCCCATGCCAACCCCGTGGATAGCGCAGCCCGACCACGGCCAGCCTTGAAGCTGGTTAAAACCAACTACCTCAGCCGGGAGGACTGGCTCTCAGTTCGCAGGAACGGAATTGGCAGCTCCGATGCCGCCGCCGCTGTGGGTCTGAGCCCCTACAAGTCGCAGCTCCAGCTCTGGATGGAAAAAACCGGTCATGATGACCTCTTTGCCCCCATCGACGTCAATGACGAGTCCACACCGCTGTACTGGGGAACCCTGCTGGAGCCCATCGTGACCGCCCACTACACCAAGCGTTCGGGAAACCGGGTGCGCCGGGTCAACGCCGTCCTGCAGCATCCCGACCACCCCTGGATGCTGGCCAACCTGGACCGGGAGGTGGTGGGTGTCCCTGAAGTCCAGATCCTGGAATGCAAGACGGCAGGGATTCAGGGGGCACGTCTCTGGAAAGACGGCGTACCTGAATACGTCCAACTGCAGGTACAGCACCAACTGGCGGTTACCGGCAAACGGGCTGCGGATGTGGCAGTCCTGATTGGCGGGCAAGAACTGCAGATCCACCGCATCAAGCGGGACGAACTGTTGATAGCACGCCTGATCAAGCTGGAAGAGGTCTTCTGGGGCTATGTCCAATCGGATGTAGCTCCACCGGTGGATGGTTCTGACTCTGCGGACAGGGCGCTTCGGTGCCTTTACCCCAATGATGTCGGTTCTACCCTGGACCTCAGCCAGGACCTGGAGATGTCGGGGGTGTTCTCGGACTTGCTTGCAGTACGCCAGCAGTTGGAAAACCAGACCCAGTTGGAAGCGCTCTTGAAACAGCGTATCCAGCAACGCATGGGGGATGCCTCCAAAGCGGTGTTCGAGACTGGCAATGTGACCTGGAGGCGCAGCAAGGACGGGGTGGACTTGGACCTTCCCAGGCTGCTCCAGGACCATCCGGGCTACCAGCAGACCTATGCCATTTCCAGGCCAGGGAGCAGGCGGTTCCTGGTGAACGGATGACAGACCGCCTCCAACACCAAGCAGCAAACCAACGATTCACTTCAACCCACAAAGCCCCACCCCGGATGTACCGGAGTGGGGCTTCTTTTTTTGTACCAACCAAGGAGAGCACCATGCTCAAAGGACTCGCAATTACACCGCCCATCGTGGGGCGTATCGCTATCGGCAAAGTGGTTGAAAAGAACGGCAAACGTCTGCCGGAGAAAGACGACGAATTCACCATCACCACCCAGGTGCAGACCAAGGACGGCTGGATGCTGCATCCCCTGAATCAGAGCCTGCGCAAGGACGCCAGTACCAAGCTGCGGTCCATTCCGGTGCGGGTCATGTTCAACGATCCGGACCTGAACCTGCGGGCCAGTTACCACTACTTTGATCGGCAGACGGGACGGCCGCTGTGTGTGGGCAATGGGGAGACTTGCAAGCGATCTACGGTGGATGGGATCAAGGAGCTGCCTTGTCCTGGGCCGGATGCGTGCCACATGGGGCAAGGTGGGTTGTGCAAACCGTATGGGCGGCTGAATGTGCTGATCGGTGAGGAGGATGAGCTGGGATCGTTCATCTTCCGGACCACTGGACACAACTCGATCCGGACACTGGCTGCGCGGCTTCAGTACTTCCATGCGGTGTCGGGTGGACATCTAGCCACACTGCCTATGGAACTGAGGCTCAGAGGGAAATCAACGACGCAATCGCACAGGGCGCCGATCTACTACGTGGATCTGACCATGCGTACGGGGATGACGACAGCGGAGGCGGTCACGGAAGCTCGGAAGCTGGGCGAGGATCGCAAGGTTGCTGGGATTGACCAAATTGGTTTGGATGGGGCTGCCAGGAGAGGCTTTACGGCTGGTGCGTTTGAGGATTCAGCGGAAGAGGGTGGGGCGGTTGTCGAGGAGTTTTTCTCTGGCGAAGGAAATGGTGATAAGAGGGCTCCCGACTTGGGTGGATCAGTCGGATTGGTGGAGAAGCTGGGGGCAAAGATTGTGTGAACGGTGTTTCGAAGGCTGAGACTGGACGGTGACAGAAGCTGTTGTAGTTCAGTTCTCGATCCAAAGCGGGTGTCCGATCGATCCGATTCAAAGCCCAACAGTGGACATTCGCGGCATATGCCTCTTACACTTAACTGTGCAATATCTTGACGACTTGTCTGCCAAGCAACGCCTTTTTACCTACAAGGTGATGGTTGATGCCGGGACCGCCCCAAATCCTTTTGGCGGGGTGTGTACCCTGGCAATTTGTAAACCGAAGATTCGAACTGTCGCTATACCGGGAGATCTGATTGTCGGGATTGCGCCAGGTGATGAAGGACGGATCGTCTATTGCATGCAGGTCACGGACATAAAATCTTGGAACGGTTACATAGACCTCTGTACTACCAAAGTGGCAACGTACGACGACCCAAAGTATCCGGGGATCGCATTAAAAGTACCTAAATCGGTGAACGATCAAGGGGATTGCATTTGGCGCAACGCCGAGTTGTATGAAGAAGTAAGACCCACATGGTCAGGGCACGAAGGGAAAGCGTACTTTGAGAACGATGTAAAAAACGGGAAAAACGTTTTGCTAAGTACCAAATATTGGTACTTTGGAATGGGTGACAAAGTTTCGATCAAGTTGAGGGGACGTCTCAAATCAATTATCCCGGGACGTGGTCATCGTTCAAACGCAAACAGTACTTTCAGAGACGAGTTTGTACGCCATTTCAATGACGAGCTCCGATTGAAAAAGATAAGTGATTACGGCGTCCACGGCAGCCCCAACGACGGACCGGAGTTCACGGACAAAGCAGCATGTGCTCGTTGCCGAGTTAGTCAATTCCTGGATGATCAGATTGATGAAGAAACATGAGTAGTTCAGCGCTGGTTCACCAAGGGATGCATTGCAGGCATGCTTGTTGTTGCCTAGATCAATCGAATGGAACCAAGGTACTCCGTAGCGCTTGTGATTACTTGCGCGACTGATGAGTAAGAAGTTCCGCAATGCCCAGAAGCAGTGCTCTTTCTGCTGGTCGAAGCTCCCCCATGATTTCCGCCAAGCGTCTCATCTGATCACCGTGAATCTGACTGGACTGGCCCAACAGTTCTGCAATTCCGATTTCTAAGGCCTTGGCCAATTGATCCAAGCGACTCAACGAGGGCAGGGTCACGCCTCGCTCTATGCGGGAAATGGTCTCAGCATCTACGCCAACCTTCCCGGCCAACTCATCTTGGGTGAACCCGCGCTTCTTGCGTTGCCGAGCAATTGCTCTCCCTAGCGCCAGCCCCAATTCTTGACTGTCTACCGTCTCTATTCGTTTTCGCATTCACTTGCCACCTTTGTTGCAGCAAGTGTTGACAATCAACAGTTTTAGTTGAATGATTTAATATGTTGACTATCAACATTAAATGTTGATATTTGGCAAAATGTATTAACGCGCAGCAAGACTGGGAGGACTTTTGTGTATTTCTGAACGCCAGTTCCTTGGCTGTTCATGACCGTTTATTCAACCAACTACAGGACTTCTAGACCATGGACTATTCCGTCTATTCCATCAATCGCATTTCAGACGACGAGATTGAGGAACTGATTGCCTCACGCGCCTCCTTTGTGTTGGATCGCATCGCACGTCACAGCATGTCGGAGGCCGTCGCTTCAGTCGAAAAAGCCATTGAAAGCCAAGGCCTGAAGTGCCGTGTCTACACCAAGGGCAGAGCCGCAGCTCTGGCTGGCGAGCTGGCTGTGCCTCTTGTGGGATGGGCCGCTGCCGCTGCCATGGGCATTCACAACTTGGCGACCTGGGATCCGGACTACGAGATCGCTAAAAACCTGATTACAGGGACATTGACTGTGGAATGCAAGCGTAAACCCGGATCTAAGACTGAAGTAACCGCCGGTCAGGACAAGGGCGAACAGCTATTCCCTAATTTCATTCATAAGAAATAAAAATGAAAAAAATTCTGATCAACGGTGTTGTGGCCGCTTTCGCCTTAACGGGGTGCTTCGAAGGCGGGGACATTGCCAGCGTTAAAGGTGGTGTGATGGACTTCAACAAATCCCTCAAAGTGGGGGATGCGTTTGGGAACTGGGGCGAATGCACGCAAAAGCGCTGGAGCGAATTCAAGACCTCCAACGGAAAGAGGATTGTGCAGTTCGAGTGCCAGTCAACCAAGGTGCAGGACTTTATGCGGACTGTGAGGTCGAATTTCCCCAACTCCCGATTTCAAGATGCCAGTAAGGACTTGGATTCAACAATCATGACCGTCCAATGGACAATCAATGCGGACGACAGTTTTGAGTTGTCATCCTTTGAAAAGCGTTACAAGTGGGCAGACGGTTCTGTTCAGGAGTGGACCCCGAAACTCGACAAACTATTGCAGAATGTCTACAACAATGTAGTTGAGTTTGATGTCGCTCGGCTTGAAACACCGAGAGGATCGAATGCAGCAGATTACATTCTGACGTCATTGGGCATGGTCCGCGGGTACGGCAAAATGGTGTCTCCTCCCACTGTCTCTTCTGCACCTCCTGCAGAGCAGAAGATGGTCAGCCCGGTAGTTGGAGCAGGAGCGTCCGGCGCGACAGAAAACTATGCAGAAAGCTGGCAAACCATCCAGAAGGATCCCAATGCCTATCTTGCAAAATGCACGGGGGAGCAGAAGCTCGTGTACATGAACAACGCCGGATCTGTAGCTGCGATTGCGGAAGCGGAAGCCCGCTCTGACTGCACGACGAAGATCGCAGAAGTCAAGCAGTGTATGACCAAACCCGGCATGAAAATCGACACCTGCTTCGATAGTGCGAACAACCGAGGGGATTAGTGGCCTGTGAGTCACGCGTCTAAAGACGATCTATTGGCTTATGGTCCGGTCTGGCGTATCGCTCATTTCAATGGGGCTTTAGACTACTGTTAAGAACCTGCGCCAGATGGGTGCCAGCCACTGCCAATTGGTACAGCATCACGGGCGTGTAAGTCTGAACATAGGTCGCGCTGAACTTGGTCTCTGAATAGAAACCCGCCTTGCCAACGATCTTGCAGGACTCTTCTGCGGCGGTTATGGTGGTGTAGGGTGCATGTGGTGGCATGGCGCGTAGCCCATCAGCCAAACCTTCGCTCATACCTGGTATAGGGGAACAATTGCTTTGGAATAAACAATGAACACGACCAGATTCCTGAATGGCACCATGTTCGAGCGCGAATTCGCGCGTTGCTGTGATGAGTATGAGAATCTGACCTTTGCGGTAGCTTGGTGTGGTGATTCGGAACGGGTCACACCTTTTCACCATTTCGCAAAAATCAGCGGAAAGATAAATGGGCTGGTCGGGGTCGGCATGCACCACACGCACCCAAACGCCTTCCCTTGGCTCCAATCACTTAAAGCGGACATACGGGTATTCCGAGACCAGGTGGCATTGTTTCACCCCAAGGTGTACATTTTTGAACAGGGCACCAGATATGCGGTCTTCATTGGCAGTTCCAACCTGACGCATGCTGGCTTCTATAAGAATATTGAGGTGAACTGCCTGATTGAGGGGCAAGACGAAAAGGGTGAGATTTCCGTGCTCAGGGGATTGATCGCGGACTGGCGGACCGACCAAAATTCACACCTCCCCGACAGCAAATGGCTTAAGGATTATGCCGCCCGGTTCAAGCGGGAAGCTGACAGGCGGCGTCAGGCAAGCATCATCGGAGCAGGAGATCGGGACGATAGTGTGGCTTCTGCCAACTGGCTGCGCCAGGCCGACTGGGCGACCTACTACACCATGGTCAAAAAGGGCCTGGGACAACGCGACGGTGGTGGCCAGGGATATTTCGATGTTCTGGTGAATGCGAAGAAGAATATTCCCACGCCCTGGTCCAGGCGGTACTTTCTCGAAATTGATAATCGCCGACTGATGGGAGGACTCAAGCCTTATGGCTGGCTGGGGCATGTCGCTGCCAGTGGTGATGTCAGAAGATTGCTCGCCAATGGAACAACCGCGGAGTTGAATCAGGTCGTCCGATCCATCAATGCAATAGCCGCGCTGCAGCACCCCATCCCCTGGCGCAAACTGCAGACGCAACTGGTGACCTTGACCGCTCTCGGACCAACGATGAAAGTCTGGGGCAGGTTTCTGTGCATCACAAGGCCGGATCTGTATTGCACGATCGCATCGGAATCAGTGCGGAAGAACCTGTCCGCCACGCTGCAGCTTCCGGCCACAGCCTTCAGTGAGCCGTCCGGCTATATTGAGTTGCTGAAGTTGCTTCACGGTAGTCCCTGGTTTAGCGCTCCTGCGCCGAAGGAGGCGTGGGAGTTGCAGGTCTGGAATTACCGGGTGGCACTGCTTGACGCCATCTTCCACTGACTGAGGCAACCGGCCGGGAGGGTAATAAAAAACAACGTCGCGAAGTTTCATGGGCCGCCCCTGAAGCACCAAGTATTTACGCAGCGAAGAAGCGCCAGCCCCTCAGGATTGGGACACTTCCGTTGTGGAGCATCCGTCGTGAAGGTGCATTGCCCATGGTGAATCATGGAAGCGATAAAGTTTTCCGTCGCAATCAAAGGGAAGCAGACTGATAGCTTACCGAGCCTTGCTGATGTACACAAAGCGCACGACATGTACACACATGGTCTTATTGGACATTTCTGCATCATCGTGTACATAGTGCTTCAAAAAATAATCCAGCAGATGTGTGTGTCTCAGGAAAATAACTCCTGGGCATCAAGCATTTCTTGCTATGGCCTAGTTTAGGTTCTAGTTATATTGAAAATGAGAATTGGATTGGAAAGATATTAGCGTGTTGGACATGTCTATTGGTAGATAGAACTGTTGACAGCCCGTATTCATCATCACGTGGAATGAAGTTCGAGCAGACGCACTGAAGCGTCAACTCTCAAATGAACATGTAACACCCATAGGACAGGGCATCGACACCGTCCTATGGGCTCTGGTATTGCCGTCAGTCGACTATCAAATCATCGCTACTGGCATGACGTAGACATCACGACTAGCAAATGGCGATCCTGCAACAACTATCCGAGGACGCCCCCCTTTCGACTTTGGCGTAGGTTGCACGGGCTTGGAAAAACCGTAGGACCTCACACCGGCATCCGATATGGCCTGATCCATCTTGGAGAAGTAATCGAGAGCGATGTAAAGGGCCTTGTGCATTTCGATATCCGCGTGATGCACCTTGCCAATCCCTAGGAACCGATAACTCGCTTTCTTGGCGTTGCAGGAGTGGAAGCAACCGCGTCCTCCAGTCAGCGTCTTCCAAAATTCACCTAGCGCGTGGCTGTAGTGAATGTCGGCTTTGACCTTCTCGCCATCGAAAAAAAAGAAACAATGAAAATGCAGGCCGTCGCATACACCCTCTTCGAATTTCCAGAGGTACCCTACAAGGTGCTCAAATTGTGTGCGGTGGCGGATGTGATTGAGGAATCTGCGCATATCCTGCTTCGCAGTTTTGACATCGACCTTGCTTCGGGCGTCCAATCGATACGATAAGTCAACTCGGATTATTTCTAAGGCAGAGTAGCACTCAAAAAGATTCGTAACGACCGCCACAAACTTTTTCAGGATGTCTTTGGAGCTTTCCTCGGCCCTCTTTAGTGCGTTGCGGAATATGCGTGATTTCCCGTGGCTTTGAAGTTCAGAGACGACACGTTGAATATATCTTGCGCGGCATCTTGAGATAAATTTCGGGTCGCTCAATTCTTTCGTTGAGTAAGCGTAGTGCGCAGGCAAAGCGTCCAATACATACGGTCCACCTAGGGTGCCGACGACTTGTTTGAATAGCTCCAAGCGCACTGAAAGCACCTTGTGCCCGACGGTTTCGAACGGGAAGTTGCGGATGATTGCAGCGACGTAGCTGCCACGGCGCGTTAGAACCAGCGTGTGGCGTTCGTCCTTATTGGTTCGAAGCTGAGTGTATTCGCCATCACCCTGAAGGATGGTCTTTACGACGCGCTCTGCGCTTTTAAGGCTCCCGTATGTCTCGCGTGAAGCGCTTGCTGTGGTGATGAATTCGGTGCGGTCAACGGGGATGAAGGTCGCACCAAATTCAAGCTCTGCGTATAGGTTTTCATCTACGTGCAGTGAGCTTTCGAATGTGGTTATTTCAGTAGGTTCGAGCCAATTCGTCATAGCGTCTCCGTGCAAAGGGTTTGACGCTCATCTGCAACAGCTCGGCCCATAGTACTAGCAGCAGGTTTTTGTGCAGCTTCACGGCGCAACTCGGCCCACGCAAGGAGCTCAGAAGTGAAATAGCCAACACTGCGCAAACCTAACGGGACCTTCGCTGGGAAGGTGGGGTCGAAATAGGGTCCATCAGGCTTTTGCAGGCCATAAAAGGAACTGCGGCAGATACCGAGTAGTGCACATGCTTGAGCGACTCGCAAAATCCGTGCGTTTGAGACGTTTGCGAGGGCGATTTCAGTAGTTTTCATTTTCAAGTCCTGTCCTGCCGCCGCTGATAGGCACGATGCCCTGCCAGCGCACAGCGTCTAGATCCGCAAGACAAATTTCTTTGACGGACCAAATTTTGGAAATTGGAATCGGTTTGAAGACCGATCCAGCACGAACAAGGTGTCAGTTGGATTCCATAGGACATGGCCGTTGGCTGTATGGGCAACCAACTGCAACGGAAACCAAAACCTTATGCTGCCTGGACGATGGGATCGAAATCGCAATGTCCGGCTAAATGCTGCGATACCCTTCCACGAGAGCTACCGCAAAGAATGGCGGATAGGCCTATGAAATGCCAATCTGCCAAATTTGAGTTCGAAATTTAATTTCTTACTCCTGCAAACCGTTGGACTGAAAATAAAAAAAGCTGGCTAAGCTACGACCTCCGGAAACATTCAACTTGAATCAAGATTAGCACAAGTGTTTGAAGTTTGGCAATGCCATGGGGTGCCACCAAATACGAACATCAGTTGATGTCCAAAATCATCGAACAGCGTCCGATTGAGTTCAATGACCCTCTGGTTTCATCTTTTTTTTGTTGTCTAGAGGCTGCTTTACATAGTCACTATTTGCGACTGCTGCATGCCTGTATTGCTCAATCAATCCACTTCCGCCACATTTACTTCAGGTGAAATTCGATGGGGGATCCACGTAGAAGGCAAGCCATGACTAATTTCGGGCAGTACTGCGAAGACCTTTGATCTGCTGCTGGAAGAATTCTGCAATGGAATCATCTCCATTTGCTTGAGATTTCTTTGGTGCCTTTGCCGGAGCCGTAGGCACGTCTTCCTTTTTTGGTGAGGGACGATTGATACGGTGAATTCTTGCTTTAAAAAGCTCTTGCAATGAATCTGCCCGGACTTCAGTGGTAGCTGTGGTGCTGGATATCAAAGCTCTTTTTGGTTCAACTGGCGACTGAGGGGAGAGGAGGGATGCTGACTTCTGTATGTTGTTACAGGCCAATGTCAGGGGCATGGTTCTCGAAAGCCAAATGCTTGAGACCTTGTGGTGAGAGTACAACGTGACTAGAATTTAGATGATCTGTCCAACGACATGCGTTTGTATCTGCTAAAAATATGGGGAACAGAGTGGGGAACAACGGCAAATAAAACAATCAGAATCCTTGTTTTTCAGGCCTTGCAGACGATCTTTAGATCGGTTTCACACCAATAAAATCAAGGACTTAGCGCAGAAATGCGCTAAGTCCTTTCTTCTTTCTGGCTCTCGGTGGCCGGAATTTTGGAAGGTTGCTCATTCCTGCCATCTACACCGGCGTGCATTCCGAAAATGCCGAAGTGCAAACCGAATTCTCAAAATCGGATGAAAGTCACTCGGTGTGTAGATACGCCCGCGGATTGAGCTGGGGACGGTATGCACCACCTCCTACGGTATTGGATAGAACGAATCTCTTTCTTTAACGCCCATTGCAAAATGAAAAAATTCCTTTCTTTTTTGATCGTGCTTTCGCTTTTGACTGCGGCGCAGTTTGCCCATTCTGAGGAATCCATCAAGATTGGATTGCTACTTCCGGTCACGGGCCCGTTCTCGTACATGGGACGACAAATCAATGCTGGCATCGCGCTCTATCTTGCGCAGCACGGAAATACGGTCGCCGGCAGGAAAGTAGAGCTGGTGTTGAGAGACGATATGGGTTCCGCGGACACCAACCGGCGTTTGGCGCAAGATCTCATCGCCAATGAAAAAGTCTCTGTACTTGCAGGCTTCGGACTAACGCCCTTGGCGTTTGCGACTGCGCCATTGGCGACACAAAGCAAGACCCCCATGGTCGTCATGCAAGCGGCAACGTCTTCGATTACCGAGAAGTCTCCATATATCGTGCGCACCAGTATGACCTTGCCGCAAACCACCTTGGGCATCGCCGAATGGGCATATAAAAACAAGATATCCAAGGTGGTGACGTTGGTCTCGGACTACGCCCCCGGACTGGATGCAGAAAACACGTTCAAAGACCGATTTACGGCAAACGGGGGGCACATTCTTGAGCAAATCCGCGTGCCGGTGGTTAACCCGGACTTCGCCCCTTTCTTGCAGCGTGTGCTGGATGCAAAGCCTCAGGCCATTTTTGTTTTTTTGCCGGGAGGAAGTGCCGCAGCCTCATTCATGAAGCAATTCGCCGAACGTGGATTGGATAAAGCAGGTGTTCAGTTGCTGGGCACAGGCGACGTGGTTGACGACGACGCACTCAACGATATGGGAGATGTTGCACTCGGGGCGATTACCTCCCACCACTACTCGGCCGCCCATCCATCGGCTCTCAACAAGAAGTTTGTTGCAGACTTTCGCAAGGCCAACAACGGCATGCGCCCCAGTTTTATGGCGGTGGGGGGGTATGACGGCATGCGCGTGATCATGGAAGGTCTCAAAACAACCAAAGGCGTTGGCGGCGAGGCGTTGGTCAACGCCATGAAAGGGCAGGTATTCGAAAGTCCCAGGGGCGAAGTACTTATTGACGCGCAAACCAGAGACATCGTGCAGAACGTCTATATCCGCAAGGTGCAACGCGTAGACGGGCAGCTGTACAACGTGGAATTTGATGTCTTGAAAGCGGTGAAGGATCCCGGCAAGAGCAGGTAAGCAGATGGGCGCGAAGCGTCAATAAGCGTGAGGCCCGATGGGCCAAAAACAAGGGGTGGGGGGGCAGGCCCCGATTCGGCCGCCTAGCTAGAAACCTTGCTGAGGACTAGATATCCAGATCCACATGCTGGGTGTTGCCACCGTCCTCTGTACTGCCTTGCACAGAGGCTCCCGGCAGTTGGGCGCTGGCGATGCCGTGCAGCATGATCAATTCCCGGAAGGCGGCCAGGTCCAGAGGTTCGGCATTCGTTTCACGCCGGTCGCGCAGGACGCAGGATTCGATGACATCCAGCACCTTGGGCGTAGGCCACAAAGTGCTGATGTGCTTCAACAGTGACGGATAGTCTTTCAGACTGCGCCCTTCATTGCGAAACAGGGCAAATTCGGGAATGGCGGCGTTGAACACCTTTTCAAACTCGTCACGGAATTGGCGGAAATCGGTCTTGAGGCTGTGCACATTGGCAATGTGCAGCAACTCCAGATAAATCAGCGGGCAGTCTTGGGCGTTGGCCCGAATGCGCTGCTCCAGCAGCTCGATGGCTTTGTCGGTCTTGCCCAGTTTGACCAAAGACTCGGCTTGTTGCTGCAAGTCCCGCATGCTTTCGGCATTGAAATCTACGTGCGGCCCATCAGCAGTGCCATGCATCGCTTGGGACGCCGGGCTTCCGGCCAGAGGCGCTAGCTCGGTTGGCTGGGGCTTGAGTAGCTTGTCAAACGATTCTTCGTCCATGTCCACCAGATTCACATCCACACCCAGGCCCGGGTTGGGTTCCTTGGGTCGCAGTACCGTGTTGGGCGGGGAGTCGGCACGCAGCTGCGTCGGCGGATGGAGTTCACTGTCAAGAGCCGACGGCCCTGTGTCCTGTGCAATGTTGCCAAACAATCCTGCCCGCCACGTTGGCGGCGCAGAGCGGCGGTTCCACAGGAAGGCAATGGCCATCAGGCACAACAGCACCAGGGCCGCCAGGCTGTACACCCAAAAGGCGGGCATCCGTTCCGATTCGGCCTTTTCCAGGCGTTCACGCATGACCTGGAGGTTGGCTTCGTTTTTTGCGGCCTGCGTCAACAGCGCTTTCACATCGGTTTGCAGTTGTTGGATGCGCTGCGAATCCTTGACCATCTCCTCCAGTGGTACGGCTGTGGTGGTGGTGGCCTCCAGGGTTTTGATGCGTTCCGCCAGACTCTCCAGCGGGTCCAGCTTGAGGCGCGAACGTCCGGCCTTGGCTACCTTGGGAGGTGCAGTTGCTGGCGCAGGGGAAGAGGCCGCAGCACGCCGTGGCGCGGCGGCAGGCCCTGGGGTGGAGACCTCCTTGTGTGCCACCGCCGGTGCATGGCGGATAGCGGGACGGGGGGCAGCTACGCCGGCGGTTGCTGGTGGGGCGGGAACACTTGCGGTGCTGGGTGTGTCGGGGGCGGCGACGGGGACAGGGGGAAGAGGAGGGGGGGCGAGTGCGGGTGCGGGTTCGGCAATGGTACGTGGACTGGGGGCCGGGGACAGACTGTCACTGGGGTAATCGGCCAGCAAGACGTAACGGCGCGTGGTTTTCTGATTACAACCGGCACGCAGGTAGACGGTGACCACCGGTTCGTCGATGGGTGCGGAGGACCGCACGCGAAAATTCACGGTGTCCTCCTGCGGGGTGGGCTCCACCAGCACCTGAACGCGCCCGGCATCCTGGCGGCTGTCGGCGTGGAATACATCGGCCTCAGGGCACAACGTGTCGATTGTTTGGCCGGTATCCAGTTGCACCGGAATGACCAGCTCCAGTGATTGGCCGATCCAGGCGGCTCCGCGTGCACGGCCCAGCGTGAGCGCAGCACTGCCCAGGGTAATGCACACCAAAAGGATCCCTACGGTCACCGCTTTGAGTTTCATACCGCCTCTTACAATTTGAAACATTCTCGCACGCAGTGGGCGCAAACCGAAAGAGGGGGCCGGCGTGGACGGCTAAAAAACTGGCGGGATAGCAACACACCAGCGCCGGGCCAGGCTGCTGGATCTCCAGTATTTGCTCCTCTTTCTATAGCTGCTTGTGCAGGCTACAAGAGGGATGCAGCCATTTTCCTATCTAAAAATCAGGCGTCGACGACGATGTCGCGCTCGAACAGATCCACCGTGGTTTTGGCCACTTGCAGAGTGTCCATGTAGGCGTAGGCGCCCACGCCCACGGCACCGAGCAGCGGTACAAAACGGGCTGCCCCGCGGTGGAGGATGAACTGACCGACGCGTGGCGCCAGTGTTTGCACCAGGGACTGCAGCAATGGGAGCGAAGCCCGGCGCACCAGCACACGCTCGCCCATGCGTACCACCACGTCCCGGAAAAGCTGGGCGGATACGTGCTTGAACAGGCAATACAGCATCTGTTCGCGCCCCAGGGCAGGGTGCTTGCCATACACCGCAGCGATGTCGGAGACCATCTGGGCTTGCAGTTTCCAGACCCCCAGCAATTCGGGCAGTACGGTGAGCCAGCCCAGCACGCCAGGCGGCAGGGACAGCGATCCGGCGACCAGACTGGCTTTGCGCGCAGCACTGCGGGCGATGCTCTGGGCCCGCTGGGCCGGGTGGTCTGGCAGTGGCGTTTCCTGGCTGGGGGGCACTTGCAGCACCAGTCCCAGGACGGTATCGACCAGCTCGTTTTGCCCGGGTGCGGTGGCCATGTGCACGCTCAGCAGAACAGCAGAGCCATATAGGCGGGATCGTCCAGCACGTTCAGCGCCAGGTAGCCGCCGACCTGGTAGCCCCACCAGCGCAACGCATCAACGCGCAGGAGCCACGATGGAGTCCGCGCCGGCCAGGGCACAGAGGCGCTATGCGATATCGATGGCATGGATGGCATAGGTACCACGGCGTCTGTCCGCAAAGTAGTGTTCCAAGGTTTCCTTGACGGTGCGAAAGGCGATCTCGTCCCAGGGAATTTCATTCTCTGCAAACAAGCGTGCTTCGATCGTTTCGGTGCCGGGGTTGAACTGGTCGCTGAGCAGCCGGGCGCGGTAAAACAGGTGTACCTGACCCACGCGCACCACGTTGAGCAGCGAGAACAGGCCCTGCATCTCAAACTCGGCACCGGCTTCCTCCACGGTCTCGCGGGCTGCGCCCTCCGAGGTGGTTTCGTTCAGCTCCATGAATCCGGCGGGCAGCGTCCACTTGCCATAGCGTGGCTCGATGTTGCGCTTGCACAGCAGCACCTTGTCGCCCCAGTGCGGCACCGTGCCCACCACATTGAGCGGGTTTTCGTAATGCACGGTGTTGCAGGCCGGGCAGACGGCGCGCTCCTTGGTGTCGCCATCGTCAGGCAGGCGGTAGACCACCTTGGTGCCGCATTGTTTGCAGTGTTGTATGGGCGTGCGCAGCATGGTGGAGAGTATCAGGCCTTGGTCGGTATTGAGGGTTACAGCATGCGCACACTGATGGGTGTGAGGCCACCCACTCCGCCCACCAGGGTGTCGCCGCGCACCACGGCGCCCACGCCTTCGGGGGTGCCGGTAAAGATCAGGTCGCCGGGCTGCAGCGTCCAGGCGGCAGAGAGTTGTTCAATGGTTTCGGCAATGTTCCAAATCAGCTTGGAGACCACACTGCGCTGGCGGTCCTGGCCGTTGACCTGCAGGTAGATCTCGGCCTGCTCCACGCCAGCGGCCTGTGCCGCCGGTGTGATGGGCCCCAGCGGGGCGGAATGTTCAAACCCCTTGCCGATGCACCAGGGGCGGCCCTGCTTCTTCATGTCGTTCTGCAGGTCGCGCCGCGTCATGTCCAGGCCCACTGCGTAGCCGTATATATGGCGGTGCGCGTCGGCAGCCTTGATGCCGCTGCCCCCCACACCGATGGCGACTACCAGCTCGATCTCATGGTGCAGGTTGGTGGTGAGCGTGGGATAGGGCATGGCCACGGTCTGGCCCGCGTCGGCCACCAGCACGGCGTCGGCCGGTTTCATGAAGAAGAACGGCGCTTCGCGGCCGGTGTGGCCCATTTCCTTGGCATGCTCCTCGTAGTTGCGGCCAACGCAGTAGATGCGGTGGACCGGAAAACGTGCGGGCTGTCCCACGACGGGGACGGAGACGGTGGCGGCGGGGGGGAAGACGTAGGACATGGCAGCAATCGTGGCAGTATCAGGTGGGAAGTAGGCTTAGGCGGACTTGGTGACCAGTTCAAAATGCTCCACCACCGGCGGGGCGGCGAAAAACGGGCCGACGATGGCGCGCCACTGCGTGAAGGCATCGGACTGGCGAAAACCCACCGTGTGGTCTTCCAGCGTGTCCCAGAAAATTTGCAGGACGTAGCGCTCGGGGCTTTCAATGCCTTTGTTGACCTTGTAGCCCTGGAAGCCTTTGGTATGGCCGATGACGGTTTGCAGGCCGCGCGCGATGGCCTCTTCAAATGCGGCGTTTTGGCCAGCGTGGATGCGGATGTCGGCGAGTTCCAGAATCATTGGGGCTCTTTCAAGTGTTTAGTTTTGGGGCACGGCCATTTCTGGCTGGTATTTTTGAATAATTCGGGCCAGGGTGCCGTCTTTTTTCATCACAGACAGTTCACGGTTGAACAGTTCCACAAAGTGCGCCCATTTTTTGCCGAACATCAGACGGTAGGGGTAGCTTTGGACTTCCTGTCGCGAATAGATGAAGCGGTCATTCCAGGCCTCGTTCTTGATGACCCATAACGCGGTCATTTCGTTGATTACCACCGCGTCGACACGCCGAAAACCCAGCATTGCAAGCAAAGCCCGTTCGTTGGTCACTTGGGTAAGTTCCACTTTTCCGGACGCGAACGTGGTTTCCAGGGCGGGGTAGGTGTAGCCCAGCCGAGAACCTATTTTCCGATTTTCCAGGTCACTCGGATGGTTGAAGGCAAGTGGCGTCGATTTGTTGGAAAAAATCACGTCACGAACCCGCAATAGAGGGTCGGAAAATACAAAGCGCTCTGGCATCTCGGTCCACTCCATGGCCCGGGGAGATGCATCCAACTCGTCGGCCAGGACCATCCGATCCACCCGGCCACGGGGAATTTCCATGATCTGGAGGCTGTAGCCGGTCTTGTCAGCCACCGCTCGCAACACATCCACCACAATGCCGCCCGCCTGCTGTCCCGTAGTCAGAACCGTATAAGGCGGAAAGCCACCGGGCGCTACATTCAAGCGAATAACCCCCTGCGCCAGCACAGGTGAGGTGGCAGCCACCATGAGGCCCAGAAGCGACAGGAGGAAGAAGTGCCAACCTCTGCGTGGCAAAGACGAGTCCATATCGCTCGGATTATGACCGCTACAGGGGTATCCTAGAGGGCATGAAGCTCTACAACTACTTCCGATCTTCGGCCTCGTTTCGGGTGCGCATCGCGCTGGAGCTCAAGGGCCTGCCGTACGACTATGTGGCGGTGAATCTGGCGCGTGGCAGCCACCACCTGGATGTGTACCAGAACCTCTCGGCCGACGGCCTGGTGCCGCTGCTGGAAGTAGATGGTCAGCGTCTCTCCCAAAGCATGGCCATCATCGAATACCTCGATGAAACCCTTCCCCAGCCGCCACTGTTGCCGCCCGATGCCCTGGGGCGTGCCCAGGTGCGCGCGTTGGCCCAGTCCGTGGCCTGCGAAATCCATCCGCTGAACAACCTGCGCGTGCTCAAGTACCTGGTGGGTCCGATGCAGCAAAGCGAAGACACCAAAACCACCTGGTACCGCCACTGGGTGCGCCAGGGCCTGGAGGCTTTTGAGCGGCAGTTGCGTGCCATTGATGCCACGCGTGCCGGCCCCGCGTCGGTGTACTGCTTTGGCGCGACCCCGACACTGGCCGACTGCGTGCTGGTGCCGCAAATCTTCAACGGTCAGCGGTTCAACGTGGATTTCCAGGGGCTGACGCGCACCATGGCCGCGTTTGAGGCTTGCATGCAGTTGCCCGCCTTCCAGAAGGCGCAACCCTCGAACTGCCCGGACTTTGAGCCGTGAACCGGTTGGCCGCCAGTGACTGGCTCGTGCCCGACTGGCCAGCGCCCGCCACCGTGCGTGCACTGTGCACCACGCGCAGCGGCGGCATGTCCGCGCCGCCCTACGACAGCCTGAACCTGGGCACCCATGTGGGTGACGACGCAGTCCATGTGCAGCACAACCGTGCCCGGTTCCAGCAGGTGCTGGGTGCCCGCGCCGTGTTTCTCAACCAGGTGCACGGCACGCGGACGCTGGAACTCGGTGCCACCACCGTCGACGGCCAGGAGGCCGACGGCTGCTGGACGCAGCAGCGCGCTCTGGCCTGCACTGTGATGGTGGCGGATTGCCTGCCCATCCTGCTGTGCGACCGCCAGGGCACCCGGGTCGCTGCCGTCCACGCCGGCTGGCGCGGGCTGGCAGGGGAAGGGGGAAATGGCGTGGTGGAGGAAATTTACCCGCGATTTATGGCTGCAGCCCCCGTGGGTACTGCGCAAGCAGCTCCTGAAATCATAGCGTGGCTGGGGCCTTGCATCGGTCCGCAGGCATTTGAAGTCGGGCCCGAAGTGCGTGCAGCTTTTGTGGCGCACAGCCCGGCAGCCGCGCAGGCATTTGCGCCCCGCCCTGGGGACAAATGGTTGGCCGATCTGGCATGGCTGGCCCGCCAGCGCCTGCAGACACTGGGCATTACCGGCATTTATGGCAACGACGGCAGCCCTGGGTGGTGTACCGTCAGCAACCCGTCACGGTTCTTTTCGCACCGGCGGGACCGGGTCAGCGGGCGCTTTGCAGCCAGCATTTGGTTGGTCTGACGCGTCTTGAGGCGGCCCAGCGACGGATTGCTGCTCACGTTCCCGCAGGGCGCGCTTGCGCGCCGGAGTGCCGATGAAATACAGCACCAGGCCCACGGGCAGCAGTCCGTACAGTACAAAGGTGAATACGGCGCCCAGCACGGTGCCATTGGTGTTGGTGGCCTCGGCCACACTCATCATCAGGGCCACGTAGAGCCAGCCTATGGGAATCAGGTACATGGAGGGTTTTTATTGCGCTGGATCAAGCCGCGTGTCAGGTGAATGTAGGCGATACCCTGACATACTACGCTCCATACGATGCAGAAATGACGAGGTGATGGTGTGACGCAAAACTCCCCCGAATTCTGGACCCAGGCGGCCCAGCAGTTTCAGCAGTCGATGTCCGAGAGCTGGAGCAAGGCCCTGCAATCATTCCAGAGCATGGATCTGGGCGCAGCCGGTGCAGGCTTTCCCGCTATGGGTGGCAAGGCGCCCAGCATCCAGCTGGCGCCGGACAAGCTCCAGGCGTTGCAACAGAAGTACCTGCAGGAGGCGTTTGAACTCTTCTCCCAGGGACTGACGGCCACGCCCCCCCGTGCTGGCGACAAGCGCTTTGCCGATGCGGCCTGGGGCGACAACCCCGTGGCGGCCTATTCCGCTGCGGTGTATTTGCTCAATGCGCGCACGCTCATGGGTCTGGCCGAGGCTGTAGAAGCTGACGCCAAGACGCGCAGCCGCATTCGCTTTGCGGTGGAGCAGTGGGTGGCCGCCGCCGCTCCCAGCAATTTCCTGGCTTTCAATGCCGAAGCCCAGAAAAAAGCCTTGCAAACCAAGGGCGAAAGCATTGCCAAGGGCATGAAAAACCTGATGCATGACTTGCAGCAGGGGCATGTCTCCATGACCGACGAAAGCCTGTTTGAGGTTGGCAAGAATGTGGCCACCACCGAGGGCGCTGTGGTGTTCGAGAATGAACTGTTCCAGCTCATTGAATACAAGCCGCTGACGGCCAAGGTCTTCGAGAAACCGTTTCTCATGGTGCCGCCGTGCATCAACAAGTTCTACATCCTGGACCTGCAGCCCGAGAACTCGCTGATCCGCTATGCGGTGGAGCAGGGGCACCGCACTTTTGTGGTGAGTTGGCGCAATCCGGATGCCTCACTGTCGCACAAGACCTGGGACGACTACATCGAAGGCGCGGTCATCAAGGCCATCACGGTCACGCAGGAGATCAGCGGCGCCCCCTCCATCAACGCACTGGGTTTCTGCGTGGGTGGCACCATGCTGGGTACCGCACTGGCCGTGCTCGCCGCGCGCGGCGAAAAGCCCGTGGCGAGTGTTACGCTGCTGACCACCTTCCTGGACTTCAGCGATACGGGCATCCTGGATGTGTTCATCGACGAGGCCTTTGTCAAATACCGGGAGATGGAAATGGGCAAGGGCGGCCTGATGAAGGGCCAGGACCTGGCCAGCACCTTCAGCTTCCTGCGCCCCAATGATCTGGTGTGGAACTACGTGGTGGGCAACTACCTCAAGGGCGAGACACCGCCGCCCTTTGACCTGCTGTACTGGAACAGTGACAGCACCAACCTGCCGGGGCCGTTCTACGCCTGGTACCTGCGCAACACCTACCTCGAAAACAACCTCATCAAGCCCGGCAAGACCACGGTCTGCGGCGAGAAGGTGGACCTGCGCCAAGTCGATATGCCGGTCTACATCTACGGTTCGCGCGAGGACCACATCGTGCCGATCGCAGGTGCCTATGCCACCACCCAGGTGCTGCCCGGCAAGAAGCGCTTTGTGCAGGGTGCGTCGGGCCACATTGCCGGCGTCATCAACCCGCCCGCCAAGAACAAGCGCAGCCACTGGATCCGTGCCGACGGCAAATTGCCCAAAACCCACGCCGCCTGGCTTGAGGGCGCGGTGGAGCACCCGGGCAGTTGGTGGACCGACTGGTCCACCTGGCTCAAGTCCCATGCTGGCAAGCAAATTGCTGCGCCCAAGACCTACGGCAAGGGCAAGTACAAGGCGTTGCAACCCGCACCGGGCAGCTACGTGAAGGTCAAGGTCTGATCCCTCTGTTAGGAGAACGCTATGGAAGACATCGTCATCGTTGCAGCCACCCGCACGGCGGTGGGAAAGTTTGGCGGCACCCTGGCCAAGACCCCGGCCACTGAGCTGGGCGCTGCGGTCATCAAAAATCTGCTGGAGCGCACCAAGGTGGGTGCGGACCAGATCGGCGAAGTGATCATGGGCCAGGTGCTGGCGGCAGGTGCGGGCCAAAACCCGGCGCGCCAGGCCCTGCTCAAGGGCGGCGTGCCCAAAGAGGTGCCTGCGCTCACCATCAATGCCGTCTGCGGCTCCGGCCTCAAGGCCGTGATGCTGGCGGCGCAGGCCGTGGCCTGGGGTGACAGTGAGATCGTGATTGCCGGCGGCCAGGAAAGCATGAGCGCCTCGCCCCACGTGCTGCTGGGATCGCGCGACGGCCAGCGCATGGGCGACTGGAAGATGGTCGATTCCATGATCGTGGACGGCCTGTGGGACGTCTACAACCAGTACCACATGGGTATCACCGCCGAGAACGTGGCCAAGGCCCATGGCATTACCCGTGAGATGCAGGACGCACTGGCCCTGGCCAGCCAGCAGAAGGCGGCGGCGGCGCAGGACGCCGGCAAGTTTGTTGACGAGATCGTGCCGTTCAGCATTGCCCAGAAGAAGGGCGACCCCATCGTCTTTGCCGCCGACGAGTTCATCAACCGCAAGTCCAATGCCGATGCGCTGGCCGGCCTGAAGCCCGCCTTTGACAAGGCCGGCGGCGTGACGGCCGGCAACGCCTCGGGCATCAACGACGGCGCCGCCGCCGTGATGGTCATGACGGCCAAGAAGGCCGCAGCCCTGGGTCTGACGCCCTTGGGCCGCATTGCCAGCTTTGCCACCAGCGGCCTGGACCCGGCGATGATGGGCATGGGCCCGGTGCCGGCCTCGCAAAAGGCCCTGGCCCGCGCCGGCTGGAAGGCGCAGGATCTGGACCTGCTGGAAATCAACGAAGCCTTTGCGGCGCAGGCCTGTGCGGTCAACAACGCCATGGGCTGGGATACCAGCAAAGTCAACGTCAACGGCGGTGCCATTGCCATTGGCCACCCGATCGGCGCGTCAGGGTGCCGTATTCTGGTGACGCTGCTGCATGAAATGGGCCGGCGCAATGCCAAAAAGGGCATTGCCAGCCTGTGCATCGGTGGCGGCATGGGCGTGGCCCTGACCATCGAGCGCTGAATGTTTTGAATGAAATGAGCTGCTAGCCCTTTTGAAATTTGCGCAGGCAGCTCCTATTTTTGTAGCAAGTAGAACCAAAGAGGAGTCAAAAAATGAGTCAGAAAATCGCATACGTCACGGGTGGCATGGGTGGCATCGGTACCGCCATCTGCCAGCGCTTGCACAAAGAGGGTTTCAAGGTCATTGCCGGATGCGGCCCCACGCGCGACCACGCCAAGTGGATTGCCGAGCAGGCCGCGCTGGGCTACACCTTTTACGCTTCGGTGGGCAATGTGGGCGACTGGGATTCCACCGTGGAAGCCTTCGGCAAGACCAAGGCAGAGCACGGCAGCATCGATGTGCTGGTCAACAACGCGGGCATCACGCGTGACCGCATGTTCCTGAAGATGAGCCGCGAGGACTGGGACGCGGTGATTGAAACCAACCTCAACTCCATGTTCAACGTCACCAAGCAGGTGGTGGCCGACATGGTCGAAAAAGGCTGGGGCCGCATCATCAACATCTCGTCGGTCAATGGTGAAAAGGGCCAGGCCGGCCAGACCAACTACTCGGCCGCCAAGGCTGGTATGCACGGCTTTTCCATGGCGCTGGCGCAAGAGTTGGCCAACAAGGGCGTCACCGTCAACACCGTGAGCCCCGGCTATATTGGGACGGACATGGTCAAGGCCATTCGCGAAGACGTGCTAGCCAAGATCGTGGCAACCGTGCCGGTCAAGCGCCTGGGTGAGCCCAGCGAGATCGCCTCCATCATTGCCTGGCTGGCCTCTGACGAAGGTGGCTATGCCACCGGCGCCGACTTCTCGGTCAATGGTGGTCTGCACATGGGTTGATGCGCTGGCGGCTGCAGGCCGCCGTGCACAGGCTTTCTCCCCGCAAACTTTCACCGGTTTGCGGGAATTTTTTCGTTTGGCTCGTGATACGCTCAACGCCAATGACAGAAATTGATACCGAAAAACCCGTTTCCAATGCCCTTTGCGTTCGCCTGCAGGGGGCCTATCTGTCCCACCCCCTGTTTTTGCTACGTCCAGGCCCTTGAATTGCAGCAGCCTGTGACAAGTGTTGTGTGAGCGTGATAAATGTCACGCTAGTGGTCGAGGAGTGCATCAGCGGCCAGCCCGTGAAGTTGTACTGCTTTCGGCACGCGAACATAATGATTCAAACAAGACGGGGCGGCCAGGGGAGACCGGGTTACATAGTTCGGTAAGACATGGCGTATGAGACACGAAGAATCCGATTTTGTTGACGTAGAGCATTTGCGCACGGGTATGTTCGTGGAGCTGGATCTGGGCTGGATGGCGCATCCGTTCCCCACCGGTAGCTTCAAGATTTCCTCGCAAAAGCAGATCGAAACCATCCGCGGGTTGGGTTTGGAACGGGTGCGGTATGTCCCCGCCAAAAGCGACCCCGAACATGAAGACGAGAGCGTGCGTCCCTCGCGCAGCCCGCTAACCGAGGCGGCTGCGGCCCAGCGACATCTGGAGTTGGCACACGCGCAGCAATTGAAGCGCCAGCGTGCCGAATTGCTGGTCGCCCAGCAGCGCAGCCTGGTGGTATGCGAGAAGCGTTTTGGTGAGGCCACGCGCCAGTACCGCAAGACAGTTGAACAACTGCGCACCCATCCCAAGGCCGCTGCCCAGCAATGCCAGAGCCTGGTGCAGGGTTTCGTTGGCGACATGCTGACGGACGGCGAGTCTGCCATCCGCTTGCTCGCCGAGGCCGCAGGGGACAAATCGTCCATGCACCCGGTCAATGTCACCATCGTGTCACTGCTTCTGGGCAAGGCCATGGGCTTGCAGGAAAGCGACATGGTGGACCTGGGGCTGGCAGCCTTTCTGCATGACATCGGCAAGACCAATATGCCGGACCGTGTGCAGTCCAATGAAGACAACCTTACTGCGGCCGAGTTCAAGCACTACCAGGAGCATGTGGCGCAAAGCGTCATGTTGGGCAAGGACATGGAGCTCTCCAAAGGGGCGCTGCTGGCGATTGCCCAACACCATGAGCTGACCGACGGCAGTGGCTTTCCGGCCCATGTCACGGGCGACCACATGAGTGTGCCCGCGCGCATCCTGGCGCTGGTCAACCGCTACGACAACTTGTGCAACCCCACCCGCTCCGGCGCTGCCCTGACGCCCCACGAGTCCCTGGCGCTGATTTTTGCCCAGCATAAAACCCGTTTCGACACCGTGGCCCTGAGCGCTTTCATCCGCATGATGGGCGTCTACCCGCCCGGGTCGGTGGTGCAGCTGGTAGACGAACGCTATGCCATGGTGGTGTCGGTGAATTCTTCGCGACCCCTGCGCCCGCGGGTTTACGTCTATGAGCCTGGCGTGCCGCGGGAAGAGGCCCTGATCCTGGATCTGGAACATATTCCCCAGATTGGCATACGCCGCAGTCTCAAGCCGGCCAATCTGCCTGCGGCTGCGATGGACTACCTTGCACCCCGTCAGCGGGTTTGCTACTTCTTTGAAAAAGTGGTGGACGCTCCTCTGTACGAGGGCCATGCATGACGGAAGTGGTTTGGGGCGGACTTCTGGAGGGCATGCTGGAGGCCGTTTGGGTGGTAGATCCCAGAAGCCTGCGCATCGTTGCACTCAACCAGGTTGCCTGCACCCTGGTGGGCATGGCGCGCGAAGACATTCTCGGCAAGCCTGCCATTGATTTCACGGCCACCCCGGAAGACATGTTTTTCTGGGAAGACGTGGCCGCCGGTTTGGCCGACTGCATCCATTCCAGCACGCTGTTGCGCTGTGCCGATGGTGTGGCCATTCCGGTGGTGCGCCGTGTCAGCCGTGTGCGATTGGGAGATGACGAACCCGTCTACGTGGTCGGTCTGCACGATCTGCGTCCGCAGCAGCAGGCCGAACAGGAGCTGGAGCACCGCCTGGCCGAATTGCGTGCCACGCTGGAATCCACGGGTGACGGCATCCTGGTGACGGACCTGTTTGGTCGTGTGCGCAATTACAACCACAGCTTTGTCAGCCTGTGGGACGTGCCCGAGGCTGTGCTGGAGAGCCCCGGTGACCAGCCCCTGTTTGCCCACATGGCCGGTTGCATGCAGAACCCGCGGGGCTATCTGCAGCGGCTGCAGGAAATCCATTCCGATCCCACGATGGAAGTCCGCGACGTGCTGGTGCTGCAATCGGGCCGCCTGATTGAGCGCTACACCCAGCCCCAGACCAGCCAAGGCCGCACCTTGGGCCGTGTTTTCGCTTTCAGTGACGTCACCGAACGGCATGAGGCGCAAAAGCGCATTGAAACACTGGCCTACACCGATGTGCTGACCGGCCTGCCCAACCGGTTGCTGCTGGGTCAGCGGGCCGATTTGGCCTTGCGCATGGCACAGCGCCATGGTGGCAGCTGTGCCGTCCTGTTTGTCGATCTGGACCGTTTCAAGAACATCAACGACTCGTTGGGTCACAGCCTCGGCGACAGGGTATTGATCGAGGTCGCCGGCCGTATCCAACACTGCCTGCGCGAGATCGACACCTTGTGCAGATTGGGGGGCGATGAATTTGTGGTGTTCCTGCAGGAGGCCGATGCGTTGGGTGCCGAAGTGGCGGCGCGCCGCATCCTGGAGGCGCTGGCCCAACCCTTTGACATGGACGGCGTCAACTTCACCATGGGGGGCAGTATTGGCGTTGCCATGTACCCGGAAGATGGCAAGACACTGGACGTGCTGATCCAGTGCGCCGACACCGCCATGTACCGGGTCAAGGAGCGTGGACGCGGCAATTTCCGCTTCTACCAGCCGCAGATGAATGTGGATTTGCTTTCGCGCATGAAGATGGACCACGCCATGCGCATGGGGCTGGAGCATGGCCTGTTCAGCCTGCATTACCAGCCGCAGGTATCGCTGGCGGATGGTGGCCTGCTCGGGGCGGAAGCGCTGGTGCGCTGGACCGATCCCGACCTAGGTCATGTGCCGCCAACCACCTTCATTCCCCTGGCCGAAGATACCGGCTTCATCATCGCCATCGGCAACTGGGTGCTGAGTGAGGCAGTGCGCCAGGCGGCCGTTTGGCAGGCCAGTGGCAAGCCCGTGGTGGTCTCGGTCAATGTCTCGGCGCTGCAGTTCCAGCAGCCCGATTTTGTCGAGCGCGTGGCCAATACCATCCGGCAGGCCGGGCTGGAGCCCGCACTGATAGAACTGGAGCTGACCGAGTCCATCCTGATCCGCGATGCCAACGAAGCCCTGGCGCGCCTGCACGCCCTGGCGGACCATGGCGTGAGCCTGGCCATTGATGATTTCGGGACCGGCTATTCCAGCCTGGCCTACCTCAAGAAATTCCCGATTTCCAAGCTCAAGATCGACCGCGCCTTTGTCATGGGCCTGCCCGAAGACGAGAGCGACCGCGCCATCGTGGGTGCCACCATTGCCATGGCCCGGGCCCTGAAGATGACGGTGGTGGCCGAAGGCGTGGAATCAGAGGCCCAGCGTGACTATTTGCAAGGCCTGCGTTGTGAGTCTTTCCAGGGGTTTTTATGCTCGCCGGGGGTGCCACCTGCCCAATTTGAAACCCTGGCAGCCAGTCTGCCGCGCGGGACTGCGGGCAGCTTGCTCTAGATCAGCCGCGCAAGCCCTTCCAGAGCATGTAGGCGGCCAGTACGTACAGCACCAGCGCAAATACCCGCTTGAGCTTGGCCACCGGCAGGTTGTGGGCCATTTTGGCGCCCAGCGGCGCGGTCAGCACGCTGCAACTGGCAATCACCAGCAGGGCCGGCAGCCAGATATAGCCCAGTGACCAGGCCGGCAGTCCGGCCAGCCCGTGGCCGCTGATGGCATAGCCCGTGGCGTTGGCCAGCGCAATCGGAAAGCCCAGCGCGGCGCTGGTCGCCACCGCATTGATGATGGGCACATTGAACGCCACCATGAACGGCACGCTGATGAATCCGCCGCCAGCACCGACCAGTCCGGAGACCAGCCCGATGATGCTGCCCGCCAGCACCTGGCCTGCGGTGCCCGGCATGGCGCGTCCGGGCTTGGGTTTCTTGTCGAGGAACATCTGGGTTGCCGAGAAGCCGATAAAGGCCGCAAATATCAGCGCCAGTGTGGAGCCCTTGAGAATGGCAAAAATGCCCATGCTGCCGATGGCACCGCCCAACACGATGCCGGGTGCCAAACCCTTGACGATGTCCCAGCGCACCGCGCCGCGTTGGTGGTGTGCCCGCACGCTGGAGATAGAGGTAAAGATGATGGTTGCCATCGACGTCGCGATCGCCATCTTTACGGCCAGGTCGGCCGGCACGCC
>JACXTT010000857.1_pt1 | contig 51810 bp, 43 predicted proteins | sample 9270951 | NCBI WGS metagenome assembly JACXTT01 (sample SAMN15532306, study PRJNA645909) | rock metagenome | isolation source: weathered quartz diorite | place: Puerto Rico | collected 2017-06-21
ACGCCGATGACGGTTTGCTTGTACCGCACCAGGATGTCCCGCCAGGACAAGAAGAAGAATAACTCACGATATTTCCAGATGTCCGCCCAATAATGGCGTTCGGTTTTGCCCGCTTCTATAACGAGGCGACTCACAAAATATGGGCCTATTGTGGCGAATCACTGCCAGAACTGGAAGCGATTTCGGACGCACGCACTTCGGACACCTGGCCTAAACAATAGCCACTGGTCGCTTGGTTATGTTCATCAAGCAAATCTGCAAGGGGTCCCCTTGCGCTCTCTCGATCTTTGAATGAGCGAATGCCTTGAATGACGTGCATCCGGGTGATCCGGCCTGCCGGACCCGGGTTCTCTCGAGCGCCTGGGAAGCCATTGCCGGAAGCTGAAGCTGCCGCTGCGAACGGCGCTACGGCTGTTGAAGCGCCCGGTAGAATCGGCGGGGGAAATTCGTGGCGGCGGGATCGGTGAAATTGAACAGGTCTGTGGGCAGTGCCACGCCGGGATTGGGAGAAGGCGAGTTGGTTTGGAGCGGAAGCCATGTTGTGAGGTTGGAGGACCCCTGTAATACGTAACCCTTGCCGACCAGGCCGGACAGTTGCAGAGTAATACCGCTATTGGAATAGATGGTCCTCTCCGGCAAAAATCGCGGTGGGAGGCTTGGATATAGCTGGCTTTGCGGAATTATTGCCTTGGCGGTGGACGGGCTGCTCCATGAGAGTTTCGCCACCGCGCCGCCACCGATTTCGAAATATTCCATCGTGACGGGATATTTTGTTCCGGCGTGCAGCGCGACTGCTCCGCCCCATTCTGTCGTCCCCTGAGCCAGCCATTTGTCAACGATCAGTTGTCCGTTCAGCCACAACCGCACGCCGTCGTCCGTAGTCGTGTAAAAATTGTAAGTCTCGTCGAACTGCGCTTGCACCGCGCCGGTCCAGATGACGGTGAAGTGGTCCGCACTGACGCTGGGATCGGGTGAACCGCTGCCCCAATCGAAGTTTACTGTGGCGTCCGTACGCAGAAGACTCGGCGGATTGGTGAACGTCCCTAACTGATTGGAATAATACGCACCGGCCAATCCCGTCCCACTGCCGATCGACGTGATGTTCAAAATGGTGGCGATTGCGACGGCGCTATCCACGCATCCGGCCTTGAATGCCCGGGCTCGGATGCCGGCGGAGTTGGTGAGCACAAGAAGCCCCGAGTAAAAGGTCGAGTTGGTGGTCGGAAGGCTGCCATCGCGCGTGTAGTAGATGCCCGATCCAGTGGTGGCATCCGATATGGTCACCAGAACCGCATTCGTGAACGTCCCGCCGGCGGGATTGATGACCGGCGTGGCGACAAACGTGCCGAGGCCATAAACCGCCAGCGCATTCGCTGCACCGACGTAAACTTTTCCGTTCGCGACGGTCGGCACGGCGAATTTCACTGCCGGGCCGGGGCTGTCGCGCGCTCCGGCTGGACCGCTGTTATAAAGCTCCAGCGCCACATTGGTGGCGCTGTAGGCGTGCAACACTGCCGTGCCGACGTCCACCCGCAAAGCCCACACGATGGCGTCGTTCGTACCGTTGGCGGAGACGCTCGGCGTCGCGCCGGGAAAAGCGAACGCGGTCGGACCGAGCGATGCCGGGCTGGTTGCGATGTAGGCGTTTGTGATGGTGAATGCCTTCAACACATCGCCTGCGCCGATGTAGTAGATTGTTTTATTGAAGTAAGCGGGCGTGTCAAAAGCGAGGCCGATGGCGTACGGAATGGATTGCACGATCAGACTGTCGTGCACCGGATTGAAATGGCCCATGGATTCCCGGTTGATCACATAAATTGTCCCTTCCTTGCCTGCGCCGACGATCAAGTGCTGGTTGGTTGTGCCGCCGCCCACCTCATCCGGCAACACGAGCGGCCCGCCCGAACCCAGGTCGAGGTCCGCGATGTCCAGCGATGACTGGTTGTAAGGCGTAAAATAATCGACCAACTGCAATCCGTTCGTGGTGGATAGTTTGAGAAAGCTGTCGCCAAAACAGGCTACCGCAGGATTGGTGTCAAACGTGCCGTTTCCGGTCACCACATAAACGTTGCCGTTCGCGTCGCAGGCCGGGCCGCCGCCCGATTGCCAGATACCACCCGCTTGGCCGTTCGGGGTCACATTGAAAACATTGCTGAGCGCCAGCGTCTGTGCGCCATAGCCGATGAGCCAGCCGTGGTACGGGCCGATGTCGCAAAGCGAGGCTGCAGCGATATAGACAACGCCCCTGCTCAACAACAACGCGGGCCGGTTCAACTGGCGCAACGGATTAAAGGGCACGTGACCGGTACCGTCGGTGCCATCGCCCGTCCCAGCCACGCTCGGTTGGACGATCACCGGCCCCCCGAACTTCTCCGCGCCACTTCCCAGATCCAGCGCATGGAGCCGATGATAGTAGGCCGTGCCACTGGTCGTGGCCTCTTTGGTCTTGGCCTCCACGTAAATTGTTTGGCTGGCGATGTCAATTACCGGCGTGCTGGTGATCCCGATTTCCGGCGAGATATCCGGACAACCCGAGTCATCGCTGCTCAATGTCGTGATGCCTGCTGCCGGGTTAATGAAACTCACGTGCCACAATGGCGAGCCGTCCCCGAGCGCGTCGCTGTTCGCGTCAAAGGCATACACGCTATCATGCTCCGTGGCCACATAGACAACGTCGTGCACGCCCTTGCCGGGAATCGTCACGCTCGTCACCACCAACGGCTGCGCATAAACAAGCCCATCCACCGCATAGCTGAAGAGTTTTCCGAAGTTGGTCGAAGCGACGTTGGCCGGTGTCAAAACCGCTTCAGTGGAGTTCAGACCAGTGCGGGCGTTGTCATTGTGATAGGTCAGCACATTCACGCCCGCGTTGGTGCACGACGCCCACACCAAGTGGCTGACGCAAAAGGCGACCCGCACCCATCTTTGGGGTCTAGCAGAGACGACAGTACCCATTCTGAATTAATCCCATGATTGCGCAACCGCCTTCGGAAAGTCAAGACGCAGGTTGTCGGGCCTTTTTCGGACGCAACCTGTGAAACCTCTTGATAGACCTTCCCCGCTCGTTGCGGATTGAATGCGATGTAACTCATTTTAGCCGCTCGCGGCTCCGTCTTGGCTTTGGTCGCGTTGCAATCGCTGGCGGCAGCAAGTAGCTTTCTGTCGAATGCAGCGAGCGACTCTTTCAAACGAACCGGGTAGGGTTGTCGATCGGCAAGTGCCGACGCGGGACCGGACGATGCGATTTTCGATCATTACTCCCAGTTACCGCAGTTCGCAGTGGCTGCGGCTGTGTATTTCATCCAGCGCCGACCAGGAAGGGGTTGAACTGGAACATATCGTCCAGGATTCGTGCTCGGACGATGGCACCCAGGAGTGGCTGCCAACGGACTCGCGCGTAAAGGCCTTCATTGAAAAAGACCAGGGTATGTACGACGCCATCAATCGAGGCTTCCGCCGGGCCACCGGTGACATCCTGGCGTACCTGAACTGCGACGAACAATATCTGCCGGGCGCTTTGAAGGCGGTCCGCGATTATTTCGCTGCGCACCCCCTGACCGATGTGCTGTTCGCGGACACGGTCGTGACGGACGTCCAAGGTTATTACCTTTGCCACCGGTATTCGCTCGTGCCGGACCCGAATGGAATCTGGGTGCGCTTCCCCGCGTTGACCTGTGCGCTGTTTCTCCGGGCCCGCGTGGTCCGCGAATTGGGAATTCAATTCGACACGCAGTGGCAGGCGCTGGGCGATGTCTTCTGGGTCAGGGAAATGCTGAAGCGCCGGGTCAGCATGGCCGTGCTGCCCGAGTTCACCTCGGTGTTCACCGAAACCAGCGAAAACCTTTGCCTTACAGCCGGAGCGCTCGCGGAGAGGCAACGCGCCTGGCGAATGGCGCCTTCGTGGCTTAGGTGGTTCAAGCTCTTCTTTATCTTTCGATACCGGCTCCGGCTGGCAGCTCGAGGCTCGCTGTTCCAGCGGCCGTTCGACTACTCGCTCTATACGCTGGCGACCCCGAACCAGCGCGTGACCCGGCACGCCGCCAGGCCAACCTCGTTCTGGCCGGCGCGGCAGGCCGCGACTTAAGCCCCGGCCCTCTCTTCAGCCTGGTTCCAGTTTCCAGGGCGTGAACAGCTTCGTGCCCGGGGCGAATTTCAGCGAGCGGTACTGTGGCCAGGGACAACAAATCAGTACCAGCTTTACGTCCGTCCGCTCCTGCAGGGAGACCGGATCCGACAGGTACTCGAATTCATGCAGGCTAGGCGCATTGGAGGGCTTGGCGGCATAGTCATGGACGAGCACGCGGTAACCATGCCGCTTGAGTTGTTGAGCGAGATAGAGCCCCGCGGATTCTTCAGTAATGTAGGTGTCCGGTTTGTAGGCCAGGCCGAGGACGGCCAGGGTGTCTCGTTTGTCGGCCATGTGCTGGACGCTCTCGAACAGATTTTGGTTGGTTCGTTCATTAACGCGGTCGGCGGCCTCAGCCAGCGGAGCTTCAAGGCCGGCCTGCCGGGCGGCATAAACCAGCAAGCGATTGTCGCGCGGGAAACAAGGTCCGCCATAGCTCAACCCGGCGCGCAGGTACTTTTGTCCGATCCGGCTGTCGCTCCCGATCGCTTCCAGAATTGCATGGATGTCCGCCTTCGGCGTTCTTTCGGCGAGCAGCCGGAGCTGGTTGGTGAAGCTGATCTTCATGGTGATGAAGCTGTTCACAGAGATTTTTGCCAGCTCCGCGCTGGCGATCGACATGCGGGCAATGCGCGGTGCATTGCGATTATACTTTCTATAAAGCGCTTCCAGCGCCGAACCGCTCGCCGGATCGGATTCCCCGATCAGGACCAGGTCCGGTTCGAGCAGCCCATTAATGACATTGCCCAGGGCGATGAATTCGGGATTGTAACAGATCCCGAAATCACGCCCGCAGGCCCCGCCCAACTCCCGCTCGAGCATCGGGATCAGGACTGTGTCCACGGCCCCCGGCGTCGTGGTCGAGTTGCACACAAACAGGTGGCCTTTTTTGTCCTGCTCGCGGACGGCCGCCGCGATGGGCTGCATCGCGCGTAGCAGATATTCATTGGAAAAGCTGCCATCGGGCAGGCTGGGAGAGGGCGGAATGAAAAAGGAGGCATCCGTGGCTGCGGCTTCGCGATGATCCAACGTTGCGCGGAGTCGCCCTCGTCCGGCAGCCATCATTTCGGCCAGCAACGGTTCTTCCACGGGCGGCAAGCCGGCGTTTGTTTTGCGGACCTTCTCGGGATCGAGATCCACGCCGAGCACTTCAAAACCGCGCGCCGCCAGCGTGGCGGCAATGCACGCGCCGAGCTTGCCGAGGCCGCAAACCGAAACTCGTTCAATGGACTTCATCGAAATGTCGGGGGAAAGTAATGAAGGTCACGGCAAGGTCAAGCGGCCACTTGTTTCGGTTCGACGCGATCGGCTGGGCAACTTTATGGCTAAAGCGGCTCGAAGCATCACTGAGGAAGATTCCGCAGCGCCAGCACTTCTCTGGCGGGCGTCCGATCCCCCGTGCAACTGATCCGACGCGGAGCATTGAGGAATCGCAGTTCGAATCCGAGCTTTCGGTAAAGCGCCACGATCCGTTCCGTTGCCTGATTGGAAAGAATCACGGGACCACGATGCCTGGCCAGCCATTCGGCCGCTCGCACCTGCTCGTCCCAACCAAAAGGTTCCTTGGAGTATTGCGTGAACGGGACGTCGTACGGTGGGTCCGCATACACAAAGTCCTCAGCCGCCAGGGAAACCGCCGCGAAATCACCGCACATGACCTCCCAATTCTCGAATCGCCGCCGGTATGGCGTAAAATCATGGAGGTAGTGGATGGATTTGTACTGACCGAACGGCACGTTGAACTCACCGCGGAGATTGAAGCGGCAGAGGCCATTAAACGCGGTGCGGTTCAAATAGTAGAACAACGCAGCCGCCTCAGGACTTTGAGCACCGCCATTGCGCACCAGTTCGTTGAATCGTTGACGATGAGAATAGAACAGCGCCTCATCATTTTCCATGCAAAGCACTACTTTCTGCTCATGGCTTTTGGACTCGCGGGCCTGAGCACCCAGCACTGCGCTCTGACCTCTGGCCTCTGACCTCTGACTTCTGACTTCTGAGCTCTGACTTCCGATCACCAAGCCTCGTTTCACCCAGGAATAAAATCCGATTAAATGCGGGTTTCCATCATTGAGCAGCGCTCGGTCCGGCCCCAGGCCCAGCGCGACCGCCAGCCCGCCGCAGAAGGGTTCGACCAGCCGACATTTCGCATGCGCCCGCCAATACGGCACCAGGTGTGCGATCAGCCAGCGCTTTCCACCTGCCCATTTCAGCGGGGGTGGTAGGAGCAAGCTTAGTGGCAGTTGCCGCGTTGTTCCGGACACGGGCGGGATCATTCTTGGCCAACAGCATGGACGCAACACTGAAGTCTTTTGATTTGCTTTGTCAGGCGGTTTCTACAGAGTCTTCCCCGATGAGAATTTCCCTTCTGATACTGACAGCGATCATAGTAACCGAGCTGAAATCGTTGGGAGCGCGCTCGGACGGAGCCAACTGGCCTCAGTTTCGCGGGCCGGACGCTCGCGGCGTGGCGGCCAATGCATACCTGGCCGACCATTGGTCGGCCACGGAAAATGTGGAGTGGAAAGCGGAGATCCCCGGCCACGGCTGGTCTTCGCCGATCGTTTTGGGCAGCCAGGTGTTCCTCACTACGGCGGTCAGTTCGGGTGAGACCGAGCCGCCGAAGAAAGGGCTTTATTTTGGAGGCGAACGACGGAACACGCCGCGCCCGGAACACGTCTGGAAGGTACTGTGCCTGGATTTAGCTTCGGGCAAAGTGCGCTGGGAACGAGCGGTTCATCAGGGCCAGCCCGCCGGGCCGATTCACCTTAAGAACAGTTACGCGTCGGAAACGCCGGTGACCGATGGCAAGCGCGTCTATGCCTTTTTCGGCAACATAGGCGTCTTCTGTTTGGACCTTGAAGGCCGGCCGGTTTGGTCCAAGCCGCTCGACCCGCATAAGACCCGGTTCGGTTGGGGCACCGCCGCGTCCCCGGTGTTGCATCGCAACCGGCTCTATCTCGTGAACGACAATGATGAGCAATCGTATCTCGTGGCGCTGGACTCCGCCACCGGCAAGGAACTCTGGAAGACGGAACGCGACGAGAAGAGCAACTGGTCCACGCCTTTCGTCTGGGAAAATGAAAAGCGCACCGAAATCGTCACAGCCGGCTCCGGCAAAGTCCGAGCATACGATCTGGAAGGCAAGTTGCTCTGGTGGTTCAAAGGCATGTCCAGCATCACCATCGGCACCCCCTATGCAGCCGACGGCTTGTTGTTTATCAGCTCAGGCTATGTGGGCGACAAATCACGGCCGATCTACGGGATTCGACCAGGCGGCAGCGGCGATATTTCCCTCGAGCCGGGCCAGACGAACAACGCCTTCATCGCGTGGTGCCAGCCGAGCGCCGGCCCCTACAATCCGTCGACCCTCGCTTACAAGGGCCTGCTTTACGTGCTTTATGACCGCGGCGTGTTGAGCGCCTATAGTGCGCAGGCCGGCACCCCACTTTTCGAAAAGGAGCGGCTGCCGGAAGGGCTCCATTTCACCTCCTCGCCCTGGGCCTGCAATGACCGTGTGTTCTGTCTGAACGAAGACGGCATCACGTTCGTCCTCCGCGCCGGCGAAAAGTTTGAGCTGCTGCACACCAACAAGCTGGCGGAGGACGACATGTGCCTGGCCACGCCCGCTCTCGCCGGAGACCGGCTGCTGATCCGCACTGCGGTTCGGCTCTACTGCATCCGAAAGAAAACCTGAGTCGGCAGTCTGCGTTTTGGTTGTAGGAGACGAGGCGACGAGTCTCTGATTTCAGTCCGGAAAATCTGAGATCAGAGACTCGTCACGGGCGTGTTGCCCAAACGCAAAACCGCAGGAAAAGGGCGACCCTCGGTCCGACAGTTGTGTTGAAATTCGAGAGAAACGAGCCGTTCGACCGTTGCTGCAGCTGGGGACAGCAGCGCTCCGGCATTTGGGCAAGACGCCCTCACCTCGTCTCCTACAAAGGAGACGGTCAGATTAAGAATAGCTGAGCATGAGACGTTCGCGCGGGCCTGGTGCACAAGGCCAGTGAAAGGTCCGGAGATTCCTATTTTCGCTCGAAATCAATGAAACCTTTCGCCACGTCCACTGAAGCCAGGCGCACCCGCACTTTATCGCCGACATCAATGCCCTGCGCCCCGCGGACGACTCGGCCTTCCGCGGGGAATTGCAGCAGGCGTACCCACGTGCCTTTGCTGGAGGCGCCCGTGACGATGGCGTCGAACTGTTCGCCGATGCGCCCCTGAAGAACCGAAGCTGCTGCCACTTTACGCATGAGCCGGTCGACTTTTCGCGCGGCATCCTCGCGTTCCGTGCAATGGGTCGCGATCTGGGACAGCTCAGCTTCCGCGTAGGGCTCGAAACCATCGCCGAGCTTCGCTTTGAGCAATCGTTGCGTGACAAGATCGGCATAGCGGCGGTTCGGCGCCGTCGAATGCGTGTAATCGTGCACCGCCAATCCAAAATGCCCCTCGTGTTCCGTTCCGGGCACTTCGACGATGTACTCACCCGGCCCGAGGAGTTTTACGATCGAGAGTGAAAGGTCGGGATAATGTTCGGGATCAGCGGCCTTGCGGTGCTCCAGGAAATCCGAGAGGGCCTGCGGTGCGGGCGCGTCGGGCAGCCTGGCTCCGTACTGGGACGCGATCGCTTGAATGCGGTCCCATCGTTTTGGAGTCCGGACCACCCGCCGAATGGACAGCGAACCCTTCTCTTTGAGGAACTGCGCGATGGCCACGTTCGCGGCGACCATGAAACTTTCGATGAGATCCTCCGCCACGTTGTGCTGACGCAAAGTCAGGTCTTTGACCACGCCATGTTCTACTGTGGGCGTTGCTTCGGCGGAACCGAACGTCAACGCTCCGTGTTGCCTGCGCAGGCCCCGCAGCTTCTCGGCGGTTTCCTGCTGAAGCCGAAGCTGCGGCTCCATTCCCGGCACGGCGGCGATCGCGGGCGGAATGGGACCCCGTCCCTCCATCCAGGCGCCGGATGAGTGGTAGGCCAATTTCGCCCGGTTACGAATCAACGCCCGATAAATATCATGGCAATCCACGTCACCCGAGTCCATGACATGCAACTCGATGACCAGCGACAGACGATCCTGCGCATCGAGCAGCGAGGTACGGTCCGTGGAAAGTTCGCCGGGCAGCATTGGGAACATGGTCACTCCGGTGTAAACCGAAGTGGATTCCTCCGCGGCATGGAGATCGGTTGCCGATGACTTGGGGACCAATCCGTCCACGTCGGCAATCCCTACCAACAAGCGAACGGTGCCGTCAGCAAGTTTCTCTGCGTATTCGACCTGGTCGAGGTCGCGCGAAGTGTCGTTGTCAATTGACGACCAGAGCAGGGGTCGCAGGTCGCGAAACGCCGGGTCAGTGCTCGTCGGCGGAGCTGATGCGAGAGATTGTGCCTCCCTCCGAACCTCCGGCGGAAAGTCCGGATGAAACCCCGCGTCCAGCATCGCTTGATGCGCTCGTGCTTTGAGGTCCAATGGGGCGTTGGCCATCCCCGCATTGTGCCAAGCCCCCCGTTCTGAGTCCAAGGTTCAAAGACTCTGGATTCGGTATCAGAATCGTTTGGAAAGTCCCGCGACGAGCATTGTCTCCGGACGCGATACGGAAGACATCCTGTTTACGTCCGACCGGAATCCGGCATAGACCACAGTCGGGGAACTGGGGCGGCGGGAGGTGACCACACGCTGGACGGTGAAGGAGATGTGAGTGGCCTCGGTTTCGTGTGCTCCAACGCGCAGCGGATCAATCGAAACGCCGCCTGCAATTTGAAATGAGGCCGGCAACTGGAGCGTCAGGCGGGCCTCGACCAGGGCAGAACTGAGAACGCCGTATCCGGCCCGGCCTTCGAACGTGATCAGCGGCCACCCATCCAACCGTCCAGCGTGCGCCAGGAAATAGAGGTGCGGATTCGTTCGCCACGGACGAACGCCCCATTGGATGCCACCTCGATCATTCTCCCTTTCCCAGTCCAATCTGACGGCGGAAAACGAACTCGAGGTTATCGCGATATGCTCCTCCTGCGGGTTTCCAATCGTGCCCGCAACCAAGCCGGCGAGCCGTCCCTGCCATTGGTCCTGCCACTGCTCGAGCGGCAGAGCATCCGCGATCGCCGTGCGCAAGCTGTCAAGAGCAATGGTGGCAAACATTCCCGCTCCATCGGCATTGAACCGATCGAGGCTGGCGTATCCGAAGAGATTTTGTTTTCGCACCGCACCCAGTTGCGATGAGGGGCCGGCATATCGGTCGAAGACTGTGCTGTCGCTATTGATGACTTCGTCGAAGAACCGGTCCAGGAATGCGTCGCTGCGCTCACTTCGTTCGAGTGTGAGCGCCGAGGTCGTGTAGGACACGACGACTTCATTGGTTTTTCCGCTGGTTTGCGCGTAGAGCTGCGCCGAAGCTGCGCAACAGAGGGAAACTGCCAAGTGCGACCAATCTCTTGCGTACCGCATTACAACTCTCAGCTAACTGGCGTCGTGGCCATTGTTTTACTTCTTGTGCCGCGAACTGCTCCAGGCTGAGGACGACCCCCAGAAGGACCCAAGTCCCACGGTGCTCACAGTTGTTTCGTCAGCACGCCCCGTGCCACCTGATGAATTGGCGACGCATCGTGAAAAAGTGGTTTCCTTGGCCCTATTCGTGAGAATTGGTACTGCCATAACCTCCATTCACCTTGAGTTTCTCAGCTCCGCGGCATATTAAGAGTAAGGTTCCGAGCCGCCTTTGTCAAATTAAAATTGAAAGACAAGCCTTTTTGCAAAACTGCTCTGGTTGCTTCCATCGCCTGCTGGCTTGGCAAAGCCCTCTCTGCTTCAACCGAAACGGTGCCCCCGGTGGATGTCATCAAGTTTTCTGGCCTTTCTCCTGAGGCCGCAGCCCGGGAGATGCTCCTTCCGCCCGGATTCAAAGCAACTTTGTTCGCGGGCGAACCGGACGTCAAACAACCCATTGCTTTTGCGCTCGATCACCGGGGGCGGCTCTGGGTGGCTGAAGCCTACACCTACCCGGTGCGCGCCAAAGAAGGCCAGGGAAAGGACCGCATCCTCGTCTTCGAGGACACAAATCGGGACGGCAAGTTCGACCGGCGTACCGTTTTCTTGGAAGGGTTGAACCTGGTCAGCGGCCTGGAGGTTGGCTTCGGCGGCGTTTGGATTGGTGCGGCTCCTTATTTAATGTTCGTGCCGGTCGCGGACGGCGACGAACCCAAGCCCGCCGGCCCACCGCAGATTCTGCTCGACGGCTGGGGTTATCAGGACACACACGAAACCTTGAATACTTTTTGCTGGGGGCCGGACGGCTGGCTCTACGGCTGCCACGGCGTGTTCACGCGCTCCAAAGTCGGCAAACCGGGAGCGCCGGACAGCGAACGGACGCCGATTACGGCCGGGGTTTGGCGTTATCATCCCACCTGGCGCGTCTTCGAGCTCTTCTCAGAAGGCACCAGCAATCCGTGGGGCGTTGATTTCGACGAGCACGGCCAATGCATCATTGAAGCCTGCGTCATTCCGCATCTGTGGCACATGATCCAGGGTGGGCGATTCGAGCGCCAGGGCGGGCAGCACTTCAATCCTTTTGTCTTCGACGATATCAAAACCATCGGCGACCACGTGCACTATGCGGGCAGCAAGGGGCCCCACGCCGGCAATGGCCGTTCCGATGCCGCGGGCGGCGGCCACGCCCATGCCGGCCTGATGATTTATCAGGGCGACAGCTTTCCGGAAAAATATCGCGGCCAGATCTTCATGAACAACATCCACGGCGCGCGCATCAACATGGACTTGCCCGAACGCGCCGGCTCGGGCTTCGTCGGCCATCACGGACCCGATTTCATCAATTTTAACGACTCCTGGTCGCAGATAATTAACCTGCAGTCCGATCAGGATGGCTCGGTTTACCTCATTGACTGGTACGACAAGAACCAATGTCACGAAAACCGCCCCGAAGCGCACGATCGCTCCAATGGCCGGATTTTTAGGGTCGTTTATGGCGACACCAAGACCACGCCGGTCGATTTGGAGAAGTTGAGCAACGAAGCGCTCGTCAAACTGGTGCAGAACGAGAACGAGTGGTATGTGCGCCATGCGCGCCGGGCCTTGCAGGAGCGCGGACCCAATCCCGCCGTGCACAAGGCGTTGGCGAAAATTCTCACTCACGACTCCAGCCCCGCCCACCAACTCCGCGCTCTATGGGCTTTGCACGCGACGGGCGGTCTAACGGAGCCAATCGCTCTGGCGCAACTCGAAAACCCAAACGAATACCTGCGGGCCTGGTCTATCCAGCTTCTGGCCGAAAACAAAAACGTCTCCGATAAGGCACTCAAGCGATTCCTGAATCTCGCGCTGACGGACCCTTCACCTGTGGTCCGGCTTTATCTCGCATCGGCGATGCAGCGCATCCCGGCCGAGCAACGCTGGGAGATCGTCGCCGCCCTGGGCCAGCATGCCTCGGATGCGACGGATCATAACCTGCCGCTCATGAATTGGTATGCCGCCGAGCCGCTCGCCACCAACGATCTGCGGCGAGCACTTGCGCTGGCCCAAAACTCGAAACTCCCGCGCATTTTGGAGTTCACGGTCCGCCGCGCCGCAGTTACAGGCGCTTCCGAAGCGTTGGCAGAGATTATCCCCACGTTGGGGCGGAGGCGGGACAATGTTCGCCGCTTGGAGATTCTCAACGGCCTTATGTTCGCTTTCCAAGGCCAGCGCCAGGTGCCCAGGCCGCCGGGGTGGGATGAGGTTGAAACCGAGCTGAACCGGAGTTCCAATGCTGCCGTTCGCTCCCTGGCCCAATCGCTCGCGCTCAAGTTCGGCAGTTCCACCGCGCTCGCTTCCCTGCGCCAAACACTCATGGCCAGCTCCGCGGACGCCAGCGCCCGCCAGACCGCGCTCGACTCGCTGTTTGGGGCGAAGGATCCTGATCTCGCTCCCTTGCTGCAACAGTTGTTGGCGGATGAAGGTCTGCAGGATTCTGCTCTGCGCGGTCTCGCCGCTTACGATGATCCCCAAACACCGGCGGCTATTCTCAAGATTTATCCACGATTGACGGGCGCCTCACGCCGGCACGCGCTGAACACGCTGGCGTCGCGAGTCGCCTACGCCACCGAGTTGCTCGCCGCCGTCGAGCAAGGCACTGTGCCGGCCAAAGACATCACCGCCGAGTTGGTGCGCCAACTGCGGAACCTCGAGGACACAGCTCTTGCCGGGAAATTGAGGAAGGTTTGGGGAATGTCCCGCGAGGTCGCGGAGGATAAGCAGGCTGAGATCCAGAAGTATCGGAACATTTACCGCGCCGGAGGTTCGTTGCCCGGCGAGGCTTCTCCGGGGCGCGCCGTTTTTAATCGCATCTGCGCCCAATGTCACACGTTGTTCGACGCCGGAGGCAAAGTGGGGCCCGACTTGACCGGCTCGAATCGCTCCGATCTCGACTACGTTCTGCAAAACATTCTTGATCCCAACGCCGTCATTCCCAATGAATACCGCGCCGTCAATGTCGAGACTACGGATGGCCGCAGCCTGTCCGGCATCATCAGACAGCAGGATGACCGTTCTGTGACCCTGGCGACAGCCAACGAAACGCTCACGCTTCCGCGCGCGGAGATTAAATCCTTGCAGCAAACCGAACTCTCCATGATGCCTGAAGGCTTGTTGCAGCCGCTGACCGATCAGGAAGTGCGCGATCTGCTTTACTATCTCAGCCGGCCCGGCCAGGTTCCATTGCCAGCGACTGCCGAGGCCTCGGCGGGCCCCGCGCGGCCCGCCCCTGGAGCTCGTTGACGAAGACGCGGCGGAACGCGGCTGTCCTCAGCCGCAGCAGCAATTGTGCACAGCTCAACTCCGAGTGCAGAGGCCACATCCTGCGATTTCAATCCGAGGCTCTCCCGCCTGTTTTGCGCAACGACGGAAGGGAGACCATCCCGCCTCCGGCAGGCTTCCAGAATTGTCCGGCGGAACCGTCCGCCCGTATGTATTCATCATCATCATCAGCCGTTACTTCCCGCCGGATGATGCTTGCTTCGCCTTCTGGGATTGCAGGTGCTCAACCAGGTTACGTATTGCCTCCTGGCCTTGCATTGACGCCATTTGCGCCGCGGTTTCCGCCACCAAAAGAGCGTCGGTGCCCCGTTCCTGATCCATCAGGAAAGCCACATACCGGAAAACCGTCTCTGTCGAGTCCGGACACAGGGCCAAGGCCTGCCGAAAGGCGAAGTCGGCCTCACGCGCCATGCGGTCCTTTTCTGTGGCGCTGTTCGCGTGTTGCATGCGCCAGGCGTAAAGCCCGGCGTGCGAACTCCTCAGCTTGCAAAACATCTTGTGGGAGTGGGCGTTTTGAACGAAACGCCGATCGCCTGTGAAACCGTTGAAAGCCTGTTTTCCAAACGTCTTCTTGCCAAACGCGGCTACCTGCTCAACCGGCGTGTCGTCGGTCAGCCAGTCGCCGATCATCGGCCGGACAAAGCTCCGCCAATAATCGTGGTCCTGCTCGACGATTTTGTCCGATAATCCCGGCAGCGGCTGGCGGTTGATTTTGAAGATCAGGCCGTGCGGTTCGAGATACGGCTGCATCCAGTCGAACGGGAAACTTTCTTCGAAGTAAAATTCGCGGTCAGGATTTTTGTCGAAGATGATTTTGGCCATCAGACTTTTGACCGCGATCCTGGCCATCTGGCCGCTGACCTGGACCTTGCCATCGGCGCCGACGGTGACCTCTTCACCAGGCTTGAGCTGATTTTCGCTCCGCCGCTGAGCGGCATCCTGCCTGTAGTCTTCGAGGCATTTTATTAAATCTTCATCCGTTGGTGTGTAAATCTTTGCGCCGTACATGCTGCGCAGGTATTCCAGATACCCGGCGTCCGGCAGGCGACCCTGGGTGAGGGTGAAAAAGGGTTGCGCCTGCACATGTGACTTTTGCAGTGCTGCTATGATGAAGAGTCCCGGATCGGTGCCGCCAAAGTAGATGCTTCCCGCCGGTATGGAGGCGATGATGTTGGTTCCAAATACCATGGAATATTTTTCATCGCCCTCACCAAAAGCCTCCAACGCGCCAAAAGTCTCCAATACCGCTTGCCACGCTGTGCCACGTCCCGCCTGCTTTCGCAATTCTATGAATGCGTTGCTCACCGCCAGCCAGTCGCCTCTGGATGCCACCGCAAAGAACGCCTCGAACTCGGATGGCATTTTCTCCGCCTTCGCCTGCGCCTCCTTGTCCGCAACGAATGATTTCAACTGGGCCGCAAGCTCCGGATCTTTGAGCAACTGAAAAGACGCCGTTTGCTTTTTGGCGCAGCCACTGATAAATAGTCCACCGCCAAGAATGACCGCCCCCAATGGTTTGATTCTCGTCTTCATTCTTTGCGTTTTGCCGCGATGCCATTGACATCTCAGCACACCCTGCCCGGTATCATCTCTGAGTAGACACCGTCCCCGCCGAATTTGTATAAAAATCCGTGCCCGCCAACGCCAAAACTGCTTAGACTGGTCTATACCGATCCCAGCGGGGTGTAGTGCTGAGGTATTTTTCGTTGACACTTCGAGGACTGACCGGTGTATTCGGCGCACGGTCGGCACAGCCCCAACCGTATCGTGCGCGAGCAATTTTGGCGAAATTCATCAGCCATGAGCGTGAAAAAAATCAATGTCGCTATCGTCGGTCTCGGATTCGGGGCCGAGTTCATTCCGATTTACCAGCGTCACCCGGGCGCGAACCTGTACGCGATCTGCCAGCGCACGAAATCGAAGTTGAACGCCGTCGGCGACGCATTTGGTGTGGAGAGGCGGTTTACCGATTTCAACGAGCTGCTCAAAGAGCCTACCCTGGATGCGGTGCACATCAACACGCCGATACCCGATCATGCGTGGCAATCCATCGCCGCGCTTAAGGCGGGCAAACACGTCGCCTGCACGGTGCCGATGGCCACCAGCATCGCGGATTGCAAAAGGATTGTGGAGCTGGTGAAGCAGACCGGGAAGAAATACATGATGATGGAGACCGTCGTCTATGCCCGTGAGTTTCTGCATATCAAGGAGCTTTGCGAAAAGGACGAGCTGGGCCGGATTCAATTCCTTCAGGCCAGCCACCAGCAAGACATGGACGGTTGGCCCAATTATTGGCCCGGCTTGCCACCAATGTGGTACGCCACGCATTGCGTCGGCCCGATGCTGGCGCTGACGCGGGCCACGGCGGAATACGTCTCCTGTTTCGGCTCGGGGACCATTCGCAAAGAGCTGATCCGGAAATACCGCTCACCATTCGCGGTCGAGACGGCGCACATCAAATTCAAGGATTCCGATCTCAGCGCCCGCATTTACCGGTCGCTCTTCGACACCGCGCGACAGTACCGCGAGAGCATCGACGTTTACGGCTCAAAAAAATCTTTCGAATGGACGCTTATCGAACACGAGCAGCACGTGTTGCATACCGCCAAGCTGCCCGAAGAGAAGATCCCCAGCAGGGTCAAGACGCCGGATTATGCCCGGCTTTTGCCCGGGCCGATTCGCCGCTTCACCACCAAGGGCGTTTATGATTTGGCGAAGAAGACGCATCTCAGCTTCGCCCAAGGAGCGGGCCATGGCGGGTCGCATCCGCACCTGGTGCACGAATTCGTCACCGCGCTCACCCACAAGCGCGACCCCTTCCCGAATGCGAAGCAATCAGCAAACTGGACGTGCGTCGGGCTGTGCGCACACCAATCCGCTCTCAAAGGAGGCGCGATTGTGAAGCTGCCCGCATTCACGCTCTAAAGCTAGAGTTCAATGTAGGAGCCGACTGATCAATTTTGGATTTTGGATTTTTCAGTCAACGCCTCCTGACGTCGGCTCTTACAATTACTAGGCGCATTCTGATGTTAAAACGAATCATCAAGGAAAAGATCATTTCGGCCGTTCTGATCGCGTTGGTGTTTCTGCGATCCGAATGCGCGTTGGGCCAGGCGCCGGACCGTTACACGAGAGTAGCGAATCGACTGATGGAGCTGATTAACGCGCGCGATTACTCCGGCGTCCAGGGGATGTTCAGCGAGGAAATGAGTGCCGCATTGCCGCTCGACAAATCCACGGCCTTCTTCAAAGGGCTGACGCAACAGTTCGGCGAGCTACGGAAGCTGGATCCGCCGCGAACACCCCCACCCACGGTAGTTTTCACCGCCCATTGCGAGCGAGGATTGCTGGATCTGCAGCTTTCTCTCAACGACCGCGACCAGATCGCCGGGCTTTATTTCAAGCCTCACGTGTCCGCGAAGCCCGCCCCGGAAAAACATCAGACGGTGTTGTCGCTGCCGTTTCGCGGTCAATGGCTCGTGTTCTGGGGCGGCGACACGCGCGAGCAAAACCATCACCACGAGGTGCCGAACCAGAAATTCGCATACGACCTGCTCGGCGTGGGTGCGGACGGAAAAACCCATCGCGGCGAAGGAAAGAAGAACGAGGATTACTACGCTTTTGGACGCGATGTGCTGGCGCCCGCCGACGGCACGGTCATCGAAAAGATTGAAGGCGTCCGCGAAAATATGCCCGGCTCGATGAATCCCTATTCGGGCGTCGGTAACTGCGTGCTCATCCAGCATCGGGATGATGAGGTCTCGGTCCTGGCCCATTTCAAGCAGGGCACAATCCAGGTGAAAGCGGGCGACCAGGTGAAACGCGGTCAAGTACTAGGACAATGCGGGAACTCAGGCAACTCTTCCGAGCCGCACATCCATTATCACGTGCAGCACTCGCCCATCTTGCAGGATGGCTTGGGGATTAAGTGCGTTTTCAACAAAGTGCTCCTGACCAAAGATGGCAAAACTGAACTGCGCGCGAATTACTCACCGGTGAAAGGAGACATCATCGCTCCTGAAAGCTGAGCGGCGGAAGCGGAGATCAAACCTGGGGACTGATTCCAGCTTCTTTCTTAGGAGGCGTTTCCAGTCTGTTCTGAGCATTATGCGGCGTCATTGCGGGAATGGGCTGGGCTCCTGATGCCCGACGGAGTTTGAGCGCGTGCCACAGCGAAGGAACGTTTGTAGCGGGCTGGGCAAGCGCCAGAGTCATCGCGATTTCCTCGAGATTCGTAATAACGACGAATGGCATCGCAATACGAAAGAGCCAACCCGGCCCGTTTGCGAAAAACACGAAAACCGCTGTTCCGACGAGCACGGCGGAGATTTTCGCGCCCCAGGTGTGGTAGCTCGTCAATTGCCGGAATTTCAAGACGCCCACCAGCACCGCCGCCACATAGCTGGCAATTCCCAATCCCAGCCAAAGCGCTTCCTCCTTTATGACTTCGGGCCGCAGCCACCAGCCGCAAAGCGGCAGGGCCAGGTAGGTGAGGAGATCGCCCCAGCTATCGAGCTTGGCGCCGAGTTCGGTGGCCAGGTTGAGTCGGCGAGCCAGCAAGCCATCGGTCAGGTCCGTGAGCAGGGAAAGAATGAAACATATCAGAAATGTCTCGGCGCGGCCCCTCCAGGCGAGTGCCAGCAGAACGGGAACCAATATAATGCGCAGGCAACTCAGCAGGTTCGGCAGGTTTGCCATGGCCAAAATTGTGGCCGGTGGAACCTTTCGAGCCAAGCGCCAAGTTGTGGGCGATGACGAATCGAATGGCTAAGAGCGCGTTTCAAAAATGGTAGCAGCCGAGGTAATGAGGCTCTGATCTCCGTGAAAAGGCGCAACTGCCGAAACAATTTGAGCCTCGTTACCTCTGCTGCTACGAGAAAAATGGGGATTTTCAGACACGCTCTAAGAGCAACTCAGCGTTTCAAGTTCCGTACTTCACACCGCAACCGTACGGCCTGGTCTGCGTCACATCGACTTTCTGTCCGGCCATGAGCTTTTGGACCGCTTCGCGCACATAATTCCGCGCGGTGCGGGGATCGCCCTGAGGCGAGGGCCGGTCATCGATGGCGCCCTGGTAGGCCAGGATGCCATTTTTATCAATCACGAACATATGCGGCGTCGTGCGCATGCCATACTTCTTCCCGAGTTCACCCGAGCTATCGTCGATCCAGGCAGTCGCCTTCATTTTTTGCGCGGCCCACTCCTTCTTTGCGGCTGCCGGATTCCGGTAGCCGGGGTTATGTGCGCTGACGGAGTTCACCAGCAGCCAAATGACACCTTTGCTGGTCAGTTCGCCTTGCAACTCCTGCATCGCGCCGGTCTTGAAATGATTGTAGCAGAATGGGCAATCCAGGTTGTATTCCTCCAGAACGAGGATCTTGCCTTTGTAGTCGCTGAGTTTGTGGATTTTCCCGTCGATATCTTTGGCGGTAAAGTCGGGAGCTGACTTGCCGATTTCTGCCGCGGCGAACGCGGTGCTGATAAAGGCCAGGGCGCTAAACAGTGTAATGATTCGTTTCATAAGCTTAAGTTCGGATTTGGGTCGAATGTTTGAGGTCATAAACAAGCATAAACGGGCAAATTGCACAACTCCACTCAGCCATCACTTGTCGGTCACTGACGACGCCAAGGCATTGGTAGCCGACCCACCTGCCTCTGCCGCGCGGCTCAGGGCCTCCAAAATCGTGCCGGGGCTCACGAGGTCGAACACCATGGGCGGTTTGTTCGTGTCCCGAGGATAAATCACAACCAAAGGCACTGCGGCCCGTTGAAATCGCTTCAGCTCGGCGGTGATGTCGTCGGGCTGGTGAGTATAATCGGCGAGCAGCAGCGCGGCGTTGACTTCTTTAAGTTTTTTTTGCACCCCCGATTTTTCGAATGACGGTTTCACAATCGTGTTGCACGTTGGACACCATTTGGCGGTAAAATCAATCACGACTGGCCGGCCCGCGGCCCGCGCCTCCGTGACTGCTTCGGTACTCCACGGCTGCCACGCCAATCCTTTGGGTGCGACTTTAGAAGCGGTGGCCGGAGTGGCGCCGGCGGCAATGGGCGCGCGCCAATCCAATTTGCTTTCGAGCGTGTAGGCGTAGCCGAGCACGAGGAGCACGACAGCGAGCAGAGCGGCAATGCCGCGCCCTTTGCGACCGCGCTGAACGAATTCGCCGAAAATCCAGGCGGAAACTGCGAGGAAAACCAGAAACATCACCAGCCACCAGGTCCGGTCGCCGTAATGCACGGCGGCGATGCTGCATAACCAGACAGCGGCCGCCGCCATGGGGAAACCCATGGCCACTTTGAATCGCTCCATCCACGGACCCGGCCGCGGCAGAAGCCTCAGCCAGGCCGGTTGATAACTCAGGACGAGATAAGGCGCCGCCAGACCGACACCCACTGTCAGGAGAATTAAAGCGGTCAGGGCAGCTTTATTGAGCGCAAAGGCAAAACCGATCGCCGCGCCCAGAAATGGAGCGGAGCAGGAAGTCGCCAGGACCGTGGCCAGCAGGCCATTGAAGAACGCCCCGGCTGCACCCTGTTTCGACGCCAATCCAGTGGCCGTGGTCAGCACCCCGGACCCGAGAGTAATTTCGAAGACGCCAAAAAGGTTCAGCGCGATCAATGTGACGAGCGTTGTCATCGTCACGAGGAAATACGGATTGCCGAACTGAAATCCCCAACCCGCCCCTTTCCCGGCTGCCTGGAGGGCCAGGACGATCAGTGCGAGGACCAGAAAGGAGCAGAGCACGCCGGCGGTGTAAATCAGGCCGAGCCGGCGCACGCGGCCCGGTTCATTCCTGGCTTCGCTGACGAAGCCAAGGATCTTCAAGGCTATGATCGGCAGCACACACGGCATGACGTTCAGGAGCAAGCCGCCGATGAACGCGTACAGAAACATCTTCCAAATTGGCGGCGCCATGCTCGAGAGCGCTGCGCCGCCGGACCGCGCGACGGCAGCCACCGACGGCCCGGAACCTGCCACGGCCACTTTTACATCATAAGCTTGCTGCTCCACGCCCGATTGCTCGATCAAGAGGCCTGAAATCTCTTTTGGCCAGTCGCCTGACAGCTTCTTGACGCTGACGCGCAGTCGGACGTTCTTTGCATCGGCGGGAAGGCGTTCGGTCATCGGTTGCACCTCGAACTGCTCGCTGCCATCAGGAAAGAAATCCGCCTCTTTCGGCGACGCCTGGCCGGCGCTCCATTCCAGAACGAGCGGACGCATGTCGCCGGCGCCGGATTTTTCCCACCAGGCCCGAGCGGTCACAGCCGCGCCAGGTCGCGGGAGCTTTGACTGCCAGCCCGCGAATTTGCCGGCGTCTTTCGACGGTTTGGTCCCGGTGCCGATATTCAGGGTTGCCTCGACTTCGGCGCCTTCCTTGATGCATTTGGTTTGGCATTCAAGCCAATCGAGTTTGGCTTTGAGGACGAGCGGCCCCGGCTGCAAGTTCGGCGCGAGGCTAAGCTTCACGAGCAGAACAGCATCATCCTCATAAATATAAGTGGTTTGCTCCGGCTCCGGCAATTTCCTGGGAATGGGCCATTGAAGCTCGCCGGCGGTGACGCCTTTGGGCAATTGCCAATCGACAGTTGTCGGCAATCCGGATTGGCCGGAGTTTCTCCAGTAAGTGTGCCAGTCCTTCTCCATGTGCAAATGAATTCCCGCCAGGACAACGTCCCCTGGCCCTGCCGTCTCAGAAGCCAAAACGAGCTGCGCCTGCGTGTGAGCTGCCCGCGCGGGATGCCCGAGAGCGCCCAACATCATGGCTATCACGATGCTTAGTCCATGTCGCACATACATATAGACGCTTGAACTTCTCAGAAATTTGAACTTTCGCCAGCGCTTTTGCCTTCTTTCGCAGCGAACACAACCCTTTCACGCTGTAGCTATTGAGTCGCATTGCATATTTTCGAAGCTTTCGTTAGCTGTAATCCATGCTGGGGCCGGCCAATCCTGCAAGCTGCCATTGGCTCCGTGCCGGGCGGGAAATTTTTCCAGCCCTGCTCGAAGCGATTGGAACCGCCCGAGATTCGGTCCGCCTCGAGATTTATACGTGGCTGCCCGGCCCGCTCGGACTGCGGTTCCTGGAGTCGCTGACCGAGGCGCAGCGGCGCGGCGCGGCTGTGCGAGTGCTGGTGGACGCGCTCGGCTCGCTTTATCTGCCGGAGAACTTCTGGGCGCCGCTGCGCGCTGCTGGCGGCGAAGTTCGCCAGTTCAATCCGCTCAGCCTCAACCGATTTGGCATTCGGGATCACCGCAAGCTGCTCGTGTGCGATGAGCGCGTGGCGTTCGTCGGAGGATTCAATATCGCTCAGGAATATGACGGTGACGGCGTGACAAGCGGCTGGTGGGACATCGGACTAAGACTGAGCGGACCACTGGTGGCCGAATTGGCCGCAGCCTTCGATGAAATGTTTGCGCGCGCGGACTTTCTGCACAAGCGCTTCATGCGCCTGCGAAAGTTCGGCGCCAAGAAGACTATCCAAGCTCCCGCCGAACGCCTGTTGCTCAGCGGCCCTGGGCGGGGCCCCAGTCCGATCCGAGGCGCGCTGCGCCGTGACCTGGCCCAGGCGCGGGACGTGCGAATCATGGTGGCTTATTTCTTGCCGACGTGGCGGCTACGGCGGGCGCTAATGCACGTGGCGCGGCGCGGTGGCCGGGTGCAGTTGCTCCTGCCCGGCAAGTCCGACGTGCTGGTGTCGCAATTGGCCGGACAAAGCCTCTATCGCCGATTTCTCAAGGCGGGCGTCGAAATTTCCGAATACCAGCCTCAAATTCTTCACGCGAAACTATTCATCATCGACGATGCGGTTTACGTCGGCTCGGCCAATCTCGACCAGCGCAGTTTGAATATCAATTATGAGCTGATGATCCGATTCGAGAACCGGACGATGGCGGAACAGGCGCGGACGATTTTCGCCGATACGTTGCAGCAGTGCGAATCGGTCACCTTCGAGCACTGGCGCCACTCGCGCACGCTGTGGCAGCGTCTGAAAGAACGCTGGTCTTATTTCCTTCTCGTGCGCATCGACCCCGCGGTGGCCCGGCGTCAGTGGAAGGCGCTGGCGGATGGGAGGGAGAACCGGATGCCAGGGGACAGGTGATTCGTGACGCGTGACGGACGGAGTCCTGCTTCACTTCGCCAGCGCCACCACGTAGCGCTGCACGCGCGTGGCTTCCGATGAGGAATCGAGTTGCTGGTAAATCTGGTGCAGATTGCTGCAAATGCGCAGCAAGAGCCGGCGGGGACTGACCGGCGCCAAATGGTGTTCCCGAACGCTGTAATTGCCCCGCAACAAATATTGCACGCAATCCGCCTTCGTCAGGAATGTCCCCCTCTGGAAAGCGTCAATGTAAAGCTCTATGGAGCTGGATTGGTAGCGGCACACAAAGTGTCCCGGCAGACCAATGCCCGCCAGCGGCAGACGCAGACGACGGCCGAGCAGCAGATAGACCAGGCATATATTGATCGGATTGCCCGTGCGCCGGTCGAGCACACGATTTAAATAACTGTTCTCCGGGTCGTAATAGTTCTCTTCGTTGCCCCTCAAGCCCAATTCCTGGAAGAGGTAATGGTTCATCGCGCCCAGGAGCTCCTTCGCGTCACCACCGAAGTTCAGACGCTCGCGCAAGTCACCGGCGAAACTGTCCAACAAGGCCTGGTATGCCTCGACGTTGATGTCGGGATATTGGGTCCGCGCGAGCAGCCAGGCTCCCTGTTCCAGATCGAAATCGTCGCCGCTCTTGAGGCAAAAGCCCAGAAACCGATCGTCGGCAGCCTGCCGGTCGAAATGCAGCACAATTTCCTGCGCGCGGCGGCGCAGCGCCGGTTCACGGCTCAGCGTGTGCGGCCGCAGCCAGTCGGCCGCTTGCGGCCCGAATGAGAGAAATTTAGCCCGGACGGTGTGGTAAACGGCTGGGTCGTCGTCTGCCAGCAAGCTCAACAGGGCTGCCCGCTGGCTCTCGGAGAGACTTTCCGGGGAGGAGAGGACGCCAGCAGCTTTCATACGCACGTTCAGCGTAGCGCATTAAAGCAAATACTTTAGTCGATTTCAAGAAGAAACCGTTCCGATCGCAAAAAAATTCCGCACAACATTACAACAAAAGCCTACTAAGCGGTTGGAACGTCTCGCGGCCCTTCCTGGACCGTACGCTTACGGAGGTTTGTCCTGCTCGAGCGCGTGGCCGCGCCGGCGCGCCTCAGTTTCGATCTCCTTCAAAGTGTTCTGGAGCAGATCCCGTTGTTGCTGACGAATCCGGTGCTGGAGCGCGCGCAGGTCGCGAAAAGCCACGATCATTGCCACGCCCGTCAGCACGAAGCAGAGGAGCCAATAGATGATGAAATCGAACGGCTTGAGCCGGTCTTGCAGGACAGTCTCCCCGCAGACCAACATCGCCAAGGCGCCTGCCAGAACTCCGCCGCCTAACCACCGACGCCGGGCCGTAGCATCCAGTCCCATGCCGCAACTCTAGCACGAAACCAGAGAACTGGGAACAATAGGAATCTTAGGAACTTTTGCTTTGCGCAGAGTCTGACTGAAAGTTAGCTTGTAGTGGTTTTGTCCGGTGGTGTAACGGTAGCACAAGGCCCTTTGGAGGCCTTTGTCCTGGTTCGAATCCAGGCCGGACAGCCAAAGGAAAATCCGAAAGCCGAATGCCGAAATCCGACCCGTCCTCCGAAGCACCAAACGCCGCCGCCGGGACTCCGCGCGCGGGAGGGTTTTGGTTGGCAACAGCAACTTGGGTAGCGATACTGCGGAGGGTGGAAAGAAATCCGAAGCCCGAAACCCGAACCCCAATAGGTCCGCAGAGCCCGGGCGGTAGTTTCGCTGCGATGTCGGACCGCGATTTTCGGATTTCGTCATTAGGATTTCCCTCGTCATTCGCCATTCTTCATTTGTCCTTCAGCCTCTCGTGACCGCGATTCCGCCAACCTCAGCCCCACCCCCGCCACCGCCCCGCCTGGGGCTCGCCATCGCGAGCCTGGTGCTCGGGATCATGGCGTTTCTGTTCAGCTTGTTCGTTATCGGAGTCCTGTTCGGTCTGGTTGGTCTGGTGCTGGGGATCATGCACGTTTCGGGAAAGCGCGGGCCCAACGCGATGGCCTGGTGGGGCATGGTGCTTTCGGTAGTGGGGATAATCGCCAGCGCCGGCCTGGGTGTCATTTATTTCAAGCTGGCCAAGGATTTCATCAAGAGTATCCCCGCAATGACCAGCGCTGCCCAGAGTTCCGCCGCCGCGGATTGGGAGGGCGTCCTGGCGCCGGAGCTTTCGGTCACCACGCTGGAGGGCAAGACGATCAAGCTCAGCGAACTGAAGGGGAAACGTGTGGTGCTGGATTTTTGGGCGACCTGGTGCGGACCTTGCGTGAAGGAAATCCCGCACTTCGTCAAACTGTATGGCGACACGAGCCGCAACCAACTCGAAATCGTTGGCCTCAGCAAGGAACCTGAAGGGACATTGCGGCCGTTCGTGAAAAAGAAAGGGATCAACTACTCCATCGCCTCCGTGAAAGAGCTGCCCGCACCATACAACGATACTCCGGCAATCCCTACGACGTTTTTCATCGACCGGAAGGGCGTGATTCAGAAGGTCGCGATTGGATACCACGAATTTGAGGACCTGAAAGCGCTCGCGTTGGCGGAGGATTTTCAAGGTGAAGCCAAAGCCCAGCCGCAGCCACGAGCCGGCGGATTGATCGAGCGTGAGAAAAAGCTGACAGCGATTGAGGTCTGGTCCAACAGCGTGCCCGGCGGCCAGGCGATTTGCGCAGGCGACTGGGACGGAGATGGTCAAGCGGACATCCTGGTCGCCGACGCGGGCCGGAAACTGCACATCTTCGGCGCGGATGGCCGATCGAAGGCCAAGGTGTCGTTGTCCGAGCAGTTCGCGGTAATCGAATGTGGTCACGACAAGCAGAAGGGGGCGCGGCTGCTGGGCTACGCGCGATTTGGCCGCCGGATCAGTGTGCTGAACGCCACCGGCAAAGAGATTTGGCATTACTCGGCAACATTCGGAGCGGACGGCGCCCATTGGGGCGACCTGGACGGGGACGGCGCCGATGAGATGGTGGTGGGACTGAACGGGTTTAGCGGGTTGGTGGCTCTTGCGGCCGACGGCAAGCAACTGTGGCGGGCGCCGAGCGGCAATGTCTGGGGCCAGGCCGTCATCCCTGCCACCAAAGACCGGGCAGCAGTGGTCTTGGCCACCGAAGCAAGCGGCTCGGTGAGGATCTTCGACGGAAAAGGGAACCTGGTGAGGGCTGTGCGGCCCGGCGGAAAGTACTGTACACAATTGGCCGCCGCGGTGATAGATAAGCAGAACTCCATTCAGGCTATTGCACTTGGCCAGGACCAGGTCATTGCTTTCGATCTGAATGGCCGAGTGGCCTGGTCTGAGCCGGTGTCGCTCAACACCAGCGGCTGGGTCAATGTTACTTTCGCAGCCGGTGATGTTAATGGTGATGGCATTGCGGAGTGGGCCTTCGTGGACGCAGCCGGTGATTTGGTCCTGGCCAGCGCGCAGGGCGAAAAGGTCGCTGCGATTCAGGGCCTGGGCTCGACGAGCGGTTTCGTGATTGTGCCGGACGCGAATGGACGCGGACTATTGGTAGTGCTGAGTTCCGGCTCGCTTAAGGCCTATTCGTTTCAGTGAGCTTGTCTTCCTGGTTTGGCCATGAAGAGTCAATTGTCTGGGCCGATTTTCCTGAGCCACGCACGGTCTTCCGCCGTCAAATCCGGAAAGACCTTCAATCCACAGGCGTGCGCAACAGCGCGGCACCCGCTTGCAGAATCGAAGCTCAGGAACCACTGACAACCGAATCGTCGTGCTGCCGCAACGTGTAGAATATCAAGCGTGCCGACGTTTGAGCGCGGCGCGTAACGGCGGAACAAATCTCCAGCCATGCCCACCATTTCCTCAAGAGTATAGCCGCAATCCACATATAAGCGCGCCTCCAGGTCAGACTCCAGTGCCCGCAGGCGATCTCCTGCCCTCCCAAAGTTGCATCGACACTCTGCGAGGACAGCCACACTCACCACGAGCGTGCTCGGCCCCCTCTGCGCCCAAGCTGCGATCGCCGGGCGGTCTTGGGTCTGGTAGTAGAGCGAGAACAGCCAGTTTGTATCGACAAAGGCTATTCGGGCCTGAGGCATAGCTCATAGGCCTTCCGGCCAGCCGTCGGAGCGGGCCGTTTCAGCACTGATCGCCAATCGGGCGGCTGGGACAGCGACAGCTCCCGCTCAACCAGTTCGTTCAGTTTTTCGCTCACGTTGCCAAAGGCGGCCCGAAGTTGGGCCTTTGACCGTTTGGGACGGAAGGTAATCGTTTCGCGCATACCAAAAATGGTAAGACAAAAGCCGCGTTTGTGAATATCAAACTTCCACCTTCGTCTGGGCGTGAACCTTGGAGTCGGCTATTAGGGGTGGAGGCGGAAGAATTGCCACGGTTTCCGCAGATTAGTCACCTCCCATTTTCGAGCGACGCAGAGACGATTTCCGCTTGGCTCCAGCTTGCTCATCTCCAGATTGGCTGGACAATCCCTTCCGCTTCCTCCATTCTGAAAGACATTCCGAGCACCGCAACCATGAAACCTTGAGCTTGCTTATGGACCAGCCTTCGCCAGCACTGGAGCCACAACCCCCCACTTCCGCTGCGCCAACAATGTCACTCATGGGCAGGTTAACTAACGTCTTCGCCGCGCCGGGCGAAGTTTTCGACTCTGTCAAAGCCGCGACAGCCTCGGTGGCAAACTGGATGGCCCCGGCAGTGCTGCTCATGGTGGTTAGCTGGATCGGTGCCTGGTTTATTTTTTCACAGCCCGTGATTCAGCATCAACTGACCGACATTCAGGACAAAGCGGTTCAGAAAGCGATAGAGAAACAGCACCTCTCGAAAGAGCAGGCCGAGACGGCGCGCGAGACGGCCGCGAAATATGCTGGAATGGGCACGAAGATCATGGCAGTCGTTGCCCCCGTCCTGGCGGGGATTCTCATCCCGGTCTGGTGGGGTTTGCTGGGGTGGCTCATCGGCACTAAAGCCTTGAAGGCGCAGTTTCCGATCATGAAAGCCATCGAAGTTGCAGGCCTGGCGAATGTGATTACTGTTCTCGAGGCCATCGTGAAAACGCTGCTCATCCTCGTGACCAGCAGCGCGTTTGCCACACCCAGCCTGGCGCTGCTGATCCACGATTTCGATCCGCAAAACCCTGCGCACGGCGCGCTGAGCGCTGTAAACGTCATGACATTTTGGTATCTGGCAGTGGTAGCGACTGGCGTGGCACGGCTCAGCAGCGTGGCCTTCGGCAAATCGGCAGCCTGGGTCTTCGGAATTTGGGCCTTTTACCGAGGGCTGCTGGTTGGCTTTGGGTTCGCGATGCGTGCCATTATGCCATCGTGAGCTTGCAGCGGGCGCGAGCGCAGAGCTCCCGCTCTGCGTGTCGTTTCGGCTGGACACAGATCGCAGAGCCGGAGCTCCGCTCTCCGCCGGCACGAATGAAACAAAATGGCCCCAAGAGTGTCTTAATAGGTATCCAGACATGGCAAATTCGAAAAAGCGTAAGAAAACCCTGATTTTCGGGGCCATTGGCCTCGTACTCGTTGGGCTGACCACGGCTGCAATTCTGCAGAAACGGGAGGTAGTCATCACGGTACAGACCGAGAAAGTCGAGCGCCGGAACCTGACGGAACTGGTCGTGGCGACCGGCAAAATTCAGCCTGTGCTGCAGGTCAAGATCAGCCCCGAGGTCAGTGGTGAGATTATCGAGCTGCCGGTTAAAGAAGGCCAAATAGTCAAAAAGGGCGATTTAATTCTCAAAATCAAACCGGACTTTTACATCGCCAGCCGCAATCAGGCCGAGGCCAGCTACCAATCTTCAATTGCCGGGAAAACGACCGCAGAAGCCTCGCTGGAAAAAGCGCTGGCGGAGTTCAAGCGCAATGAGGAGTTGTATCGGCGAAAGCTGATTTCCGACTCAGTGTTTGTCGAGTTCAAGACCGCGCTCGATATCGCGCAGGCGCAATTGTTGAGCGCCACTCACCAGGTGAGCATGGCTCAAGCCTCGCTCTCCCGAGCGGAAGAGGAGCTGGCCAAAACGACGATTGTCTCGCCTCTGGATGGAACGGTCAGCAAGCTCAACTCGCAATTGGGCGAGCGCGTCGTCGGCACCGCCACCATGGCCGGGACCGAAGTCATGACGATCGCGGACCTGAACGAGATGGAGGCGCGGGTCGATATCGGCGAGATCGACGTCGTGCTCATTCAATCCGGCCAGAACGCCCGATTGGAAGTGGACGCCTTTAAAGACCGCAAGTTCAACGGCGCTGTGACCGAAATCGCGAATTCCTCGACGAGCGTCGGTGTCGGCACCGTCGGTATGTCGGGCGGCAACCAGCAAGAGGCCACTAAGTTCAGCGTCAAAATCCGAATCAAAGAAAAGGAGATCTTCCGGCCAGGCATGTCCGTAACGGCCGAGATCGAAACGCGCGCGAGGACCAATGTGCTGACCGTCCCCTTCGCCAGCGTCACCACGCGCGTACCGAAAGACAAGGACAAAAATAGTAAGAACGGTTCCAATGCCGTGGCCAAAGCTGATCCGCCGTCAGCGAAGACGGTGTCGGCGAAAACCAATTCGGTCGTCATGACCTCCAATGCGCATGGCGCTGACGGAACGAACACGGCCAAGGGGGATAAGAAAAAGGAAGCGGCAAAACCGATCGAAGTGGTTTTTGTTGTCGAGGGCGATCATGTAAAGATGGCGCCCGTCAAGATTGGCATCAGTGATGATACACACATGGAGATCGTCGAAGGCCTGCAGGAGGGGCAGGAAGTAGTTTCCGCTGGATACAAAGCCATCAGCCGCGAGCTGGAGGACGGCAAACGGATCAAGAAAGGGACTGTTTTCGCTGCAGGTGACAAGGAAGGTGACCGGAAGCAGGCGGACTGACATGAAGAAAAAACTCCAAGCTCCAAGCCCCAAGCTCCAGAGAAGCTCCAAGCCTCAATTTCCAGAGCGTCAACCAACCCGGAGCCGGAAGCTGGGAATTTGGTGTTTCCCTGGTGCTTGGTGTTTGGGTGTTGGAGTTTTGAGCCCGCCGTGATTCTCATCCGCCTGCACAAGATTTCGCGCCGCTACCAAATGGGGGCGGAGACTATCCATGCCCTGCGCGAAGTTTCGCTGGAAATCCGGCGGGGCGAATTCGTCGCGATCATGGGGCCGTCGGGCTCGGGCAAATCGACACTGATGAACTTGATCGGCTGCCTCGATACTCCGACATCCGGCGAATACGAGCTGAATGGGGTGCAGGTCAGCCAGATGGACGACAATCAACTGGCGGAAGTTCGGAACAAGGAAATCGGATTTATCTTTCAGACGTTTAACCTGCTGCCACGCTCGGATGCGTTGCGGAACGTGGAGTTGCCGCTGATTTATGCCGGCGTCGGGGCCGATGAACGGCGGCAGATCGCCCTGGAGGCGCTCAAGAATGTGGGACTGGCCGACCGCATCCATCACAAGCCCAATGAACTCTCCGGCGGCCAGCGCCAGCGCGTGGCCGTGGCGCGCGCACTCGTGAATCATCCCTCGATTCTCCTGGCTGACGAACCGACAGGCAACCTGGATTCCAAAACGGGAGCGGAGATTCTGGCGCTGTTTGCAGAATTGTCTCAGCAAGGCAACACCATCATCGTGGTGACTCATGAGGAGGACGTGGCTAAACACGCGCGGCGAATACTTCGAATCCGAGATGGTTTGATCGCCAGTGATGAGAGCATGGACGCAGGCCTTGGGAGGGAGCGCGAGGCGTTGGTCGCGGCAGGAGCGTCATGAAGAAAATCCCAAATCCCAAACACCAAGTTCCAAACAAATCCCAAGCTTCAAACCCCTTAACGAGAGCCGGAAGGAACTTTGGAAATTGGGATTTGGAGTTTGTTTGGGATTTGGGATTCGAGATTTGGGATCTGAGATTCGCTGGCAAATGAACCCACTGACAGAGCTGAAGGAAGGGCTGCTCATTTCCTGGAGCGCGATTCGCGCGAACAAGCTGCGCTCGGTGCTCACGACGCTGGGCATCGTGATTGGTATTCTCACAGTGACCTTGATGGGCACGGCTATCGAAGGCCTGAACCGTTCTTTTCTCAATAGCGTCTCGTTCATCGGCGCGGATGTGCTCTATGTGAACCGGATCGATTGGTTGGTTCACACCCACGAGGAATGGATCCGAATGCAGAAGCGGCGAATCATCACGCTCGACCAGGCTAAGGAATTGGAACGGCAATTGACGCTCGCCAGTGCTGTTGCTCCCATGGCCGACGTGAACCAGCCCGTTCATTACAAGAACCGGCAGTCAACCGCGGTCGATATCGTGGGCGGTACCGAAAAGCACCTGCAAGCTGGCGGTATGTCCATCGCTCAAGGCCGCTTTCTTTCGACTGTAGAAGCTCAGGGCGGGCGACCAGTGTGCGTCATCGGGTCGGCGGTGGCCACTAATCTCTTCCAGGCCGGACCCGCGTTAGGCAATCGAGTGACCATTGGCACGCGTGGCTTCGAAGTAGTCGGCGTCCTGGAAAAGCAGGGCAGCTTCCTGGATGGCGGAAGCGTGGACAATCAAGCGATCATTCCGCTCCCCCAGTTCGTGACCTACTTTTGGAGCTACCCGGATTACACGATCCAGGTGAAAGTCAGGAACCTCGAACAACTGGAGGATGCTCGGGAAGAATTGCGCGGCGCGATGCGCAAAATCCGGCGCCTCGGGCCGACTGAACCCGATGATTTCGCGATCAATCAACAGGATCAATTCGTGCAGATGTTTCATAGCGTCTCCGGCACCATCGCCGCAGTCGGCTTGTTCATCACCGGGCTGTCGCTGTTCGTCGGCGGCATCGGGATTATGAATATCATGTTCGTTTCGGTGGCCGAACGGACGCGCGAAATTGGCGTGCGCAAGGCTATCGGCGCCAAACGGCGGACTATACTCCTGCAATTCCTCATCGAAGCCGCCAGCATTTGTTTCCTGGGCGGTCTGATCGGACTGGGGATCGCCTGGCCCCTGACGTTTCTCATGCGGAAGTTCATGCCCGCAACGTTGTCCCCTTTGGTCGTCAGCATCGCTTTGGTTGTTGCCTTGGTGACGGGAGTGCTGTCGGGCTTTTTCCCCGCCTGGCGCGCAGCGCGGATGAATCCGGTGGATGCTTTGCGAAATGAGTAACGTGCTCCGTGTTCCGTGCTCCGTGAATGCACGTTGACCGACGCGCCCATTTTTTCACGGAACACGGAGCACGAGATACGAAACGCCCGAATGAGCGATAAACGCAAGACAATCCTTCTCGCCGAACTGCGCGAGAGCTTCACCATGGCGATGAGCGCGCTGACGGCGCACAAACTGCGCTCGGCGCTGACGCTGCTGGGGGTATTGATCGGGGTCTTTTCGATCATTGTAGTAATGACTGCCATGAGGGTGATGAAAAACAACATTGAGAACCAGATCAGCCGGCTCGGCAGCCAGACTTTCGTGGTCCGCAAATGGCCGGGGATTTTTTTCGGCGGGTCGGAAGGGTTCGAGAAATACTGGCGGCGGAAGAACATTACGCTCGCGCAGGCCCGGCAACTCATGGCGAAAGCAACCCTGCCTCAGTGCATGGGCGTTGAGACCGTTTTCTGGGGCGGGCAAATCGAGACCCGGTTCAAAAAAAGCCCACCAACGGTGCAACTTTTCGGCGAAACTGCCGGCAGTTTTCCAGCTCGCAACTGGAGCCTGCAAGATGGGCGGCTCCTGCTGGACGAGGACGTGGAAAGCACGCGGGACGTCTGCGTGCTCGGGAACGGCCTGGCGACCAACATTTTCCCTTTCGGCTCGCCAGTAGGCGAGCGTTTGAAGATCAACGGCTTCAACTACACTGTGGTGGGTGTGCTTGAGCCCAAGGGCGGCTCGCTGGGGGGCAACCAGGACAATTTTGCCGTCGTCCCGATTACCGCCGGCATGAACCGGTTCGGACTGGCCCAATGGGCGCGCAGCTTGAATATTCTAGTGCAGGCGCGCGACACGGCCTCTTACGACGACACCGTCGAGCAGGTCCGCGGCATCATGCGTGCGTTGCGGAAGGTGCCGCCCGGTAAAGAGGACGATTTTGAGATATTTTCGAATGATTCTCTCATCGCCCAGTTCAATGCATTTACGATGGCGGTGCGGCTGGGCGTGTCGCTGATCAGTTCGATTTCGTTGCTGGCGGCCGGGATCGGGATTATGAACATCATGCTGGTCTCGGTGACTGAGCGGACGCGGGAAATCGGCATTCGGCGGGCCGTCGGCGCCCGGAAGCGCAATATTATGGCCCAATTCATCATGGAAGCCATCGTGCTCTGCGAGGTGGGGGGGGTCATCGGGGTCGTGCTGGGCATTTTGGGCGGGAATGCGACCTCCTACTTCCTGAAGCTGCCGGCCGTAGTGCCAGTTGACTGGATCGTCATCGGTCTGGTGATTTGCTCGGTCGTCGGCATCGTTTTTGGGACCTATCCGGCTTACAAGGCGGCAAACCTGGACCCCATCGAGTCCTTGCGGTACGAATAAAAAGATTTTCAAAAAAGCTTTTGCATTTTCCCGGATCGCTGGTAAAAAAAGCGGTGTCGGGTCTTTTATTTGTTCTTAGTTGGCCGTTTTTTAAACAAGTTCCGCTTGGGCGCTTCTATTCCTCACGACCAAGTTCGCGGAGTCGTGGTCACATCGTGTCGGAATGAACGCATTCGGTATTTTAGCCGTCGCCAATTCTAAAGAAGCGGAGCTGTTTTACATCTGGCGCCAAGCGACGCCGGAGGGCAAAGCCGTCATCCTCTGCCTGGTCATCTTCTCGATCATCGCCTGGACGGTCATGATCGGCAAAGCCATCCAAATGCGCCGGGCCAAACGGCTCAATCAATTCTTCGATTCCGAATTTCGCACCCAGAGAAATGTCCTCGACGTGTTCGACCGCAGGGTGCAGGCGGATGGCTGCCCGCTCTTCATGGTCTATCAAGCCGGCAGTCTCGAGCTGGACAAGCGGCTGAAGAACTCCGACGGAAACGGCCGTAAGCAATTTGTTTCGCTCAAAGGCATGGAGCATGTCAAACGGTCGTTGGAAAATACGGTTGCACAGGAATCGCTGAAATTGGAGTCGGGTTTGATTCTGCTAGCCATTGCGGTCAGCGGCGCGCCTTTTCTGGGGTTGCTGGGCACGGTCTGGGGCGTGATGAGCACGTTTGGCCATATCGCCCAGCAAGGCACCGCGACGATGGCCGCTATGGCCCCAGGCGTATCGGCGGCGCTGATTACCACAGTAGCGGGCCTGCTCGTGGCCATTCCCTCGATGTTCGGTTACAACTGGCTGGTCCACAACCTGCGCGTCCTGACGGTCGAGCTGGACAACTTCGCGCAGGAGCTCGTTTCCAAGATGGAGACGGAGTATTTGGAGGAGAGATGAGCGGAAGAGTGTCGAGCGTCGAGTTTCGAGTGACGGGGGAACCCGACTTGCTGCCATGCCGAGCTCTTCCCCTCGTCCCTCGTCCCTCGACCCTCGCCCCTTAACTAACCATGCGTCGCTTTTCCCAACGCAGCGCGCTGGTGACGTTGAGCGAAATCAACATCACGCCTTTGCTGGACCTCGCGTTCGTGCTCTTGATCATCTTCGTTATCACGACGCCGTTGCTCGAGCAGAGCATCAATATCAAGCTGCCTCAGGGCGGCAGGCCGGACCGCCCCATCGATCCGCACGACCGGCGAACTGTCGAGATCACCCAAAATGGACTTTATTTCCTCGATAAGCGTCGGCTGTCGCTCGACCAGGTTGAAACGCAGTTGGTCAACGACGCCAAGGCGAACCCTAACCTGGTGGTTTATATCCGCGCCGATGAGATGGGCCGGAACAAAGACACTTACGCCTTGATTGAACGTTGCCAAAAGAACGGGATTACGCGTTACTCATTAAGGACCGAACCGCCCAAACGCTGATGAACCGGCTGCAAAAGAAATGCCTGATCGCCTCAATCGGCGCGCACTCGCTGCTGCTGCTGATTTTGCTGGTCGGCCCGGCCTTTCTAACGTCGAAAAGTAAGTCGGAAGATCTGCCGGTGATCGATTTCATTCCTTCAAAATTCATCGATGCGCCCTTCGCGGGCGGTGGGAATCGGAATGCCAAGCCGCCGCCCGTGGTCGCGCCCGTTGCTGCGCCGCCGGTCCAGGCTCGGCAGCAACCACAGCCCGAAAAGCGAATTGAGCCGGACCCGCCCAAACTGACGCCAAAAATCCAGAAACCTGACCCTGACGCGCTCGAAGCCAAAGCGGATCCAAAGCCCCATAAGCTGCAAATCAGCACGGATTTGATCACGCGCAAGCCGAACTCGCGCACGGCGCCCAAGACAAACTCGGATACGCAGGACCAGGAGCGCCAACTGGCCGACGCCCGGCAGAAACTGGCGAAGCAGGTCGTCAATGCCGCACGAAATCTCCGCGACAATGCGACAAAAGCGACCACTATCGAAACGTCCGATTACGGTCCTGGAGGGGGCGGACCGGCCTATGCCAATTATGCCGCCTGGGTCAAAACCGTGTTTGACAATGCCTGGGAGGCTCCCGAAGATGCCTCCAAGGATAGTGCGATCACAAAAATTACGGTCACGATCGCCAGCGACGGCAACGTCGTCTCCTCCCGCATCACAGAGCCTTCCGGTGATTCGCGCGTGGACCGATCCGTCCAGCGCACGCTCGATCGAGTTACTTTTATCGCGCCGTTCCCTGAAGGCGTCAAAGAGAAGCAGCGAACCTATATCATCAATTTCAACCTGAAAGCAAAACGAGGATTGGCATGAAACGATTTAGTTCACAAGCGGATCTGAGCTCAGGTGGCGGCAGGCGAAATACAGGTCCGGTTATTTCCCCCTCACCCCCGCCCTCTCCCTCGGGGAGAGGGAGGTTCGCGGTCTGTCATCCCTTCGACCCTGGCTCTCTCGGCTGTTTACTGCGCGGCGGGAAAAACTCCCTCTCCCAAAGGGTGAGGGGGAAGGGGGCGTCCATTGTCTGGTGGCATCGTTCATTCGCAGCGAGCCTCCTGATCAGTGCGCTGCTTGCCGATACCTTTTTCCTCAGAGCCTACGCTGCCGAGCAGGAGATCAGCATCGAACGGCACATCGAACCCGGCAACACTCCTCCCATCTGGGTCTCGATGAGCGGGTTCACCGGCGAGGCGGCACAAGTTCTGGAGTTTGACCTGTACGTTCAAGGGTTTGCGTTCACGAACGCATCGGCGGCGCAGTATCTCCTCTCCGGAAGCAACAATGGCAATTTGCAGGGCCGGGCCACGGACCCACACAACAAGAGCACTCTGGTATCCAAGGCTTACTCGGGAGCATCGCTGCGGCGGCAGGCCCACGCCTTCGCCGATGATTTCGTCAATGCAGTACCCGGCCACAAAGGCATCGCCCAAACCAAGATCGCCTTTAAGAATGACACGGGCCCACACAGCGAGATCTATCGAGCGGATTTTGACGGGCATAACGCCGAGGCGGCCACGAGCGACAAGAGCATTGTGGCAGCGCCCTGTTGGGTGCCTGGCCGGCAAGCGCTTTACTACACCTCTTACAAGCTCAATCATCCTGATATTTTCTATCACGACCTGCCGACGGCGGAGCGACGGATTTTCGCCCGCTATGGAGGCTCGAACATGAGTCCGGCGGTCTCCCCGGACGGCCGGAAGATCGCCATGATTCTCAGCAAGGATGGTTGGACCGACCTGTACGTTTGTAACGCGGACGGCTCTGGCATGAACCGGCTGACCAAGTCACCCGAGGACGAATCCTCGCCCTGCTGGTCACCGGATGGAAAATGGATTTGTTTCGCGGCAAAGCTGAAAGAGCGGCGGTCGCTGTGCAAAATCTCTGCATCGGGCGGAGAACTTCAGCGCATCTCGACCATCGGCGTGCTCAATCCCACCGAACCGGACTGGTCACCTGACGGCAAGTGGATTGTGTTCACGGCGATGATGGGAGGCTTTGAGATTTGCGTGGTGCCGTCGCAGGGAGGCAAAGTGTTCGAGTTGGTGGCGGGTGAGGATCCGTCCTGGGCGCCGAATTCCCGGACCGTGGTGTTCGCGCGGCGCCATGGAGGCGGACGCACCCTCTGCCTGCTTGACGTGCCTACGAAACAAGTAAAAGATGTTTCCCGATTTTCGGGAAGTAGCTCACAATCACAACCCAGTTGGGCTAAATAGCCCAGTTCATAACAGACCCAAACACATGAAAATCAGCAAACTAAGCAATGCAACACTTCTCGGACTAATCCTCACTGTCGCAGCCGTCGGCTGCAAAACTAAACCGCTCGCCTCGGTAACGCCCCTGGACAACAAGAGCACAGCAGCCCCACAAGTGGCCCTATCCGGACCAGGCACATCGTTGACGGACGACGCAAACAAACCATCTTCCACCGACGTTTCCTCGACCGGCATCAGCGACCCCAATCTGCGCAAGGATTGGCCGCGCGACCATGAAATCTTCAAGTCGGACACCGTCCATTTCGATTTTGATAGCTCGGTGATCAAGAGCGAAGATAAGTCGAAAGTCGCCGCCGTCGCCGATTACATTAAAGGACATCCCGCCGACGCGGTGGAAATCGAAGGACATTGTGACGCGCGCGGGACCGAGGAATACAATCGGTCGCTGGGCGAACGCCGCGCTTTGGCCTTGCGGGAAGAGCTGATTCGGCTTGGAATTGATCCCTCACGGGTGGATACCGTCAGTTATGGCGAAGATCGCCCGGTGGATCCGGCGCAGAACGAGGCGGCTTACCAGAAGAACCGCCGGGGCGAATTCGTTTTGGAGAAGCACGAAGCTCTGGTCGGGCTGAATAGCCCGGTTAACAATGACCCAAACAAATGAAAGTCAGCAATCTCAGCAATCTAATACTGTTCGGACTAATCCTTACCCTCCCCACCATCGGCTGCCGAAAAAAGCCCGGTTACCTCACGCCCCTGCCCGGTGCGCGAGCGGGACAGGTGGCCGAACCCGGCTCCGCTCCGCCACTTGGCGCAGGTGAAAAACCGCTCGAGTCGGCGGGGCTTACCGGCATCAAATCCAATGACCCCAGCTCGCACCAGGGCTGGCTCGAGAACGCGGAAATGTTCAAGGCCGAAACCGTCCACTTCGATTACGACAGCTCGGTGGTGAAATCGGGCGAAAAGGGGAAAGTTGCGAAGGTGGCGGACTACCTGAAGAGCAACACGGCCGACGCCGTGCGAATTGAGGGCAACTGCGACGAGCGCGGAACGGAAGAGTACAACCGCGCCCTGGGTGAGCGCCGGGCGTTGGCGCTGCGGGAGGAGCTGGTCCGCCTGGGCGTCGATCCCACTCGGGCGGACACGGTCAGCTACGGCGAAGATAAGCCGGTGGATCCGGGCCACGATGAGTCCGCCTGGCGGAAAAACCGCCGCGGCGACTTCATCCTGTTGTCGCCGCCGAAGTGAGTTTGGTTTGAAAGCCAAAATCATTATTACACCAAAGAAAGCGGTCGTCGATCCGCAGGGCAAGACGGTGCAGAGCGCCCTGGCGCACATGGGCTATACCGGAGTGGGCGCGGTCCGCGTCGGCAAGTACCTCGAGATCGAGTTGGCCGGCTCCGATCGGGAAACGGCCCGCAAACAAGTGGACGACGCCTGCCACCGAATCCTCAGCAATCCAGTCATCGAGGATTACCGTTTCGAGATCGAGTGATACCGAGACAGCGGACAATTACGTTTCACGTTTTACGCGTTAAGGCTGATGAATCAGGCGATTTGCAAGCTGAGTAAAACGTAGAGCCTAAACCTTACGCACAGCATGAATTTCGCCGTTCTTCAATTTCCAGCTTCGAACTGCGACCAGGATGCCGTCCACGTGCTGCGCAACGTCTTTGGCCACTCCGCCCGACTGCTGTGGCACAAGGAGAACTCACTGGGCGATGCGGACGCGGTCGTGATCCCCGGCGGGTTCAGTTATGGCGATTATCTGCGGACGGGCGCGATCGCCCGCTTCAGCCCGGTGATGGAGACCGTACAGACTTTTGCCTCCAACGGCGGATTGGTCCTTGGCATCTGCAATGGGTTCCAAATCCTGTGCGAGGCGGGCCTGCTGCCCGGGGCCCTCATTCGCAATCGCTCGCTTCAATTCCGCTGCGAGCACGTTTATCTCAAGACGGCCACTTCCAACTCGCCGTTCACAAACCAAATCCCGCCCGAGAAGCTCCTTCGCCTGCCCATCGCCCATGGCGAAGGTTGCTACTTCGCCGACGAAGAAACGCTGGGCCGGCTCCGTGCGAACAACCAGATCCTCTGGCGATATGTCGATGCCCGGGGCGACGCCACCGAGAGCGCCAACCCGAACGGCTCACTCGACAACATCGCCGGCATATGCAACGCGGCACGGAATGTGGCGGGCTTGATGCCGCACCCAGAGCGCGCCTGTGAGGAGATCCTGGGCAGCGTGGACGGCCGGCTCATTTTCCAGAGTTTGATTCACGCGCTCGAGAATCGGAACCGCCTCGCAGCCCTGGAATCCCCGGCCCTCGCGGCATGAGCAAAGCCGCCAACAATCAAAAAACTTCGGTCCTGGTAATGGGGGTGGGCGCGTTCGCTCACAGCACCGGACAGATACTCAACGAGAACGGTGCGAAGGTTTCGACGTACCTGACTCGAGATTACGGACAATACCCGCCGTCGCTGACGGGGCCGACGTACCGGCGGGAAGAATTTCCCTCGCCAGTGCCGCTCCTGCGCGAACAGGTGGTGGACTTGATCGTGCCTATGTCGATCGATTGGGCGCAGGCGCCCTGGAAAGAGGAATTACTCGCCCATAAGGTCCCCATTTTCTGTCCCACCGGCGAAGGCATGAGAATCGAGCGCGAGCGCGATTTTGCGCGCAAACTCTGCCATGATTTCAAGGTGCCCTTTCCGCAGGCGCACGTGGCCCAGAACCGGCTCGAAGCCGAAAAAGTGCTGCTGAAACATCCGCGCGCTTTCGTGATCAAGAACCCGCTGTGCTCGCCGACCAGCCCGGTCCACACCATTGTCTGCCAATCGCTCGAGGACACCCGCTCCTGGCTCAAGCACGTCGATTACGCGGAGGGCGTTTTCCTCCAGGAATATCTGGGCCCGCGCGAGGCCGGGCATATAGCGCTGATCAGCGGCGGCGAAATTTATTCGCTGGTGACGAACCAGGAGTACAAACGAGCGTTTGCCGGAAATATGGGGGTCGTCGCCGGCGCGCCGCTGGGCGGCCTGGTGGAAAAGGATCCCACGGACAAATACGGGCTCGCCCGCGAGCTGCTGCGGCCGCTGCTGCCCTGGTTCCGGGAAATCAATTATCACGGCCCGATCCAGGTCACCGCCGTTCAGCGCAAACAGAAATGGCACGTGATCGAATACAACATTCGCATCGGCGTGACCTCAGGAGCGATGATCCTGCGTCTGCTGGCCAACCCTGTCGAAACCCTGCTGCGCACCGCGCAAAATCAAAAGCTGCAGCTCCGGTTCAACCCGAGCCGCAACTTCGGCTGCTCCGTTACACTGGCTGGTTACGGTTATCCATACGTCCAGATGCGCGGGCCTCAGTTGCCGGTGGAACTCGACGGGGCTCCGGCCTGCGATTTGTGGTGGAACGAGGTCGCGCGCAATGGCCACGGCGGCCTGGTGGCCACCGGCCATCGCCTCGCCGACGTCATCGCGTTCGGCGATTCGCTGGACGAGGCCAGGCAAAAGGTCTATGCGAACATAGGAAAGATTCGCAGCTTGGGGAGTTATTACCGGTCCGACATCGGCCAGAGTTTATGGCCGCCGGGAAAGGCTTAGGATGAGCACGCTGTCATCAATCGACCTGGCCGGCGCAGCTTTGGAGGAGCTGTCATTCGTAGAAACCCAGGCGGTGGCCGAGTCCACCGGCAACGACCAACTGCCCTCGACTCCGCCACAACGGCCGGCCTGGGTCGAAATTGATTTGCCACAGCTCAGACGCAATTTCGAATTGATTAACCGTGACAAGCCGGAAGGGCTGCAATTGCTATCGGTGCTCAAGGACGAAGCCTATGGCCACGGCGCTCTCGCCGTGGCCCGGGTTGCTCTGGAGTGCGGCGCGCTTTTCCTCGGAGTGTCCACTCTCGAAGAAGCGATAGCTCTGCGCGACCGCGGCATTAGAGCGCCGGTGCTGCTGCTGGGCGACCGGCAGGAATCGGAGCTACCCTGGTGCATCGCGCATGATTTGACCTGCTCGGTAAGCGATCGATTCACAGTGAAGAGGCTCGGGCAACTGGCCGCGCGGGCAGGCAAACGCGTGACGATTCATTTGAAGATCAATACGGGGATGAATCGATATGGGATTCGCTGGGACCAGGCCGGTGAGCTGCTCGAACTCATCCGCTCGACCGAATCGCTCATTCTCGATGGAGTGCTCAGCCACTTCTCGCAATCGGATGAGACCGACAAAGGTTTCGCCCTGCTGCAACTCGAACGCTTCCAGGAGGTGTTGCGGCTTATGGAACAACTCGGCTTGCGCGTCAAGTGGCGGCATTTGTGCAACAGCGGAGGGTTCCTCGATTTGCCGGCGGCGTACTTCGATATGGTTCGGGTCGGCATCCTGGCGTTCGGCGTCTATCCCTCCGCTGTTTGCCGGCGGATTCCGGGCATAGAATCGGTCATGACGGTAAAGGCGCGGATCGCCGCAATTCAGAAGCTGGAACCCGGCGATTCGGCAGGTTACGGCATGCGCTATACGGCAGCTTCGAGGCGGCGGATCGCCGTCCTGCCGCTCGGTTACGGCGACGGCTTCCCGCGCGTCCGCAACCAGGGTTGCGTGCTAGTTCATGGCCGCCGCGCGCCGTTGGTCGGCGGTGTTGCAATGGATGCCTTCATGGTGGACATCACGGACATTCCCGAGGCTCGATTGTGGGATGAAGCGGTGCTCATTGGCCGGCAGGGCGCAGAGGAAATCTCAGTCCACGAAGTAGCCAAACTCAAGAACTCGGTTTCTTACGACGTCCTGGCAAGCTGGCGCGCGCGGTTGCCTCGGCTCTATAAGCCGTGAAGCTGCTCTTCTCCGAGGCCCGGCCCGATTACGGCAACTACATTTTCCCTTACGCGGTCTGGGCCTTTCCCGAGGCCGGCGAGACCCCGGGTGATTTGTTCCAGCACGGCTTCCTGCCCTCGTCCCGCGAGCTCGATCGGTTCTATCTGTGCCGGCACGTGCGCGTTTCGCTGATGAAATATCGGCCCTCCTCCGAGAACCGCCGCATTTCACGCAAGGGCGAAGGAATCGCCGTCAAGCTGGTGCCGCGGGACGAATTAGATTACACAGCGCAACGCCGCGAATTTTACAAGACCTACGCGGACATCAAGTTCGGCAAGGATGTGATGTCCTACGACCGCCTGGATGCTTTGTTCTCGGGGAAAATCACGTCTCATGTTTTGGTGTTCACCGATGCGGCGACAGGCGCCGAAATCGGGACCGCCACACTTTACCTGGAGCCTGAGCGACTCGCTTACTACTACTACGCGTTTTATGATCTCAATTACTACAGCCGCAATCTTGGAATGCACATGATGACCTCCGCAGTTGCTCTCTTTGCCGAGCGCGGCTATCGGTTCCTCTATCTCGGCTCCTGCTATTCCACCAATGCCCTCTACAAGACGCAATTTTCCGGCGCCGAATTTTTCAACGGCGTCCGGTGGTCGGCAAACCTCGATGAATTGAAATATCTCATTCGACGCGAGCAACAGGAAACCCGTCAACATCTGCTCGAGACGGAAGAATACCGGCGGATGTTCTACGAAGGCGACCTGGCCGGGTTGGCCGCCGCCAGCCCATTTCAGGTGCGGACGATTTGAGATTGACCGCGCGAGGGATAAGTTAAATCTTACATTTGTGATAAACGCGATCGCGCCACCTTCAAGGAAAAAAAAGTACTCGCGGGTTAGCCTGGAAGCAGGCGATCGGTTGCTCAAGGCAGCCAAGGAAAAGCTGCTGAAACAAAATGGCAAAATAGATTATGCCGCTCTGCGGCGCCGCGGTTACAGCGAAGCCCTCATTGCGCGTCTTCGGGGAATTTGAACTTCATTACTCATTTCGTCGCAACTCCATAAACGCGGAGACGGTGATATCGAGGAGAGGTGAATATTCGCGCGCAACCTTCAGCGCCTCTTTGTAAGGCAGACATCCGCTGATAGTTCTTACGATTTCGGCGGTCGTCATACCCGCTTCTTTCGCTAATTTCACCACTTCCTCAGGCGGTGCCCACCGCAGAGGTTCATTTTCCACATCCAAGCCATCGTTAGGTTGGAATCCTCACGGATAGCGGTGCGGCAAACAAGGACCAAACGCCACTCCTCAATTAATTCTGGCCAGTGTCCCGTCCCGCCGCAGCCGCATCCGCTCGCCTCGCCATTCAATGCGGCTGCCAACAAATGCCAACAACCAAATAAGCGCTTGCAGCAGGTCTTTTAATGGGACCAGCCACCAGCGGGAAATGGTGACGGGCGGACCGTGCTCGGTGCATGTCGAGCGCAACAGCCGCGCCTGGAGGTCCAACGCCGCGGCGGTGCGGAGCGCCAGGCAGATAATTGCCGTGACGAGGGAAATGGTGGAAGGCTTCGCGGCCAGCCACGCGAGCGGCCAAAGCGTCGCATTGCCCAGAATGCTGAAGAAATAGGGAACGGGCTGGCAGACGCGAATTGTGCGTGCCCAGCGGAGTTGATGTTTCCATACGTCCCCCCAACCCATCGGCGCGGACCAGCACTCAACGACGACAGTCGAGAGAGCAATGCGGTAACCCCGCCGCGCGATCCGATTGCCTAACAAATAGTCGTCTGCCAAACAGTCGGCGAGCGCGGCAAACCCGCCAATTTCCTCGAGTTGCTGGCGGCGCACGGCCATGACCGCCCCCAGCGCGAAATCCAGCGGTTTGAGGCTTTGCGACTGCAGCACCTGGCTCCAGAAATCCGCGTTGATGGCCACCGCTTCCCAATGCATCGCCAGCGTCGTCGGGTTGGCCAGGCAATAAAAGCAGTTCACCAGGCCGCAGGCCCTCACCCCTGACCCCTCTCCCATCGGATGGGGGAGGGGCACCGGCTCGCGGAATGGCCCGACAATGTTGACGAGGAAGTCAGGCGGCACGCGCACGTCGGCGTCGCTGATGATCAGAAGCTCGTGTTTGGCCAGCCGCTCCAGTTCAGCCAACTTGGCGACTTTGGCGTTGGCGCCGCGTAATGGGCCACAAACGACCAACTGCGCATCGATTTGGGGAAACTCGTGCTGCAGCTTGTGCACGATGCCGCAAACCGGGTCTTCTCCCGACGCGACACCGAACAAAATCTGTCTAGGCCCAGTGTATTCCTGTTCAAACCAACTGCGCAGGCAGGTTTCCGTCGCCGGCTCGCAACCCTTCAAGGGCTTGAGCAAGCTGACAGCCGGTGGAGAGGAGTGCTCGGCCAGCCGCCGATGGAGTGGAAAACGCCGCGCAACGAGCCATTGCCAAAGGAGCAGTGCGCCGCTCAGCAGCGCCAGGAAACCCAGGATGGCGTTCAGTATCACTGCTCGCCCAGACTCCAGAGACTCTTGTCCGTTCGCAAGAACGATTCGCCCGAGAACGTCAGCCTCAGAATCTGCGAAGATAGAGCGCGCGGCATTGCGGAATCCTCAGGCCTGTGAGGCACGGAGCCGAACCGCGCGAAGCGTTTGGAGTGCGGGGAGCTTGCTCCCGCTTTTGTGCGCCCCCGGCCGTTCGATAGCGCCGGCAAGCCGGTCGCACTCCAAACGTTCCACGAAGAACGACGCATCTCCCAGAATGGCACCCCGCACCTGCAGATTGCTGGCTGGAAAATCTGCGCAAGGAAATAACAATCTCGGCTATGGCAATTCGGCGCGCCGACTAATTCACAAGCTGATCTTCCGGCTGGGGCGGGCCGGGCGTCGCTTGAATATCGAGTTTGATGACTACGTTGTCGCGGATCAGATCGTTGGGCATGCCGGGATAGTTGATGTTAAAATCGCGGCGATTGATTGCGAAGTCGGCCTTCACCGCCACGGCATCGTCCGCAATCTTGATATCCGCGGGAAAAGAAATGCTCTTGGTCACGCCATGCAGATCGAGGTTGCCGGTGACTTTCTGCTGTGAGCCTTCCGAGTCGATGCTCGTTACTGTGAACGTCGCCACAGGAAAATGCGCCACATCAAAAAAGTCCTTGCTCTTCAAGTGGCCCGTCAGCCGCCGGTCATCCGCCCAGAGCGACTGGGTGGAAATCTTGATCTCCGGCGAGCCTGCGATCTTGCCGTTGGTGACGAGGATCTTCCCGGCAAAATTCGTAAAGCCTCCATTGTGGCTGCGGGTCACTTTCGAGCCGACAAAACCTATCTTGGAAGCGGCGCGAATTGAGTATTCCTTCGCTGCGGCTGCCGGGGCCGCAGCCGTTTTCTTGGCGTCGGAGGCGGTTGTCTTCTGAACCTTGTCGGCCGGGTCGGAACAACTCGTCAGCACGCAGGCAGCGGCCGTGACAATGAGTGAAGCGATGAAGGACCCTCTGGCAATGGCTCGGTTTCCGGAGATTGGAGCGAACGATTTGTCTGTCATATTTGGTTTCGTGAAGCCTGAGGTTACGCGGTTACCAATCCCTTGGCAACCTCTTAACGTGCCTCAAAACTGTAGGAGCCGACGTGAGGAGGCTCTGATCAATTTTGCATTTTAGATTTTGGATTCTTTGATCAGAGCCTCCTCACGTCGGCTCCTACAGGGAGAGGGGCTTCCGACATGCGTACGTAACCGGTCTCTTTCAAATCTCCAATGTGGCAAACGAAAGTCTGCCTGCCCCCGCCGCCGCGGACAATTCCACTGGATCAAAAAAACGCCTGTGCCGGGCTGTCCAGCCCGAGTCACAGGCGGTGCGAAACGCAAGTCTTCGCGGCTAACCCTTGACCACCTCGAATTTGGTGACCGTCAGTTGCTGTTTGCCATCGACTTCCTTAACCGTGCCGGTGGCCGTGATTTTCTTCCCGCTATGGGCGAGCTTCTCCAGCTTCTTGCTGTTGTCGTTGTCCACGACGTAGTATTTCACGGTTTTTCCATCTTTCTCAGTCTGGATCACCGTGTTGCAGGCGGTCCCCTCGTGGAGCGAGCAATAACCGCACTTGGCGTTGCCAGTGACCGTTACTTCTTTGTCGTCCGCAAACGCGGTACTGGCGGTATAGGCCAGAACCAAGCCTGCGAGGACAGCGATTGCTGCAAACGTTTTCTTCATAGCTTTCCTGTTTTTGGTTTTACGGTGTGACTTCGTCAATAACGTGCCTCTGCACGCCGGAATGTCAACTGGAATCCCTGGCCAAAAAATGAACGGAGTGGATCTTGACATTCAACTAGCGGTGGAATGACACACGAAGCTGCGATAACCAGCGCGCGAGAAGGTCGCGGCAGTTGAGCATTTTCTCGAGCAAGTCGATGGGGACGTAGTAATACTGGTTGGAGGCTTCGAAGCCGATGCGAGAATCGCGCGCTTGGATGCGGTACAACCTGCGTGCCAGGCTTAGCTGTGCTTTGATTAGCTTTTCGAGAGTAGCGATGTGAGGCGCAGCTTCATTGGCCGATTGCGCCGCAGTGACAGCGCGCCGGGCGAGCAGGAAGCGCGACTGGTTTGCGACGCTGCGAAAATGAATCGCAGCGGCCTCAGCCACGCGGCATTCGTCGTCGAAAGCAGCGCGGTGCGCGGGCGCGATGGGCCCGGCGGTGGCGGCGGCGGAGCGCCGGAGGCTGTCGAGGGCAGCGTCGAATCCGTCCGCCACCCGCTCGAACTGTTGGATGAAGGTCTCCGGCTGATAAACCGCGCGCCAGGCATCGAGGTCATCGTACGGGAACCCGACCATGGTGGCGTGATAGCGCGTCGGTTCGCTCCACAGCAGATTGGCCGGTCCGAGCTGCTGCGGTCCGGAATAGAGCACGCCGACGTGGAAGGGAAACTCGCTGAAAGCGGCACTGAACGCGCGCCACGCGGCCACGACTGCCGGCGCTAGCGGCGAACCAAAGCGGCGCTCGGCCACGCGCTGAAGGGCCGTCGCGGCCGAAGCGCCGGCCAGAGTCTCTGAAACCACTTCCAGATTTGGCGATGGATAGCCACCGAGCGTCCAGCCCAACATCAGGCCATCCACGCCGACAGCGCGGAGGTTCTCGGCATGACGAGCTACGTTCTCAAGCGCGGGTATGTAAGGCACGGCGGAAAGTTCCCAGGTATTGCCGGCCTGAATCTTCGCGACAATCTTCAATCCGCGCTCGCGGGCCAGTTGCCAGTGGCGTTTGGCCCGGGGCCCGGGTCCAACAGCGGAAATGGAATACTCGCCGACCTCGGTCTTGATCCCGCCCCGCTCCAGCGGCAGCCGCCATTCGCTGACGCTCATGAGCGCGACTCCGTCGGGCAACCGCCGAATCACTTCTGCGGCCCAGGAATCGTCCCAGCCCCAGTCCCAGGCCAGGAGTTGGGCTGACGCACCTGACTGTTGGACCCCCTCCCAAACGAAGCGATTGACTTCGGCGATGACCTCCGCCGGTGCTCGGGAGCCGCACCGTGGACATTTTGCGCCCTGGTTATGCGACCAGCAATTTGTCAGGTTTTCGGAGGCGGTGATAGTGAAGAAGCCGCCGAGGCCGGGCACGGCGCGGCAAATTCCCGCCACCGAATCCGATAGGTATCGCTGCACTTCCGGAAGGGACGTGCACATGGTCGCGTGATCGCCTTCGACCACGCCTTTGAAATGGGGCCTGGCCTCGAAGAAGCGCAGCGGCATGGCCCGCGGTTCGTTGAGATACAGAAAAACGCGAATGCCATGCTTCTGCGCCCGAGCGACCAGCGAACGCAGGTTTTTCAGCCGAGTCTGAAATTGTGCACTCCTCTCGGGATCCCAGGGAAACCGGGCGAGCTTATACAGCACTGCCTGCAACCAGACCCCGGTGACTCCGGCCTGGGCCAGACGGGCCAGGTATCCTTCCGGATACGGCTCTGCCTCCTGCTCCAGCAAAGGATCGCCGTAGAGAGCAAAATAGGAGTAGCAGAATTTCAATTGGCCGAAGGGGGTCGGTTGGACTGGCGCTGCGACCTTCCGTGATAGACGCTGGATAAAACCGAAAAGCGGCTCGCTCGTTGCGTCCACGCCCTCGGGAAATTCTTCGCGAAGTATCTGCGCAATCTCCCTTTCCTGTTGAAGGACACCCTGGTCAGGAGCCCTGTAGCGCAACGGTTCGCAATTGGGTTTCAGGCTGCCGAGCTTGACGAACAGGAAATCATCTTCGCGCAAAGTGTAGGCAAGTTTTTCTGCGGTCCAGCCGAGCAGTTCGAGCAACTGTTCGTAGGGCAGCAAATGCCAGTTGCGCCGGATGACGGTGAGATAGGAACGGGCGCGTTGGTCACGGCTGATGCGCGGCGGCGCGCCCAATCCCATGGCGCGTCCCATGCGCACAATGTCCACTCGCCTGGCTCCGACCACCTTAGCCATGCGCTCGATTGGCACCATTGGCCAGTTACGCCAGACAAATGCGTGCAGCCGATCCGGAAAGTGTGGAAGCGGTACCGGCAGGGGTGCCTTGCCCTTGGGCAGGTCGGCTTCAGACAGGCGGGAAGACTCATTGATCGGTCTCCCGAACAATGGCCAAGGCAGCGCTCCCAGCGTCAACCCGCCGGCCGTCGCCGAGGCGCCTTTGACAAAGCCGCGCCGGGAGATGTGGGTCGGGTCCATACTATTTCGTCGGAAAGGCCGGGCGGCTGCGAGGGCCGGGCTTCAAGTATTTTTCACGAATATCTTTCCCGGCAACTGGCGGATAAGTCGCTTCATTTCCAGACCCAGCAGCGCCACGGAAACAGCCGAGCTCGGCAAACCACTGTGGCGGATCACCTCATCGATGTTTCTTTCCTCGTGGTCGAGCGCATCAAACACTTTCTTTTCGTTTTCTGAGAGTTCAATCGCCGGCAGGACACCGGTTTCGTTCGGGGTGGCGGGGCGGTTGCTCGCGGGAAACAAGTATTCGAATTCGCTCAGGATATCTTCGGCGCTTTCACAGAGCTTTGCGCCCTTCTTGATAAGTTCATGGCAGCCTTTGCTGCGCGGTGAGTCGATCCGGCCAGGCACGGCGAACACTTGCCGGCCATATTCGACGGCGAAATTGGCCGTGATGAGCGCGCCGCTGGTCAGGTTGGCTTCCACCACCACCGTGCCCAACGTCATGCCGGCAACGATACGGTTGCGAATGGGGAAGGATTGCTTGTCCGGTGGGCGGTTGAAAGGAAACTGGGTAATGAGCGCGCCATTGGCCGCAATGCGCTCGAACAGCTCAGCGTTCTCCGAGGGCGTGACCAGGTTAATGCCCGTACCCAGCACGGCAATCGTGCGACCCCTGGCGCTGAGAGCGCCCTGGTGCGCGGCCGAATCGATCCCGCGCGCGCCGCCGCTGACGACGGTGACACCGACGTAAGAAAGTTGGTACGCCAGTTTGCGGGCGGCTTCGTTGCCGTAATGGGTCGTCAGGCGCGAGCCCACCATGGCGACGGCGTTCTTGTCCTTAGTCAGCAGGTCGCCTTTGACGTACAAAACGATGGGCGGATCATAAATTTGCCTCAGTAATTCCGGATATTCTGTATCCTCCTGAGTCACAATCCCGCAGCCGAACTCAGCGATGCGCTTCAGTTCGGCGCCGAGATCGACGTTCTTCTCCCAGTTTGCAATCGCTTCGGCGGTTTCCTCGCCGATGTTCCTTGCCTGGAGCAGTTGCTGTTTGGACGCGCGCAGGATGGCCGGCGCTTCACCAAAATGTTCGAGCAACTGCCGGACGCGAATCGGGCCGACGTGCTCGATCAGGTTCAACGCCACCAGCGCTTCGCGGGAATCCATGGCGCAACCATAATGACTGAATGCTGAAGGCTAAAGGCTAATTTTCATTTGGCCCCCTGCCTAGGCGCGAACATTTTCGAGGCCATTTGGAGGCCCAATTTTTGCATCTGGCGCTGTGCCGAAAGGAACTTGTCGAATGAACCAATCTGGTCGGTCGAAAGGACAGTTTGCGCACGGCTCAGGTAGCGCTGGTGAAGCTGTTCCTGTTCCTGCAGATATTGGCTTACCTTCTCCTCAGTCAGATTGCCGGCCAAGTCGCCCGTAAGTCTGGATTGATCGGACAGGTCCGTAGTGAACTTGAAGCTTTGTCGTTCGTCGCCCATTAACTGGACCAACTGCGCTTCCTGGTCGGGAGTTAGCGCAGCAGTTCCCGCCGCCTGTTGGTCGCGGAACATCCCGACTGTCATCCGTTCCGGCACGGATTTTTCGTAACTCTGGAACTGCTTGAAATTGTCCTCGCCCAGCATTTGTTTGATCTGCTCGTCAATGGCTTCCTTTTCATTTTTGGTTTGTTCCAGGACTTGCGCGCGGTTGGTAGCGTCCATGTCTTCCGAAATGAGCGACATCCCAGTCCCGGCATCGACCAGTCCCTTGTTGAGGATCAAGTCTTTCAAGGCGGCAGACTGTTCTGGCGTCAGGCCCAATTGCGCAAAAAAAGCGCCATAGCTCTTATCGATGATTCCATTCAGGGCCGCCTTTTGCTGGTTCTTGATCATCTCCTTCGTTTCCGGATTCTTCATCATCTCGCCCACGCCTTTGAACATCTCGGCCATGGGATTTTTGTTCGTAGCGTCTGCCTGCGCACGGTTGGTGATGACCTGCCGCAGTTGGGTGACTTCGTCCGCTCTCGCCACCACCCGGTCGCGGGTATCGCGCAAGCGCGTTTGCAGGCCGGCCGCGCGGCTCTCTTGTTGCGACAGCCGTGCCTCCAGCTCGGACACTTTCTCCTGCAACGCCGCCGCGGTGGCGCCGGCCTCGCGGGTCTTTGAATGTTCGCGGAGATACAGGCCGCCGAATGCCACCGCAGCGGCCAGCAGAATTATCACAGCGCTGTTTTTCATGGATTTCCTTCAGTTGAGTCCTTCCACATCGATTTTGGATTCACGCGCCGCTTGCGAGGGAGCCCGGCCCGCTGGTCCCCTCGCGGCCCGTGTTGCTGAGCGCCACTATGTCAGATCCCAGGTACGGCGACAATTACATACATGCGAAACAATTGTAAGCAACGGCGGTCCCGTCTGGGGCAGGCTGCGGGACAGTGGGCACAGGGCTCGCACGGACCGCTGCCTCATGTTTCCAATCGTCCTGAAATCTTGTTTGTACGTACAGACCCTTGCATTGATCAACCAGGCTGAAAGACCATGAAAACAAAGTGGATGACGAATCAAACCTGCCGCATTGCGATGCTCGCGGCGCTCGGTTCACTCCTGCTCGTCCGGGGCAGTTTTGCCGCCGTTACCGTGGACACTTACGAAAGACCCAAGGCGTTTGCGCCGCAGGCGCAACTGAGCCAAAACGCTCGGGCCATAGAACTGACAATCGTGACGGAGCCCGGCCCACCGTGCGAGCGAGGCATGACCGAGCAGATCGAGGTGACGGTGACTCAGGGGAGCACCGGCGCGGTCGGGACAGGTATCCTGACGGTGGCTTGTGGCGTTGAAAGTGTTGCGCCGCTCGTCACGGTCCACGCGGTTCAAGGGAATGCCAGCTTCGTGACTGGCACCGCTACGGCTTTCGCGTCTCGGAAGGCCCTGGAAAACGGCAAAGTGGTCGAAACTTCCCAGTGGTCGCGGGAGGTAACGCTGGTGGCGCCGGACGACTAGTCTCCTGAGTCATTGATTTCTTGTATAATTATTGTTTTTCAATTGCTGCCGTTTCCGCGGCGAAGCGTTCTAGATTTTTTAGAATCTCATCCGCACTCTTGGTCCAGCGAAAAGGCTTAGGACTTATATTATGCTCTTCAATGAATTGCCTAATTGCCGTTTCAAGT
>JACXTT010000858.1_pt1 | contig 51797 bp, 57 predicted proteins | sample 9270951 | NCBI WGS metagenome assembly JACXTT01 (sample SAMN15532306, study PRJNA645909) | rock metagenome | isolation source: weathered quartz diorite | place: Puerto Rico | collected 2017-06-21
CCAGGAGTTCTTCAAGTCCTACGGATTGACCCCGCAGAAGCTCGCCCTCGCCAAGCCCGACGCCATCGTCATGCACCCGGGGCCGATGAACCGGGGCGTCGAGATCGATTCTTCGGTCGCCGACGGCCCACACGCGGTGATCCTGCCGCAGGTCACCTTCGGCATCGCGGTGCGCATGGCGGTGATGAGCATCCTCGCCGGAAACTAACCATGACGAGACCCAAGCCGCCTGCCCTCGATCCCGTGCAAGTGCCCGAGCAGTCGACCACCGGCTATCCCGAGCCGTACAAGAGCCGCGTCGCGGGTCGGCACAAGCGGCGCCTCGGCGACGCTGCCGGACTGAAAAACTTCGGCGTCAACCTCACGCGCCTCGAGCCGGGGGCCGAGTCCTCGATGCGCCACTGGCACTCCAAGCAGGACGAGTTCATCTACGTGCTCGAGGGCGAGGTCACGCTCGTCACCGATGCCGGGAGACAGAAGCTCAAGCGCGGCATGGCGGCCGGATTTCCCGCGGGCAAGCCCGACGGGCATCAGCTCGTCAACGAGACAAAGAAGCCGGTGCTCTACCTGGAGATCGGCGATCGCACGCCCGGGGACGGAGCCACCTACGCCGATGTGGACATGGCGGCGCGCCTGGTCGACGGGAAATGGGTCTTCACGCACAAGGACGGAAGCCCCTACAAGTGAGCAAGGTCCATATCAAGAACGGTCGCGTGATCGATCCGAAAAACCGCGTCGACGCGAGGCAGGACGTTTTCATAGCGGACGGAAAAATCGCGGCACTCGGCAAGGCTCCGGCGGGATTTCGCGCCGAGCGCACGCTAGCCGCGGATGAGCTTGTGGTCTGCCCGGGCCTGATCGACCTCTCCGCGCGGCTACGCGAACCGGGGTTCGAATACAAGGCGACGCTCGCATCGGAAATGCAGGCCGCCGTCGCAGGCGGCGTCACGAGCCTCGCCTGTCCGCCCGACACCGACCCGCCGCTCGATGAGCCGGGCCTGGTGGAAATGCTCAAGCACCGCGCGAAAAGTCTGAATCTCGCACGCGTCTATCCGCTCGGTGCGCTCACCTGGAAGCTCGGCGGCGAGCGGCTCACCGAGATGGCGGTGCTGCGAGATGCGGGGTGCGTTGCGTTCTCCCACGCCGACACGCCGCTTGTGGACACGCAGATGCTGTGGCGCGCGCTGCAATACGCCGCCACCTTCGGCATCGCCGTGTGGCTGCGGCCGCAGGACGGGTTTCTCGCGCGGGGCGGCGTGGCGCACGACGGGGAGGTCGCCACCCGACTCGGCCTGCCGGGGATTCCGGCGTTCGCCGAGACCATCGCGCTCGCGACCATCCTGCAGCTCGTGCGCGCCACACGCACCCGCGTCCATTTATGCCGCCTTTCCACGGCCGAAGGCGTCGCGATGCTGCGCGCGGCGAAGAAAGAGGGACTGCCCATCAGTGGCGACGCGAGCGCCCATCACGCGCACCTCTCGGAGATCGACCTCGGCTACTTCGATTCCCACTGCAACGTGATCCCGCCGTTCCGGTCCTTGCGCGACCGCGATGCACTCCGGGCGGGCCTCGCCGACGGGACGATCGATGCGCTGTGCTCCGATCACGCGCCGGTGGACGAGGACGCGAAGCAGCTGCCTTTCGCCGAATCGGAAGCGGGGGTGACGGGCCTGGAGCTCCTGCTGCCGCTGACGCTGAAGTGGGCCGAGGAGATGCGCGTCGCTCTGCCCCAGGCGCTTGCAACGGTGACCTCCAAACCGGGGGCGATCCTGGGCGTGCCGGCGGGGGATCTTGCCGCCGGCAGGGATGCGGACGTGTGCGTGTTCGACCCGAGCGCGCGCGTCAAGATCACGGCGGATTTCCTCAAGAGCCAGGGAAAGAACACTCCCTTCATCGGCTACGAGCTGCCGGGGCGGGTGCGCTATACCCTGGTCAGCGGGCAGCTCGTCTACGAGGCTTAGTGGGAATCAAACCGGCGCTTGCACCAGCCGCGCGACCAGGGGCGCGAGGTTATCGAGCAGGATCAGCGCGATTTGCGCCAGGACCAGCACGAAGAGCGGCGAGAGATCCACATTGCCGATCGGAGGGACGAAGCGCCGGAACAGCGCGTAGAACGGGCGGGTGAGCGCGTCCAGGACCGGTGCGATCGGCACGTGAGGATTGAACCAGCTGAACAGGACCTGAATAAGCACGACCCCGATCAGCAGGTAGAGCGAGGCTTGCAGGAGGCCGATCGCAGCCAATCCGAAGAGCAGTCCCGTGGCGGTCCCGGGGGCGCTCGCCAAGTTCGCGCCGCGCACCCAAAGGAGCAGGGTCAACATGAATGCCTGCGCGAGCCACGCGAGGAGGAAGGTCGCGAGATCGAATCCCATGAGACCGGGAATGATGCGCCGTGCCGGGAGCACGATCCAGTTGGTGAGGGCGGTGACGAGCTGGCCCACCGGGTTGCGAAACGGCGCCCGCAGGGCCTGCATGTAAAAGCGCAAAAGCAGCGTATAGACGAGGACGCCGAACGCGGTCTGGATCAGCAGGTGGGCGATCTGGCTCAACATCGCGTTCGCGGTTTCATTCCTTGCCCAGTTCCTCGCCCAGCTCCTTGCCGCGCTCGTTGGCAGCATGGATCGCGCGGATGATCGCCTCCTTCACCTCGTCCTTGGCCATGCTTGCCAGCGCCCGCTCGGTCGTGCCGCCCTTTGAGGTCACCCGTTCGCGCAGTACGGCCACCGGATCGGGACTGCTCGAAGCGAGCCTGGCCGCGCCGGTGAAGGTGTTCAACACGAGCTGGTGCGCGATCTGCACCGGGAGTCCCAGCTCCCGTGCTGCGTCCTCGACCGCCTCGATGAAGTAGAACACATATGCGGGGCCGCTTCCGGAGATCGCGGTCACCGCGTCCATCTGCAATTCGTCGGTGATCCAGACGGTGGCGCCGACCGCGCCTAGGATGGTCTCGGTCTGCTCGCGGTCCTCGCGGGTGACCGCCTTGGAGAAGGGGAAGAGGCCCGCGACTCCTTCGCCGATCATCGCCGGCGTATTGGGCATCGCCCGAACCAGGCGCGTGTGTCCCTTCAGCCACTTGGAGAGGTTGGCGAGGCGCACGCCTGCGGCGATGCTGATGACGAGATTGGCGTTGTCGGCAATCCCCGATTTGGCCGCGGCTTCGCGAAGATGCTGGGGTTTCACCGCGAACACCACGACATCGTTGGCCCGCACCGCGTCCTTGGGTTTGTCGAAGCTCGTAACCCCATACTTGTCCACGAGCTTGCGGCGCGCCTCGGCGCTGATCTCGACGACGCGTATGTCCTGCAGCGGGAAATCTTTGCGCAGCAATCCGCCGATGAGCGCGTCGGCCATGTTGCCGCCGCCGATGAACGTGATTCTCATGACAGACTCAGTCTCGCCTTCCTCCAAATATCGCCGTACCCACCCGTACCAGGGTCGCGCCTTCGGCGATCGCCGCCTCGAGGTCCGCCGACATGCCCATCGAGAGCGTATCCATCGCAAGGCCGTCCCGGTTCAACCGGTCGCGCAGCTCGCGCAGTTGCGCGAATCGCCGGCGCTGCAGTGCCTCGTCGGGTGTCGGCTCGGGCACCGCCATGAGACCGCGCAGCTTCAGGCGCGGCAACGCCGCCACCTGCTTGGCGAGCTGCGCCGCTTCCGACGGGGCGACGCCGCCCTTGGTCGCCTCGCCCGACACGTTGACCTGGATGCAGACCTGCAGCTCGGTTCGTCCCGCGCCGCGCGCTTGCGCGAGCCGCGCGGCAATTTTCGCGCGGTCGATCGAGTGGACCCAGTCGAAGTGCTCGGCGATCGCGCGCGTCTTGTTGCTCTGGATCGGGCCGATGTAATGCCAGGTGAGCGCGAGCGCGGAGAGCTCGCGGATCTTTTCGACCGCCTCCTGGGCGTAGTTCTCGCCGAAATCGCGCACTCCCGCGCGCGCCGCCTCGCGCACGGCCTCCGGCGGAAACGTCTTGCTCACGGCGAGCAATCGAACCGATTCGGGGGGCCTGCCCACCGCCCGGGTCGCGGATTCGATGCGCTGCCTCACGGCTTGCAAGTTCAAGGGTATTGAGGACATAATCAGCGCGGCGATGCGAGCGCGGCGGACCTGAAAACTCTCGCTCTTTCATCTGCTTAGGCCCTTGCATCGGATTCCGTTCGGGCCTCACGTTGAAGGGGATTATAGTGGATATCTCGGAACTTCTAGCCTTCGTGGTCAAGAACAAGGCCTCCGACCTGCACCTGTCCTCGGGTCTGCCGCCCATGATTCGCGTGCACGGCGACATCCGCCGCATCAACCTGCCGGCGATGGAGCACAAGGACGTGCACGGAATGATCTACGACATCATGAACGACGGGCAGAGGAAGCACTACGAGGAGAACCTCGAGTGCGATTTTTCCTTCGCGATACCGGGCCTCGCGCGCTTTCGCGTGAACGCCTTCGTGCAGAACCGCGGGGCGGCCGCAGTGATGCGCACGATCCCCTCGAAGATCCTGTCGCTCGAGGAACTGAGGACGCCCAAGATCTTCACCGAGATCGTCGACCAGCCGCGCGGCATCGTCCTCGTGACCGGTCCCACGGGTTCGGGCAAGTCCACGACGCTCGCCGCCATGGTCAACCAGATCAACGACAACGAGCAGGGCCACATCCTCACCATCGAGGACCCGATCGAGTTCGTGCACGAGTCGAAGAAATGCCTGATCAACCAGCGCGAGGTCGGACCGCACACGCTGTCGTTCGCCAACGCCTTGCGCAGCGCCCTGCGTGAGGACCCGGACGTGATCCTGGTGGGCGAAATGCGTGACCTCGAGACCATCCGCCTGGCGCTAACCGGCGCCGAGACCGGGCACCTCGTGTTCGGCACGCTGCATACGAGCTCCGCGGCGAAAACCATCGACCGCATCGTGGACGTGTTTCCGGCGGCCGAAAAGGAGATGATTCGCGCGATGATCTCCGAGTCGATTCGCGCGATCATCGCCCAGACGCTGTGCAAGACCAAGGACGGCGGAGGTCGGGTCGCGGCGCACGAAATCATGATCGGCACGCCCGCGATCCGCAACCTCATCCGCGAGAACAAGGTCGCGCAGATGTACTCCGCCATCCAGACCGGGCAGCAATTCGGCATGCAGACTCTCGACCAAAACCTGCAGGAACTGGTGCGGCGCAACGTCATTTCCGCTGGCGAGGCGCGCGGCAAGGCCGCGAACAAGGACAACTTTCCGGGCTGACTGAATGTCAGCCCGGAATGTTGCGTCGGAGGCTAACTTCGGCGTAGCCGAACGTTAAGGGCGAGCAACGCTCGCCCGGCCGGAGACACAATTTCCCCGACTGATATCGGGGCTTAGATTTCAGAAAGGCGAATATGGAACGCGAACAGGCAATGAAATTCATGTACGACCTGCTTCGGCTGATGGTGACGAGGAAAGCCTCGGACCTCTTCGTCACCGTGGGCTTTCCACCGGCCATCAAGATCGACGGCAAGATGACGCCCGTCTCGAACCAGCCGCTCACCCCCGCGCACACCGTGGACCTCGCCCGCGCGATCATGAACGACAGGCAGGCCGCGGAGTTCGAATCGAGCAAGGAATGCAACTTCGCGATCAATCCCGCAGGCATCGGGCGGTTCCGCGTCAACGCCTTCGTCCAGCAGGCGAACGTCGGTATCGTGCTGCGGGTGATCACCACCGCCATACCCAGGATCGAGGACCTCGGCCTCCCGACCGTGTTGAAGGACGTGGTCATGACCAAGCGCGGCCTCGTGATCATGGTGGGGGCCACGGGTTCGGGCAAATCCACCACGCTCGCCGCGATGGTCGGCTACCGCAACGAGAACTCCCACGGCCACATCATCACCATCGAGGACCCGATCGAGTTCACCCATCCGCACAAGGGCTGCCTCATCACCCAGCGCGAAGTCGGCGTGGACACCGTGGACTGGCAAGCCGCGCTCAAGAACACCCTGCGCCAGGCGCCCGACGTCATCCTGATCGGTGAGGTCCGCGACCGCGAGACAATGGATCACGCGGTCGCCTTCGCCGAGACCGGCCACCTGTGCCTTGCGACGCTGCACGCGAACAGCGCCAATCAGGCCCTGGACCGCGTCATCAACTTCTTCCCCGAGGAGCGGCGCCAGCAGCTGCTGATGGACCTGTCGCTGAATCTGCGGGGGTTCGTTTCGCAGCGCCTCATCCCCTTGAAGGAAGGCAAGGGCCGCTGCGCCGCGGTCGAGATCATGCTCAACTCCCCGCTCATTTCCGACCTGATCTTCAAGGGCCAGGTGCACGAGATCAAGGAGATCATGAAGAAGTCGCGCGAGCTCGGCATGCAGACCTTCGATCAGTCGCTGTTCGATCTGTTCGAGGCGGGCAAGATCAGCTACGAGGACGCGCTCCGGAACGCCGACAGCGTCAACGACCTGCGCCTGCAGATCAAGCTGCACTCGAAGGAAGCGAAGAACCGGGACATCACGCAGGGAATCGAGCATCTCAACATCGTCTGACGCGGACGCCGAATATGCGGAGGAATCCATGAATACGAAACGGTGGTTGCTGGCGAGCGTTGCGGTACTTGTCGTAGTGGCGGCGCTGGAATTTCTCATCCACGGCGTACTCCTGTCGGACCTGTACCGGCAGACGGCTTCGGTGTGGCGGTCGGAAGCCGAGATGCAGAAAATGATGTGGATCTTCTGGGTGGGGATGCTGGTATTCGCGCCCTTCTTCGCGCTGATCTACGTGAAGGGCTACGAGAAAGGCAAGCCTGGCTTGGGGCAGGGGTTTCGCTACGGCCTGTATGTCGGAATCATGCTGTCTGTGATGAACAGCTTCGGCTGGTACGTGATTCTGCCGATTCCGCTCGCGCTCGCGTTCTATTGGTTCCTGGGAATTCTGGTGGAATTCATCGCCGCGGGTGTTGCGGCGGGCCTGGTCTATCACGAATAATTTCGGCCTTTCCGAAGCCTAACTCGTCAATCCAGAGCGGACGCGCGCAAGCGCGCACCGCTGATTCAGGACGTCAGCCGGCCATCATGAACGTGTTTCCCCATCCACCGGCGTCGGCCGTGAGGCGCATTCTGGGGGAAGCGGGATTGCCTTGCTCCGACCTGACCGCCGCACACTTGGAGCACTTCTTCGGGTGTGGCTCGATGGCCGCTCCAGACGGAATCGTGGGACTCGAGCTGCACGAATCCGTGGCGTTACTTCGGTCGTTGGCGGTCAGCTCGAAGTGTCGTGGTCGAGGCTGCGGTACTGCGCTGGTGGCACAGGCTGAACTCTTCGCCCAGTCGCAAGGGGCAAGAGAGATCTACCTCCTTACCACCACCGCAGAGCGCTTTTTCGAGCGGTTGGGTTATGCACGCGTGCTGCGCGAAGCCGCGCCGGTGGCGATCCAGCGGACGCAAGAGTTCTCGACCTTGTGCTCTTCGAGTTCGGCCTTCATGCTCAAGCGGTTGCCGAACAAGGATGTCACGTGCAGCGCATAGGACGTGCATCGCTCGCGATTCTTGCCCTGTTTCTGATGCTGCCCATCGCCTGCGCGATCTCGGTTGCCGTGTTGTACTGGCTCGCATGGCCGGATCATCCCAACGAGGTGTTCTCGTGGGCAGCGTTCGATGTCGCCGAGTTCGTTCCGTGGATCTTGGCACTCGCGCTGCTTTCGCTTACTTCCATTCGCCCGTGGCTAAAAGCCGCGGTGGCAGTTCTGTCGTTACCCTACTCGATGCTGGCGTTTGCCGCGGGTGAGCTGTTCGTCGGGTGTGCTCTGGGAAATTGCCTGTGACTCCCGCTCAACGCCAACGAGCGTGATGACTATCGATCAGGCAAAGTCCTTCGTGCAAAAGCACGGGGTCGTGCTCGCATCGGGCAAAGGTCCGGTTCCCCGGCTGACCGAGGCGGTGGTGAGCGAGCCGATTGCAGGTAGCTGGTGGAGTCATCCGAAGGCCCATGAAATCTTCGCGGTCCTTCAGGCAGTAGTCGAATCAGGCGATGTTCTCGTATGCCGCCTGCTCGAAGGGAAAGTAACTTTGGTTCATCGCCGACTTTGGCCCGCCCTCGTCCGCGTCGCCGGGCGATTCCCCAAGAATCATGTCGCGCAGGTGCGCGAAAAGCACACCGCCTTAGGACGCCACGTGAACAGCGAGATCCCGTTTCCAAAATGGGTTCCGGTTGAAGTGAGAGAACGCGCAAAGCTCATGAGCGAAGAGGAAGCTCTAGGCGTCCTAGGTCCATGGGCCGCTCTGCCTGGCCTAAAATCGAACCGACCCGCCGCCGGCACCTCGTCTCGCAAGCGCAAATCGTCGGCCGGCAGTTCACCAAGACGTTAGGCATCAAGCAGGAGCCGCGGTGCCGGAGCTCGTTTATTACGTTGCAGCGAGCCTCGATGGATACATCGCCACTCCCGATGGCGGGATTGAATGGCTCTCCCCGTTCGAAGGCAAGGGCGAGGATTACGGCTACGCAGCCTTCTATGCGTCGATCGATGCGGTCCTGCTGGGCCGACGAACCTATGAGCAGAGCCTTAAATTTCGCGAATGGCCGTATCCGGGAAAGCCATGCTGGGTGTTCTCGCATGGAAGCATGAAAATCACCGAGCCCCACGTGAGCATGACGAATCAAGACCCCCGCCAAATGATGAGCGAGTTGCAATCGCGCAAGCTGCAACGTGCGTGGCTCGTGGGGGGCGGCGAGCTCGCGGGTTCATTTCAGCGGGAAGGCCTCATTTCCGAGTACATCGTCTCCGTGGTCCCGGTGATTCTGGGCGCAGGAATCCCTTTGTTCGCCTCCGGGGGGACCCGGGAGGTGTTGAAGCTTGTCGAGACGAACGCGTATCCGAGCGGCATCGTCCAACTCAGGTACTTGAGAGGGGTCGATGCCTGAGCCCTCGATCCACAGGACGGCAACTCGAAGCGACCTGCCGCAGATCGTGGAGATCTACAATTCGACGATTCCGTCGCGCATCGTGACGGCCGATACCGAGCCCGTTTCGGTCGAAAGCCGCGTGCACTGGTTCGAGGAACACACGCCGAATCGCCGGCCCCTTTGGGTCGTCGAGGACGCAGGTCGAGTCGTGGCCTGGCTCAGCTTTTCGACGTTTTACGGGCGCCCGGCATACGCCAGAACCGCGGAACTGAGCGTCTACGTTCACGAGGCGTTTCGAAAGCGGGGGTTCGGCTCCTATCTGCTGACCCAAGCGCTGGCTCACGCGCCGACGTTCGAGGTCGACACGCTGTTGGGGTTCATATTCGGCCACAACGAACCGAGCCTTGCCTTGTTCGAGCGATTCGGATTCCTGCGGTGGGGGGAGCTGCCGAGGGTTGCCGCCTTGGACGGAGTCGAACGCGATCTCGTCATCGTCGGAAGACGCGTAGCGGACGCCAACAGGCGGCTGCGGTAGCTGCCGGGGACGCTCTACAGTATCATCTGAGACGATCACCCAGGAGGATGCATGGCCTACACTTTCCCTGAGCTGAAGGGCAAGCCTCTCACCGAGCTGCGCCAAATCGCGGCCGGAATCGAGCACGAGGCGGTGAAAGGCTACACGCAGCTGAACAAGGACCATCTGCTCGCTGCGCTGTGCAAGGCTCTCAACATCGACATGCACGTGCACCACGAAGTCAAGGGCGTCGACAAGACCGCGATCAAGACCAAGATCGGGGAGTGGCAGAAAAAGCGCGACGAAGCGCTCGCTGCAAAGGATCGCGGCAAGCTGAAGGTCGCGCTCAACCACATCCACCATTTCAAGCACCAGCTGCGCAAGGCAATGGTGTAAGGAATGGTTTAAGGCACGGCGGCGGGCAGGAAAGGCCCCGTATGAACCCCGACAACGTCATCGACGTCACAAGACTCATCCAGCTCGCCGTCGCACCCGTGTTCCTGCTCACCGCGGTGGGGACGATCATCGGGGTGCTCTCCAATCGTCTGGGCCGCGCCGTGGACCGCAGCCGCGCGCTCGAGGACCGGCTGCGCCAGCTCCAGCCCGAGGGACAGAAAGCGGCGCGCCAGGAGCTCGATCTACTCAGCCGGCGCGTGCGCCTCGTCTACGGCTCGATCGTGCTCTCGGTGATTTGCGCGCTTTTCGTCGGACTACTCATCGCCGTTGCCTTCGTCGACGCATTCATCGACATCGATCTGTCGAAGTTCATCGGGCTGCTCTTCATCGCAGCGATGCTCGCCTTCATCCTCGCGCTGATGGTGTTTCTGCGCGAAATCTTCCTGGCGGTGTCGAGCGCGCGCGGCCAGATGCGCTAGGAGATGGGGTAAGGCGCTAGATACCGGGTCCGCTCCGCGGTGGAGCGGACTTCTTGCGGTTGGACCCGGCGACGACCCGATATTCGTAGAGCCGGCACTCCAGGGGGCCGTTGTAAAGCGGTGTGCGCTTGGACGCGCTCAGTCTGATCAGCTTCGGAAGTCGCACATCCCCCGAGAAGAGGTAGCAGCGCCAGCCCGCGTAGTATTTCTTCAGCGTATCGCCCAGCTTCGGATAGAACTCCGCGAGCGCGGCCGCCTCGCCGGTCCGGGTGCCGTAGGGCGGATTGGCAAGGAGCACTCCCGCGCGCGCAGGGGCGCTGGTATCGAGAACGTCGGCCTGCTTGAGATCGACGCAGTCGGCAAGGCCCGCAGCCTCGAGGTTGAGGCGGGCTTTTTTCAGCTCCTCGCCGTAGCGGTCTCGGGCGAAGATCGGGAGCCGCCGCTTCGGCTTGCGCCTGGCGAGCGCCGCATCGCGCACCTCGTTCCACCGCCGGAGATCGAATCCGGCGAGGCGCTCGAAACCGAAGGCGCGCGCGTGCCCCGGCGGGATCGCGAGCGCCATCATCGCCGCCTCGACGACGAGCGTCCCGCTGCCGCACATGGGGTCGAGGAGGGGCTCGCCCGAGCTCCATCCCGTGAGCCGGACGATGCCGGCGGCAAGGTTTTCTTTCAGTGGGGACTCGCCGGCGTCCCTGCGGTAGCCTCGCTTGTTGAGAGGGTCGCCGGAGGTGTCCAGGTAAAGAGTGACCTCCGCCTTGTCGAGGAAAGCCTGGATGCGCACCTCGGGGGAGCGCGTGTCCACGTCGGGCCGCCGCCCGCGGTCGGCGCGAAACCGGTCGCACACCGCGTCCTTGATTCGCAAGGTCGCGAATTCGAGGCTCTTCAGCGGAGAGCGTATCGCGTTTACGTCGACGCGAATGCTTTGCGTCTCGCTGAACCATTCGGGCCACTTCACCGCGAGAGCCGCCTCGTATAGGTCCTCTTCTCCGCGGTACGGCGAGCGGACAAGCCGCATCAGGACGCGCGTGGCGAGCCGCGACTCGAGGTTCGCACGGTAGCAGGCGAGGATCTCGCCTTCGAATGCGACGCCGCCCGGAACGAGTTCGGTTTTCTTGGCGCCGAACCGGCCGAGCTCTTCGGCGAGGAGCGATTCGAGGCCTCTCGGACAGGAGGCGAAGAAGGCTTGCAGGCTCACGGCGGATTCAGCATGATGGGCTGGACGGGATTCAACGACGGGACCGGAGCCTAGCACAGCCTCGCCATGGCCAACATCGCAGGTCTTCTCGACGCACAACTCGCCTCGCCCGAGCGAATTCTCTACCGCCAGTTCGCCGAAGGCGGCTGGCGAGATGTCTCCGTGCGCGAAATCGCCGCGTATGCGGCGCGCTGGCAGGCGTTTCTGCGCGCCGAAGGCCTCGCGCGGGGCGATCGCGTCGCGTTGTGCCTGAAAAACGGCATCCACTGGGTCGCGGCGGACCTGGGTGCGCTCGGGCTCGGTCTCGTCGTCGTGCCGCTCTACGCCGACGACAATCCGGAAAACGTCGCCTGGTGCCTGGAGAACAGCGGCGCGCGCCTGCTCGTGGCGGAGAGCAGCCGCATGGCCTACGCGCTGCAGGCCGTGGCTGCGTCGCTGCCGCGCGTGCTGTGCCTCGCCGCCGATCCGGGCGCCAGCCACGAGGCGGTCGAGGCGGTGCTCCCGAGGCAGGGGCCCGCGTTCGAAGCCGCGCCGCTCGAAGACGACGTCCTTGCCACGATTTGCTACACCTCGGGAACCGCAGGCAGGCCGAAGGGGGTGATGCTCACGCACGGCAACATCCTCGCGAACGTCTCCGCCTGCGAGCGCCTGCGCCTCGCGCGGAGCGACGATGTATTTCTTTCCCTGCTTCCGCTTTCGCACATGTTCGAGCGCACCGGCGGCTATTACCTGCCGCTCGCGATCGGCGCGAAGGTCGCTTACGCCCGCTCGGTTTCGCAGCTCGCAGAGGACCTCGCGAGCGAGCGTCCGACCTTGATGTTCGCGGTGCCGCGCGTCTTCGAGAAATTCGCCGCGCGCGTCAACGAGGCTCTCGCCAAATCTCCGGCCAAGAAGCGTCTTTTCGATCTGGCGGTGGCGGCGGGAGGGCGAGCCCAGCGCCGCGAAGCGGGCCTAGCGGATCGGATCGTCCTGGCTCTGCTGCGCGATCGCGTCGCCGGACCGGTGCTCGCGAAGCTGGGCGGCAGGATGCGGTTCGCGGTCCTGGGCGGCGCCCCGCTCGATCCCGCGATTGCGTGGCTGTTCCTGGGGCTCGGGCTGCCGGTTCTCCAGGGATACGGAATGACCGAGGCCTCTCCGGTGATCTCGGTGAATCGACCGGAGGGCAACGTTCCGGAATCGGTCGGCATGCCCCTGGACAACGTCGAGGTGCGAGTCGCGGCGGACGGCGAGCTGCTTGCAAGGGGCCCGAGCATCATGAAGGGCTATTGGAACAACCCGGAGGCGAGCGCGAAATCGCTCGATCGCGAGGGTTGGCTCCATACGGGCGATCTTGCGGAAATCCGGGACGGCAGGATTTTCATACGTGGACGCCTGAAGGACGTGCTCGTCCTTTCGAACGGCGAAAAGCTTCCGCCGCAGGACGTGGAGCTCGCCATCCTCGGGGACGGGGTATTCGAACAGGGCATCCTGATCGGCGAAGGCCGCCCGTTCCTGACGCTCGTGGCGGTGACTCGGGAGACCGACGAAAAGGATCTCATCCGGCGCGCCAACGATCGCTTGAAGGAATTCCCGCGGTACATCCGCGTGCGGCGCGTCGTGGCGACCCGCGAGCCCTGGACGGTGGAGAACGGGCTGCTCACGCCGACCCTCAAGGTCAAGCGCGAACGAGTGCAGGGGAAATTCGGCTCGGAAATCGAACGCGCCTACGCCGCCGGCGCGCTGGATTGACGCGGCGCAGCGGGCGCGGCTTTCGAGACCGCCGGCTACGTCAGGGCAGGAGCCTGGCGAACCTCGCTCGGATCTTGACGGTGCGCGCGAGGCCGTCCATCGCTTCGAGCAGCTGGAGCTTCAGGTCGGGTTCGAGCTCAGGCTGGCCTACGAAGCTTTCCACTTGTTCGAGGGCGGCGGCGTCCACCTGTCCCCCGATGAATGCAGCGAGCCAGTTGTTGACGAAGAAGATCTTGCGCGTGCGCTTGAATTCGGGCAGGGCGGCGAGCGCGAGATCGAGGTAGGGCTGGGTCAGCTCGGCGTGTTCGACCGCGTTGAACGGGCCGAGCGCCGCATCGATCCAGCTTTCGGGCAGGCCCTGCTCGTTGAAGAATCGCTCGAAGTAGACGCGTTTCGCCTCGGCGCTGCGCTCGGCCGCGGCGGCGGCGAAGGCATAGCGGCGCCCGTCGTCTCCTGAATCCGCGGCAATCTGCGCGGAGAGCAGGTCCTTGGCCTCCGGGTCGTCGAGCGCGAGCAGCCGGGCGATTGCGCGGAAGCGGTCGCGCGAGCTGAGCTTCACCCCGGGGATCTCCAGCGTGTTTGCGAGGAGCGATTTGAGCCGGGAGCGGCCGCTCTCCGACCAGGCGCTCGCCGTGAACGTCCTGAGGAAACTGATGCGACGCCCCGGCGTATCGGCGTGCAGCATCCCCTCTGCTAGAAGTCGCTCGAAGCGCTCCGCCAGAGCGTCCCGCTGCGAATCCGATGCGTAGTGGAGAAAGGCGACCTGCGCGCGTTGGAGCAAGCCGGCTAGCGTCACCGGGTCCCGCTCGACCGGGGCGACACGAAGGACGAGATCGAGATAGGCCACGGGCGCAAGCTCGGCGTCCCGCACCGATTCCCAGAGTGAACCGAAGACGAGCGTGCGCAACAGATCGCCCTGCACGATTTCCGGGCGTGCGAGCACCGCCTCGCGGCTCATCGGGTCGAGCAGGAAGCGCCCGTAGCCGTAGTCTCCGAAATTCGCGAACGCGAAATCGATCTCCGGCATGCCGTCGATTGCGCGAACGCTCGTACTCTCGTTCCGCAACAAAGCATCGGCCGAACGGGGAAGGCCGCTCTCGGACAAGGCGAACACCCTCAGCTTCATCGGCCAAGTTCCGCCTTCATTGAGCACGTTGTGCTGCTCCAGGACGGTGTTCTTCGGCCGGCCGTCGCGATCGGTGTCCCAGGCGAGGCGCACCTCCGGCATTCCGCGCCGCTTGACCCAGGCTTCCGCCCAGTGCTTCAGCTCGCGACCGGAGGCGCGCTCGAGCGCGGTGACGAGGTCGTTCCAATCGGCGGCCGCGTAGGCGTGTGCCTTCAAGAACTGTCGCACCGCTCGGCGGAACACGCGCGCGCCGACGTAGAACTCCGCTTGGCGCAACACCGCCGGCGCCTTCCCGTAGACGATGTTGCCATAGGCGGATTTCGCCGCTGAAAGATTGGCAAGGGGCCGGTAGATCGGGGTCGTCCCCTGCGTGACGTCGGTGCGGTACGCGCCGGTCTTGAGCGCGTGGAAGGCGTTCCATACCGAATGCGCCGGGAGCAGCGCTTCCGCCGCTTTGGCCGCCATGAAATTGGCGAAGCCCTCCTTAAGCCACAGGTCGTCGAACCAGCGCATGGTCACGGAATCGCCGAACCACTGGTGCGAAGTCTCGTGGAACAGGAGCTGCGCGCGAGTGAGGATGTCCGTTTCGTTGGGCGTGGACGGAAACAGCACCGCATCCTCGCGTAGAAACGTCGCCCCGGCGTGCTCCATGCCTCCATAGGCGAACTCCGGGACGAGCACCAGGTCGTACTTGGGAAATGGAAAGCGCGAATCGAAATAACGCTCGAACCAGCGCAGCGACTCGCGATTGAGCCGCAACACCTCGGGGGCCTCCGCACGGGCGCGCGCGAGCTGCGACTTGCGAACGAACAGCGTGGTTTCGAGCGCCTTTTCCTTGGCGGGAGAACCCGGACGCCCTTTGGCGGCCTGCTGCGCTCGCGCAGTCTTGCGCCCTGCGGGAGGGGATTGAAGCGAGGCGGGAACCTGAACTTCGGCGAACGGCCCGGCGGCAAAGGCGAAGAGATACGTGCTGATCGGCGGGGTCGCGGCGAACCGGAACCGGCGCAGGCTGCTCGACACGTCCTCCGTTGCGGTGATCGGAGAGTTTCCGACGGCGGTCCATGCGCGCGGCAGGACCAGCTCGAGGCTGAAACGCGCTTTAAGGTCGGGCTGGTCGAAGCAAGGGAAGGCGCTGCTCGCATCCGAAGGAACGAAAAGAGTATAGACGTACTCGGAGCCGTCCTCGCGATCCACGTAGCGCGTCACCGCGCTGCCGGACAAGGCGATCGGCGATTCGAAGGAGAGCGTTATGCGGTTCCTTCCCGCCCGGAGCAGCCGCGCAGGAACGATCAGGTGTTCACGCTCGAGCTTCGCCTTCGCGGGTTTGCCGTTGACGCGCAGCTGTACCGCGCGCGCTGCGCCGGGCGAGGGGCGCCAGTCGAGCACCAGGTCGGGAACAGTGGCTGGAAGCGTGACCCCGACCGTCGCCGTCCCGGCGAGCTTCGTCGCACCGGCGGTGACGCTGATCACCAGCGCATATCGAACGTCGCGGTAGGATTTTGCACGCCACTGCGCGAGCTCGCGCGATACGCCGGGCTCGAGTCCGGAGACCGCGAGAGCGGCATTCGCCATGAGACCTGCGGTGAGAGTGAGCATCGCGCCGCGCATGTCGGGCGATCCTGTCGCGCCGCGTATCCTGCCGCGAGGGCGTCAGATCTTCGGCAGCTTCGGCGCCGCCCAGACGGGCAGCGCGATGCCCGGCTTGCGCAGCACCCGCAGCATGCGCAGCGCCATTTCGCGGCCGCGGTAGTAACCCGGGATGTAAGCCGACTCGGTGAATCCGAGCGATTTGTAGAAGCTGCGCGCGGTGTAGTTGGCCGCACGCAGCTCGAGGTGAATCGTGGCGATCCCGGCGGCGAAGGCCGACTCGATCAGCCATTCCACCATGCGTCGTCCAATGCCCAGCCTCTGGTGGGAAGATCGTACCGCGAGCAAGTTGAGATGGGCGTGCTCGTCGCCGAAATACATGATGGCAAAAGCGACGACGCGGTCGCGGTCGCAAGCGAGCAGCGTGAACGTGTCCTTGTTTGCGATCGAGCGCGCAACGCGGTCCGGTCCCCAGGACCAGCCGAGGCCCGTCTCGATGAGGTCGCGTGACATCGCGGCGATCTTCGCGGAATCCGTGGGCCTCCCGGGCCTCAGGGTGATGTTTTTTGCGTTCATATCGTGGAAATCGAATGCAACGAGCATGCCAAGATTAGCAGATTGTCGAAAAAGGGGAAATCCGGGGCGTGCCGCCGTGCCGTGCGGCCGTCCGACCCGATCTGCCGCTAGAACGGCTTCACCACCGCCAGAACGACCGCGGCGGCCAGAAACCCTACCGGAACCTCGTTGAACCAACGGTACCAGAGGTGGGACTTGGTATTGCGATCGCGCGCGAAATCGGCAAGCAGCTTGCCGCAGTACAGGTGATACGCGATCATCAGGAGGACGACCCCGAGCTTGGCATAGAGCCAGGCGCCCATCGCGACGTAGTTGAGCAGCAGCATTCCGAAGAGAATGGTCAGCACCGCACCCGGCGCCATGATGCCCCAGTAGAGCTTGCGCTCCATCAGCTTGAAGCGTTCCTTGCCTGCCGCATCCTCGGCCATTGCGTGATAGACGAACAGGCGCGGCAGGTAGAACAGCCCCGCGAACCAGGTCACCATGAAAATGATGTGCAGCGCCTTGATCCAGAGCATCGCTATTTCAGCAACCGCCTGCGGAAAAGGACCGTCGCAGCATAGAACCCGGCCGCGGCATAAGCAAGCAGCACCAGCACGTGCAAGACCGCGTCCGACGGAATTTGACCGAGCAGAAGCGGCCGCGCGATCGCCACTGCGTGCGTGAGCGGAAGAAACGCGGCGATCGCCTGAAAAGCGGCAGGCAACTGCTCCACCGGAAAGAACACCCCGCACACGAGATTCATCGGCGTGATCAGCAGCGTGAAGTAGTACATGAAAAAGTCGTAGCTCCGCGCCATTGCCGTGACCGCGAGAGCGAGCGCGCCGAAAGTCAGGCCGATGAGGGGCAGGAGGGCGATCACCCACAGGGACAGCGCCGAATGCGACAGGCCGAGCAGCCACACCACGCCGAGAATCGCCACGCCCGAGAGCACGCTCTTGCTTGCAGCCCAAGTGAGCTCGGCGAGCACGACGTCGTCGAGGTCCACCGGGGCGTTCATGATGGCGTCCCAGGTACGCTGTACGTGCATGCGGGAGAAGGCCGAGTACATGGATTCGAACGTGGCGCTGTTCATCGTGCTGGAGCACACCATTCCCGCGGCGAGGAATGCGATGTAAGGCACGCCGCCGATCTCGGGCAGCATCGAGCCCAGGCCGTAGCCGAGGCCGAGCACGTAGATCAGGGGATCGGCGAGATTGCCGAGGATGGAGGGAATTGCGAGCTTGCGCCACACGAGCAGGTTCCTGCGCCACACGGGAACGAAGCGCAGGCTTGTCGAGGGCGGTGCAAAGAGTCGCACTAGTCTCGCAGCTCCCTGCCGGTGAGCTTCAGGAAAACGTCTTCGAGGTTGGCCGGCCGATGCAGGTAGCGAAGCTCCTGCCGGATCGAAAGACTCGCGAGCAGTGGGGCTGGATCAGCCGCGTAGCAAAACACAGTATCGCCGCTCTTTTCCAGGCGTGTCGCGAGCCCTGCGGCTTCCCGGTCGGCCCATTCCGTGACGCCGTCGCCGTGCACCTCGATCACGTGCGGCTCGATGTGGCGGAGGATGAGCTCGCGCGGGCTTCCCTCGGTGATGAAGCGCCCGCGGTCCATGATGGCGAGCCGCGCGCACAGCCGTTCGGCCTCCTCCATGAAATGCGTGGTGAGCACGATGGTTTTCCCTCCAGCGAGGAGCTGTTTCAAGCGCTCCCAGATGAGGTGGCGCGCCTGCGGATCGAGCCCCGTGGTAGGTTCGTCCATGAAGATCAAATCGGGATCGTTGATGAGGGCGCGCGCCAGCGTGAGGCGACGTTTCATTCCGCCTGAGAGCGTCTGGATTCGCGACGCGGCGCGCGCGCTTAGGCCCGCGAACTCGAGCAGCTGGGGGATGCGCTGCCGGATGGCGCGCTCGGCGAGGCCGAAGTATCGGCCGTAGACGAGCAGGTTCTCGCGGACGGTGAAATCGGGATCGAGGTTGTCCATCTGCGGCACCACTCCAACCCGCGCGCGGGCGGGCCGGGCTTCACCGGGCACGGGTCGCTGCATCAGCTCGACCGAGCCGCTGTCGGGATCGATCAGCCCGAGACATAGCCTCAGGGTGGTGGTCTTGCCCGCGCCGTTGGGGCCGAGCAGCCCGAAGCACTCGCCCGGCGCGATGCCGAAGCTCACGCCGGCGACTACTTCCTCGCCATCGTAGAGCTTGCGCAGATTGTGTGCCGCTAATACCGCCATGAACCCTTGACGATGTTCTTGATGAGGTTCAGGCGCAAATGGAAGAAGTGGTCCGCGCCGGGAATGACCACGACCGGCAATTCCTGCGGACGCGCCCATTCGAACACTCTTGAGAGCGGGATGGTTTCGTCCACTTCGCCGTGAATCACGATCGAGTCGGATGGCACGGTTTCCGAGGGAAAGCGGCCGACCGCAACGCCCACCAGCACCACGCGGTGCGGGCTCGTGCGCTGCGCCACCTGTGTCTGAACCGCGGCGCCGAAGGAAAAACCCGCGAGCACGAGCGGCAAATCGCCGAAAGTCTCCTTGGCGTGCGCGGCGACGCGGATCAGATCATCGGTTTCGCCCCGGCCTTCGTCGTGCACGCCCTCGGAGCTGCCGACGCCGCGGAAGTTGGGGCGAAAGGCCACGTAGCCCAGCTCGACGAAGGTTCGCGCGAGAGTCTGCACGACCTTGTTGTCGAGCGTCCCGCCGTAGAGGGGGTGCGGATGGGCGATGAGCGCCGCGCCGCGCGCTGCACTTGCAGGACGCTCGATGACGGTATCGATCCTGCCCGCTGCGCCGTCGATGAAGATGCGCTCGCCCGCCGCGCTCATATGCGCAGGCGTTCGACCACCCGGCCTGCCTTGAGGTGCTCCTCGATGATCTCGTCGATATCGGCGCGGTCGACGTAGGTGTACCAGACCGCCTCCGGGTACACCACGACGCAGGGCCCTTCCTCGCAGCGGTCCAGGCACCCCGCCTGATTCACCCGCACCTTCCCCGGGCCGGCGAGGCCCAATTCCTTGACCCGTTTTTTCGCGTAGTCGCGCATGCCGCCAGCCCCTTTGTCGTTGCAGCAGGTCTCGCCGTTCTGGCGCTGGTTGCAGCAGAAAAAAACGTGTCTTTCGTAGTATCCCATCACGGGTTTCCAGATGTGGACAGCAAGCGAGTCGAGCGGCGCGCGATACCGGAAAGCAGCGACTTCTGGGGCACGTCTGCGCCACTCGAACGAGCGTCGCGCCAATTATACTGCGACGCGCGGGCGTCCTCGGGTGCGATTCCTATTCTTTCACCTGTCCGCGGTCGGCGGCGAGCAGAACCAGATAAACCATCGCCACGAACGGCCACACGGCGGAAACAACGCGCGTCGCGCCGTTGAAATTGAGAAAGTGACCCTGCTGCCACAGCGCGAAAGAGGCTGTCATGTAAGGATTGGCCGGGGCGAGATTGACGAGAGCCGTCGCCGCCATCAAGGCAACGCCCGTGAGCGCGAGCTGCGCGATGCGTGGCATCCCTGCAGCGAACAGCAGCAGCAGGATTGCCGCAACCACGCCATAGAGAGCACCGGGCGTAACCCACGCGAGGATGTCCTGGGAGCTGACGAGCAGGCCGAACCCGAAGCTGTGCACCACCAGCGCCGCGGCCAGAAAGATCACGACCCCTCCCCGCGCCGCCTGGTTGCGCGCGGTGAGGCACAAGGCGAGCAATCCCGCCGCCAGGCCGTTCGCGCAAGCGACTCCGGCCTCCACGCGCAGGAATACTTCGGCGGGGTAGAGCTTGCCCGAGGGCGCCTTGAATAGATCGCGAAGATCGCCCGTGCCGAACAGCAGCGTTTCGGGATTGAGCTGCGCGAACAGCCACAGCCCCAGCAGCACCAGCCCGAGATCGGTCCGGCCGCCGGGAACGAAAAGCCTGTTGCGCAGGCGTTGCAGTCCTTCGGCGTCCATCAAGGGCCGCGTCGTGGCGAGCGCGGCGAGGGCGCCTGCGGCGCCGCCCACGGTATTGGCGAGCAGGTCGAGGTTCGAGGACGTACGCGTAGGCAGGTAGAGCTGCAGCGACTCGAGCGCAAAGCTCAAGGATGCCGAGCAGGCGAGGCCGAAACCCAAGGCATAACTGCGGCGCAGCCAGGGATATACCGCCAACACGGCGAGAAAGCCGAGGGGAATGTAGCCGATGATGTTGGCGACGACGTCGAATACCGGGATGGGACGGGGAAACGGAGCCGTGAGAAAGGCGAACGGCGGCAGGCCCCGGTCGCGCCAGCCCGAGAACGGGTGCAGGCTCGCGTAGACCACGAGCGGCAGGTACGCCACGAACAGATAGCGCGCGAGAGTCGAGGGCTGCCAAAGGGCCATGGCCGCTCATTTTCTCACGGCATCGGTTGTGCGAGCTCCGCCTGGTAGATCGCGAGCGCATCGGAGCCGAAAAGCGCAAACGTTACGCGCTCGATCGCGTCGTGCTCCCGGGTAAACCGCCGGCATTCGCGTACAGCGATACTGGCGGCGCGTTCCATGGGATACCCGTATACACCGCAGCTGATGGCGGGAAAAGCGAGGGTGCGGATCCCGTGCGCGAGAGCGAGCTCGAGGCTGCACCGGTAGCAGGAAGCAAGCAGCTCCGGCTCGCCGCTCGCCCCGCCGTTCCAGACCGGGCCGACGGTGTGGATCACGTGCTTCGCCGCCAGCCGATAGCCGCGGGTGATCTTCGCGTCGCCGGTGGCGCAGCCGCCGAGCGTTCGGCACTCGCGCAGCAATTCCGGCCCGGCGGCGCGGTGGATTGCGCCGTCGACCCCGCCGCCGCCGAGCAAACTGGTGTTCGCCGCGTTGACGATAGCGTCCACCGCGAGACGCGTGATGTCGGCTTCGATCGCGTGCAGCCGGCCTTGCATCGGGCTAGAGATAGTGTGTTCCCAGCCACCAGGCGAGGCCGGCGATGAAAGCCGAGCAGGGGATGGTGAGAATCCACGCCCACACGATGTCGCCGGCCACACCCCAGCGCACCGCCGAGAGCTTGCGCACCGAGCCGACCCCGATGATCGAGCCGGTGATGGTATGGGTGGTGGAGACCGGTACGCCGAAACCGGTGGCGACGAACAGCATGATAGCGCCGCTCGTCTCGGCGCAGCAGCCCCCGACGGGCTTGAGCGGCGTGATTCTCTGTCCCATGGTCTTGACGATACGCCAGCCCCCGAACAGCGTTCCCAGGGCGATGACCCCGTAGCACAGGATGACGACCCAGAACGGCAGCGAGTCTCGCGAGCTGGAGAGCCCCGCGGCGATGAGCAGCATCCAAATGATGCCCATGGTCTTCTGCGCGTCGTTGCCGCCGTGGCCGAGGCTGTAGAGCGCGGCCGAAATCAGCTGCAGCCGGCGAAACCAGCGGTCGACACGCCTCGGCGTCGCGCGGCTGAAAAGCCAGGACACTACTATCATCAGCAGCGCGCCGACCGTGAGACCGAGAAGCGGGGACAAGACGATGGCAAAGCCGATCTTGACGAATCCGCTCGCGACCAGCGTGCTCACGCCGCCCTTGGCGACCGCCGCCCCCGCCACGCCGCCGATCAGGGCGTGCGAGGAGCTCGAGGGAATGCCGTAGTACCAGGTGATCGCGTCCCAGGCGATCGCGCCGACCAGAGCGCCGAACACGACGTAGTGATCCACGATTTTCGGATCGACGATACCCTTGCCGATCGTCGCCGCGACGGCCAAGCCGAACACTCCCAGCGCGACGAAATTGAAGAACGCCGCCCAGATCACCGCCCAGTGCGGCTTGAGCACGCGCGTCGAGACCACCGTGGCGATCGAATTGGCCGCGTCGTGAAAGCCGTTCATGAAGTCGAACGCGAGCGCGACCAGGACCAGAAGGAGCACGACCTCGAAACTGATATTCATTTCCGACCTGGCCGCGGATCAGGAATTCTCGATGACGATGCCTTCGATAATGTTGGCCACGTCCTCGCACTTGTCGGTGACCGTCTCCAGGTGCTCGTAGATCTCCTTCAGCTTGATCAGCTCCCGCGTGTCCGGCTCGTTGCGGAAAAGCTTCGCCATGGCCGAGCGCAGTACCTGATCGGCGTCGGTCTCGAGCCGGTCGATTTCCGCGCAGATCTTCATGATTTTCTCCGCGTTTCCCATGTTGTTGAGGAGGTCGACCGCGGCTTTGACCTTCTCGGTGCAGGCCACGCAGATCTCCGCGAGCCGCTTCGCCTCGTCGGGAATCTTGCGGATGTCGTAGAGGAAGACGCTTTGCGATACGTCCTCCATCAGGTCGAGGATGTCGTCCATCCGGGTGATCAGCTGGTGGATCTCGTCCCGGTCGATCGGCGTGATGAAGGTCTTGTGCAGGAGCTGGATCGTTTCGTAGGTGACGGTGTCGGCCCTGGTCTCGATCGTCTTGATGTTGTGGGCGCGGCTCTCGGTCTCGCCCATGTTGTCCATCATCGCCTTCAGCTCGATCGCGCCCTGCAGGATCAACGCGGCGTGCTCGGAGAAATAGGTGAAGAACCGGCCTTCGTGCGGCATCAGGCGTGCGAACATGGACACCTCCGGAGTGGGGGTGAAACGGGGCCGCGCGAATTGTAGCCGAGTCCGGGCGGGAGCGGACTAGCGGGGCGCGCTGTGGCGATGCGCCTGCGGCGCCGCGCTCGGCACGAGCGAGCCGAGCAGCATGCCTGCGATGGAGAACCCGAGGCCGACCAGTGTCGGCGGCACGGCGGCGTCCGCCGCGATAAAAGCCGCGATCAGCCAGGCGACGAGTCCGCACACCGCGGATAGGATCGCGCCCGTAGTGTTCGCTCCCTTCCAGAAGATTCCCGCGGCGAGCGGCACCAGCGCGGCCACCAGCGTCACGGTGTAAGCATTCTGCACCATGTCGTACATCGTCTGCTTCGAGCGCAGGGCGAATACCAGGGCGGCGAATGTGAAGGACACCAGGACGACGCGAAGCGCGAGTAGGAAGTGTCGGTCGCTCATGTTCGGATAGAGCGGGCGGATGATGTTTTCCGTGCACAGCGAGGTCGGGGCGATGATCGCCCCGCTCGCCGTCGACAGGATCGCCGACAGCAGCGCGCCGAAGAAGAGCACCTGTATCCACAAAGGCGTGTGGCCGAGGATGAACGCGGGCAGGATGCGCTGCGTGTCGCGCGCATCCGGGGCCGACAGCAATGCCCCGAGCGACGGATCGATGAGGAGCCCTGCGCAGACGATGTAGACGGGCACGAACACGAAGCAGAAGTAGACGACCCCGCCGAGCAGGCTGCCGGCGACCGCGGTCCTCTCGTTCTTCGCGGAGGTGACGCGCTGGAAGATGTCCTGTTGCGGGATCGAGCCGATCGCCAGCGTGAGGAAGGCGGTGGTGAAAGCGAGCCATTCCCTGGCGCCGCCCCTGGGCCAGAACTCGAACTTTCCTTCCGCGACGGCCGCGGCGATGATCCTGCCAGGCCCGCCCGCCATGTCGCCGACGAACCATGCGATGACCCCGAGGCCGACGATGATCATGACCGACTGGAACAGGTCGGTCACGGCCACGGACCACATCCCGCCCCAGATGGTGTAGGCGAGGACGACGACACCGCTGATGACGATTCCAGCCTCGAGCGAGATGGCGCCGTTCGTCAGGGTCGAGAAAACCAGGCCGAGCGCCGTCAGCTGCGCCGCGGTCCAGCCTAGATAGGAGATCGCGATGACCACGCTGGTCCCGAGCTCCATCGCGCGGCCATAGCGCTTGCGGTAGAAGTCGCCGATAGTGAGCAGGTCCATGCGGTAGAACGCGCGCGCGAAGAGAAGCGCGACGATGACCAGGCAGACGGAGGAGCCGAAGGGATCGGCGATGATGCCGCCCAGGCCGCTCTTGGAGAATTCGACCGAAACGGAAAGCACGCTTTCGGCGCCGAACCAGGTGGCGAAGACCGTCGCCGTGTTCATGTAGAGGGGCAGGCTGCGGCCGGCGACGACGTAGTCCTTCGAGTTTTTCACCCGCATCGCCGCCCACAGGCCGATCACGATCGTGACGAGCAGATAAAGCACGACGGATGCGATCAGCATGGCGCGGATTATAGACCGGAGCGCGTCGCGTTCCGGCTTACGCGAGGACGAGGGCCGCGGCCAGAATCAGCGCCAGCGCCAGCAGCGCGACCGCAACGCTGATCATCTCGTTGCGGCGCCGTTCCAGCGCTAGCAGCTCGCGCAGCATTCCCTCGATCCTCTCCACGCGATCCCCCGCGAGGGCGCGGTGCACCAGCCGCGGCAGCTGCGGCAGCATCGTCGCCCAGCGTGGCGCTTCGTTGCGGAGCGCGCGCAGCAGCCCTTTCAACCCGATTTGCTCGCGCATCCAGTTCTCGAGGAACGGCTTGGCGGTGGTCCACAGGTCGAGGTCGGGATCGAGCTGCCGCCCGAGCCCCTCGATGTTGAGGAGCGTCTTCTGCAGCATGACAAGCTGCGGCTGAATTTGGACATTGAAGCGGCGCGAGGTCTGGAACAGGCGCACGAGCGCCCGCCCGAAGGAGATTTCCTTCAGCGGACGGTCGAAGAAGGGCTCGCACACGGCGCGAATCGCGCCCTCGAACTCGTCCATTCGAGTGTCGGCCGGCACCCAGCCCGCCTGGAGGTGCGCGCGCGCCACGCGGGCGTAGTCGCGCCTGAAGAAACCGAGGAAGTTCTGCGCGAGATACTGCTTGTCCACCTCGGTGAGGGTTCCCATGATGCCGAAGTCGAGCGCGACGTAGCGGCCCTCGGGCGTCACTAGTATGTTTCCCGGATGCATGTCCGCATGAAAGAAGCCGTCGCGGAACACCTGAGTGAAGAAGATCTCGACGCCCGTGCGCGCGAGCTTGGGAATGTCCACGCCTTGGCGGCGCAGCTCGTCCACCCGGCTCACCGGGGTGCCGTGCATTCTCTGCATCGTCATGACGGTGCTCGTGCAGAAGTCCCAGTACACCTCCGGAACGGCGAGCAGCGGCGAATCGGGAAAATTACGGCGCAGCTGGCTCGCATGCGCCGCTTCGCGCATGAGGTCGAGTTCCTCGGACAAGTGACGCGCGAACTCGGCGACCACTTCGCGCGGCTTGAGCCGCCTGCCGTCGGACCAGAAGCGCTCGACGAGACCCGCACCGGTGTCCATCAGGGCGAGGTCTTTCGCGATCACCTGCATCATTCCAGGCCTCAGGATCTTGACCGCCGCCTCGGCGCCGCCGGGAAGCACGGCGAGATGCACCTGGGCGACCGACGCGCTCGCGACCGGTTGCAGCTCGAATTTCTCGAAAACTTTCGCGATCGGCTTGCCGAACGCGCGCTCGACCTCGGCCACCGCGAGCTCGCCGGGGAACGGCGGTACCCGGTCCTGGAGCTTCGCCAGCTCGTCGGCGAGGTCGGCCGGCAGGAGATCGCGGCGCGTCGAAAACACCTGGCCGAACTTGACGAAAATAGGGCCGAGCGCCTCGAGCGCCAGGCGCAGCCGCACTCCGCGCGGCTCAGAGAGCGGGCGAAAGAATAGGAGTGCGTTCAGCGCCCGCGCGAGCCGGCTCCCCGAAGCAAGCGCGAACTCGTCCAACCCGAAGCGCAGGGCTATTCGGAGGATCTTGGCGAGACGAAGCAAGGAAGTGGGAGACCGCCGGGCGAAGCGGCCAATTTACCAGAATTGGCCGGCCCGACCCGGGGCGGAAGCTGCCCCCTTAACGGCCCTTGTCCGATGCGAAAAGGTGCTCGATGCGCTTCTCGAGCCTGGCCACGTCGTCGCGCAGCGTGTCGACGTCACGGCAAAAGTTCTCCACATCGGCGGGCCGTGCGAGCAGCGGCTGCTCTTCGGTCCAGTATTCGGCGAGGCTTTCGGCGAGGCGCAATGCGGCGTCGCGCTGCCACGCGGCGAAGGCCCTGCCGCCGGAGGCGAGTCGGTGGGCGACGATGTCGCCGAACACCCTGGAGAGATCTTCCTCGAAGTCCCAGCTGAGGTGGCCGAAAAGGTAGTCCACCGCGCCAGCCAGGTCCGCCGAGCCTTCGATTTCAACGCGCTTTCTGGCGGTTTCGTCGCGAGCGAGCAGGAACGGCAGGCTGCCCGGGGTGAGCTTCACGACGAGCGCGTTCGCGGTTTCTGCCTGCGCCTGATCGAGGAGGCCGTTGTCGGTGATCCTCAAGCGCAGGTCTGGAAAAGGCGGGCAGCGGAATTCCACGGCTTGACCCGCAAAGGGTCGAAGTCGCTCGGCCGCCCACGGCTGCTGCTCCAGAAGGTGGTTCAGCGCTACGAGGGCGCCGCGCTCGATCATGGGGTATCCGGGCCGGGCCCCGTGGCGGGCGGATCAGCTGGGCTGTTGTATCCCGGCAAGCAGCCAGCCGGAGGAGCCGTTCACCGGCTTTCGCAGATGCCAGATCTCCTCGAACGGCTCCGCCGGTGCGCTCGCCTCCTCGCGGATCGAACCGGAAAATCGCACGCTCGCCCAGTACAGATCGCCCTCGGTAACGAGCTCCAAGAGCGCAGCATTCAAGGTCACCACGTCGGTCTGCTGCACACCCGAATGCGCGGCAACGTCGCCCTTCAGCGCGTTGAACATGTCCTCGGTCGTGATTTGACGCAGCCGCGGGAGGTCGCCGCGATCGTTCGCTTCCTGCAGGCGCAGGAAATTGCGCCGGGCCTCCCTGACAAAACCCTCGACGTCGAAGCCCGCCGGAACGTTGGAGACGAACTGGCTGCGGTAGTTCGGCTGCACGCCCGCGTCCCCGGGAAGCTGCGAGGGCGGCGGCGCTGCCACGGTCTCGTTACCGAAACCCGCGTATTGCGGCCGAGGCGCGCGCTGCTTCGAGAGGACGCGCATCAAAGCGAGCACGACCGCGCCTGCGAGCAAGGCCATGAGGAGCGCGCTCGCCACGGCGCCGAAACCTCCCTGCGCGAACAGCCAGCCCAAGCCAAGGCCCGCGGCGAGTCCGGCGAGCGGTGCAAGCCAGCGCCCCGGCCCGGACGGTTGCGGCGCCGTCGCCGGTTGCTGCTGCTGCGTCGGCGGAGTCGCCTGCTTCGGGGTCGCGGTGACCTGGCGCTGGGCCCCGACGCTTCGGCCGCCGCCGAGCCTGGCGGCCTCGACGTCATCTGCCAGGATGCCCGCGCCGAAGAGCAGCGCGAACAAGGAAACGATCAATTTTTTCATGGGCTCTCTCCGCGATTCAGAATTTATAGCCCCGATGCAAGGCCACGATACCCGCGCTGAGGTTGAAATATTCGACCTCCTCGAGCCCCGCCCGTTCCAGCATGCCCTTCAGGCTCTCTTGGTCTGGGTGCATGCGTATCGATTCGGCGAGATAGCGGTAGGCAGCCTCGTCGCCCGTCACCGTCCTGCCCAGCCAGGGAAGCACCTTGAACGAGTACCAGTCGTAGGCCCTTGCGAGCGGCCGCCACACGCGCGAGAACTCGAGCACGAGCAGCCTCCCGCCTGGCCTCAGCACGCGGTGCATTTCGGCGAGCGCTGCGTCCTTTCGCGTCATATTGCGCAGACCGAAGGCGACGCTGACACAGTCGAAATAGTTCGAAGGAAACGGCAGCTTTTCCGCGTCGCACTGCACCGATGGGACCGGGCGGCCGCGGTCGAGCAGGCGATCGCGCCCCCGCTCCAGCATCGCTCGGTTGACGTCGCTGAGCCACACTTCTCCGCTTGCCCCGGCACGCTTCGCGAAATCGAACGCCAGATCACCTGATCCGGCGGCCACGTCGAGCACCCTCTCGCCTTCGCGCACGCCGGCGAGCGCCACCGTGAAAGCCTTCCATAGCCGATGCAGGCCGCCTGACATCAAATCGTTCATCAGATCGTACCGGGCTGCGACCGAGGAAAAAACGCCGGCGACGCGCGCAGCCTTTTCGGCCTCGTCGATGTGCTGGTATCCGAAGTGGGTCTGACTCACGCGAGCATGCTAGCACGCCGCTTGGAGGTGCTCATCCGGGCGCTCAGGCTTCGCGGCGCGCCCCAGCCGCCTCGAGCCGCTTGAGATAAGCCTGCCAGAGGGATTGACGATTCGTGCCCAGGTCGTAGAGGTAATCCCAAGAGTAAATGCCGGTGCCGTGCCCGTCGGAAAAATGGGGCTGCACCGCGTAGCTGCCCACCGGCTCAAGCCTGAGGATGTCCACGTCCTTCTTGCCGACCTGCAGGACTTCCTGTCCCGGTCCGTGGCCGCGCACTTCGGCCGACGGGGAGTACACGCGCAGGAATTCGTAGGACAGCTCGAAACGGCTGCCGTCGGAAAATGAAACCTCGAGCACCCGGGATTTCTGGTGCAGCTTGATTTCGGTGGGTGTCGGTCTGTCCGCTGCCGGCATGAGGCATTTTAGACGACCGGCCGCGCGAAGACCTCTTGCTTACTCGTGGTTTCCCTGCCCGAAGGGACGAGACCAGCGCTTGCTCAGGACGTTGAGACGCGGACCCGGTCGTAGTCGAAGCCGCGCTCGAGTAACCCGGAGAGCGTGACGCGCTTTATGGCGTTGCCGAGCTCGAGTTCGAGTTCGCCTGCCCGCCGATACCAACCCGTGGGCAGCACCAGGGCAGGCGACAGGCCCGGAGCGACCGGCAGCATCAGGGCGTCGGACCGCTGCGGGGCGCTGCGGTCGGACGAGCGCACGGCGCAGGCCTTTGCTTCCCCTTTCAGGGCTCGGGCCCCGATCGTGAGCGTCTGATCCGGTCCTTCGATCAGCCAGTCGACGTGGCAGAGGATGAACTGGCGCGCCCCGCTTGGCCGCAGTGCCACGAGCTGTCGGTGGGCCAGCCGCATGCCCTGCGTCCCGCGGCGAAGTCTGAATCCGTCGTCCGATTCCCCCAGCGTTTCCCAGACCTCCAGACCCTGCTCGCGCGCATCCCGTTCGGCACTCGGCTGGAACGTATGAAATCGCGCGGCTTCCCCGTAGGAATAGCTCGAAGGACCCGCGCTCCTCGCTACGGGGGCGCCTTCGATCGCATGGTGAATCGCGGCGAAGCCGCTCACCAATTCCAAGGGCGACGGGCTTGCGCGGCGAGGAAAGTCGCGCGCCGGTGCGGATTCGAGCCAGGCGCGCTGCAGCGTCTTGAGCAGATCCTGAGCGGCAAGCCGCGTGCAATCGGAACCGAGTCCGAGCGCGGAAGGCTCGGCGCCTTCTTCTAGGCGCCGGATGCGTGCGCTGATCGAGGCGGCGACGCGGGAGAGGTCGAGAAAGCGCAAGCTCGCCGAATCGGCCGCCGCCTTCGCCCAGGCCGGCCCCGAGGCTCCTGCGAGATCCACGGCGTAGCAGCCGTGCCAGGGCGCCTCGCGGCTGAGCACGGCTTTGTGCGCCCAGAGACGGACCCACTTGCGCGCCCAGTCGAGTTCCCGGTGGGACAGGCGCTGCGGTTGGGCGAGCTGCAGCATCAACACTTCCACGTACGCCGCCATCGGCGAGGACTCGACGCTCAGATCGGCGACAGTCTCGCTCCTGATTCCGCGCGCTTCGGCTGCCGCGTAGGCCTGGTGCATCAACCTCCAGTAATCCGCTCCGAACTCGCGTCGCGCAAGCAGGCAGGTCCCGATCGCTTCTCCCGCGCAGGCGAGCACGCGCTGGAAGAGTCGGGCAAGCGAGGGCTCGAGCTCGGGATGCTTGCCTTTCAACGCGGCGCTCAGGAGGCGTCCGTAGGCCCGGAGCATCGCGGTCCACGAACCGTTCGCCTGAACGAAGGCTGCGGCTTCGCTCGGACCGAGCGGCAGGGGTTTTCCGGCGAAGCCCTTGGCTTGCTCCGCTTCGGCATGCATGACGGGATAGCGCAGCCGCTCGAGGATCTGCAGATAAGCCGAATGCCTGGGCGGATGAGCCTCGATCTCCTCGAGCAGCGTCAGGAGCGCGCCGCAGGCATGCGGCATGCCGGCAAGCGCCGCGCGCGCAAGCCAGTCCTCACAGCTTTCCAAGTCGGCGAGACGCGGTTGCTCGTCGGGGAGGAAGTCGCTAAGGACCATGAGTCGTCCTTGGGGGTCTGTGTCTGCGAATTGCGATCGTGCCAATGTACTATGACAAGGTCATAAACGCCGCGCAAACCGCGGTCGGGATGTGAAAAAATTGGCAGAGAACGGCGCGGGAGCGGGCGCCCGCGGGGCGCGTCAGAGCGTCTCGAACGTGATGCGCTCGAAATCGGCGCCGCGATCGACGACCGACGCAAGCCGCAGCTTTCCGGGGCGCTCGGTGAGCACCTCAATCTCCCGATTCTGTTTGAACCATCCCGCCGGGACAACCAGCGTCTCCGGAGCCTGGAGCGCGGCGACCGCCGGCAGCAGAAAGGCCTGGGTGTATTGCTCGGCCGCGGCCTGGGCGCCGGCCGCCCTGATCGCGGCTCCCTGGGGAATCCCGGGGAGGATTTGGACGCCGGCGCGCAATTCGAATTCCACCGAGACCGAGAGCCACTTGACCGCGCAGAGAAGAAAGGCTTTTGCGTCCGCCAGCCGGATTCCGAGCAGCTGCCCCAGCATTAGGCGCGAGTTCGCGGCGGGATCGACTCGCGCGAGGCGTAGCCCGGATGCACTCTCGTCCTTGATCTGCCAAGTCTCGACGGCGAAGTCCGGCGGGGGGCCGGGCTCATCCTCGTGGCGCGTGGCGACTCGCCCGAGCGTCGCAATTTGCTCGTGCTGGACCTGGGATATCTTTTGGGGGCCTGCGCGGGCCGCGAACACTCGGCCGGTGACGAAGTAATGCACTGCGGCCATTCCCGAGCAGATCTGTGCCGTGCCGCTTGCGCCGCGGCGCGGGTGCGCGCGCGATTGCTTGTCCTCGCACCACCGCCGATAGAGCATGGTGAGCAGGCTCTCGGCGAGCGGCGCGGTCACGTCCTCGCCCAGGCCGAGCGCCGCAGGCGTTTCGCCCTTGCGCAGCAGGCCGACGCGCTTGCGCACGCTGCTCCCGAGCTCTTGGATGTCGAGAACGCGGGCCGTGTCCCCCTCCGGCATGCGGCGCGAGGCGCCGGCAGCACCCGAAAGATCGATGACCAGCGGTGCGAGAGCGTCGCCGGCGGCAGCGGTGGCGCGCGCGATCGAGACCTTCGGCGTCCAGCGCTCGAGCCAGAGCGAAATGAGCTCGATCTGGCGCGGCGTCAGCTTTCCGGGGTTGGCAAGATCGATCAGCAGAATCTGCGCGTAGGTTTCCGTACAGGTCGTCTGTCTGCCTTTATGGACCGGATGGGCGACCTCGGCTCCGGCGACGCCCCGATCCTCGACGAACGCATAGACGCTGTGCAGCAGCTTCCATTCGCGCTCGCCGACGTCTTGATAGGCTTGATAGTAGGCAATCATCTTCTGCCCGGTGCACCACAAGACGCGCTCGCCTATCAGGGCCGCGCTGGTGGCGGAGGCGCCGCCCGCAATCGCTTTCAAGCAATGCTGATATCCGTATGAGAGCGCGTCCCAGAGCGCGTGCACCCTTTCGAGGATCTCTCGCTCCGGTTTGGCGAGCGGAGCAGGGCGGCTGGAAAATTTCTTGGAATGTTCCTTTTGCACGAAGCCCACAGGCTCGCGCAGGAGCTCGAGGATCTTGAGCCGCTCGGCAGGCGCGATGCTGTAGGCATTCAGCTCATCGAGCTGCGCGAGGAGGCGAACGTGGGAGGGCCCGACGTTGATGAGCGGCAGGGATTGCAGCCACTTGGCGCAGCCGGAAGAATCCGTGAAATCGGGAGCGGCGTCCGGCTTGATGCTCGGGGGATCGAAGCTCGACATGGGTCAGTCCATTCTGAGTTTCAGCGCGGCTGCAAGCGCGCCGCGGTCGGGAGCCGTGCGCCGCGGGACGACCGCGCGCGCAGGCTCGGCCCAGATCGGTCGGGGAAAATGGCGATCGCGCTGATGGCGCGGAATCACGTGCCAGTGCAGATGGGCCGTAACGTTGCCGAGGCTGGCAAGGTTGACCTTGTCCGGATCGAGGAGCGCGCGGAGCACGGCCTCGGTTGCGAAGACCGCGTTCATGAGCCGTGTGCGTTCGGCAGGCTCAAGGTCGGTCATCTCCTTCACGTGCCGCTCGAGGACCACCCTGCAAAAGCCGGGGTAATCCGGATCGTCGACCAGCACAACACGGCAGAACCCGTCGCGCCAGAGCAGATCCCCGCCGGGGGAATCGCATAGCTCGCAGGGTTTGTCGATCAAATATTTACTCCCCGTCCGGGGGCGCCGCGTCGGCGAATCGTCTGCGCTCGGCGAAGGATAGCAGAATCGGCGGCCGCTACGCGCTTTCCCTGTTCGACGGCGGCTCGGCCGGGACTGCGTTCTCCGGGAAGATGTCCCGATAGCTCGCGTAAAAGCTGGCTAACACCGTGGGCAGCGAGATCAGGGTAAGAATCAATGCAAGGGAGCGCAACACCTGTACCTTTCCCTGCATCAAGAAAGCCGCGACGGTGATCGCCACCAGGAAGACCGCCCCCGCCAGCGCGAGCACGGCCCCATAGACAAAGAACGCCCGCCAATTCCGCAATACCGCGAAAAAGCTGTAGAAGAGCGATTGAGCGGCGCCGATGCGGTTCCATGCGGCGAGTACGGGCGCAAACCAGAAGGCCATCAGCACCGGAGTGGCGGCCAAGGTCGCGACAGCATCGCGCGCGAGACGCTGCCGTCGCTCAAGGCCTCGACGGAGGGCTCCTGGCCGGAGAGCACCCATTGCATCAGCGCGCCCGCGTCCGCAAACGAAGCGACGCCGAGCACCACGACGATCGAGAGAAGATACAGAACGCCCAGCGCGACCAGGGTGGCGGGTCCCCTTCTGAAACCTGCGAAAAGCAGCGCGGGACGCAGCAGGCCTCCGCGGTCGAGCACCGCGCACATGACCATGAAGCTGACCGAAAACGCCGGCAGCAGCACCGTAGACGCGGCGGGGCCCAAGTAACGGATCTGGCCGAGGAGTGCAACGGCGATCCAGTACGTGAACACCAGAAACAGCCACATCGGCGGGCTCTTGCGGAAAAGGGCGAAGCCTCTTACGAGCCAGGACCATCCGTTTCTCGCCGGAACGACGCGCATCGCTAGACTTGAAACCCGCTCGTGCTCATCTGTGCCAGTGTGGTGTAGCCGCCGGTTTCAGACAAGAGGGAAAGGACGGGTGCGGCGCGCCTCGAGCACCCGGCGAAAATGTTCCGGGTCATGCGCGTGGGTAAGCTCACCCGCGCGCGGCAGGTAGAAATCGTACAAACGCGAAAGCCAGAACCGCAGGGCTGCGGCGCGCAGCAGCACCGGCCAGGCTTCCCGCTCGATCCGGGTGAATTCGCGGGCCCGGCGGTACGCTCCGACCAGCGCTGTCGCACGCCCCGAGTCGATTTCGCCCGTCGAGTCCACGCACCAGTCGTTGACCGTCACCGCGAGGTCGAACAGGAGCGCGTCGATCCCGGCGAAATAAAAATCGATCACTCCGCCGATGCGATCTCCCTCGAACAGCACGTTGTCGCGGAAGAGATCGGCATGAACTGGCCCGCGCGGCAAATCGAGCGAGCGGTGGCGCGCCTGGAATTCGAGCTCAGATGCGAGCAGCGCGCGGTGTCCTGCGTCGAGGAACGGTGTCACTTCGCGCGCCGCCTCGCGCCACCACTTCGGCCCGCGTGGATTCTCGAGCTTCCCGCCGTAGGTTCTTCCGGCAAGATGCATGTCCGCAAGGGTGGCACCGACGTGCTCGCATTGGACGGGCTGCGGCGAGCTCACGGGGGCGCCGGGGAGGCAGGTGACGAAACAGGCGGGCTTGGCGTTCAGGGTTCCGAGGTACTCGTCGCTGCGGTCGGCGATCGGTGCGGGGCACGGTATGCCATGACGCGCAAGGTGTGCCATGAGGTTCAGATAAAAGGGAAGCTCCGCTGCGCTGAGCCGCTCGAAAAGCGTGAGCACGAAGCGACCGTGCGAAGTGGTGACAAAGTAGTTCGTGTTTTCGATCCCCGCGGCGATGCCCTGCAGATCGACCAGCGTGCCGATGGCGTAGCGTTTCAGCCAAGCCGAAAGTTCCTCGGCGGTGACGCGCGTGAAGACAGACATGATGCCCGAGCCGTCGCCGCCGTGGGCGCCAGCGTCAGAACCGGCGGATCACCCAAAGGGGCACCCGCACGCCGCGATCGAGGCTCTCGTTCCTCAGGCCCGGGCCGTCGCCCAGGTCCTCGATCAGGTAGTACTCCTGACCCGCCGGAGTGGTGACGCGCACCACGCGCCGGCCGTCGATGAGCTGCTCCTCGACCTGGTCACCCCCGCCGGGCTGGATGCGCACCGGCGGCTCGCCCGGCTGCTCCGAGGAAACGCCGGGTGGCGGCGGCGGAAGCTCGGGGAGGGGTTCGAGCTTGGGCGGCTGCTGCGGCCAGGCCGGTAATGCGACGGCAAGCACGACCGCAGCGAGAAATCGACGCGACATTTATTGAAATCCTTTACGCGGGCAGTCTAGCAGAACTGTCGTGCTCACGGCGTCGCGGTGTGTCGGCCCTTGTCAGGGCTTGAGCTGGATTTCGCGCTCAGTAGCCTCTGCGAATTCTGACATAATGCGGGAGAGACGCCAGGCTTCGCATGCCGCGTCCGCCTATTGCGAGGCCGCGTCGAAAGACTTCGGAATCTTGTCGCTCATAAGTTCCCTTGGAAAAAACCCTGCTGCTGGTTGACGGGTCGTCGTACCTGTACCGCGCCTTCCATGCGTTGCCCGACTTGCGCAACGCGGCAGGCGAGCCCACCGGCGCGATTTACGGCGTGCTCAACATGCTGCGGCGCCTCCTCGCCGACTACAAGGCCGACTATCTCGCCTGCGTCTTCGATGCGCGAGGCAAGACTTTCCGCGACGAGATGTACGCGCAATACAAGGCGAACCGGGCGCCCATGCCCGACGATCTCGGCGTGCAGGTCGGGCCGCTTCTCGACGCTATCCGGGCCTCGGGCTGGCCTTTGCTGCAGATCGAAGGCGTCGAAGCGGACGACGTCATCGGCACGCTCGCGCGCGAGGCCGAGAGGCGCGGGCTGCGCTGCGTTATCTCCACCGGCGACAAGGACCTCGCGCAACTCGTCTCCGACCGCGTGACCCTCGTCAACACGATGTCGAACGAACGCCTCGACCCCGCGGGCGTGCAAGCGAAGTTCGGCGTTCCGCCGGCGCGCATGCTCGATTATCTGACGCTCATCGGCGACTCCGTGGACAACGTGCCGGGGGTCGACAAGGTCGGTCCGAAAACCGCTGCGAAGTGGCTGGAGCAATACGGCTCGCTCGGGGAGGTGGTGCGGCATGCGGATGAGATCGGCGGTGCGGTGGGCGAAAATCTGCGAAAGGCGCTCGACTGGCTCCCCAAGGCTCAGGCCTTGCTCGCGGTGAAATGCGACCTGGAGTTGCCGGTGAAGCTGGAGGAGCTGAAGCTCGGTCCCCGGGACGAGAAGCGTCTCGCCGAATTGATTTCCCATTTCGGATTCAAGACCTGGCTGAAGGAGACGGCCAGCGACATCTCCCTGCCTGCGGCGCCCAGCCCCGCCTCCGCCCGCGCGGACCGGGAGGAGCGCCGCTACGAGACGCTCGTCGAAGAAGCCGATCTCGCGCGCTGGCTGAAGCATCTCGAGGCGGCCGAGCTCGTTGCCTTCGACACCGAGACCACGGGCCTCGAACCGATGCAGGCGCGGCTCGTGGGCATGTCTTTTTGCGTGCATGCGGGCCGCGCCGCCTACTTGCCTCTCGCGCACGACTACGCCGGTGCGCCGCGCCAACTGGGAGTCGAGCCGACGCTTGCGATGCTCAAACCCTGGCTCGAAGACGAGACCCGCAAGAAGCTCGGACAGAACATCAAGTACGACCAGCACGTGCTTGCCAACCACGGCGTTGCTTTGAGGGGGATCGCGCACGACACGCTGCTCGAGTCCTACGTGCTGGAGAGCCACGCGCGCCACGACATGGACAGCCTCGCTACCCGCCATCTCGGGCTGAAAACGCTCACTTACGACGAGTTGACGGGAACGGGCGTCGGGCGCATTCCCTTCGGGCAGGTCGATATCGCGCGGGCGGCGGCCTACGCCGCCGAGGACGCCGACTTCACGCTCCGCGTCCACCATGCGCTCCTTCCGAAACTGGAGGCCGCTGAAAAGCTCCTCCACGTTTACGGCTCGATCGAGCTTCCTGCGCGCGAAGTCCTCTTCAGGATGGAAAGGGACGGGGTCCTGATCGACGCGGCGCAGCTGGACGCGATGAGCCACGAGCTGGGGCAGAAGATGCTCGAGCTCGAGAGCAGGGCTCACAAGGAAGCCGGGCAACCCTTCAACCTCGGTTCGCCGAAACAGATCGCCGAGATCTTCTTCGAGAAAAAAGGAATGCCCGTCATCAAGAAGACGCCGTCCGGCGCGCCCTCGACCGACGAGGATGTGCTGGAGAAGCTCGCGCTCGACCACCCGCTCGCGAGGATGCTGCTCGATCACCGGGAAATCTCCAAGCTCAAGTCCACCTACACCGACAAATTGCCGAAAATGGTGAATCCGCGCACGGGCCGCGTGCACACCAACTACGGGCAGGCGACTGCCGTCACCGGGCGCCTCGCCTCGAACGACCCCAACCTGCAGAACATTCCCGTGAGAACCCCCGAGGGGCGGCGCATCCGCGAAGCCTTCGTCGCGGCGCGCGGCCACGCCATCGTGAGCGCAGACTATTCGCAGGTGGAGCTGCGCATCATGGCGCACATCTCCGGGGACGAGAATCTGCGGCGCGCGTTCGGGGAGGGGGAGGATATTCACCGCGCCACCGCGGCCGAGGTTTTCGGACGCTCGCTCAGGGACGTCACGCCCGAGGAGCGCCGCTACGCCAAGGTGATCAACTTCGGGCTGATCTACGGGATGTCGGCGTTCGGCCTGGCGCAGCAGCTGGGCCTGGAGCGCGCCACCGCGCAGGCCTACATCGCAAGCTACTTCACCCGCTATCCGGGTGTCGCAAAGTACATGGAGGAAGTGCGCAAGACGGCGCGCGACCGCGGCTACGTCGAGACGGTGTTCGGGAGGCGCCTGTGGCTGCCCGAGATCAAGAGCTCCAACCCCGCGCGCCGCGGCGGAGCCGAGCGCGCCGCGATCAACGCGCCCATGCAGGGCACGGCCGCCGACCTGATCAAGCTCGCCATGATCGCCGTGCGGGGGTGGCTGGACCGCGAAAGGCTTTCCACCAAGCTCATCATGCAGGTGCACGACGAGCTCGTGCTCGAGGCGCCCGAGGACGAACTTGCCCGGGTGAGGGCCGAGATCCCGGAGCTCATGAGCGGCGTGGCGAAGCTCAAAGTCCCTCTTGTCGTGGACGTCGGATCGGGACAGAATTGGGACAAGGCGCACTGAGCGCCTACAAGAAAACCGATCCGGTCGTTACAGAGGAGGACTACGTGATACCGAATTCCCGTGAGGAAGAACAGAGCTCGCCCGATGTCATCCGGCACCTCGTGCTGCTCGGAGACGCGTTGCAAAACATAGATCTCGGAAAAGGGCAGGCGGAGAGCACACTCGTCCCGCGGCCCCGTAATCCTTGGAAGCTCACCGTGCTCCAGCCGCCCGAGGTGCTGCGGCAGGGCCGGGTGCGGGCGATTCCTGGGGGGGTCACTCACATCGGGATCTGCGTCGACGGCGGCTGGGCGATCGCGACGAGCGGACTGCTGCAGGGCGGCGCGCAGACGATCAGAGAAGCCCTCGACGTTCTGGCGTCGGCCGCCGACGAATTCGAGAGCGTGTTCGCCCGCCTGATCGCCGCTGCCACGGAGGCCGCTGTGCCGACGATCGTATGCACGCTCGTCCCGGCGCGATATAACGAGCCCTCGCAGGAGCGCGTGGCGGCCGCGGCGCTCGCGATCTTCAACGACCGCATCCTGCGGCGCACTATTGCCGCGCGGCTCTCGATCGTGGAGCTGCGCCTGATATGCGACGAGGACGGCGACTACGCGAGCGAGACGCTGCTGTCGCACGCGGGCGTGCGCAAGGTGGCGAACGTGGCCCGCTCGGCGCTCTACGACATTTCGCGCAATCCCGGGCGAACGCGGGTGTATTTCTAGCTCCGCGCGGCTCCGAACACCTTCCTGAGTATCGCCGAGGCCGCGCCGGCGGGATCCCGGCGGATCTTTTTCTCTTCCTCGGCGATGGTGAGGAACAAGCCGTCGAGCGCCTTGCGCGTGACGTAGTCCTCCAGCTGCGCGTCTTCTTCCTTGACCAGTCCGAGCTTCGCGCCGCTCGCGGCGATCTCGTCGTACTTCTCGGCGAGCTTCACTTTTTGCATCGCTTTCTTGACGATCGGCTGGAATCGCTTGACCAGCGGCTCGGAGCTCGTGCGCTTGAAATACCGGGTCGCCGCGTCCTCGCCGCCCGTGAGGATGCCTTTGGCGTCCTGCACGCTCATTTTCTTCACCGCATCGACGAGCAGGGTCCTCGCCTCCGGCACCGCGGCTTCGGCCGCGCGGTTCATCCGCAGCACCAGCTCGTCGGCATGCTTGTCCATGCCGATCGAGCGCATCACCGCTTCGAGCCTTCGCAGGGAAGGCGGCAGAGGGATCTTGACTCGATTGTTCCCGAAAAACCCGTTCTCGACGCCCAGGCGCGCCACGGCGGAATGGGAGCCCCTGGTCAGCGCCTCCTTGAGCCCGTTGACGGCGTCGCGGCTGGAAATGTCTGCGAGGCCCGCGGCCCACACGGCGGCCGGAGCAAGGAACGCGGCGAAATATCCGCGAACGCGAAACAGGAGCGCCTCCTAGCTTACGCCGGCCGCGCGCGCCTGCCGGTCGGCATGATAGGAAGAGCGCACCAAGGGGCCCACCGCGGCGTGAGTGAAGGCCAGCGCCTGCGCTTCGCGCTCGAGCACCGTGAAGGTGTCCGGGTGCACGTAGCGCGCGACCGGAAGATGATGCGCCGAAGGCTGCAAGTACTGGCCGATGGTGAGCATGTCCACGCCGTGCGCGCGCAGGTCGCGCATCACCTGGATGATTTCCTCGTCGGTCTCGCCCAGCCCGACCATCAGGCCCGATTTCGTGGGGAGTTGCGGATGGCGCGCCTTGAAATCCGCGAGGAGCTTGAGCGAGTGCGGGTAGTTTCCGCCCGGCCGCGCCCGCCGGTAGAGCCTGGGCACGGTCTCGAGGTTGTGGTTCATCACGTCCGGGAGCGCTGCAGCCAGGGTCTCGAGCGCTCGCTCCAGGCGCCCCCTGAAATCCGGCACGAGGATCTCGATTTTCGTCGCGGGCGAGCTTTGGCGCACCGCGCGGATGCAGTCGACGAAGTGGCCTGCGCCGCCGTCCTTCAGGTCGTCGCGGTCCACGCTCGTGATGACGGCGTAGGCGAGGCCGAGCGCGGCGATCGCCTGCGCGAGGTGCTCCGGCTCTTGCGGATCGGGGGCGAGCGGCCGTCCGTGGGCGACGTCGCAGAAAGGGCAACGCCGCGTGCACAGATCCCCCAGGATCATGAAGGTCGCAGTGCCTTTTCCGAAGCACTCGCCGATGTTGGGGCAGGAGGCTTCCTCGCAGACGGTGTGCAGATTGCTCTCGCGCAGGATGCGCTTGATGTCGTGGTAGCGCGAGCCGGGCGATGCGGCGCGCACGCGGATCCACTCGGGCTTGGCGAGGCGCTCGGCCGGCGCGAGCGCGATCGGAATGCGCGTCTTCGCGAGGCCCTTCTTTTTTTCGACGACCGCCGTCATTTGTCCTCGATGAGCCCGGCGATGCGCCGGGCGAGCTCGTCGCCCAGTTCCTCTGCATCTCCGCGCACTCCGTGCGCGCGGGTCTGCGTGACCGCGAGGCCGGGATAGCCGCAGGGGTCGATCGCCGAGAAGGGCGCGAGGTCCATGTCCACGTTGAGCGCGACGCCGTGATAGCAGCAGCCGCGCCGGACCCGGAGCCCGAGAGCCGCGATCTTTGCTCCGTCGACGTATACGCCCGGCGCCCGGTCCTCTGTCTCGGCCACCACGTCGTGCCCGCGCAGAGTATCGATCACGGCCCGCTCGAGCAGCGTCACCATCGCCCGCACGGTGAGGCCGCGCCGGGCGAGATCGATGAGCGCGTACACGATCGCCTGCCCGGGGCCGTGGTAGGTGATCTGCCCGCCGCGGTCGACCCTTTCGACGGGCACTTTCCCGCTGCGCGGGAAATGCTCGGCGCGACCGGCGATCCCGACCGTATAAACGGGCGGATGCTCGAGCACCCAGAGCTCGTCGGGCGTTTTCGTTCCGCGCGAATCGGTAAACCGGCGCATCGCCTGGTAGGTCGACGCGTACTCGGCGAGGCCTAGGCGCCTGAGGATGGTCGTTTTGTCGACCTGGATTCTCGCTCTTGCGGGAACGAGGGCGGAAGCTGATCTCGCGGCGCTTTGCATGGGGCGGCTTACAACACCATCGTCACCATCGGATGATCGCACAATTCCCGGTACAGCTCGTCGAGCTGCTCGCGCGAGACCGCGCGCACGTTGCAGGTGAGCGAAAGGTACTTCCCCTCCCGGCTGGGGCGCATTCCGAGGGTCGCCGGGTCGAAATCGGGAGCGTGGCGCCTCACGACTTCGATCACCGCCTGAGCAAACCCGGCCTGCGTCTTTCCCATGACCTTGATGGGGAAATCGCAGGGGAATGCGAGAACGGGCGAATCGTTTTCAGGCATGGGCGGGGGCGCGCATCACCCTGGCCTTGTATTCCTGGTACAGCGCGTAGACGCGCTCGCAGACGGCCCCCCGCTTTCCCGCGTTTTTCCCGCTGCCGACCGGCTTTCCGTCGAGCGCCGTGATGGCGAGCACCTCCCTCGAGGACGAAGTCACCCAGATCTCATCCGCCGAGCGCAGCTCGCTCTCGGCGATGGGGCGGACCTCGTGAGGGAACGAGTGGGCGCGCAGGATCTCGAGCACCACGTCATAGGTGATTCCGGGCAATATCAGGTGAGACTTGGGAGGGGCGAGCACGGTTCCGTTCTTGACGATGAAGACATTGCTGGCCGAGGCTTCGGTGAGCTGGCCGTCGCGCACCAGGATCGCCTCCACGCAGCCCTGATCCGCGGCGAGGGTGCGCAGCATGCAGTTGCCCAACAGTGAAGTCGACTTGATGTCACAGTGCAGCCAGCGGAAATCGGGCAGCACGATCGCCTTGGCTCCGTCCCTCACGAGCTCGGGCGAGGGCGGCGCGAGCTCGCTCGACATGAGGAAAACCGTGGGTCTGAGGCCCTTGGGGAAAGCGTGGTCGCGCTTCGCCGCGCCGCGGGTGACCTGGAGGTAGACGGTCTGGTCTTCCCAAGGGTTTCCGGAGATGATTTTTTCGACGAGCTCGGTCCACTTCGGGAGCGGATGCGGGTTGGCGAGTCGAATCGCGTCCAGGCTCGCCTGAAGCCGGGCCAGATGCTCCTCGAGGCGGAACGGCCGCCGGGAATACACGGGGATCACTTCGTATACACCGTCCCCGAAAATGAAGCCGCGGTCGAGCACCGAGATCCTTGCCTGCTCGATCGGCATGAACTCGCCGTTGAGATGAATCATTCTCTTTTCCTCACCTGAACCACAGCCGAACCGAATCCCAGGTCCTCGCCAAAAATCCGGCGACCGCGACGCTCTCCACCGCGATCACCGGATACTCTGCGAGGGGTTTGCCGTCGTGCGACACCCGCAGCGTCGCGACGCGCTGCCCCGCTTCCAGGGGCGCGATGAGCGGCTGCTGGCTCAGGAGCTCCGCGCGCAGCGCGTCGGCCGTGCCCTTGGGCACCGTTACGTACAGGTCCGCGGCGGCACCCGCTTTCAGCTCGCGCCTCTTGCCCTTCCACACCTGGAGCTTGCCGATCGCATCGCCTTTCTGGTACAGACGCAGGGTGTCGTAGGACTGGAACCCGAAGTTGAGCAGCTTTTGACTCTCGCGGGCGCGCAGATTCTCCGAGCTCGCGCCTATGACCACCGACACGAGCCGTCGCCCGCTGCGCCGCGCCGAGGCGATGAGCGAATAGCCGGCGCCTTCCGTATGCCCGGTTTTCACGCCGTCGACGTTCGGGTCGAGCCACAGGAGCTGGTTGCGGTTGCGCTGCGTGATGTCGTTGTAGCGGTATTCGCGCTCCGAATACAGCTTATAGTACTCGGGATAGTCGCGGATCAAGGCGGAGGTGAGCAGCGCGAGGTCGCTCGCCGTCGAATAGTGTCCCGGGTCGGGCAGCCCGCTCGAGTTCGTGAAATTCGTGTCGGTCATGCCGAGGCGACCCGCCTCGCGGTTCATGCGTTCGACGAAGGCGGGCTCCGAACCGGCGACGGCCTCGGCGAGAGCGATGCAGGCATCGTTGCCCGACTGGACGATCATTCCGTGTAAAAGCTCCTCCACTGTAACGGGCTTCCTCGGCTCGATAAACATGCGCGAACCGGCCGTATGCCACGCGCGCTCCGAGACGCGAATCGTCTGACCGAGGGCGAGCGACCTGCCCTTGAGCGCGGCGAAAGCGAGATACGCGGTCATGAGCTTGGTGAGCGAAGCCGGCTCGATGCGCTCCCTCGGATTGCGGCTCACGATCGACTGTCCGCTGGTTGCGTCGAGGAGCAGCCACGCACGCGCTTCCACGACGGGCGGCTGCGGCGCGGCGGCGAGCGCAACGCTGGAAAACAGCAGGGGAAGGTAGGCTGCGAGACGGCGTGACATGGGATCGCGAAGGGCGAATTATACCGGCCGCAGCTTTACGGCAAGATCGTTTCCACTTCCACTCGAATGCTGCCGGCGTTCACGAATCCGAGCTTGTACGCCGCGGCGTAGGACAGGTCGATGATGCGCTCGGCGTGGAACGGCCCGCGGTCGTTGACGCGCACCACGACGCTGCGGCCGTTGCCGAGATTGGTCACGCGCGCGTAGCTGGGTATGGGCAGTATCGTGTGCGCCGCGGTCATCGCGTACATGTCGTAGCGCTCGCCGCTGGAAGTGGGTTTTCCGTGGAACTTGCGCCCGTACCAGCTTGCGAGGCCGCGCTGTCGGTAGGGCCTGAGAGACTGGTAGGGAACGTATTTCCTGCCCAGGGCGGTGTAAGGGCTGTTGGCGCCGGGGTTGAGAGGCTCGGATCGCGGTCTTGCGTCGGCGATTCGGTCGAGGTCGGCCGGAAGCGGTCCACCCGGGCCGTCGTCTTCGTACCTGCCCCCGATGTGCTTCGGCGCCAGAGTGCAGCCGGCGAGGGCAGAAAGCATGAACGCCGCGAGCAGGAACGCGAGCACCGGCCGCTTCACGTCTGCATGAGCGTGCGGTGATGCTGGATGCTCATCAAGATGCCTATGCCGAGAAACAAGGTCACGAGCGAGGTGCCGCCGTAGCTGATGAGCGGCAGCGGCACCCCGACGACGGGCAGCAGCCCGCTCACCATGCCCATGTTGACCACCGCGTAGGTGAAGAAGGTGAGAGTGATCGAGCCCGCGAGCAGCCGCGTGAAGAAAGTCGGCGCATTGGCCGCGATCATCAGCCCGCGCATGATGAGCGCGAGGTAGAGCACGAGCAGGAAGCTCGCGCCGATCAGCCCGAATTCCTCGGAATACACGGCGAAAATGAAATCGGTGGCGCGCTCGGGAATGAACTCGAGGTGCGTCTGGGTGCCCCCCAGCCAGCCTTTGCCGGTGATTCCGCCGGAGCCCACCGCAATGGTGGACTGGATGATGTGGTAGCCCGCGCCGAGGGGATCCGACGACGGATCGATCAGCGTGAGAAAACGCCTGCGCTGGTAGTCGTGCAGCACGCCCCACAGCACCGGCAGGCTCGCAAGGACCACGGCGGATCCGCCCGCGATCAATTTCCACGAAAGGCCGGCGAGAAAGATCACGTAGAAGCCGGCGGCGGCGACCAGCAGCGCCGTGCCCAGGTCGGGCTGGCGCGCGATCATCGCGGTCGGCACCGCGAGCAGCACGAAGGCGACCACGTATTCGCGAATTCTGAGCGCCGCTTCGTGCCGGTGAAAATACCGGGCGAGCATGAGCGGCATGGCGACTTTCATGAGCTCCGAGGGCTGGACGCTGGCGAATCCCAGGGGAAGCCAGCGGCGCGCGCCGTTCCTCACGTCGCCGAACAAGGCGACGCCGACGAGCATCACCAGGACCAGCACGAAGGCGGGAAGAGCGTAGCGCATGAAAACTTGCGGCGGAACCTGCGCGGCGACCCACATCAGCGCGAGCGCCAGGAGCACGTTGAGGGCTTGCGCGCCGACGCGTCCCGGCGCCTGGTAGGCGGCGCTGTAGAGCGTGGCGAGGCCGAGCGCGAGCAGACAGGCCACGAGGGCGAACAGCGGCCCGTCGATCTTGGCGGTGAGCCGCTCGAAGAGGCGCCTAATCATTGGCTTCGTCCTCCTCCGTCGCGGGCTCAGCCGGCTCGTCGGCAGGCCCGCCGAGGAGTGGCGGGAGTTTATCGGTGCGCTTGCCGGGCAGGTGCACCGGTTCGGTCGGCTTGTCGACGCGCTTGCCCAGCAGGTAGAAGTCGAGAACCTTGCGCGCGACAGGCGCAGCCGCGCGCGCCCCGAACCCGGCGTTCTCCACCAGCACCGCGAGCGCGATTTTGGGACTTTCCACGGGAGCAAAAGCGATGAAGAGTGCGTGGTCGCGTAAGTTCTCGGCGACCGTCGCGTCGGAGTATCTCTCGTTCTGCTTGAGCGCGATGACCTGCGCAGTACCCGTTTTGCCGGCGCTCGCGTAGCTTGCCCCGGCGAAGGCGCGCGCCCCGGTGCCCTCCTTGTTTACACCGGCCATGGCGCGCTTGATAAGTTCCAGATTCCGCTCCTTGAGCGGAATGGTCTTGGAGGGTTGGGGCTGCACGTAAGTACGCTCGCCGGTCATCGGGTTTTCGATATAGTCGACCAGATGCGGACGGAACATCACCCCGTCATTGGCGAGGGTCGCTACGGCCTGCGCGAGCTGCAGCGGGGTGTAGGAGTTGTAGCCCTGCCCGATGCCCACGCTGATGGTCTCACCGGGGAACCACCTCTGTTGCGCCGGATTCTTGAAGCGCTTCATCTTCCACTCCGGAGAGGGGAGCACGCCCAGGAACTCGCCTTCGATATCGATTCCGGTGCGGCTTCCAAAGCCGAACTGGCCGATGAAGCGCGCGATATTGTCGATGCCGAGGTCGTTGGCGAGGATGTAGTAGTAGGTGTCGCAGGACACGACGATCGATTTGTACATGTCCACCACGCCGTGGCCGCTCGCTTTGTCGTCGCGAAACCGGTTGTTGCCGAACAGAAAGTAGCCCGGGTCGAAAATCGTCTGCGTAGGCGTCCTCGTGCCCAGCTCGAGCGCGGCGAGGGCCATATAGGGCTTGAAGGTCGACCCCGGCGGGTAGAGTCCGGTGAGCGCGCGGTTATTGAGGGGCTTGTCGGGCGAATTGTTGAGCGCATCCCAGTTCGCGGGGTCGATGCCGTCGATGAAAAGGTTGGGGTCGTAGCCGGGCTTGGATACGAAGGCGAGCACTCCTCCCGTCGAAGGCTCGATCGCGACGAGCGCCCCGCGGTTTTCGCCGAGCGCTCTCTCTGCGGCTTCCTGCAGGCGGATGTCGAGAGTGAGCGCCAGGTTGTTTCCGGGCACGGGCGCAGTGCGCGGGGCGAGCTTCTGCACGTTCGGGCCGCGCACGATGCGTCCTCCCGCGTCTGTCTCGACCTGCTCGAAGCCGGTCGTGCCGTGGAGTGCGCTCTCATAGCTTTGCTCCAGGCCGGTTTTTCCCACGTGGTCGGTGCCTTTGTAATTGCCCGACTGGTCGTTCTCCTCTATGCGCTCCAGGTCGCGGTCGTCGATGCGGCTGATGTAGCCCACCACGTGCGAAGCGACCTCTCCGAGGGGATACTGGCGGAAAGTTCTGCCCCGGATATCCACCCCGGGAAAGCGGTAGCGGCTGACCGCGATCCTGGCGACTTCCTCGTCCGTGAGGCGATTGCGGATCGGCAGGGTGTCGCGTCCCTTGCTTTCATCCCGCAGGCGCTGGAAGCGCCGGCGGTCCTTGGGCTGGATGTCGACGATGGTCGCGAGCTCGTCGATCGTTCCCTCGAGATCCGCGATCTTGCTGAACGTGAGCTCCAGGGTGTAGGCGGAGTAGTTGCGGGCGAGCACCACGCCGTTGCGGTCGAGAATGAGCCCGCGGTTGGGCGGATCCGGTACGATCGAAATGCGGTTGTCCTCGGCCTTGGTGTCGTAGTACTGATGCTGGATGACCTGCAGGTAGAAAAAGCGCCCGAAGAGAACCGCGAACGCGGCGAGCACGACGACCCCTGCGACACCCAGGCGGAGCTGGAAGTAGTGCAGCTCCCGTTTGGTGTTTCGGATCTCGGCGAGACGCATCAGTTTTCAGATCGGCCGGTTCTCGTCCACGCTCTCGGGCCTGCGCTGCGGCAGCAGGAGCAGAAAGCTCACGGCAGGCCACAGCGCCGCTGCAATGAAGGTCCCCGAGAAATACATCAACCCGGGGAACACTCCGCCCGCTACGAGCCGCACGGCGAGCATCAGCATCTGGCTCGCGAGCAGCAACACCAGCACGTGCGCCGCCTGCCGCCACGGCGAGAACCACAGAATGCGCCGGTGCAGGCTGACCGCGGCGAAGGCGAGAAAAGCGTAAGCGAAGGCATGCTGGCCGAGGAGGGCGCCATTGCCCGCGTCCATGACGAGCCCTACGAACCACGCGATGCCGATCCCCATCCTGCGAGGCTGGTGCACGCACCAGAATGTGATCACGAGCGCAACCATGTCGGGCAGCCCCGTGACGTCGCGCCACGGCAGCAGGTTGAACAGCAGGGCAAGCACGAAGGTAAACGCCATGTAGCCCACTCTCACGGGCAACAGGATGCGCTGCGACTGTTCGTAGAAAGACATCAGCTTTCCCCCGCGCTCATTCGCGGCTCCTGGAGCGCTTCTGCTTGGGGAGCTGGCCCGCCACGGATTCGGTTTCGACCGGTGCGGCCGGGAGGTTCATTTCCCGGGACAGCACCAGCACCTGCCGGTTCTGTTCAGTCCCGGCGGTGGGCACGCACGTGATCGTCGCGAAAGAATAGGCGGCGTCCTGCTCGATGCGCGACACCTTCGCCACCGGAAGGCCGGGCGGATAAGTGCCGTCGATGCCCGAGGTCACGAGGACGTCGTCGGCGAGCACGTCCGCGTTCGTCGCCGTGTACTTCAGCTCGAGCGTCCCCCTGTCCCCGGCGCCGTAGATGATGGCGCGCAGGCCGTTCCTGACGACCTGCACTGGCGTCCTCTGCTCCTTGTCCGTGATCAGGGTCACCTCGGAGAGCAGCGGATAGACGCGCGTCACCTGTCCGACGACGCCGAGGTCGTCGATGACCGCCTGTCCCGGCTGGATGCCGTGCTGGCGCCCCTTGTCGATGATCACTCTGCGCGAGAAAGGATCGCGCCCCTGATAGAGGATCTCCGCCAATGTGGATTCGCGCGGCAGACGCTCGCGCGCTTCGAGCAAGCGCCTCAGCTGCGCGTTTTCGGAGCGCAGCGCCTGGACCGTCAACAGCTCGTTCGCCGCCAGCAGCTGCTTTGCCCTGAGCTGCTCGTTCTCCCGCTTGAGCGACACCTGCGTCGTGAAGAATCCGGCGGCGGCGCCGAATACGTCCCCCGGAGCGAGGGCGACGCGCTGCAGCGGATAGGCGAGCAGGGCGACGGCCTGACGCAGGGACTCGGCGTATCTGAAACGCGCGTCCAGCACCATCAGGAAAACTGCGAGACACAAGAAAAACCCCAGGCGGACGAGCGGCGCGGGACCGCGGCTGAAGAACGGCGGCGGCTGGTAATCCATGGGACTAGGGGCTCGGGCTCGAGGGGCCTGGGCTATGCGAACTCGTTACGAACACAGCTGCAGCACTCGCTTTCCCCAGTCTCGAGCTGCGGATCTCCCCACCCTATTCGTCTGCGAATATGCTCCCCAGCTTGTCCATTCTCTCCAGCGCCTTGCCCGATCCGCGCACGACGCAGGTGAGCGGATCATCGGCGACGATCACGGGCAACCCGGTTTCTTCCATGAGGAGGCGATCGAGGTCGCGCAGGAGCGCCCCGCCGCCGGTGAGCACCATGCCTTTTTCCGCGATATCGGCGCCCAGCTCGGGCGGGGTCTGCTCCAGCGCCGACTTCACGGCACCCACGATCTGGTTGAGCGGCTCGGTGAGCGCTTCCAGGATCTCGTTCGAGGAAATGGTGAAGCTCCTCGGGATGCCCTCCGCGAGGTTGCGACCCTTCACTTCCATCTCGCGCACTTCGGATCCGGGGAAGGCCGATCCGATTTCCTTCTTGACTGTTTCCGCCGTGGTTTCGCCGATCAGCATGCCGTAATTGCGGCGGATGTAGTTGATGATGGCTTCGTCGAACTTGTCTCCGCCGACGCGCACCGAGCCCGAATAGACCATGCCGCCGAGCGAGATCACGCCGACCTCGGTCGTGCCTCCGCCGACATCCACTACCATCGAGCCCGTGGCTTCGGCCACCGGCAGGTCCGCGCCGATCGCGGCAGCCATCGGTTCCTCGATCAGGAACACCTGGCTCGCGCCCGCCTCTATGGCAGCCTCGCGGATCGCCCGCCGCTCGACCTGCGTCGAGCCGCAGGGCACGCAGATGATGATGCGCGGTGAAGGCGAGAACAGGCGCGACTGGTGCACTTTCTTGATGAACTGCTTCAACATCTGCTCGGTGACGGTGAAATCCGCGATCACCCCGTCCTTCATCGGACGGATAGCGATGATGTTGCCCGGCGTCTTGCCGAGCATCGACTTCGCTTCCCTGCCGACCGCCTGAATGGTTTTCTTGGAGTTGGGGCCGCCTTCCTGGCGGATCGCCACGACCGAAGGCTCGTCGAGCACGATACCCTTGCCCCGCACGTAAATCAGCGTATTGGCCGTGCCCAGGTCAATCGCCATGTCGTCTGAAAAATATCCACGCAAAAAGCCGAACATCCTGCTGATTTCCTTAGGAAAGAGGGTTCTCGATTGCGCTATAATACAGGAAATAAATTTCCGCTTTAAGCGATTTTTCATGTCCCTGTCCTCAGAAGAGGTGCGCCGCATCGCGGAACTGGCGCGGATCGGCATTTGCGACGCGGAGGCCGCAGCGATTCAAGCCCAACTCAACGACATCTTCGAGCTGATCGGGAGAATGCAGAAGGTCGACACCGAGGGCGTCGCGCCGATGTCGCATGGTCAGGACCTCGAATTGCGCTTGCGCGACGACGTCGTGAGCGAGCCGGACCAGCGGGAGCGCTTCCAGTCGGTGGCGCCCGAGGTGGAGCAGGGGTTCTATCTCGTTCCGAAAGTGATCGAATAGCGGGATTCAGGCTGAATCCTGGATCCCATGGTCAACGCCTCTCTCAAAGAGCTTTCCGCCGCGCTCGCACAGAAGAAAATCTCGAGCGCAGAGCTCACCCAACTGTTCCTCGACCGCACCTCGAGGCTGAACGGTGCGCTCAACGCCTTCATCACCGTCGAAGCCGAGAAAAGCCTTGCCCAGGCGCACGCGGCGGACGAGCGTATCGCGAACGACGACGCGACGCCGCTGACCGGGATTCCGGTCGCGCACAAGGACATCTTCGTCACGAAGGGCTGGCGTACCACCTGCGGCTCGAAAATGCTTTCGAACTTCGTGAGCCCGTACGACGCGCATGTGATCGAGCGCTTCAATGCGGCGGGGGCGGTGATTCTCGGCAAGACCAACATGGACGAGTTCGCGATGGGATCCTCCAGCGAAAACTCGTTCTACGGTCCGGTGAAAAATCCCTGGGGTCAGGCGTATGTGCCCGGCGGCTCCTCCGGCGGCTCGGCGGCGGCGATTGCCGCGCGCATGGCGCCCGCTGCCACCGGCACCGACACCGGCGGATCGATCCGCCAGCCGGCGGCACTCTCGGGTGTGTCGGGGCTGAAGCCGACTTACGGCCTCGTATCCCGCTACGGCATGATCGCTTTCGCTTCCAGCCTCGACCAGGGAGGACCGATCGCGAAAAGCGCCGAAGACCTCGCGCTGCTCCTGAACGTGATGGCCGGCTTCGACGAGCGCGATTCGACCTCGGTCGAGCGCGCGGCCGAAGATTACCGCCGCGAGCTGGACAGGCCGCTTTCGGGTCTTCGCGTCGGGGTGCCGAGGGAGCACTTCGGCGAGGGACTTGCCGCCGACGTAGGCAAGGCGATCGAAGCGGCGCTCGCCCAGCTCGAGAAGCTCGGCGCGAGACGCGTTTCGATCAGCCTGCCCTCGAGCGGCCTCTCCGTGCCTGCGTACTACGTCATCGCGCCGGCCGAAGCCTCGTCGAACCTGTCTCGCTTCGACGGCGTGCGCTATGGCCACCGCGCGAATGAATACCGCGACCTCGCCGACATGTATCGCCGCACACGGGCTGAAGGATTCGGCGCCGAAGTCAGGCGCCGCATTCTCATCGGCACCTATGTTCTCTCCCACGGCTACTACGACGCCTACTACCTCAAGGCGCAGAAGATCCGGCGGCTGATCGCAGACGACTTCGTAGCGGCTTTCAAGCGATGCGACCTCATCGTTGGCCCGACTGCGCCCACCGTGGCCTTCAAGATCGGCGCCAAGGCCGCGGACCCCGTGCAGATGTACCTGAACGACATCTATACGGTTCCCGTCAACCTCGCCGGATTGCCCGGGATGTCGATCCCCTGCGGGTTCGGGAAGGACGATCTTCCGGTGGGCCTGCACATCGTCGGGAACTACTTCGGCGAAGCGAGGATGCTCAACGTCGCCCATCAGTATCAGAAGGCGACGGACTGGCACGAGCGCGAGCCCTCCGGGATTCGGCCATGAAATGGGAAATCGTCATCGGCCTGGAGACGCACGCCCAGCTCTCGACCGCCTCGAAGATGTTCTCCGGCGCATCGACCGCGTTCGGCGCGGCGCCCAACACGCAGGCGAACGCGGTGGACATCGCGCTGCCTGGAGTGCTGCCGGTCGCAAACCGCGGCGCGGTGGAGCGCGCGATCCGCTTCGGGCTCGCGGTCGGCGGAGAGAGGGTGATCAATCGGCGCTCGGTTTTCGCGCGGAAAAACTATTTCTATCCGGATCTGCCCAAGGGCTACCAGATCAGCCAGTACGAGCTTCCCATCGTCAAAGGGGGGGAAATCAGGATCCTCACGAAGAGCGGGGAGAAGGCGATCCGCCTGACGCGGGCGCACCTCGAAGAGGACGCCGGCAAGTCGCTTCACGAAGCCTTCCGGGACTCGAGCGGGATCGATCTCAACCGGGCGGGCGTGCCGCTGCTGGAAATCGTCTCCGAGCCCGACCTGCGCTCGGCCGAGGAGGCGGTCGCCTACGCCAAGGCGCTCCACGCGCTGCTGCGCTGGATCGGCATCTGCGACGGCAACATGCAGGAAGGCTCGTTCCGCTGCGACGCCAACGTCTCGGTGCGGCGGCCGGGCGCGCCGCTCGGCACGCGCGCCGAGATCAAGAACCTCAACTCGTTCCGGTTCCTCGAGCACGCGATCGAGTTCGAGGCGAAGCGCCAGATCGAAATTCTGGATGACGGCGGAAAAATCGTGCAGGAGACGCGGCTCTA
>JACXTT010000859.1_pt1 | contig 51775 bp, 51 predicted proteins | sample 9270951 | NCBI WGS metagenome assembly JACXTT01 (sample SAMN15532306, study PRJNA645909) | rock metagenome | isolation source: weathered quartz diorite | place: Puerto Rico | collected 2017-06-21
TTCAACCGAACAGGCAGACAAGATGAGGCAATTCCAGAACAAGGTGGCGGTGATTACCGGTGGCGCGTCTGGCTTCGGCAAGGAATTCGCAAAGAGCGGCGCGGCGCTCGGCATGAAGCTGGTGCTGGCGGACGTGCAGCAGGACGCGCTCGATGCCGCCGTGGCGGAACTCAAGGGGCAGGGCGCTGACGTGATCGGCCTGCGCGCGGACGTGTCGCGCGCGACCGACGTGCAGGCGCTGGCCGATGCCGCGCTTGACACGTTCGGGCAGGTGAACTTGTTGTTCAACAACGCGGGCGTCGGCGCCGGCGGGCTGATCTGGGAAAACACCGAGAAGGATTGGGAGTGGGTGCTCGGCGTCAACCTGTACGGCGTGGTCCACGGCGTGCGGACCTTCACGCCGCTGATGCTGGCGGCGGCGCAGAAGGATCCCGCGTACCGCGGCCACATCGTCAACACGGCGTCGATGGCCGGGCTGCTGAACCCGCCGGCGATGGGCGTGTACAACGTGTCCAAGCACGCCGTCGTCGCTCTGACGGAGACGCTCTACCAGGACCTGGGGCTGGTCACCGACCAGGTCCGCTGCTCGGTGCTGTGCCCGTATTTCGTGCCGACCGGCATCAACCAGTCGCATCGGAATCGTCCGGGCGACCTGGCCAACGACGCGCCGCCGACGCGCTCGCAACTGGTGTCGCAGGCGCTGTCCGACAAGGCCGTCAATGCTGGGAAGGTCAGTGCGGCCGACGTCTCGGCGCTGACGTTCGACGCCATCCGCGAGGAACGCTTCTATATCTACTCGCACCCGCAGGCACTCAAGCCCGTGCAGCATCGCTTCGAGGACATCATTGGCCAGCGCAACCCGGGCGACCCGTTCGGCGACAAGCCCGAGGTCCGTGCCGGGCTGGTCGCCGCGCTGCGCGGCTGACGCCTTTGATAAGACCAAGGGTTCCATGGAGACCGTCATGACAACACCTGCCGTGATTCAACACCTGCAGTACGCCGCGCTACCCAACGGCACGCGCCTGCACTACGCCAGCGCGGGCGAGCGCGGCAAGCCGCTGATGCTGTTCGTGCACGGTTTCCCGGAATTCTGGTTCGAGTGGGAGGCGCAACTGGCGGAATTCGGCCACACCCACTTTGCCGTGGCCGCGGACCTGCGCGGCTTCAACCTGTCGAGCAAGCCGGCCGCCGTGGAGGCGTACAAGCCGCGCCATATCGTCGAGGACCTGGTGCAGTTCATCCGCGCGCTCGGCTACGAGCGTTGCGTGGTGGTGGCCCATGACTGGGGCGGCGCCATCTGCTGGAACCTGGCGATCCAGTTCCCGCAACTGGTTGAGCGACTCGTCATCATCAACTCGCCGCATCCGTACCTGTTCGCGAAGGCGCTGGCCGGCAACCCGGAACAGCAGGCCGCGTCGGCCTACATGAACTGGCTGCGCCGTCCCGGTTCCGAAGAGGTGCTGGCGGCCAACGGCTTCGCGCTGCTGCAGAGCATGCTGAGCGGCAAGGACGAACCACCCGCGCCGTGGTTTGCCGGCGACACGCGCGACAAGTACCTGGCGGCCTGGGCGCAGCCGGGCGACGACGGCTCCCACTCGCTGACCGGTTCCGTCAATTACTACCGGGCCACGCCGATGCGCCCGCCTGGCGAGGGCGTGGCCGCCCCGGACATCTCCGGCATGGACCCGGCCGCCTTTGTCGTGCGCGTGCCGACGCTGGTCATCTGGGGCGAGCGCGACAAGGCGCTGCCGAAGTCGCTGGTGGACGGACTCGACGCGTTCATTCCCGACATGCGGCTCGAACGCATTCCCGAGGGCACGCACTGGGTCATCCACGAGCAACCGGAACGCATCAATCGCCTGGTCCGCGACTGGCTGGGCTGATCCACGGTTCTGGCCGGTCCGGCGCGCCGCATCTGGCCGGGCCGGATTTGCCGCAATTGTGCATGGCGAATCCGGCGCTGTGCCGCTAGCCTGTCAGGCCAACGACATCGGGAATCTATCCCATGAAGACAATCGGCCTGATCGGCGGCATGAGCTGGGAATCGTCCGCCGAGTATTACCGCCTGATCAACCAGGGCATGAAGGCGCGCCTGGGCGGGCATTGCAACGCCCGCAGCATCATGGCGACGGTCTCGTTCGAGGAGATCAAGGCGCTGCAACACGCCGGCCGTTGGGAGGAACTTGGCGCCCGCATGCAGGAGGCCGCCAGGCAGGTGCAGGCGGGCGGCGCGGATTTCGTGCTGTTGTGCACGAACACCATGCACCGCGTGGCGCCGGACATCGAGGCGGCACTGTCGGTGCCGTTCGTGCACATCGTCGATCCGACCGCGCAAGCGCTGCGCGCGTCCGGCATCGGCCGCGTGGGGCTGCTCGGCACGCGTTTCACCATGGAACAGGACTTCTACCGGGGCCGCATGCGCGAGCGGCACGGCATCGACGTGGTAGTGCCCGACGAGGCGGACCGCGCCATCGTGCACGACATCATCTACGACGAGCTTTGCCACGGCGTGATCCGCGATGCGGCCTGCGCCAGCTACCAACGCATCATCGGCAGTCTGGCCGGGCAGGGCGCGCAGGGCGTGATCCTCGGTTGCACCGAGATCACGCTGCTGATCGGGGCGGCGGACTCGGCGTTGCCGGTCTTCGACACCACCGCGCTGCACGCGCAGGCAGCGGTGGAGATGGCGCTGGCCTGAGCGGCGTCTGCGCCACGGTCAGGTCAATCGCTCCCGGTACAGCCGGTAGTTCTCGTCGTCGAAGCAGACGAACGTCACCTGCTCCAGCGTGGGCGCGCCGGCCAGCGCCTCGCGCACGGCGGCGATGGCAATATCCACCGCGCGCTCGCGCGGGAAGCCATAGATGCCGGTGCTGATATTCGGAAAGGCGATCGTGCGCAGCTTGTGTTCGGCCGCCTGCCGGATGCTGTTGCGGTAGGCATTGGCCAACAGCGCGTCCTCGCCCTGGCCGCCGCCGTGCCAGACGGGGCCGACGGCATGGATCACATAAGGCGCGGGGAGCAGGCCGCCCGTGGTGATGACCGCCTCGCCGGTCGGGCAGCCGCCCTTGGTGTCGCGGATCTTGCGGCAGGCTTCCGTGATGGCCGCGCCGCCCGCGCCGTGGATGGCGCCGTCCACGCCGCCGCCGCCCAAGAGGCCACTGTTGGCCGCATTGACGATGGCATCGACCGCCATCCGCGTGATATCCCCGTGCACAACCTGCAAGTGTTCGCCTGTCATCAGTCGTCTCCCGGTCTGTGTGTGGTCCGTGCGCGCGGCTGCCGGCACGCACGCTCCAAGCATACGCCGATAGGTCGTGACGCTGGCGGCCATTTTTTCTTCGGCATGCTCGCACGTCACGATCCGGCCACGATGCGTGGCAAATGACAGCGCAAGCGCATGGCGTGCCGTCAACTGCCGGCAATTGCGGTGTTCCCACGACTCTGGCCGGTGATCGCGCAAAAAGGCCGTCTGCGGGTATCGTGAGGGTTATTTCGTAATGCTGGCTGCGGCAAACACTGGCATCATGTTGAAAACGAACGATCGTTCGTAATACGAACGCCAAGGGATGCCGGCCCGCTGATCGTTCACCCTGGCGCGTTGCCGTGCTGTGCCACAGTGCCGCGTCGATTTTCCGATTGCCCCGATTCGCTATGTCCGCCGTACCGTTACCTTCGTCGCCGTCATCCTCCGTCCCCGTATCCGTTCAGCCCGGCATGCCCACGGAACCGCTCGATTCGCAGGTGGCGGCGCTGCTTGACCTGATCGAGCGCGCCAAGCGCCCGCCGCTGAACGCGCTGGAGCCGGCCGACGCCAAGATCGCCTACGAGAAGAGCGCGCCGATTCTCGACATCTCGCCGCCGCCGGTGCACAGCGTGGAGAACCTGCACGTTTGCGCGCGCGACGGCCATGCAATTGCCGTGCGCCTCTACGCGCCGCGCGAGACCAGTTGGGCCGACCCGCTGCCGCTGCTGGTGTATTTCCACGGCGGCGGCTTCACCGTGGGCAGCGTCAATACGCACGATGCGCTGTGCCGCAAGTTCTGCCGCGACGCCGAGTGCCTGGTGTTGTCGGTCGACTACCGGCTCGGGCCCGACTGGCGCTTCCCGACCGCGGCGAACGATGCCTTCGACGTCCTGCACTGGGTGTTCGAGGAAGCGCCCAACCTCGGCGCGGACCCCAAGCGGATCGCGCTCGGCGGCGACAGCGCGGGCGGCACGCTGGCCACGGCCTGCGCCGTGGAAGCGCGCGACAAGGGTCTCTCGCCGGTGCTGCAGATGCTGATCTATCCGGGCACGTGCGCACGCCAGGACACGCCCTCGCACCGGGCACTCGCGCAGGGCTATCTGCTGACTGCCGAGATGATCCAGTGGTTCTTCTCGCAGTACCTGGACCAGCCCGCCAGCCGCGACGACTGGCGCTTTGCGCCGCTGGACGGTGGCGGGCAGGGCGCCGACGTGCGTGGCGTCTGCCCGGCATGGATCGCGGTGGCCGGCCACGACCCGCTGCACGACGAGGGCGTGGCCTACGCGGCCAAGTTGCGCGAGGCCGGGGTTGCCGCCACGCTGGCGGACTACCCGGGGATGATCCACGATTTTTTCAAGCTCGGCCGCTTCGTGCCGGCGGTGGCCGGGGCGCATGCCGATGCCGTCGCCGCGCTGCGCGCCGCATTTGGCCAAGGCGAATAGGCGGAGCGGCGCAAGACCGTTCCCCGATTTTCAAAATTCAAGCCATTGATGTTGTAGCACCAGGAGACAAAGACAGATGCAACGCCGCCAATTCCTCGCCCGCGCGGGCATGATCGCCGCCACAACCCTGACCGTCGGGCTGGCCGCCAGCCCGGCCCACGCGCAGGCCGACAAGTTCCCGCAGCGCCCGATCCGGCTGGTGATCGGCTACACGGCCGGCGGATCCACCGACATTCCGTTCCGCGTGCTGGCGGAAAATGCGTCCAAGATCCTTGGCCAGCCGGTGATCGTCGAGAACAAGCCCGGCGCCGGCGGCGTGCTGCCCGCGCAGATGATGCAAGCCACCGCGCCGGACGGCTACACGCTCGCCCAGGTCGCCATGCCGGTCTATCGGCTGCCGTACACCACCAAGATCAACTGGGATCCGGTCAAGGACCTGAGCTACGTCATCAACCTGGCCGGCTACTCGTTCGGGTTGGTGGTGCCGGCGGATTCGCCGATCAAGACGATGCAGGACTACATCGCCTATGCCAAGGCCAATCCGGGCAAGCTGACCTACGGCTCGCCGGGCTCGATGACGACGCTGCACCTGACCATGGAAGAGCTGGCGATGAAGCAGAACGTCCAGCTGTCGCACATCCCGTACAAGGGCAATGCCGAGTCGATGCAGGCGCTGCTGGGCGGGCACGTGATGTCGGTCGCGGACACGCCGGCGTGGGCGCCTTATGTGGAGAACGGCAAGATGCGGCTGTTGTCGACGTGGGGCGACAAGCGTTCGGCGCGCTTCCCGAACGTGCCGACGCTGAAGGAACTCGGCATGGGCATCGTGCAGACCTCGCCGTTCGGCCTGGTCGCGCCCAAGGGCACGGACCCGAAGATCGTGCAGAAGCTGCATGATGCGTTCAAGAAGGCGATGGAGATGCCGAACTACCGCGAATCGCTCGCCAAGTTCGACATGGAGCCGTACTACATGAGCAGCGAGCAATACACCAAGTTTGCCGCCGAGACGGTCAAGCGCGAGAAGGCCATCATCGAGAAGCTCGGACTCGCCAAGGCGCAGTAAGCCCGGTTGCCGGACGCCAGAAGCCTGGCCGTCCGGCGTTCCACCCGCAGGAGATTTCCCATGGCAAAAGAGGATTTCCGCCACAGCATGCCGCTGCGCGTGCGCTGGGCCGAGGTCGATCCGCAATCGATCGTCTTCAACGCGCATTACCTGACCTACTGCGATATCTGCGTGACGGAGTACTGGCGCGCGCTCGGTATTCGCTATCCCGAGGATGTGCTGCACGCGCACGGCGTCGATATCTTCGTGGTCAAGTCGACGCTGGAGTATCACGCCTCGGCGCGCTTCGACGACGTGCTCGACATCCGGGGGCGCATGGCGCGGCTGGGGCGTTCAAGCATGCTGTTCCGCGTTGAGATGTACCGCGGCGACCAGCATTTGATCACCGGCGAGATCGTCTATGTCTGCGCGGACCCGGCCACGCAGACGTCGGCGGCGATTCCCGGGCCGGTGCGGGAGATCATTGAAGGCTACGAGGTGGTGCGGCCCGCAAGCTGACTGCGCGGGCTGACCGCACCCGCCGTCAGGCGTTCAATCCGGCATCCTCGATATACGCACGGACCACGTCGTCAAAGCTCGCATCGCCCTGGAAGCCCAGTTCGCGCGCGCGGCCGACGTCCCACGCGGCCGGCCACGTGCCGACGATCTTTTCCACGCGTTCCTCGCGCTCCCACGTGACGCGGTCCGCCACGGCGTCGCCGGCCACGCGGCGCAGCGCCTCTACCATCTGCGCGGCCGTTACCGACAGGCCCGGCAGGTTGACGACGCGCCGGTTGCCGAAACGCTCGCCATCGAGCTCGATGCCGTTGACCAGCGCCGCGATCGCGCCGCGCGGCGACAGCAGCCACAGCGGCGTATCCGGTGCTACCGGGCAGTTGGCCGCCACGCCGGACAATGGCTCGCGGATGATGCCACTCGCGAACGACGAGGCGGCGGCGTTGGGCTTGCCCGGGCGCACGCTGATGGTCGGCAGGCGCAGCACGCGGCCGTCGACAAAGCCGCGCCGGCTGTAGTCGGTCAACAGGAGTTCGCCGATGGCCTTCTGCACGCCGTACGACGACTGCGGGTTGAGCGCGGTATCGTCCTGCACCACGGGCGGCAGCTTGCCGCCGTAGACCGCCACCGAGCTGGTGAACAGCACGCGCGGGCGGTGGCCCAGCGCGCGGCAGGTTTCCAGCAGCGCGCGCGAGGCGTCCAGGTTGACACGCATGCCGAGCGCGAAGTCGGCCTCGGCCTGGCCGCTGACCACGGCGACCAGGTGGAACACCGCGCTCGTGTCGGCGTCGATGGCGCCGGCCAGCACGGCGGGATCGGACAGGTCTCCAGTCACCACGCGCACGCGCGGATCGTCGAGACCCTGTGGGGCCACCACGTCGAGCAGCGTCAGGCGGTCGATGGCGACCGGCTTGCCGTCAAGGTTCAGCGTGCCGCGCCGCAGCAGCAGGCGGGCCAGTTGCAGGCCGAGGAAACCGGCGCCGCCGGTAATCAGTACGTTCATGGCAGGAATCCGGGAGGAACGGTTCAGCGGTTCAGGTAGGGCGGTTCATGTAGGGCCTTATCCAGCCAAGGCCGGCCGACGTGCCGGCGCGCGGCCGGTACTCGCAACCGATCCAGCCGCTGTAGCCCAGCGCGTCGATCGCGTCGAACAGGTACGGGTAATTCAGCTCGCCCACGTCCGGCTCGTGGCGCTCGGGCACACCGGCGATCTGGATGTGGCCAACGCCGGCGAAGTCGCGTTGCAGCGTTCGAGTGACATCGCCCTCCACGATCTGGCAGTGGTAGCAGTCGAACTGCACCTTGAGGTTGGCGGCGCCGACCTCGCGGCAGATCGCCTGGGCCTCGTCCTGGCGGCTCAGGAGGTAGCCGGGCATGTCGCGCTGGTTGAGGGGCTCGATCAGCACCGTGACGCCCTGCGGCGCGGCGGATGCCGCGGCGTGGGCCAGGTTTTCCAGGTAGGTGGCGCGGTACAGCGCCAAGTCCGCGCCGGCGGGCACCAGGCCCGCCATCACGTGGATGCGGTCGTTGCCGATCACGGCCGCGTATTCCAGCGCGCGCGCGAACGCCGCGCGGAAATCGGCCTGGCGCCCGGGCAGGGCGGCCAGCCCGCGCTCGCCGGCGGACCAGTCGCCCGGCGGCGCGTTGAACAGCGCCTGGGCGAGGCCATGCGCGTCCAGGCGGGCGCGCAACTCGGCGGCCGGGTGCTCGTAGGGGAACAGGTACTCCACCGCCCGGAAGCCGTCCGCCGCAGCGGCGGCGAAGCGATCCAGGAAGGCGTGCTCGTGATACATCATCGAGAGGTTCGCGGCAAAGCGCGGCATGCGGGACTCCTTGTGTCTTGTCGTCCCCGCACGGACGAGGACGACGAAATGCTTAGCGGTTGACCAGCTTCGCCGGCGTGAGCCACACCAGCAGCGCGCCGACGACCAGGATGCCGGACAGCACGTACATCGGCAACGCGGTGCTGTGCGTCATGTCCTTCAGCGCGCCCACCATGTACGGCGACACAAAGCCCGCCAGGTTACCCACCGAGTTGACCACGGCAATGCCGGAGGCGGCGGCGATGCCGGACATGAACGAGGTCGGCAACGACCAGAACAGCGGCGCGCAGGTGAGCACCCCGGCGGCGGCCAGCGACAGCGCGGCGATGGCCACGGTCGTATTGTCGGCCGACGAGGCCGCGATGGCAAAGCCGACCGAGCCCATCAGCGCCGGCACGATCAGGTGCCAGCGGCGCTCGCGGCGCGCGTCGGCGCTGTGGCCGAGAATGTTCATCACGACGATCGCGCACACGAACGGGATCGCCGATAGCAGGCCGATGTTGAGGTTGCCGGTGACGCCGCTTGCCTTGACCAGCGTCGGCATCCAGAACGTCAGCGCGTACTGGCCGGTGACGAAGCAGAAGTAGATCAGGCACATCCACCAGACGCGGCGGTCCGAGAACACGGCGGCGAGCGAATGACCGCCTGCATTGCCGGCGGCATGGCCTGCGTGGCGCTGGTCCTCCTCGACGTTGCGCTTGAGCACGCGCTTTTCATCGGCGGTGAGCCACGGCGCCTTGTCGATGCCGTCGCGCAGCACGAAGACCGTGACGATGCCGATCACGAATGCCGGGATGGCCTCGATCAGGAACATCCATTGCCAGCCGCGCAGGCCGTGCACGCCGTTGAAGGCATCCATGATCCAGCCCGACAGCGGGTTGCCGAACATGCCGGCAACGGGAATGCCGGACATGAACAGGGCGATCATCTTGGCGCGCCGGTTGGCGGGATACCAGTACGTCAGGTACAGGATCACGCCCGGGTAGAAGCCCGCTTCGGCCAGGCCCAGCAGGAAGCGCATGACGTAGAAGGTGGTCGGCGTCTTCACGAACATGAAGAGCGCCGAGATGATGCCCCACGTGATCATGATCCGCGCGATCCAGATGCGCGCGCCGATGCGGTGCATCAGCAGGTTGCTCGGCACCTCGAACAGGAAGTAGCCGATGAAGAACAGCCCGGCGCCCAGACCGAAGACGGTCTCGGAAAACGCCAGGTCCTGGCCCATCTGCAGCTTGGCAAAGCCTACATTGACGCGGTCGAGGTAGGCGATCACGTAGCAAAGCATCAGGAACGGCATGATGCGCCAGAACACCTTTTTGTAGGCCTGCGCTTCGGTCTGCGCGTCGGCGTCCAGCCGGGCATCGGCGCCGATGCCGGCCGGGGCGGCCACGCCGGCGGTGGGATTGGATGGGTTCACGTTTGTCTCCTTGGTGGCTCTTGTTCCCGTCGTCATGGCGGCGGGCGCGAAAAGTCGGGCGCGAGCGCTCCCCTGGCGCGTCGGCAGGAACGCTGCCGCGCCATGAAGGGGCAATCGCGGAGGGCCGGCTTACCGGCCCATTGGCTTACCGGCTTAGCGGGTGCCGGGTCTTGTGGTGGTGGCTACTAGCGCGCCTGGAAGGCGTCGCGCAACTCGGTCAGGGCGCTTTCGCCGAGCGCCGCCCGGTCTGGGAAACCGGGTTGGTCCTTCATCATCAGCCATAGCTTGGCGGTCTCCTCCAGTTCTTCCAGCGCGTACGCTGCGCGCGAAACGCTGCTCTCCCACACCACCGGCCCGAGGCGTTCCAGCAGCACGCCGCGCACCTGGGCAGCAAGGGCCGCCACGCGTTGCGCCACGGCCGGATCGCCTGGACGGTGGTAGGGAATCAGCGGAATATGGCCGACCTTCATCACGTAGTAAGGCGTGAGGGGCGGCAGCACGTCGTCGGGCCGCCAGACGCCGGCCAGCGTGAGCGCGACCAGGTGGGTCGAATGGGTATGCACGACCGCTCGCGCCAGCGGGCTGTGGTCATAGACGGCGCGATGCAGCGTCAGCGTCTTGGACGGCTTGTCGCCGGACACGTGGTTGCCGCCCGCGCCGACCTTCGACACCGCGGCCGGGTCCAGCATGCCAAGACACGCATCGGTCGGCGTGATCAGCCAGCCGTCATCGAGCCGCGCGCTGATATTGCCGGCCGAGCCGACCGTGTAGCCGCGCTGGTAAAGGCTGGCGCCGATGCGGCAGATCTCTTCGCGCAGTGCGCTTTCCGTGCTCATGCCTCGTCTCCAAGTTGGCGCAGCGCCTCGTCGAAGAAGTCCGGGCCGCCGAAGTTGCCCGACTTGAGTGCCAGCGCGATCGGCCGCGCATCGAGTGTGACCGTGGCCGGCACGCCCGGCGCGATTTGCGTACCGATACGCAGCGCGCGCACGCCGAGCGCCTGGACCACGGCGCCGGAGGTTTCGCCGCCGGCAACGACGAAGCGGCGTATGCCGCGTGCCCGCAGACCCGCGGCAACGGCGGCCAGCGCCTGTTCGACCAGGTGGCCAGCGCGTTCCACACCGAGTTCGGCCTGCACGGCCTTGACCTGTTCCGGGCTGGTGGTGGCGTAGATCAGTACCGGCTCGGCATGGCTGGCCGCAAACGCGAGCGCGGCGTCAGCCACGGCTTCGCCGCGCGCGAGCGCCAGCGGGTCGATGCGCAGCGCCGGGCGATCCTGTTCCAGCCAGCGTGCGACCTGGCCGTTCGTGGCGCGCGAGGCGCTGCCGGCCAGCACCACGCCCGGGCCGTTGACCGGGGCGACCGCATCGGCATCGTCGCGTTGCGGTAGCAGGCCGGCGCGGCGGAAGTTTTCGGGCAGGCCCAGCGCGATGCCGGAGCCGCCGGTGATGAGCGGCAGGTTTGCACAGGCTTCGCCCAGCGTCAGCAGATCCGCATCGGACACTGCATCGGCAATCGCCAGCCGGACGCCGTCGGCGCGCAGGGCGGCGATGCGCTCGCCAACCGCCGCCGCGCCACGCGCCACGGCGTCGTAGCGCAGCAGGCCCACCTTGTTCTTGCTCTGCCGCTGTAGCACGCGCACCAAATTGGCATCGGTCATCGGCGTGAGCGGGTGATGCTCCATGCCGGACTCGGACAGCAGCGTGTCGGCGACAAACAGGTGGCCGCGGAAGATGGTGCGGCCGTTCTCGGGAAAGGCCGGGCAGGCAATCGTGAAGTCGCTGTCGAGGGCTTCCAGCAGCGCCTCGGCCACCGGACCGATGTTGCCGACGTCGGTCGAGTCGAACGTCGAGCAGTACTTGAAGACGAACTGGCGGCAGCCCTGCGCGCGCAGCCACTGCAGCGCGTCCAGCGACTGGGCGACGGCGTCGGCGGCGGGAATGGTGCGCGACTTGAGCGCAACCACGACGGCGTCGGCCTGGTCGATGCCGGGCAGGCCGACGGCGTGACCCGCATCGGGCACACCGATGGTCTGCACCGTGCGCATGCCGTTGCGCACGAGCGTGTTGGCGAGATCGGTGGCGCCGGTGAAGTCGTCGGCAATGCAACCGAGCAGCGGGGTCATGGCGGTCATGGCGGCGGGCCCTACGAAGCCTTGCCCGGCAGCTCGATGCCCGGGAAGATCTTGATCACGGCGGAATCGTCCTCGCCGCCGTGGCCGGCCGTGGAGGCCATCATGAACATCTGGTGCGCGGCCGCCGACAGCGGCAGCGGGAATTTGCTGCCGCGCGCGGTATCGAGCACCATGCCGAGGTCCTTGACGAAAATGTCGACGGCGGACAGCGGCGTGTAGTCGCCCGACAGGATGTGCGGCACGCGGTTCTCGAACATCCACGAGTTGCCGGCGCTGTGCGTGATGACGTCATACAGCGCGTCCGGGTCCACGCCTTCGCGCAGGCCCAGCGCCATGGCCTCGGCGGCGGCGGCGATGTGCACGCCCGCCAGCAACTGGTTGATGATCTTGACCTTGGAACCCGCGCCGTGCGCGCTGCCCAGTCGGTAGACCTTGCCGGCCATGGCGGCCAGCACGTCCTCGGCCAGCGCGTAGGCCTGCGCCGGGCCGGAGGTCATCATGGTCATCTCGCCGCTGGCGGCGCGGGCGGCCCCGCCGGAGACCGGTGCATCTAGCAGCAGCAGGCCCTTTTCGCCCAACCGCTTGCCGAGTGCCTCGGCAAAGGCCGGCGGCACGGTCGCGCTGGCGATGACCAGCTTGCCGGGTTGCATGGCGGCCACGGCGCCGTCCGGGCCGAACAGCACGGCTTCCGTCTGCTGCGCATTGACGACCAGCGTGATCACGACATCGCAGCGATCGCCCAGCTCGGCGGGGCTGGCGCACGGGATGCCGCCGGCATCGGCAAAGCGCTGCAGCACGTCGGGTCGCAGATCGCAGGCGTGCACCTTGAAACCCGCGCGCAGCAGCGACTGCGCGACACCGTTGCCCATTGCGCCAAGACCGATGACGCCGATTTTTCTGGACATGAAAACTCCTGCTGCGAATTGGTAGGGGAAAGGACGGTCCGCTGGCCGGCTTTCGGGCTCAGTTGGACGGGCCGCGCGGCGCGTCGGCGCTATCGCCCGCCTCGTCGGTCTCGTCCTGGTCGAGCTGCGACAGCCGGCGGGCCGCGTTGTACATATGGGTCTGGGCCGCGTTGCGGGCAGCCAGCGCATCGCCGGCGCGGATCGCGGCGACGATGGACTGGTGCTCCTCACGCACCTGGCGCGAGAAGTCGGCGCGGCGCGCTTCGTTGGTGCGCGTCACGCGCGTGGCGGCTTCCAGGTATTGGCTAAGGAAGGCCAGCGTCTTGAGGAAATACGGGTTGCCGGTGGCCTCGGCAATGGCGCGGTGGAACGCCACGTCGGCGGCCACGCCGTCGCCGCCGGCGGCCACCGCCGCGTCGATCGCGGCAAGCGCGGCGTCGATGGCCGCCATCGACGCATCGGTACGCCGACGCGCGGCCTGGGCTGCGACCTCGGCCTCGATCGAGCGGCGCAGTTCCACAATCTGGAGCACCGACTCCAGCGTGCCGACGTCGGTGTAGTCGATGCGCAGCGGCCGGATGCCGGCCTGCTCGGTCACGAACACGCCGCTGCCCTGGCGCGATTCGACCACGCCCTCGTACTTCAGGCGCGCGATGGCTTCGCGGATCACCGTGCGGCTCACGCCGAATTCGTCCGACAGCACGGCCTCCGTGGGCAGCTTGTCGCCGCGGCCGAAGGCGCCGCCTTCGATCTTCTCCAGCAATTGCTCCGCGACAGTGTCGGTCAGCGCGCGGGCGGGGACTTTCTGGAACACGGGAGGCACCTCTAGTCGTGATGTAATACGGTCATCATACAAATTTGCCGAGGGAACGCCGATCCGGGCAAACCCCAAGATGGGGAATCGTTGTGCGCTGCAATGGTCTGGCGCCGGTGTTGTGCGCGCCAAGGCGGCCCGGGCTGTAACGCCGGCGCGTATGATGTCGGCGTCCGTCGTCACCCTCAATGAGCGGCGATTTCGTCATAATTCATGCGTCTTGCCTCAGCCATCATGTCTGCTACCGTCCTGATCTGCCCTTGGTCCGAAGCCCGCGAACGCGCGCGCGCCATCCGCTACACCGTGTTTGTCGAGGAGCAGGGCGTGCCGGTGGAGCTGGAGTGGGACGAATGGGATGAGCCGAGCTGGCATGCGCTGGCGCTGGCCGAAGACGGCACGCCGCTTGCCACCGGCCGCCTGCTGCCCGACGGGCACATCGGCCGCATGGCGGTGCTGAAGGCTGCGCGCGGCACCGGTGTGGGGGCGCTGGTGCTGGACGCGCTGATGCAAAAGGCGGCGGAGCTGGGCTACCCCGAGTTGGTGCTGAACGCCCAGTCGTACGCCGCGCCGTTCTATGCCCGCGTGGGTTTTGCGCCCGTGGGCGAGCCGTTCGAGGAGGCCGGCATTGCGCATGTGGAGATGCGCAAGCGGCTGTAGTCGCTATGGCGGCGGTCAGGCCGCGGCCGGCTGCGGGTCGGGCGTGGCGGCGTAGGGCCGGATCCCGGCGAGGATTTCGGCGAGCGCGTCCTTGGCGATCGCCATGTCATGGTCCAACTGCAGTCGGGTCCAGAAGTTGTCGCTGGTGCCAAAGAACCGGGACAGACGCAGGCCTGTATCGACCGTAATGGCGCGCGTGCCGGCGATGATTTCACCGATGCGCCGTTGCGGCACGCCGATTTCCTTGGCCAGGCGGTATTGCGTCAGACCCATCGGCTTCAGGAACTCCTCCAGCAGGATCTCGCCGGGAGTCGGGTACGCGATCTCGCGTGGCATATGTGTTCCCCTAGTGGTAGTCGACAATGGCGACGTCGGACGCATCGCCGTCCCGGAAGCGGAAACAGATCCGCCACTGCGCATTGATGCGGATGCTGTACTGGTCAGCACGGTCGCCGGCCAGCGCTTCCAGCCGGTTGCCTGGCGGAATGCGAAGGTCGTCCAGGGTGGCGGCAGCACTCAACATGGCCAGCTTGCGCATGGCGACGGCCGCAATATTTGCAAACCGGGGGACGCGCTTTCCACCAAACAGCGTCCGGGTGTCGGCACAACGGAAGGTCGTGATCATGCGCCGATACTACCGTCGCTCGGTAGTATCGTCAAACGTTAGTATTTTGTCAACGACGGATTGGATTGTTACCGTGGCGCCGGCACCGTGCCGAGATCGCGCGCGAGGTTTAGCTTGCCGCGGTAGGAGATGTCGCCGGTCTTGCCGCTGGCGTTGAAGCTGCGCTCGCTCAAGTCGAAGCGTCCGTCGTGGCGCACGCGCAAGACGGTGCTGGCGCGCGTGCCGTAATGCGGCGAACGGATGAACGCCGAGGACAGCAGTTTCTCCCACTCCGGCGAGACACCAGTCGAGGGCAGCTCGAAGTCGGCGGCCTGTCGCTCGTCGGCCAGAAGGTCAAGGTAGGGCGTCGCGCTGGCCGCCACGTGGCCAGTATCGGCGGCCAGGGCCTCGGCCAGCGCGCCCACGCGGCTGCGCACTTTCGGCCAGGGGGTATCGAGCAGCGCATTGGACAGACCGTACAGGCCGGGCCGCAGCCGTTGCGGCTGGCCGCCGGGCGCGCGGTTGCTGAGCCACCAGAGCTCATGCAGATCGCTTGCCAGCAGGTTGAAGCCGTTGTAGGCGCCACTGCCGGCGGCGAGTGTTGACAGGTAGTCCTCGGGCGGCGTGTTGCCGCGCAGGTAGCCGGACACCAGTTCGCCGCGCGAGCGGGCGTCGGTGCGTTTCTCGGAAGGGGCGCGATAGTTGGTCAGCGCGGCGAAGCGGCCATCCCCGCTGATGCCCATCCAGGTGCCAGCCTCGCCGATGACTTCCGCCAGGTCGCGCCCACCCAGCACCTGCGGCGCATCCTGCCACCAGTGCGCGGGCGCCGCGGGGCGCGCGTAGAATTCGTCACGGTTGCCGGCAACCACCAGGGCATAGTCCGGGTGCGATTGCCAGGCGACCAGAATCAGGCACATGTTGCTTCCTTCTTTCTACTGCGGGACAGCCTACTGCCAACTGCAACGGAAGTCCGTGAGGTCCGGCACACTTCAGAGCACATCAAGATCGACGAAGTGCTCGGCCTGCCGCTCGCCGCTGATCCAATGCTGCAGCCCGCTTTGGCGCCACAACCCGCTGAGCGTGGCCTCGAAGGCGGGCGGCACGTCGGCGTAGCACTCCATCCAGGTCTGCAGTCCGGCACGCGTCTCGGGCCTGCGCATCAGCGTACCACCAATTCCCGTCGCCTCGGCGACTGTCTCCATCCAGCGATGCCAGTGCGGCAACACCTCGGCGGCATTCGCCTCGGCGACTCGAAAATAGACGAACAGGTGATCGCTCATGGGAAAACCTCCGGCAGTCGTGCGATGGCCGCGTCAGCCCGCTGCCTGCGACTCGCCGGGCAGCGGCACGTCGTACGGCAGTTCACCGGCGGCCAGTGCCGGGCCTTCGGCGCTGCCCAGGCGCAACGCGCCGCCAGCGGCGTCGATCTTCAGTTCCGCCAGGCCATCCCAGCCGCCTTGCGGCGCGCTCGCCGCGTTGACGATCATGCCGCACGGCTGGCCGGGATCGTCGGGACGGAAGACCTCGGCCGCTGCGGCGGGTACTTCGCCCTCGCCATGCACCAGCCACATGCGCCGCTTGAGCGTGCCGCGATACTGACTGCGGGCCACGATCTCCTGGCCCGGGTAGCATCCCTTGCGGAAATTGACGCCGCCGAGCAGCTCGAAGTTGATCATCTGTGGCACGAACTGCTCCTGCGTGGCCGCCACGATGCGGGGCAGGCCTGCGCGGATGTCCAGCCACTCCCACACCGCCGGGCCGGCGGCGGGCAATCCGCCGGCAAGCGCCGTCAGCGCTGCGCCTGCGCCGTCCAGCACCACCTGCCAGCGCGGCTGGCCGGCGGCGTCCGGCAAGCGGATCACGGTGGCGCCCCCGGCGCTTGCCGTCGCCCAGGCCACATCGGGCGCCGGCAGGCCTGCCTTGGCGAGCGCGGCTGCCGCACCGGCGCCGGCCACGCCGACAATCTGGTGCGCCGCCGAGACATCGGCCAGCTTCGCCTTGGCGCGCAGCACGAACATCGTCAGCCGCTTCTGAATCGCCGGCAGGATATCGGCCGAGAGTTGGAGCACGATGCCGTCGGCGTCGCGCCACATCAGGAAGCTGGCCTGCAGACGGCCCTTGGCGGAGCAGTAGCCCGCCAGGCGAGCGGTGCCCTCGGACAGGTCTTCGACGGCATTGGTCAACTGGCTGTGCAGGAAGGTGGCGGCATCGTCGCCGGCTACCCGGATCAGTCCGAGCCCGGCCGGCGCGCAGAGGATGCCGTCGCCTTGCAGGGCACTGAGGACTTGGCTGGCATCGAGGCTGGCGGCGTTGGGGGCGGTGGCGTTGGTGTCTGGCATGGCTGTCTGGTTGGCGCGGTTGGCGCACCGGTATGGATCGGGCCGCCACGCATGCACGGATCACGCGCATCGGTTCGTGGCGGGGCCGTGATGGGTTCGTGGTCGACGAGGCTGGCGGTTATTATATGAGGCTGTCGGCATTTCGGCCGGGCGCGCCAATGCGCGCCGCCACGATACTTCCCACATGAAACGTTTTTTTTTCCGTCTGGCGCTCGCCGCCGTGGTTCTTGTCGTTGCCGCCTGCGGCGGTTTTGCCTGGTGGGCCAACCACCCGCTCGACTTGCCGGCCAAGCCGGTCGAGGTCGTGATCAAGCCGAATTCCGGTGTGGCCAGCGTCGGCCGCCAGATCCAGCGGGGCGGGGTGCCGATGGATCCGCGCCTGTTCACGCTGCTGGCGCGCCTGACCGGCCACGGTGCGGACCTGAAGGCCGGCGGCTACGAGTTCGAGGCGGGCGCCACGCCGCTCGACGTGATCGGCAAGATCGCCCGTGGCGAGGTCACGCACTATGTGGTTACGGTGATCGAGGGTTGGGAGTTTCGCAAGATGCGCGCGGCCGTCGACGCCAACACGGCGCTGCGGCACGATACCCGCGACCTGTCCGACGCCGACCTGATGAAGGCCATCGGCGCCACGGAGACCTCGCCGGAAGGACTGTTCTTCCCGGACACCTATCTGTTCGCTCGTGGCAGCAGCGACGTCGAGCTTTACCGTCATGCCTATCGGGCCATGCAGCGCCGCCTGACGGACGCCTGGAATGCGCGCGCGCCCGACCTGCCGTACAAGACGCCCTACGAGGCACTCGTCATGGCCTCGATCGTCGAGAAGGAAACCGGCCAGGCTGCGGAGCGCCCGCTGATCGCCGCCGTGTTCGTCAACCGGCTGCGCAAGAACATGATGCTGCAGACCGATCCGACCGTGATCTACGGCATGGGCGAGCGCTTTGATGGCAACATCCGCAAGCGCGACCTGCAGGCCGACACCCCGTACAATACCTACACGCGCACAGGCCTGCCGCCCACGCCGATCGCCTTGCCAGGCCTGGCTTCGCTGGCAGCGGCGACCGCGCCGGCTCCGTCCGACGCCCTGTATTTCGTCGCGCGCGGCGACGGCAGCAGCCATTTCTCCAGTTCGCTCCCAGAACACAACCGCGCGGTCGATAAATACCAGCGCGGCAAATAAGTCTTTTCATGGCCACTCGCGGAAAATTCATTACCTTTGAAGGCATCGACGGCGCGGGCAAGAGCACCCATATCGAATGGGTTGCCGAGCGCCTGCGCGCGCGGGCGGGCGCGCCCGCCGTGGTCACGACTCGCGAGCCCGGCGGCACGCCGCTCGGCGAGGATCTGCGCCAACTACTGCTGCATCGCAAGATGCACCTGGAAACCGAGGCGCTGCTGATGTTCGCCGCCCGGCGCGAACACATCGCCGACGTCATCGAGCCGGCGCTGGCGCGTGGCGATTGGGTGATTTCCGACCGCTTCACCGACGCGACCTTTGCCTATCAAGGCGGAGGCAGGGGCCTGCCCACGGACCGGCTGGAAGTGTTGGAGAACTGGGTGCAGTCCGGTCTGCAGCCGGACCTGACGCTGCTCTTTGACGTGCCGCTGGAAACCGCAGCCGAGCGGCTGGCCGGCGCACGTTCGCCGGACAAATTCGAGGCCGAGTCGCGCGCCTTTTTCGAGCGCACCCGCGCCGAATACTTGCGCCGGGCGGCGCAGTCGCCGGATCGGTTCCGCGTGATCGATGCCACGCGGCGCATTGACGAGATTCGCGCTGAGCTTGAACAGATCCTGGTAACACTTTGAATTTTTGAGAGTATTCTCGGCTCGTGATGGTGGTGGATTGGCGATCATTGCGGAACGGGCAATGACTGCGAAATCTCGGGCCTGACATTAGAAAACCTCGCTAACCTACTGATTCAGCATGCTTTATCCCTGGCAAACGGAAGACTGGCAACGGCTCGGCGCCTTGCGCGGGCGGCTGCCGCACGCGCTGCTGATCCACGGCCAGCAAGGCATCGGCAAGCGCGACCTTGCGCTGCACTTTGCCCAGGGCCTGCTGTGCGAGGCACCGCTGGCGGACGGCCAGCCCTGCGGCCACTGTGCGGCATGCCACTGGTTCAGCCAGGGCAACCATCCCGATTTCACCGTGGTACGGCCCGAGGCCATGGACGGCGCCGAGGCGGCCGAATCCGAGGAAGGCGGCAAGAAGAAGGCGCCCAGCAAGATCATTCGCATGGAACAGGTGCGTGCGCTGATCGACGCCGTGGGCGTGGGCACGCACCGCGCCGGCCTGCGGGTCGTCGTGGTCTATCCGCTGGATGCCTTGCAGACGGAAGGCGCCAACGCGTTGCTGAAGACGCTGGAAGAGCCGCCGCCGTCCACGGTGTTCCTGCTCGTCACCGACCGGCTGGATCGCGTGCTGCCAACCACCCTGTCACGCTGCCGCCAGTTCTCCGCGCAGCGCCCGGCACCAGGCGCCGCGCTGGCCTGGCTGCGCGGCCAGGGCGTGGCAGACGCCGAGGCGCAACTGGCGCTGGCCGGCGGCTCGCCGCTGACGGCGCTGCACGCCTCGGAAGCCGAGGAGCAGCCGCTGCAACGATGGCTGGTGGGCCAACTGGGCGCCGGCGCTGCCTTCGACGCCCTCGGGGCGGCCGAGCAACTGCAGAAGCTGCCGGTCGCGTCCGTGCTTGGCATCCTGCAGCGCTGGACGTACGATCTGCTGTCGTTGCGACTGTCAGCCGGCACGGCAGCGCGCTACTTTCCCAAGGAGCAGGCGGCGCTGGCGCGTTGCGTCGGCACCACCGATGTGCACCGGCTGCAGGCTTTCGCCACGCGACTGGCCGGCCATCGACGCAGCGAAAATCATCCGCTGGCCGCGAGGCTGGTGATGGAGGCGGTGTTTCTGGACTACCGGCAACTGTTCCAGCCGGCGGCCGCCGCCACACGCTAACCCGTCCGAACGGGTAGCGCACAACAAGAACGGAAAAAGCAGAACAAGGGGTCAAGCATGAACACAGCAGTCAGGGCGCCGGCCACCGTGCCGGGTCCAGCAGGGTCGGCAGGAACCGGAGCGGCGCCGGCGGGGGCATCGCGTCCCAACGTGCTGTCGCTGTCGCTCAAGGACCAGGCGGGGCTGTACGCCGCCTATATGCCGTTCCTGAACCGCGGCGGCATTTTCGTGCCGAGCAACCGGCCGTTCCGGCTCGGCGAACAGGTCTTCCTTGTGCTGTCGCTGCTCGACCGGCCGCAGAAATACCAGATCGCGGGCGAGGTGGCGTGGATCACGCCGGCCGGCACGCCACTGAAGACACCCGGCGTGGGCGTGCATTTCCCCGATGACGACAACGGCCGCAACCTGCGCCGGGCCATCGAGGAAATCCTGGGCAAGGCGTTGGAGTCGAGCCGCCCCACGCAGACCTTATGATGTACGCGAGCTAACGCGCGTAACCTATTGTTATTGATGAATATTGCCGGATATACGCTGCGCCTGGCCACGTCTGATGACCTGCCGGGCATCGTCGCCATCTACAACAGCACGATACCCTCGCGCATGGTCACGGCGGATACCGAGCCGGTGACGGTCGCGTCGCGGCAGGCCTGGTTCGATGCGCATGTGCCGCCGCGTCGCCCGCTCTGGGTCTGTGAAGACGCCGAGGGCTGCATGGCCGGCTGGATGAGCTATTCCGATTTCCACGCCCGCCCGGCTTACGGCGGCACCGCCGAACTCTCCATCTACCTGGACGCCAATCGCCGTGGGCAGGGGCTTGGGCGTGGCCTGCTGGAAGCCGCGATTGCCTACGCGCCGCAGGCCGGCGCGCATACGCTGGTGGGGCTGATCTTCGGCCACAATGCGCCGAGCCTTGGCTTGTTCGCCTCGCTCGGTTTCGCCCGCTGGGGCGAGTTGCCCCGGGTGGCGGTGCTCGACGGCGTCGAGCGCGACCTGATCATCGTCGGCCGCCGCGTTGACGGCGCCGCCGGCCAGTCCTGACGCCCGCTGCGCGGGCGTTTTCCGAGAATTCCATGTTTGTCGATTCCCACTGCCACATCGATTTCCCCGAGCTGGCCCAGCGCCTGCCCGAATTGCTGGAGAACATGCGCGCCAACCAGGTGACGCATGCCCTGTGCATTTCCGTCACGCTGGAGGACTTCCCGCGCGTGCTGGCGCTGGCCGAGCAGCATCCCAACCTGTACGCCTCGGTCGGCGTGCACCCGGACTATGAAGAGGGCGAGGAGCCCACGCTGGAGCGTCTGCTGACGCTGTCCGCGCACCCGCGTGTGGTCGGCACCGGCGAGACGGGCCTCGACTACTATCGCCTGAACGGCCGCAGCATTGCCGACATGGAATGGCAGCGCGAGCGCTTTCGCACCCATATCCGTGCCGCCCGCCAGACCGGCAAGCCGCTGATCATCCATACCCGCTCGTCGGCGGACGACACGCTGCGCGTCATGCGCGAAGAGAACGCCCGGGAGGCGGGCGGCGTGATGCACTGCTTCACCGAGACCTGGGACGTGGCCCGCCAGGCGCTGGACGAAGGCTTCCACATCTCGTTTTCGGGCATCGTGACCTTCAAGAGCGCCGCCGACCTCCAGGAGACGGCCCGCAAGGTGCCGCTGGATCGCATGCTGATCGAGACCGATTCGCCCTACCTGGCGCCGGTGCCGTATCGCGGCAAGACTAACGAGCCGGCCTGGGTGCGGCACGTGGGCGAGTTCATCGCCAACTTGCGCGGCGTTCCCGTGGAGGCAATTGCCGAGCAGACGACGGACAATTTCTTCCGTCTTTTCAAGCACATCAACAGGGAATCTCATGTTTGACATGAAATACATCCGCGCGGCTTGCGCGGGCCTGCTGCTCGGCGCAGCCACGCTGGCCTGGGCCACGCCGGCCGACGACATGCGCAAGGCAGTCGAATTCGACGACGTCAACGCCATGCAGAAGCTGCTCAAGCGCGGGACCGACCCCAACCTGGTCGACAGCCGCGGCAATCCGATGCTGGTGGTGGCGCTGCGCGAAAAATCGCTGAAGACGGCCGCCTTGCTGATCCGCGCCAAGGACATCGACCTCGACAAGGCCAACCCGGCCGGCGAGACGCCCATGATGATGGCCGCGCTGCAGGGCGAGCTGGATATGATCAAGCTGATGGTCGACGAGCAGGACGCCGAACTCAACAAGACCGGCTGGGCTCCCCTGCATTACGCCGCCACCACCGGCCGTAACGAGGTCGTCAAATACCTGGTGGATCATGCGGCCTACATCGACGCAGAGAGCCCGAATGGCACCACGCCGCTGATGATGGCGGCGCGCGGCGGCCATATCGAAACCGTCAAGCTGTTGCTGGACGAAGGCGCCGACATGCGCCTGAAGAACCAGCAGGGCATGACCGTGATCGACTTTGCCGAGCGTTACAACCAGGCGGAGATCGCCAGCGGGCTGAAGTCGCGCTGGCAGAAGCTGTACGGCCAGAATCCGCCGCCGCCCGCAGCCGATCCGGTGCCGTATATCGCGCCGGCCGGCGCGCAGGGCGGCCAGCCGGCGCGGCAGAAAGGCTGGTAAACCTGTTTCTGGGATCTTTCGATGCGCCTTGCCGAACGGCTGCGCCAATGGGCGCGCGGCCTGAAGTCCAGCCTGCTGACGCTCTGGTTTTGCGGCCGGCATGCGGGCACGCCGTGGCCGGCGCGGGTGCTGTCCGTGTTGGTGGTCGCCTACGCGTTCAGCCCGATCGACCTGATCCCCGATTTCATCCCGGTGCTCGGCTTCGCCGACGATGTGCTGATCGTGCCGCTCGGGATCTGGCTGTCGCTGCGAATGATTCCGGAACCGGTCAAGGCCGATTGCCGCCAACAGGCCGCGGCATGGCAGCAAGCGCGGCAGGAACGCCCACGCAACTGGCTGGCCGCGGCGGCCATCGTGGTGCTGTGGCTGGCGCTGGCCTGGTGGGCCTGGTCCGCCTGGGCGGCCCGGCACGCATAGCGGTCGTCAGGCGTCGTCCGCCAGCCGCACGCCGGTGAACTGCCAGCGCTGGTGCGGGTAGAAGAAATTGCGGTAGCTCGCCCGGATGTGCGATTCCGGCGTGACGCACGACCCGCCGCGCAGCACCATCTGGCCGCACATGAACTTGCCGTTGTACTCGCCGACCGCCCCGGCAGTTGGACGGAAACCCGGATAGGGCAGGTAGGCACTGGCGGTCCATTCCCACACATCGCCAAACATCTGGCGCAGCGCGCCCGCCGTATTCTGCCGGTCGGGCAGCGGCCGCAGCGTGCGGCCTTCCACAAAATTCCCGGTGGCCGGCAGGTTGCGCGCGGCGTGCTCCCACTCGGCCTCGGTCGGCAGGCGGCGTTCCGCCCAGCGGGCAAAGGCGTCGGCCTCGAAGAAGCTCACATGGGTCACCGGACTGTCCGGATCAACAGGATGCATGCCGCGCAGGCTCATCTGCCACCACGTGCCCTCGCGCGCCTCCCAGTACAGCGGCGCCTCGATGCCCGCCTCGCAGACCCAGCGCCAGCCATCGGACAGCCATAGCCCGGCGCTCTGGTAGCCGCCGTCCTCGATGAACTCGAACCATTGACGATTGCTGACCGGATGCGAGCACAGCGTGTACGGCTGCAGAAGCACGTTGTGGCGTGGGCCTTCGCAGTCGAATGCAAAACCGTCGCCGGCATGGCCAATGGCGACCGTGCCGCCGGCAAGGTGAATCCATTCCGGCGCGGGGCGCGGATCGACGATGACCGGCTCCGGCACTTCGGGCGCGAAGGCCGGGCGCAGCGGATTCTGCGCGAAGAGATGCAGGATGTCGGTCAGCAGCAGCTCCTGGTGCTGTTGCTCGTGAGCCAGGCCCAGCTCGATCAGCGCGGCCTCGTCGTCGGTCTGCGCCGTGGTCAGCAGCGACAGCATCGCCTCATCCACGGCCTCGCGGTAGGCCAGCACCTCGTCGAGCGACGGCCGGGACAGCAAGCCGCGCAGTGGGCGCGGGTGGCGCGCGCCGACCGACTCGTAGTAGGAATTGAACAGATAGCGGTACTGCGGATCGACCGGCTCGTAGTCCGGCACGCGCGTGGCCAACACGAATTCCTCGAAGAACCACGTTGTGTGCGCCAAGTGCCACTTGGCGGGGCTGGCATCGTCCATCGACTGGACTGTGGCGTCGGCATCGGACAGGTCGGCCACCATGGCTTCCGTGGCGGCACGTACATGCTTATAGCGAGACAGCAGGGCTGGCTCGTGCGACGGGCGGACAGCGGCGGCTGGCAACAGTGCTGAAGTCATGCAGGCTCCCGGTACTGGCGGTGACGGCTGGAACGGCTCTGGCGACGGAAATGGTCGGGCGCATCCGAAGACCGGCGAGGGGGCTCGCCGCCCGGCGCTGGCACCCTGGGCGGGTGCCGGAGCATTTCGCTCCATCATAGACCCGATCCACGGCGGCGGCGAATCGCCCGGCCGGGGGATACGACAAGCAGCGGCGGGCGTCCCGGGAGCGGACGCCCGCCGCAAGATCGGCAACCGCCGTCCGTCAGGCGGCCAGGCGGGCGCCGTCGTTGAGCGCGGCGATCTGGCCGCGGGCGGCGGCCAGACCGGCTTCGCGGCTGTCCGGACCCATTGCCAGGCCGTGGGCACGCACGTAGGTGATGTCGGTGATGCCCAGGAAGCGGAACACCACATCGAGGGTCACTTCGTGCAGGTCCAGCGCGCTCGCGTCCTGGCGCACGCCGCCGCGCGACGACACCACGATCACGCGCTTGCCGCCGGCCAGGCCAACCGGGCCTTCGGCCGTGTACTTGAACGTGCGGCCGGCCTGCGCGATGCGGTCGATCCACGACTTCAACTGGCTGGGAATGCTGAAGTTGTACTGCGGAGCGCCGACGACGAGCACGTCGGCGGCCAGGAACTCGGCCAGCCAGGTCTCGGTGCGCGCAAGCTCGGCTTCCTGCGCGGCGGTGAGGCCGGCCTTGGGGCCGCCCAGCACCGGCAGCAACTGGCCGGTCAGGTGGGCCGGGGCGTCCGTGTCGAGATCGCGCACGGTCACCTTGGCGCCGGGGTTCTTGGCCACCAGGTCGGCCACCACGCTGGCGGTCAGGCCGCGCGAAACAGAATTGTCACCAAGGACGCTCGAATCGATTTGCAGGATGTTCATGACTATCTCCACGAAGGGTCGGTTGCGATGGAGGAAAGATAGTCCCTGGCCATTGATGCCGGTAGTGAGGCAAAATGGAAATTATTGTTCTATCCTTGCAACAGCCGAAATGTGACAGCGCCGGGCCGGCGCAAACCCTGACTCTTCCCCGTCGTCATGCAAGATCTCAACGATTTGTCCCTGTTCGCCCAGGTGGTCAAGCACGGGAGCTTTTCCGCCGCCAGCCGCGCCTCGGGCGTACCGAAGTCGCGCCTGTCCCGCCGCATCGCCCAACTGGAGCGCGACCTCGGCGTGCAACTGCTGCGCCGCACCACGCGCCAAGTGCGCGTCACGCCGGTCGGCGAGGCGTTCTACGACCGTTGTCGCGCGATGCTCGCCGAGGCGGATGCCGCCCGGGAGGTGGTCGAGCACGCGCGCGACCAGCCTGGCGGCACGCTGCGCATCAGTTGTCCGGTGGCGATTGCCCAGATGGTGCTGGCGCCCGTCATCGGCCATTTCCTGCGGGCCAACCCGGCGGTGCGGATCGACCTGGAAGCCACCAACCGACGGGTCGACGTGATCGGGGAGGGCTTCGACCTCGCGCTGCGCGTGCGCGACGTGATGGAAGATTCGAGCCTGGCGGTGCGCTCGTTCGGCCAGAGCCAGCTGATGCTGGTGGCCAGTCCCGAACTGCTCGACAGTATCGGCCGCCCGCGTTCGCCGCAGGCGCTGGAGGGCATGCCGGGCGTGGGCCAGAAGTCGCACGATGGCAAGCACGTCTGGACGCTGTACTGCAAGACCGGCGAGTCCACGCACGTCGCCTACGCCCCGCGCCTGGTGAGCGACGAGTTCGCCGTCCTGCGCGAGGCCGCCATTGCCGGCGTGGGCGTCGCCATGCTGCCGCGCATGTATTGCCGCGACGCCATCGACAGCGGCGAGCTGGAATTGCTGCTGCCCAACTGGGATCTGCCGGTCGGCATGTTCCACGCGGTATTCTCGTCGCGCAGGGGCGTCACGCCGGCGCTACGCCGCTTCCTGGATTTCCTGGCCGAGATCCTGCCCGAGCACGCGCGCAAAGCCGGCATGCACCTGATGGACGCGCCGGGCATGCATCGCCCGGTGCCTTGAGCGGTGCCCGGGGGCGGCCGCCTCGGTCGGGCGATTGAGGCTTTACCTTCACGCCGTTGCGCACTAAGGTACAGGTGCGCGGCATGAGATGACAAAGGCGCATGGCCAGAATCAGCCGTGCGCCCCGCATCCAATCCTTTCCACTCTGTAAGGAGCGATGGCTATGAATGCCTCTCAAGGTTCGCAGGATCTGGGCAAGGCGGTGCTGCGCATCGCGCTTGGCGTGCTGATTCTGCTGCACGGCATCTCCAAGCTGATCCACGGGCCGGGCTTCGTGGCCCAGATGGTGGCCCAGGCCGGGCTGCCCGAGGCGGTCGCGTACGGTGTCTATGTGGGCGAGTTGGTGGCGCCGGTTTTGCTGATCCTCGGCATCTGGACCCGGCTGGGCGGACTCATCATCGCCGTCAACATGCTGTTCGCCTTCGGGCTGGTCCACATGAAAGACCTCACCGCGATGGCCGACACCGGCGGCTGGGCGCTGGAGTTGCAGGGCATGTACCTCGCCGGCGCGCTGACCGTGGCGCTGCTTGGTGCCGGGCGCTACAGCATCGGGGGAATTGCCGGGCGCTGGAACTAGGATCTGGCCACGGATAAGACGCGCGCGGGTCTTATCCGTGCGAATCCTAGCGCCCGGGCTGCGCGGCGCGCGCCAGCGCGTCGGCAATGAACGCGTCCGCCGGCAGCGGCGGCGACCACAGGTAGCCCTGGCCGATGTTGCAGCCAAGCGTCTGCAGCGCCGCGCGCTGGGCTTCCGTCTCGATGCCCTCGGCCACGCATTCGAGTTGCAGCTCTCGGGCGAGCCGGACCACGTTGCGGCAAATGATGGCGCGCTGATCCTGCACGTCAATGCTGCTGACAAACGAGCGGTCGAGCTTGATCTGCGTGAACGGCAGGTCCGCCAGCAGCTTCAGCGTGGCGATGCCCACCCCGAAATCGTCGATGGCCACCCCGTAGCCCAGCAGCCGCAGCCGGTTCAGCGTGACCGACAACGCCAGCGTGTCGGCGACCGGATAGCCTTCCGTGAGTTCGATGGTCAGCCGCGCGCGCGGAATGCCGCTGGCCGCCACCATGGCGTCGAGCGCTTCCAGCAGGCCCGGCCGGCACAGGGTTTGCGCGGAAGCGTTGACGCCCAGCGGCACGGACAGGCCACGCGAGATCAGCGTCGCCTGCACCGCGAGGCAACGCTTCACCGCCAGCAGCAGGATCGGGTCGGCCGCGTCGAGTGCCTCCAGCCGTGGGATGAACAGGTCGGGGCGGATCAGCCCCAGCGTGGGGTGCCGCCAGCGGCAGAGCGCCTCCGCGCCGGCCAGCGCACCGGTGGCGATGTCGAACTGCGGCTGGAAGACGATGGAGAACGCATGATCGGCGTCGCGCACGGCCGCCAGCAGTGTGTCGTCGTCGGGCGGCGTCTGGCTGGTCGACGCGGCATCGGCCGCATGGTTGTGCAGCAGCGCGTCGGCGAGGATGTGCTCGATGGTATCGGACGTCAGCGGCTTGCGCAGCGCGTAGACGTGCGGGATGCCAAGCTCGAGGGCGAGGGCGCGATGGGAGTCGAGGATATCGTCCGCCAGCGCCGTCATCCAGACCCATACCGGTGGCGTCCCGGCCAGCGCTTGCCCGCGCCGCCGATGCAGGTCGGCGATCAGTTCCGGGCCGTTGCCGCCCGGCATCTCGATATCGCAGCACACCACGTCGAACACGTCTTGCTCGAGGATCTGCGCGGCCTGCCGGCCATTCTCGGCCAGGCTCACGTGGCACACGCCAAGCTTGCGCACCAGGCTTTCGATGGCGACGCGCTGGAACGGATGGTCTTCCACCACAAGAACGCGCAGGGCGGAGTAACGGTCAGGCATGGCGACGGCGCGATCGGAAATCGGATTCTTGCGATGGTACCGCACGCATCGGCCTGGGGGACGGCCGAATTTGCCCGAAACCGTGGATTTATGCGCCATTCGGCGGTGCCGCATCGCCAGACCCGCTACAATCGCTGCCCGTAGTTTTGAAGATGGCATGTCGATAATGGGTTTTGGCTGGTTCGGATTCTCGACCTTCTGGCTGGTGCCGCTCGTATGGCGGATGGTGGCGCGCGCGCTCGCGGGCGAGCGGCGGCTGTTCGGCCCCGGCACGCTGCGCGTGTGGCTGGGCACGCTGGTCGTGCTGTGCGCCAGTGCCTCGCTGGAGGCGCTGACCTCGCTTTCCGATGTTGGCGAGGCGGGCGAGGCCGTCATGACCGCCGGCGGCTCGGCCGGCCGCGCGCTGGCGGGCCTGTCCACGTCGCTGCTCGGCTGGACGGGGTCGCTGCTGCTGATGCTGGGCGTGCTGGCGCTGGCCGCGCCGATGGTGTTTGGCGAGACCTGGCGCGGCCTGTTCCAGTCGCGCAAACCGGCGGCGGTAGCCCGGAGCGCCGAGGTGGAGCAACCCGACGTGCCGCACGCCATGAGCCAGGCGCCGTCCCCGCGCGAGCCGGAAAGCTGGGAAACGACGTCGCTGAACGCCGGGCCCGGCGGCACGTGGAGCGCGCCATCGCCGCGCCACAAGGGGATCGAGGCCGTGTCGGCGCGCCGTCAGCCAGCCTGGCAACCGCCGCCGCGCACGCGCCAGTCGCCACCGCAGCCGGGCGAGATCTGGCTGCATCACGCCGATGCACCGGGGCCGGTTCAGGCGGCGCCCGCGCCCACTGCCGCTGCGGCCACCCCGACCGCCATCAAGCCGGTGCAGCAGCCGAAGAAGCCGGCGCCCGCGCCGACGCCGAATTCTGCCCCCAAAACGTCCGCGACTCCGACGCCGGCCCGGGCGCAGTCCGCCCCGCCGCGTGCGACGGTGGTCAGCAGCCCGTTCCATCAGCCTCAGTTGGGGCTGCGCTCGATGATCACGACGCTGCCCGAAGCGAATGCCGCGGCAGCGACGACAGCCGCCGCCACCGCAGCGGCAACGGCCGTGGCTGTCGAGCCGGCAGGCGGTCTGGCGGAGATGCCGGCCACACTGGAAGCAACGCAGGCGGTCGAGACAGTCGCCCAGGCCGACCGTGTCTCCGAGGCGGACAACGCCGTCGACACCACACCCGTGGCTGAATCCGGGCAGGATCGTGAGGGCAGCGAAGGCAGCGCACCCGCCGCCGAAATGCCGGACACCACGCCGTCGCCCGAAGCCGAAGCCGCGCTGGAAGCCATTCGCCAGGAGGCGTTGACGCTGCTGGCCGAGTTGCAGGCGCTGGCTCGGCAATCCGCCTTGCCGCGCGAGGCGGATGCCCTTGCCGTCGAAACGGCCGAGGTGCTGGACGGCGTCGAAACACCAGAACCGGTCGCGGCAGCCGAGGCCACCTGGGAAGAGCCGGGGTCGCAAGCCGCGGTGGAACTGGCAGCGGAGCCGGCATGGGCCGCCGTAACCGACGGCACGACCAACAGCGCGTTCGATGCCGGCGAGCCGCCAGTCGTGCCGACGGATGCCGCGCCCGAATTCATGCAGGACGAACCCGCATCGGCGGCCGCCGACGTTGCCGCCATCGATGCCGCGTCCGTGGTGGACACGGTGGCTACCTCGTCGATCGTTGCCGATGAGGCTGTCGCTTCCATTGCTTCCGCGATCCAGGACGCCGCCATCTCGGAAATTTCCGATGCGTCGGAGTCCGAGAGCGAACAAGACGGGGACGAAGAGGCCGCCGACCACGCCGTCGGCGTGGACGCTGCCACCGTGCTCGACGCCAATACGCTGATCCAGCCGCCCGCCGCGCCCAAGCCGCGCATCGTGCTGCCGGCAGTGGTCGGCAAGACGGTGCCGCTGCAGGGTGCGCAGGCGGTTGCCGCCCCGTCCCCAACGCTGGCCCCGGTTTCGGCCCCGGTTGCCGCGGCAACGCCGCCGGCCCCGCCGCGCGTGGTCGACTATCGTCTGCCCGGTGCGGACCTGCTGGAGCCGCCGGACGACAAGACCGAGCAGGTTTCCGAGGAACGCCTGCAGGAAACCGGCAGCCTGATCGAGCAACGCCTGTCGGAGTTCAAGGTGCCCGTGTCGGTGGTTGGCGCCAGCGCTGGCCCGGTGATCACGCGCTTCGAGGTCGATCCGGCCATGGGCGTGCGCGGCGCGCAGGTCGTGGGGCTGATGAAGGATCTTGCGCGAGCGCTTGGCGTGACCTCGATCCGCGTGGTGGAAACCATCCCCGGCAAGACCTGCATGGGGCTGGAGCTGCCGAACGCGCGCCGCGAGATGATCCGCCTGTCGGAGATCGTCAGCGCCGCGTCGTTCCGTGCGCACAATTCGCGGCTGGTGCTGGCGATGGGCAAGGACATCACCGGCAACCCGGTCGTGACAGACCTCGCCCGCGCGCCGCACCTGCTGGTGGCTGGCACGACCGGTTCCGGCAAGTCGGTGGCGGTCAACGCGATGATCCTGTCGATGCTGTACAAGGCCACGCCCGAAGACGTGCGCCTGATCATGATCGACCCCAAGATGCTGGAGTTGTCCGTCTACGAGGGCATTCCGCACCTGCTGGCGCCGGTGGTGACCGACATGAAGCAGGCCGCGCATGCGCTGAACTGGTGCGTGGGCGAGATGGAGAAGCGCTACCGGCTGATGTCGGCGCTGGGCGTGCGCAACCTGGCCGGCTTCAACCAGAAGATTCGCGCGGCCGAGGCCGCCGAACAGAAAGTGCCCAATCCGTTCTCGCTGACGCCGGACGCGCCCGAGCCGCTGTCCACGCTGCCGCTGATCGTCGTGGTGATCGACGAGTTGGCCGACCTGATGATGGTGGCCGGCAAGAAGATCGAGGAGCTGATCGCCCGCCTCGCGCAGAAGGCGCGCGCCGCCGGCATCCACCTGATCCTGGCCACGCAGCGGCCGTCGGTGGACGTGATCACCGGCCTCATCAAGGCCAACATTCCCACCCGCGTGGCGTTCCAGGTCTCATCCAAGATCGACTCGCGCACGATTCTCGACCAGATGGGCGCGGAAAGCCTGCTGGGGCAGGGCGACATGCTGTTCCTGCCACCGGGCACCGGCTACCCGCAGCGCGTGCACGGCGCGTTCGTGGCGGACGACGAAGTGCATCGCGTGGTGGAGCACTGGAAGCAGTTCGGCGAGCCCGACTACGATGAGAACATCCTGGCCGGCGAGCCCGCCGAGGCGAGCGGCGACCTGTTCGGCGACGGCGGCGGCGATGGTGAATCCGACCCGCTCTACGACGACGCCGCGGCGTTCGTCCTCAACACCCGCCGTGCCTCGATCTCGGCAGTGCAGCGGCAACTGCGGATCGGCTACAACCGTGCCGCGCGGCTGATCGAGCAGATGGAAGCCGCGGGGCTGGTCTCGTCCATGGGCCGCAACGGCGCCCGCGACGTGCTGGCGCCGGGGCCGTCGGACTGAGCGGCCGGCATGGCCCTGCGGCCAATTTGCAAACGGAGGCAGGCATGACCCTCTCGCACGGCAACCTGCTGGCAGATGTTCCGGCCGGCGCGCCCGAGGAAATCTTCACGCCGCTGCTGGAGCGGCCCGGCCTGAAGATCGAGCGCATCGTCTCCAACGGCCAGGCCAGCCCGGCGGGGTTCTGGTACGACGCCCCGCAGGACGAGTGGGTGCTGCTGGTTGCCGGCAGCGCCGGGCTGGAAGTGGAGGGCGATGCGTCGATCCACGTCATGCACCCTGGCGCCTGGCTGCACCTGCCGGCCCACCGCCGGCACCGGGTGGCCTGGACCGACGCGGCGCAGCCAACCGTCTGGCTAGCGGTCCACGCCGGCTGATTCCCGGATTTCTCCTACGCCTTCCTGCGGCTAGTCTTGCGCCGCCGGAAACACCGGCTCCCCGAGATTGAGCATCAACCGGTTCGCCCAGGCGAAGATCGCCACCGAGTGAATCAGGTCGAGCATCTCGGCGTCGCCAACGCCGACCTCGCGCAGCGCCGCCAGGCTTTGCGCCGAGGTGTCGGCGGGCCGCAGCGTCAGGTCGATCGAGAAGCGGGCGATGGCGCGCTCGCGCGCAGTCGTGCCGGCCGTGTACGGGTCCTCGAACACCTGCGCGATGACCTCGTTGCGCTTGGCCAGTTGCTCAAAACGCTGCGCATGAACCGACGCGCAGTAAACGCAGCCGTTGATGCGCGACACCACGGTGCTGGCCAGTTCGCGCTCGGCGCGGGACATGCCGCCCGGCGCATACATGATGGCGTTGAAGGCCGTGGAACGCTGGCGCAAAATCTCCGGCTGGTGGACCAGAAACAGGTAGTAGTCAGACACCTTCGCCTTCGGGTGGCTTTCCTCCAGCACGGCGATCTGGTCGGGCGTGGCCCGGTCCAGTTGCACCACATCCAGCCACGCCTTCCAGTCCAGAACCTCGCTGGTGAAGCCATGCGCCTTGATCGGTTGCACCAGCGTGATGCCTGGCTCCGACGCCTTGCCGGCGGCGGCCACCGGTCCGTTCGCGGCCGATGCGCCCAGCGCCTTCAGCGCCTGCAGCCCGGCGACGAGCCTGACCTGATACGAAAGAAAGGCCACAAGCTGCGACAGCGCGACCACGGCCGGCGTGTCAAGACCCGCCGCGGGCAGTGCTTCCAGCGCCGCGCGGTCGCCCTCGACGGGACGCTCGATCAGCGTGCCGGTGAACGTGAGAATCGCGCGCAGCCGGATGTCGGAGAGGTCGGCAATCTGGGCCGGCGTGCCGCGTTCGGCCGCGACGATCCGGCTCGCGTCGATACCGGTTTCGACGAGGCGCGCGCGGTAGTGCGCGGCCAACTCGGGCGAGGGCGTGAGGCGCGCGGCGTACAGCGCGGCCAGGAGGCGCTCTGCCTGCGACAGGCCGGGTAGCGCCGGATCGAACAGCGCGTCGTAGCTGCCCTGCGTGGCAGAGACGACCTTGTCGCGCTGATGGCGCAGCGCGTAGGTCTCGCTGCCCGGCGCGAGGCCGGTCAGGCGGTCGATCAGGTCTTCGGGGCGGGCGGCGTCGGTCATGGAGCTTGTCCGGGTCTGGGTTCTGGTTGGTCTTCTGGTTTGTCTCGCTGCCTGCGCTCAGGCGGCGGCTTGCGAATCGTCCGGCCCGTCGCCGGGGGGCGGTGCGCTCACCCATTCGTCGCCGAACACTTCCGGCTCGGCAAAGGCTTCCATCGCGGCGTAGTGCGCCTCGATGTCTTCCTGGAAAAGCAGGCCGGCAATGCCCTGGCCCAGGCGGCGTGCGCCGTCGCTGACGGCCGGGATGTCGCCCGATACCGTACCGTGCGACAACGCGGCGGGGTAGCAGAAGCCGTGGACGCGCGAGAGTCCCGGGCAGGCGCCCGGGGACGCTTCAAGAAACTCGAACGCCGGGCCGAGATCGGGCGAATCAGACAATTCGCCATCCTCCTGGCCGGGCGCCGGCGTATAACGGTCCTTCCAGAGACGAATGTGGGGCGCAATGGCCGCAAACTCCGGCCGCGTGTCCAAGGCAATGCGGAATCCCGTGGAAAAGACCAGGAAGTTCAGCTCGAACACCCCCTTGGGTGTGTGCACGCGCAGGGTGTCGCCGTTCACGTCGATGCGTTCCAGCGGGCAGCCCAGGTTGAAGCGTGCATTGGCGTGGCGCGATACGCGCAGCGTGCTGCCGCGCGGCGGCGGCACCTGTTGGCTGTTGATGTAATGGCGGATGCGCCATTTCCACGCGTCCGGCAGTCCGGGGTGGCCGTGGGTCAGGCCCGGGCTGCCCGCGCCCTTGCCCTTGTTCACGCGAGGAATGTCGCCGCGCCGGATCAGCAAGTCCACGCTGGCGGCGCCGTTCTCCAGCGCGGTCGCGGCGCTGTCCATCGCGGAGGCGCCGGCACCCACCACGCCCACGCGCTTGCCGCGCAGCGTGGCGTAATCCATCTCGTCCGAAGAATGCGCCCACAGCCGGCGCGGCAGGCCGGCGGCCACCGGTGGTACCCAGGCGCCGCCCAGCCCGTCGCGGCCCGTGGCCAGCACCACGCGGCGCGCATACACGGTGGTTTCTCCGTCGGGCGTGCGCATGCGCAGCGCCACCAGGCCATCGGCGCGCGGCAGCACGGCCTCCACAACGTGTTCGTTGCGGATGTCCAGCTCCAGCACGCGCCGGTACCAGCGCAGGTAGTCCATCCACTGCAGGCGCGGAATCTTGTCCAGCGCCTCCCAGGCCACGGCGCCGAACTGCGCCTCGTACCACGCGCGGAACGACAGCGCCGGCAGGCCGAGCGCCGGGCCGGTCAGTTGCTTGGGCGAGCGCAGCGTTTCCATGCGGGCGGTGGTGGCCCACGGGCCTTCAAAGCCGGCCGGCGAGCGGTCGAAGATCCGCGCCGCCATGCCCAGATGCTTCAGCGTTGCCGCAGCCGCCATGCCGGCCATGCCGCCGCCGATGACGGCGACGTCCAGCACCTCCTCGCCCGCGTGCGTGCGCGGCACGGTCCATCGCTTGGCGGGCAACTCCAGCCAGGCCAGATCCTGGCGCAGGCGCGCTTCCAGCGTTTGCAGCGAGTCCGGCGCGGAAAGGCCTGGTTCGGCGGGGGGCAAAGGAGTGACGGACATGATCATGGGTCAGGACAATTCGGGATCTTGGGCGGGGTCTTGGGTCGGCGCATCGCCGTACAGCGCTTGCAGCAGCGCGCCGTGTTGCTCGGGGCCGTGCAGGACAAATCCGGGCAGCAGGCTGGCGGCCGCCAGCGCCAGGGCATCCACCAGCGCCAGCGCCGCGGCGCTGACGGGCCGGGCCTGGGGCGTGATGACGCCAAAGTAAAAGGGGATCTCCACATCGACGGGGCGCACCGCAATGTCGGTCAGCGGCACGCCGCGCGCGGTGACGGGCTCGATGATGGCAACGCCCAGCCCCGCGCGCACGGCTGTCAGCGCGTGGAACGACGTATTGGTGTCGATCATGGCCTCGGGGCGGATGCCCGCTTGCGCAAAGGCCTCGTCCAGCCGGCGCCGCAGGCGGTAGGGGTTGTGCATGGCGACGATGCGCCGTTCACGCAAATCGGCCAGCGCAATGTCTGGCCGGTCGGCCAGCGGATCGTCGGCGCGCATGGCGGCTACGCAAGGCGCCTCGCCAATCCAGTGAACCGTCACGCCGCGATGCTCCAGCGGCAGGCTGGTTACGCCGATCTCCGCCGCGCCGGTCAGCACGGCGTGCACGACCTTCTCCGGAAAGAGACTGTCGATCCGCACCTGTGCGGCCTGCGCGGCAACCCCGGGCATGGCCAGTGCCTGCGGCAGCAGTCCGGCCGCCAGCGCCGCCGTGGCAGCCACGCGCAACGGGCGGTCTTCGCCGCGCGCGAGTTCGGCGGCCAGGCGCCGGATCTGCGCCAGCCCCGCCAGCGTCCGTTCCACTTCCTCGTACAGCAGGAAGCCCGGCTCGGTCGGGCTCACGCGCGGGCCGCTGCGGGCAAACAGCGTCACGCCGAGTTCGCCCTCCAGATCCTGGATCAGCCGCGTGATGACAGGCTGGGAGCGGCCGAGCAGGCGCCCGGCAGCGGTAATGCTGCCGGTCGTCATGACTGCCGCAAAGGCTTCCAGTTGCCGGATCTCCATCGGGGGCGCCCGTTCTTGTATGTGTTTAACGCATTCTGCGCTAACTATCATTTGCTATGCAAATACTATTTCGGCATGAGTTCATGTCGTGGGTCGGCCAGGGTGCCCGTGCGCACATACGGGTGGGCGGATTCGTTGCCGGTTTGCCGTGGATGCCAGATAACATATGGCGATGGCTTCACTACGCGCCCACGACGCCGGCCTGCCGCGCGGCCGCTGCTCCCCCATTTCGCTGGCCGCGCGGCTTGCGCTGGCTGCGCTTGCCGCGTGGTGCCTTGGTCTCATGACCGCAGGCGATGCGCATGCCGACACCTTGCGCATCGGCTCCAAGCGCTTCACGGAGTCCTACATCCTGGGCGAAATCCTGACCCAGGCGGCCGCCCCGCATGCCGATGCCCGGCATCTGGCAGGACTTGGCAATACGGCCATCGTGTTCGAGGCGCTGAAGGCGGGCAGCATCGACTGCTATCCGGAATACACCGGTACGCTGGCCATCGAGATCCTGAAATTGCCGCCGAATGCCGGGTTGCCACAGATCAACCGGGCGCTGGCGCCGCTGGGGCTTTCCGCCGGCGTGGCGCTCGGGTTCGAGAACACCTATGCGCTGGCCGTACCGCAGGCCGTGGCGGAAGGCCCGCGCAGGTTGAGCGACCTGGCCGCGCTGCCGCAGTGGCGCCTTGGCCTGTCGCACGAATTCCTCGGTCGCGCCGACGGTTGGCCGGGGCTGGCGCGGCACTACGGGCTGCCGCAGCGCCCGGTCGGGCTAGATCACGGCGTCGCCTACGAGGCGTTGGCGGCCGGGCAGGTCGACGCCATCGACATCTATTCCACCGACGCCAAGATCCGCAAGTACGGGTTGCGCGTGCTGGAGGACGATCGCCATTTCTTTCCACGCTACGACGCCGTGGTGGTCTGCCGGCAGGACGTGCCCGCACGCTTCCCGGCCGCCTGGCAGGCGCTGCAGGCACTGGCGGGGCGCATCCGCGCGCCGGACATGATCGCCATGAACGCCGCGGCGGAGATCGACGAACAGCCGTTTGCCTCGATTGCGCGGGCGTTCCTGGCAACACCCGGCGCAGGAGCGGCCGGCCAGTCGGGCAGGGACGATGCCGGCAAGATCGCGCTACCCGGGCCTGCGGAGCGCCGTCCCGGCCTGGCAGCCGTGCTGTTCGGGCCGGACACCCTCCGGCTGACCGCCCGCCACCTCGCGCTGGTGGCCGGCGCGGTGGGCGCGGCCACGCTGGCTGGCGTGCCGCTCGGCATCCTGGCCGCGCGGCGCCGCCGCCTCGGGCAGGCGGTACTCGGGTTGGTCAGCGTGCTGCAGACCCTGCCGTCGCTGGCCGTGCTGGCCATACTGATACCGCTGTTGGGCCGCATCGGCGTCTGGCCGGCCATGGTGGCGCTGTTCCTGTACGCGCTGCTGCCGATCGTGCGCAACACCTGCACCGGTCTGCGGCAGGTGCCGTCCGGCCTGTGCGATGCTGCACGCGCGCTCGGGTTTCGCGCAGGTCAGGTCCTGCGCCATGTCGAACTGCCGCTGGCCATGCCCGTCATCCTCGCGGGCGTGAAGACGGCCGCCATCATCAGCGTGGGCACGGCGACCATCGCCGCCTTTGTCGGCGCCGGCGGCTACGGGGAGCGCATCGTCACGGGACTAGCGCTGAACGACCACACGCTGCTGTTGGCCGGCGCGATTCCGGCCGCGGGCTTGGCGCTGCTGGTGCAGGGCGGCTTCGAGCTGGCGGAGCGATGGCTGGGGCGCCACGCCGAGGCCGGCGGGCCGTCGCCCTGAACCTGGCGGGCCCGACCGGGCGGCACAGGTCGAAGCGAACGGCGTGCGATGTACCTGCCATCGCCCGCCGAGGCGTGCTACGGCTTGCGTGCCAGTTCCCCGAGTTCGGCGACAGCCGCCTCGGTTCGCTCACTCCACAAATGGCCGTAATTCAGCCGGATGCAGTTCCGGTAGCCCTGGCGTGCGGAGAAGATCGGCCCCGGGGCGATGCCGATGCCGCGCTCCAGCGCCGCGTGATGCAAGGCGAGCGCATCGAAGCCCGGCGCGAACTCGACCCACAGGAAATAGCCGCCGTCCGGGCGCGACACGCGCACGTCCTCGGGAAAATGCCGGCCGATGGCCTCGATCAGGCGTCCCTGCTGCATTTCCAGCACATGGCGCAGCCGGCGCAAATGCTTGTCGTAGCCGCCGTGCTGCAGGTATTCGGCCAGCGCGACCTGCGTGGGCACGCCCGCCGACAGCGTGGTCATCAGCTTCAGGCGCTGGATGGCCTCGCCAAAACGCCCCGGCGCGACCCAGCCGATGCGAAAGCCCGGCGACAGCGTCTTCGAGAACGAACTGCAGTGCATGACCAGTCCCTCGGTATCGAACGCCTTGGCCGGCAGGGGGCAGCGGTTGCCGAAGTACAGTTCGCCATAGACATCGTCCTCGATCAGCGGCACCTGGTGGCGCGTGAGCAGGCCGACCAGCGCCTGTTTGCGCGCCTCGGTCATGCTCGCGCCCATCGGGTTCTGGAACTGCGTCATGAACCAGCAAGCTTTGACCGGATGGCGCTTGAGCGTGGCTTCCAGCGCGTCGAGGTCGATACCCAGCACCGGGTCCACCGGAATTTCCACGGCCTTCAGGCGCAGCCGCTCCAGCGCCTGCAGTGCCGCGTAGAAGCCGGGCGACTCGATCGCCACCACGTCGCCGGGTTGCGTGACGGCCATCAGGCACAGGTTCAGCGCCTCCAGCGCGCCGTTGGTGACGATGATGTCCTCGGTCGGCTGCGGCGCGCCGGCCCCGAGGTAGCGCAGACCAATCTGCTGGCGCAGCGCGAGGTTGCCGGGCGGCAGGTCATTGACCGAATACCACGGATCGAGCGCCCGCCCGGCGCGGGCCAGCGACTTGCCGAGCCGGTCCCACGGGAACAGTTCGGGGGAAGGGAAGGCCGAGCCGAACTGCACCAGATCGCGGTCGCGCGCGCCTTCCAGCACCGAGAACACCAGCCTGGAAATATCCACCTCCGTGGAAACCTTCTGCGACGGCCGCGCCTGCGGCGCAGGCAGCGTGCGGCTCGCGGCGCCGGCGACGAAGTACCCGGAGCGCTCCCGGGCGCGCACCAGCCCGCGCTCCTCCAGCCGGTAGTAGGCCTGGAACGCCGTGGACGGGCTGACGCCGTACTGCGCCACGGTCTTGCGGATCGAGGGCATCCGCGTGCCGGGCGGCAGGCTGCCGTTGCGGATGTCGTTGGCCAGGGTCTCGGCCAGGGCTTCGTAGCGTTTCATGGGGCGGTGACGCTCGCGGAGGGCGGGCCGGCGCCGCGAGGGGAAGGGAATCGGATATCGGGGAATTATCGCCGATCACGTAGCGCACACCATCATCTGATACGCAAAAACGCCTCCAATCTGATTCTGTTATGCCTTGCCAGGGCGACTGATAATGGCTCCCAACTGCCAGAGGCTTTCCGCACGGTTCCCCCTCGGGGCCTTGGAGCGCGTCCGGGCACGCCATACCGACAGAAGCGATCAAGGAGTCACGATGCATCCATTCAGAATGGTCAGCGCGGTGCTATGGGGATTCATCGGCCTGCGCAAAGGACAGGCGCACATGCGCGATCTGGAAACCATGCGCCCGGTGCCGCTGATCCTGACCGGCGTGCTGCTCGCGGCCGGGCTGGTACTGTGCCTGGTGATGCTGGCCAGATGGGCGGTGGCAAGCGCCTGAGCGCCGCGGCGCATTCCGACAATAAGATTCAGGACAACCTCGCCCCCATGCCCCCGCGCCTTGAACGGCTGTCCGCCGTCGCCTTTCAGTTCTTTCCCGATTGTCTCCGCCGTCTTGGCGAGCGCCGCGCGCCGCTTGGCCGCCTGGCCGGTCTCGGCGTCTTCCTTGCCATTGCCTTCGGCATGTCGGCCGCCACTGCCGCGCCCGACGCGGCCCAAGTGGAGCGTGGCCGCTACCTGGCCCGCGTTGCCAACTGCGCTGCCTGCCACACCGGCACCGAAGGCGCGCCGTTCGCCGGTGGCCTGCCGATCCGGACCGCGGTTGGCACCGTGTACTCGACCAACATCACGCCAGATGCCGCCAACGGCATCGGCGGCTATTCGCTGGAGGACTTCGACCGCGCGGTACGGCACGGCGTGGCGCGGGGCGGCAAACGTCTGTATCCGGCAATGCCGTACCCGTCCTACGCCAGGATGACGCAGCAGGACGTCGCGGCCCTGTATGCCTATCTGCGCGGCGGCGTGGGCGCGGTGAAGCAGGCGAACCGCGCCCCCGAGATGCGCTGGCCGTTCGGCATGCGCCCGTTGCTGGCGGCCTGGAACTGGATGTTCCTCGATGACGCGCCGGTGCGCACGGATGCCGCCAAGGGCGTCGCGTGGAACCGTGGCGCGTATCTGGTCCAGGCCGTGGCGCATTGCGGCGCGTGCCATACGCCGCGCGGCATGCTGTTCGCGGAAAAGGGGCTCGACGAACGCAGCCGCCATTTTCTGTCGGGCGCCAGCGTGGAAGGGTGGTCCGCCACCAACCTGACCGGCGACCAGATCACGGGGCTGGGCGCGTGGACGCGCGCGGAAATCGCCGAATTTCTGCGTACCGGGCGCAACAGCCACGCGACGTCGTTCGGGCCAATGTCCACGGTCATCGCATCGGCCACGCAGTTCATGACGACGGACGACCTGGACGCCGTATCCGCCTACCTGAAGTCCCTGCCCGGCGCGCGCGGCGAGACCACGCCGTTTCGCCACGATCCGGCCACCACCGCGCAACTCGAGCAGGGCCGTTTCGACGCCGTGGGCGCGCGCCCCTACGCGCAGTTCTGCATGCCGTGCCATGGCGCCAACGGCAAGGGGTTTGCGCGCGTGTTCCCGCCGCTGGCCGGCAACCCCACGGTGGCGGACCCCGATCCGGCCTCGTTAATCAATCTGTTACTCGACGGCGCTGTGACCGCGCGCGTAAACACCGCCCCGGCTGACTACCACATGCCCGGCTACGGCTGGACGCTGGATGACCAGGAGGTGGCAAACGTGCTGACATTCGTCCGCAGCAACTGGGGCAATCGCGCGGGGCCGGTCTCCGCGCAGGCGGTGGCGCAGCGCCGCCGTGCGACGGAGGGCCAGAAGCCATGAGCGCGGGTCGGAATTACCGTTTGCATTCGCCCGTCCACGCCGACAGCAACACCGACGGCGCCTCCAAAACATTGCCATGACCATCACGCGTAGGGATTTTCTGAACGGCACCGCGCTGACCATTGCCGCCGGCCTGACGCCGGGCGCGCTGCTGCAGGCGGCCCAAGCCGCCGCCGGAGCGGGCGTGCCGGGCGCGGGCTACCCGCCGGCCCTGACGGGTTTGCGCGGCAACCATGCGGGCACCTTCACGCTGGCCCACGGCCTCGCGCGCGACGGCGCGAAGTACCCGACCGTGATGGCGCACGAGGCGTTCGATCTGGTCATCGTGGGCGCCGGCCTCTCCGGGCTGGCGGCCGCGTGGTTCTACCGCCAGCGGTATGGCAACACGCGGCGCATCCTGATCCTGGACAACCACGACGACTTCGGCGGCCACGCCAAGCGCAACGAGTTCACCGTGCGCGGGCGGCAACTGGTCACCTATGGCGGCAGCGCCGATATGCCGGCAACGGCCGCCGGTAGCGCGGCGGTCAGCAAGTTGCTGGCGGACATCGGGCTGGACCCGAAGCGCCCGCCTGCAGGTGCCGGCGATCCGGGCGCGGCGTATGCCCGCCTGGGCCTTGGCCGCTCGGTGTTCTTCGACGCCGAGCACTTCGGCCGCGACCAACTGCTGCCGGGGGATCCCTTTGGCGAAGCGATCGACGCCCGCAACGCGCGCGGATCTGCAGCGCCGCCGGATCCGGCCGCGCTGCAACGCTTTCTCGACGGCGCGCCGCTGCCGCCGGCGGACCGCCAGGCGCTGGCCAAACTGGTGGAAGGCCGCACCGACTACCTGCCGGGCCTGAGCGCCACGGCACGCGCGGATTACCTGCGCCGCACGCGCTACGCGGCCTTCCTGCGCGAGAAGGCCGGGCTGGGGCTGGCCGGCCTGCGTTTCCTGCGCAGCCGCGCCAACGATGCGTTCGCGCTCGATGCCGACGGCATCTCGGTGGCCGATGCCATCTCTATCGGGCTGCCGGTGGGGGCCGGTATGCCGCCGCCCGAGCCGAATCCGCGCCTTGGCAAGTCGCCGGACTCCCGGCTGTGGTTTCCGGACGGCAACGCGTCGCTGGCCCGGCTGCTTGTCCACGGCATGATCCCGGACATCGCAAAAGTGTCACGCCCGGAAGACATCGCCTTGTCCCGCTTCGATTACAGCCGACTGGACCGCGACGGTTCGCCGGTGCGCCTGCGCCTGTCGGCCACCGCGCTCGCGGTCGAACCCGATACGCACATCACCCGCGTCACCTACGGCTGGAATGGCAACCTGCATCGCGTGGAGGCAAAACACGTGGTGCTGGCCGGCTACAACATGATGGTGCCGTTCATGCTCCCGGCGTTACCCGCGGCGCAAAAAGAGGCGCTGCGTGCCGAGGTCAAGGCGCCGCTGATCTACAGCAAGGTCGCGCTGGATAACTGGCAGGCGTTCGCTGCCCTGAAGACGCATCGGGTCCATGCGCCGGCGATGCCCTATACCGATCTGTGGCTGGAGAGACCGTCCGGCGCCACACCCGCCGACCCGGTCGTGCTGCATATGCTCTACGTGCCCACGGTGCCAGACAGTGGCATGAGCATGCGCGAACGTTTCCGTGCCGGCCGTGCCTTCCTGCTCGGCACGCCGTTCAGCGAACTGGAAAGCGGCATCCGCGCACAGCTCGACCGCATGCTCGGCGCGGGCGGCTTCGCCTCGAAGAACGTGATCCGCGCCATCACGGTCAATCGCTGGGCGCATGGCTACAGCTACATGCCCGGCGGCCTGTCGGGCGATGCCGATGCCGCCACGCTGGCACTGGCCGCGACGCCTTTCGGCAACGTCCGCATCGCCGGCGCCGACAGCGCGGGCAGTCCGTCGCTGACCGCCGCGGTGGAGCAGGGGTGGCGCGCGGTGCAGGGGTTGCCGGGCTGATATTCGGATATTTCCGAACCTCAGCCCGTATGGGGTGGCGCGTTGGGTCGCCACGACAACCCCACTTCGTGGACGCGAGGGAACGACGCGGCGGTGCTATGGTGGGCGGCCGGATGGCCGTTTCCCAACCAGAACAGGGCACCTCATGCGCACCCACCTGTCGTTCCGCTCCGATGATTTTCCCGCCTGCGAGGGCGAAGACGCGGCCGTGAATCCGGGCCGGCATGGCAAGCGGCTGGCCGATTTTCTTGCTGCCGGACTGCCCGCGCATGGATTTGCCGCGACCTCCGTGGGCGCCGAAGACTGGGGCTGGATGGTCGAGCTTGAGAACGAGGCGTTCCCGCTCTGGATCGGCTGCGGCAACGACGACGACGTCGACAACGGCTTCCTCTGCTTCATCGAGCCTTCAAAGCCGTTCGTGCGCAAATGGTTCTCCAGGATTCCCACGGAACCCGTGGTCGAGGCGCCTTGCCTCGGCACTGGAGACGCTGCTGCGGCAAAGCGGCAGGGTGTCGGCGCTGCGGTGGTGGGCCGAGGACGAGGTGCCGGGCCCGCGCTGAACGGCGCGGCATCGCTCTCGATATCACTCCCGGCATCGGTCGCAACACCGTCGCCCGGCCGCGCAGCCGGTCACGCACCGTCCGTCAAAGCCGTACCAAAAATGAGAATCTTCCCATCGACTCGCCTCTCGCGGCAGGCAACACTACATCCATCGCCGAGACAACGGTGATCGGGGGTAGCAACCCGAATCGTTCTGCGGTCGGACCGTCACCAATGGTTCCGCCAATGGTTCCACTGAGGGTTCCACTGATGGTTCCGTCCACGCATCCATGTCGTCCATGTCGACGGCGGGCCGGGTGGAGTCAGCCGCAAGGCTGACCCGGGCAGTGTTGTGCGGCTGCAGGACACCGGGTTGCTACCTCCGCCAATCGGCCCGCCACCCCCTATTGCAAAGGTACAGCGGGCATTTCCGATGACGCCCGACCCAATGAGGCAATGCCATGTCCAAGCAAGCCAAGAAGAAGACCACCCGCTTCCAGCCCGATGCCGACCGCCAGCCGGATCTCAACCAGGTGAGGGCAGCCATCGGGATGCCACAGGTTGCCCCGGACGACGGCCCCCAACTGCTGGAAGATGGCAAAACCTGGGGCGCCGCGGTCCGGCAGGAAGTCTGGGAGGCGTTGGAGTGCATCAACGCCGGGCTTGGCGGCTTGCTGACGCTGCTGTCGGTGCACGGCGAGCGCCTGGCGGAATGCCACGAGGCGTACTGCCTGCTGGAGCCGCTGAAGGCGCGCTTTGACAGCGCGCTGCACGTGCTGTGCGTGGAGGACTGAGTCGCGCGCTGTCGTCAGAGTCGGGCGCGGTCGTGCGGTGCGGCAAAGTCCAGTTCCGGCCCGCGCGGCACCACGCCTGCAGGGTTCAGCGTCAGGTGACTTTCGTAGTAATGGCGCTTGATGTGCTCGATGTTGACGGTGGCGGCAATACCCGGCCACTGGTAGACGTCGCGTACATAGGCGGACAGGTTCGGATAGTCGGCGATCCGGCGCATGTTGCACTTGAAGTGGCCGACGTACACGGCGTCAAAGCGTACCAGCGTCGTAAACAAGCGAATATCGGCCTCGGTCAGTGCCTCGCCCGTCAGGAAGCGCTGGCCGGCAAGCCGGTCCTCGATCCAGTCCAGCGAGGCAAACAGCGGGCCGATGGCTTCGTCGTAGGCGCTCTGCGTGGTGGCAAAGCCGGCCTTGTAGACGCCGTTGTTCACCGTGTCGTACACGCGTGCGTTGATGGCGTCGATTTCCGCGCGCAGGGGCTCGGGGTAGTAGTCGCCGGGCAGGGCGCCGATGCCGTCGAAGGCCGTGTTCAGCATGCGGATGATCTCCGAGGACTCATTGCTGACGATGGTGGCCCGCGCCTTGTCCCACAAGACCGGCACGGTCACGCGGCCGGTGTAGTCCGGCTGTGCGGCGGTATAGACCTGGTGCAGGACGCGCGCGCCGTTGACGGAGTCGGGCACCACGCCTGGGCCGTCGGCAAAGGTCCAACCCTCGTCGCGCATCAGCCAGTGCACGACCGAGACGCCGATCATGTCTTGCAGCCCCTTGAGGCGGCGCAGGATCAGCGTCCGATGCGCCCACGGGCAGGCCAGGCTCACGTAAAGGTGGTAGCGGCCGGCCTGCGCCGGGAAGCCGCCCTCGCCGCTGGGCCCGGGCGCGCCGTCGGCCGTCACCCAGTTGCGGAAGGCTGCCTCCTTGCGCACGAAGCGCCCGCCGGTGGATGCCGTGTCATACCACTTGTCCTGCCACTGGCCGTTGACCAGAAGTCCCATGTCTTGCTCCTTGGTGTCGCCTTGTCTGGCAATGCCGCCATATTGGACGGAATCGGGGATGCTGCCATACGATATTCCCGATCAAGTTGTTCGATGGAGTTGAACATGCTGACGGAAGACGAGTTGGCCCTGCTGGAAGCCATCCGCGAAAGCGGCAGCCTGTCCCGGGCGGCCGCCAGGCTGGGCAAGGCGCCGTCCACGGTCTCGCACGCCGCGCGCCAGCTGGAGGCGCGCTTTGACGCGCTGCTGTTCGACCGCCGCCGTTACCGGCTCGAACTCACGCCGGCCGGGCGCCTGCTGGCGCAGGAAGCGGGCCGGATGATGCAGGACGTGTCGCGCCTGACGCGGCGCGTGCGCCAGGTTGCCAGCGGTTGGGAAGAGCGCCTGTGGATCGTGACGGACGAGATCCTGGAGTTCGAGTCGCTGATGCCCGTCATCCGCAGCTTCGACGGCCTGCAGTCCGGCGTGGCGCTGCGGCTGACCAGCGAGGTGTTGAGCGGCACCTGGGAGGCGCTGCGCGATGGGCGCGCGGACCTCGTCATCGGTGCGACGAACGAGCCGCCGCAAATGCCCGGCCTGCGCTGGGCGGAGCTGGGGGTCATGGAATGGGTGTTCGCGGTGTCGCCGCGCCACGCGCTGGCGGCGGCCGCGGAGCCGCTCACGCGTGACGTCATCGCGCAGCACCGCGCCGTGGTGGTGGCCGATACCGGTCGCCAGACGGCCGGGCGCGTCTACGGGCTGGTCGGCGGGCAGCCGGCGCTGGCCGTGCCGAGCATGCGCGCCAAGATCCTGGCGCAGCGCGATGGCCTGGGCGTTGGCTGGGTGCCGCGTCACCGCGCCGCCGGCTTGCTGCAACGCGGCGAACTGCTGGAAAAGCGCACGGCCGACCCGCGCGAGCCAAACGTGTTGTATGTCGGCTGGCACGGCGACAACGACGGCCGCGCGCTGCAGTGGTGGCTGGAGCAACTCAAGGAGCCGCGCCTGGCCAGACGGCTGGTGGAAGGCATCGACGCTTTCGGGTGACGGGGGGCGGCTTGCCAACATGTTCGATGCTATCGAATGTGTGCGCCAAACTGGCCGTACAACATGTGGTCCGCCATGTACCACTATGCAAACACCATCCACGACGTTCACAGGAGAACGACATGAAACGGTTTGCAGGCAAGACGGTACTGGTAACCGGCGGCAACAGCGGCATCGGCCTGGCGGCGGCCGAGGCATTCGCGGCCGAAGGCGCGCGCGTCATCATCACCGGGCGCAACCCGGAAGCACTGGAAGCGGCGCGCGCGACACTTGGCGCCGAGGCCATCGCCATCCAGAACGAAGCCGGGACGGTCACCGCCGCCAAAGCACTGGCCAGCGACATCGCCGCGCGCGACATCCGGCTGGATGCCGTGTTTATCAACGCAGGCGTGGCCAAGCTGGCGCCCCTCGAGGCGATCGACGAGGCGCTGTGGGACCTGACGTTCGACAGCAACGTCAAGGGCGCCTACTTCCAGATCCAGGCATTGCTGCCACTGTTTAACCGGGGCACGTCGATCGTGCTGAACGGCTCGATCAATGCGCACATCGGCATGCCGGCCTCGTCGGTCTACGCCGCCAGCAAAGCCGCGCTGATCTCGCTGGCCAAGACCCTGACGGGAGAACTGCTGCCGCGGGGCATCCGTGTCAACGTCGTCAGCCCTGGCCCGGTGCGCACGCCGCTCTATGACAAATTCGGCATGGACGAGGCCACCAAGGCGAAGACTGCCGAGCAGATCCTCGGGCTGGTGCCGCTCGGCCGTTTTGGCACGCCGCAGGAGATTGCCTCCACGGTGCTGCACCTGGCGGCGCCGGAGTCGGCATTCATCGTCGGCACGGAGATCATCGCCGACGGCGGGATGGGGCAACTGTAAGAAGGGCACGGGCGCGTTGCGCCCGTGCCCGTGCCGGAACGAGCAAATAACTTAATTCACCCGGCAAGAAAATTCATGATGTCAAAGTCACTCTTTCCAACGCGAGTTCGCTAAATTTGTCGACTTAGCGCAACTTGCCGCCGCCTCGCCCGTTGCGCGGGCAATGGCAACCGGAGCCCCGGGGAGAGAGGGAGCATGCCAGCAATACCAGCCACGAAGGTCACAAAGGCGGCCTTGGCGGCCGTCATCCTCTGCGCCGCCAGCCTCCTGGCGGGCGGCGCGAGCGCCGAGGAAGCGAAGACGCTGTCGTTTTTCGACCCCGAAGACGGCATGCTCGATATGAGCGACTTCATCCTCAACCACAAGGGCGCGCTGCCGGTACCGACGATCATCACCGAGCCTGCCGTCGGCTACGGCGCCGGTTTGGGGCTGATGTTCGTGTCGGAGTCGCTCGCGGAAGCGGCCGCCAAGGCCAAGGAAACGAACCGCGGCCCGGCGCCGCCCAACATCACGCTCGTCGGCGGCGCCTACACGGAAAACGGCACCTGGGCCGCCGGCGCGGCGCATTTCCATACCTGGGACAACGACCGCTACCGCTATCTGGGCGCCATCGCCAAGGTCGACGCCAATCTGGAGTACTTCGGCCTGACCAACCAGGCACGCGCCTACCAACTGCAGGGGACATTCCTGGTCCAGCAATTGCTGGTGCGGGTCGGCGATACGCGCTGGTACGTGGGGCCACGCTACGTGCTGTTCGACTCCAGCACGACATTCAAGGCGGGCGGCGCCAGCGAGCTGGGCACCGTCAACAAGGACCAGCGCATCGGCAAGGCCGGCCTGGTGGTCGACTACGACTCGCGCGACAACATCTTCTACCCGAATCGCGGCATTTACGCCGAACTGGAGGCCCAGTTCGCACGCGGCGGATTCGGCAGCACGCAGGACTTCAACATGTACAACGCGCGCGGCTTCACGTGGCTGCCGCTGGCGCGCACGCTGATCCTCGGGCTGCGCGGCGACACGCGCGTTTCGACCGGCAACGTCCCGTTCTATGCGCAGCCCTTTGTTGACCTGCGTGGCGTGCAGAAGGGCCGCTACCAGGACCGCAACGCCGTCGTTACCGAGATGGAGCTGCGTTGGGACGTGACGCCGCGCTGGGCGCTGCTGGCCTTCACCGGCGCGGGCAAGGCCTATGGCCGGTGGCACAGCTTCTCGGATGCGCAAACCGTGGTCAGCGTCGGCGCCGGTTTTCGTTACATGATCGCTCGCAAGCTGGGGTTGTCGATGGGTATCGACGTGGCGCACAGCAAGGATCAGAACGCTTTTTATATTCAGGTGGGTAGCGCATGGCATTGAACACTCCACGAATCCGCGCAGCGCACGGCATGGCCGCCGCCATGCTAGCGCTGGGCGCCACGGTGGTCCAGGCGACGCCCGTTGACTTGCCGCCTGGCGCGCTGCCGAACATGGTGGGGCTCGGCATTGGTTCCACCACGCAGTTCGCCGGCGGCAAGGACCGCATGATCGGCGTGGTGCCCGGCGTGCGCTACACGACCGATAGCGGGCGTCTTTTCGAGTGGTACGGCCCCTATGCGCAGTTCAATTTCGGCGGGCTGACCGGTTTCCAGTGGGGGCCCGCCGTGGGGCTGCGGCTGGGCCGCAAGAACGTGGACGATGCGGTCGTCTCCCGCATCCATGAGGTCGACACCACGGTGGAGGCCGGCGGATTCATCGGTTACCAGTACGTCAACGAGGGTCGCGTGCCGTACCGGCTGCGCGCCGGCGTGAACGTGATGACCAACGCCGGCATCGTCTATGGCGGCGCGCGCGTGACGGCGTCGGGCACGGCCTGGGTGCCGCTGTCTCCCCGGCTCTACGCGGGGGCCGGGTTGGGCGCCACCTGGGTCAGCGGCAGCTTCAACCGCACGTACTTCGGCGTCACACCGTCGGATTCGGCCGCCAGCGGCCTGCCGGTCTACAGCCCCGGCGGTGGCCTGGAGCAGTTCACCGGATGGCTCGGCATGATCTGGCAATTCGACAAGCACTGGTACGGCGGCGCGCTGGTCTACCTGCAGTGCCTGACCAACGATGCGGCCGATAGCCCGATCGTCACGCAGCGCGGCACGCGAAACCAGCTGACCTACGGCGCGGGCATCGGCTACGCCTGGCAATGAACGAAAAGTCCGCGATGCAAAAGACAACCATCGTGGCACGCGGGCGAACCTGGCTGTTAGCCGCCTGCCTGGCCGTACCGGGCGCCGCCGCGGCATGGACGGGCGGCAGCGGCGGCGAGGCCGCCGCCATCGACAGTGCACGCCCATACCGTGGCATCGTGGGGCCGCCGGCGCAACCGGACCAGCCGGCGCAACCGTCCGAGCCCGAACCGCGCCAGTGGGACCGGGCGCTGCCGTTTTTCGCGCAACGCGTCATCGACAAGGGCTACGACCTGCCCAATCCGTACGATATCGGCTACTCGTACTTCAACGGCTACCAGCGCTATCAGTTGAGCGACCTGGCGGTGTCGGCGGGCGGCAATCCGCTGCGTTCGGCCGATTTCGTGCAGTTCAAGCAGTCACGCATCCACAATGTCTCGAACCAGTTTCAGGTCGGCGGGTGGCTGTTCCCGTTCATGAACGTGTACGGCATCGTCGGGACGGTGCAGGGGAGCGGGGCGATCGACATCACGTTCTCGTCGATGACGGACCTGGAGAAGTTCTTCGGCATTGACCGTGGCTGCGCGGGCCGCCGCCCGAGGGCCTCGTGCGCGAACCCGATCCGCTTGCCGACCCAGCATGCCAACTACAGCGGCCACACCTACGGCGGCGGCTTCACGCTGGTGGGCGCGTACAAGAGCTTGTTCTTCTCGGTGCCGGTGACGTTTACGGTCTCGGACATCTCGATGTCGGACAGCCTCGTGAAGTCCCTCAACGTTGGCCCGCGCGTGGGCTGGAACCTGCGCGCCGGCCGGCTCGGCATTATCACGCCCTATGTCGGCGCCACGTACTTCCGCACCTGGGCGCGCGTCACCGGGCATTTCGACGTGCCCCTGCCGGACGAAAACGGCGTGGCCACCGCACAGACTGCTCGCCTGAACTACCAGATCAACGAGCAGGTCGCCGGCTACTGGAGCGGTTCGGCCGGCATCAGTTGGGTGCCCAGCAAGAGTCTCGGCTTCCTGCTGGAGGTGGGGTATGGCTACAACCGCAACAACGTCATCCTGACCGGATTCTTCCGGTTCTGAACGCCATGGCTTCATTGCCCGATCGGATGAAACGGCTCCCCGGACTCCTGCGCCAGGCGGCCGCCGTTGCCGCCATGCTCGCCTGCGGCACATGTCTGGCGCAGGAGCCGGCGTGGATCGACCGTGTGCTCAACAAGCTGGGCGCCTCGAAGGAGGTGGACCTGAGCCACGGCATCGACTGGGGCGTGCTGCCGGGCCCGTTCTACAACCCGGAGATGGGGCTGGGGATCGGCGTGGGCGCCGTCGGGCTGTACAAGCCGAAGAACGCCCAGCCCGACACGCAGATTTCCACGCTGAACCTGCACGGACTCTTGACCACCACGGGGGCGTTCGGCGCCGGTCTGGACAACACGACGTTCTTTGCCGACGACAGCTACCGCTTTGTCGTCACGGCCGGCGCCATCAACATGCCGACCGACTACTGGGGCATCGGCTACAACAATGCCATCAACGACGCCAACAAAGAGGCATACACGAAGCAGGAGTTCTTCGCGCGCCCGCGCATGCTCTGGCGCGTGCTGCCGAACACCTACCTCGGCGCGGGGGTGGACCTGCAGTACGACCACGCAGCCAACGTGCAGCAGGGCACCAGCAACGCGTTCGCCACAGCCCCGGGCGGCACCAGCGTCTTTACCTCGGGGATCAGCGTCAACGCTTCATACGATACGCGCGATTTCCTGCCCAACCCCTACCGCGGCCAGGCGCTGACGCTCAACGCCACCGTGTACCGGCGTGGCATCGGCAGCGATACCGATTTCGAGTCGCTGGACTGGACCTACGACCACTACATCCGCCTGCGCGAGCGCGACGTGCTGGCCTTCGATATCTACGGCCGCTTCACCTGGGGCGATGTGCCGTGGAACATGATGTCCCAGCTCGGCGACAACAAGCGCATGCGCGGCTATTTCCTGGGGCAGTACCGCGACAAGAACATGCTGACGGCACAGGTCGAGTACCGGCTGCACATCGCCGGCCGCCAGGGCATGGTGTTCTGGGCCGGCACCGGCACGATCGCGCCGCGCGTGAGCGGGTTGTTCGACGCGCACTGGCTGCCCAACGTCGGCATCGGCTACCGCTTCGAGTTCAAGCCGCGCGTCAATGTGCGGCTCGATGCCGGCTTCGGGCGGCAGACGCGCGGCGTGTACTTTCAGATCAACGAGGCCTTCTAGGGCCGCCGCCGCGGTGGTCGCCAGCGAAGTAAATGTAATTTATTTCTGATTTTAGTGACGTAAGGGTCCGGTGCTGCACGTTTGGCTTAGAATCGCACGCGTGCACTTTTTGGTATATCTGGCAATTCTCCGCGCGTCCTTGCGGGAGGCCATGCCCGGATCGGACAGCGAATGGACGTCACCACCCTCTACCAGCATCTTTTTTCTTCCGCTCACCGTCTGTACGCGCTGGAAGGCGATGGGCCGCTGTCGGAACTGGCGGTGGAGGCGTGGGTCGGCCGCGAGGCGATCTCGGAGGTCTTCGAGTGGCGCATCGTCGCGGTCAGCGCCAATGCGAGCGTGCCGCTCGACGACCTGCTGGGCAAGCGCGTGACGCTCTTGACCACGCTGGCCGGTGGCGGCCAGGCAAGGCGCACC
>JACXTT010000860.1_pt1 | contig 51753 bp, 42 predicted proteins | sample 9270951 | NCBI WGS metagenome assembly JACXTT01 (sample SAMN15532306, study PRJNA645909) | rock metagenome | isolation source: weathered quartz diorite | place: Puerto Rico | collected 2017-06-21
GGAAACGAGTTGGTAGCGAATTTCAACCGAGGGAAGGCTAAAGGAATTCCCTATGGCGGTGGGCCCTTAACCCATCACGATGGAAAGGTCAACCAACGTCGTGGCGGACGCGGTTTCTATTTCGAGGACCCGAATGGTCATTTGCTGGAAGTGATGACAGTGCCTGAGACAGGGAGTTGAGACGTCACTGCCATTTCTGACGAAGTGACGCCTTTCTCGACTGTAGTTCCCCTTTTTAACTTTGTTTTGCGGAATGCGGAGGCGCGCCGAACATCGGACGAATCTCCAACTCGCCTTCGTAGGACGGCCCCAGGATATCCGCATGGATTTGCATGAATTGCCTTCCGCTCTCGATGGCCTCTTCCTTCGATTGCAGGTCGAAAATGGCAAATCCGCCGACCAGTTCCTTTGTCTCAGCGAATGGGCCGTCAATGACGGCGGTTTTTCCGCGCGCCACGCGGATGCGCACTCCCTGGGAGCTGGGCAAAAGCCCGCCCGCCGCTACCATAACGCCGCGCGCCGTTGCTTCATCGGCGAGTTTGGCAATGGCCGCCATCAGTTCCGGATTCGGAGGAGCGCCGGCTTCGAAGTCTTTGTTCGCTTTGACAAGCATCATGAATCGCATTTTCGTTTTCTCCTTTTAAGTAGCAGGTGCAATTTCTTCCTCTTAACAGTAAGTCGAACAAGAAAGCTCGAGATCGACAACTCGAACACAACAATTTTTTTGGACGATTGACGGAGATCGGAATGATGTCGTTGCCGCACAGGCACCTGCTGAACCCCGACGGTGAAGAGAGGCGCGAGGCGGCGGATGCGGATCGCGCTGCATCGTGCTTCAGGGATTCTTTTTTCGGGCGCGTGCAGCCTGGGCGATTTTCTCCCCGATCAGCGCGATTTTGCTGTCGCGGAGTCTTTTCTCATTCAACCAATACGGGCTCGTTATTTCCTTGAATGCGTGAATCGCGGCCTGGATTCCCTCGGCCCAAGCGACGGCAATCAGCTTGATGTCTCCGTGGACATCGCCTACAGCAAAAATACCTTGCCGGCTTGTTTCGAAATACGGATCGATGGCAATGCTGCCATCCTCGTTCAACCGCACACCAAGACGCTCGAAAGTATCCTTCGCAGAGAGGAAACCGATCTGAACGATAGCCAGCGAACAGTCGATGTGATGCCCACCTGTCACGCTAAGCCGGATCTCCTCGCCGGCGAACTGCGCTTCCTCGATCTCCGTAGACACGTGGATGGCCGCGCCGGCATCACGAATACGCCCGAGCGTGTCGCCCTTTCCAACCGGCACTGCCTCGCGAACGAGGAGATCGACATGTCCGTTGCGTCCCAAAACCATCAGTGCCGCATCAAGCGCTGAATCGCCCCCTCCGACCACAACGACATTCTTGCCGTCGTAGTCTCCGATCTTCGGGATTTTGTAATGGACGTTTTTCGAATTGAGGCGATCGAGAATCGCATGCCTTCTCGGATAGTGCAGCAGGCCGCAAGCGATGACAACCTTGCGGCATAGATAGCGGCTCCTGGCGGTCACGACACTTTTGAGCCGATCCTCCGATTCGATTTGATCCGTGTCTTCGATCGCGACAAGCTCTTCGTTGAATCGAAACTGAACCAGCGCATCCACCGCCTGGCGATACGTGCGTTCGGATAACTCTTCGCCGGTTATGCCGTCGGGAAAACCTGGAATGTCGACGATCCGCTTGTCCGCGTAGAGAAACTGCGGTTGTCCTCCGGGCTTGTCCTTCGCTTCGATGACAAGCGTCGTCAGCCCGCGATGAGCCGTCGTCAGGCTGGCAGCCAGTCCAGCCGGGCCCGCGCCGATGATCACGACATCCCAATAGGGAAGGTGCTCAAAGTCCAAATCGGTCTCGAGAACCTTGATGTTGAAGTCCGCCATCGAAACTCCCTCTCGTCACTCGAAGTTAGAGATTAAGGTGCTGATCCATCTAAAGAGAAATTTTAATCTTGGTTTAGAGGTTCCAGTGGGAGACGAGCCGCCAATTACGCAAATTACGCGGATTGGGGCGCAAGGCGTAATTGGCGGCTCGTTCTGTTCGCGGTGGACACGTGGCATTTTTCTTTCGATCGGGCGTAAAGTTCAGTGAAGCTCGAGTCGAGGGAATGTTGAAAAAGGCCGCTACCAAAATCGACTCCTTGCTCGAACCGCTGCTGCTGACAGCCAGCGACGAGCAGGCAGACGAGTTCTTCCTGCAGCTGATCGCCGCGCATATCGAAGCGGTGATCAAAGGCACCATCCGTTACAAACTCCATCTCAGATCGCACAACGCTACAGAACGAGCCGAAGCCGATGACATTTATCAGGAAGTTGTGATGCAACTTCTGGCGGAATTGCGTCAGTTTCGTCGGCAGCCCGACGCGTATCCCATCGCGGATGTACGAGGGTTGGCGGCAACGATTGCGCATCGCGCCTGTTCGCGCTGGATGCGCCGCCAGTTCCCGGAACGGCACGCATTCAAGAATCGTCTTCATTACCTGTTGACGCGTCAGACTGGTTTCGCGGTCTGGCAAAATGAAGACGGGAAACGGATGGCCGGCTTTGCGTTATGGCAGCGCGAATGGAAAGCGGGAACCGCAGAGCGGCTCATACAATTGCGTCAGGATGACGAGCTGCTTGCCCATATCCGGTCGATCAAAGGCGGCAGACCGCAGGAATCCGGTGGGGCGCTCGCCGCGATTTTCAACTTCCTCGGCAGTCCCGTTGAATTCGATGAGCTGGTGAACGTTCTGGCCGCGCAGTTGCAAATCAGAGATCAGCCGATTGAATCGACGGATCAGATCGAAGACAACATCGGGTTGGCTGCTGGAGAAGCAGACACGGCGTGGCAGGTTGAAAAGCGCACTTTTTTGCAAAGGCTGTGGGAGGAAGTGCGGCAGCTTCCGCTGAATCAGCGAGGGGCGTTGCTGCTCAATCTGAAAGACCCATCCGGTGGAGGTTGTATCGCGCTGTTTCCCGCCACGGGGATCGCGACGGTACGGCAGCTGGCAGAAGTTCTGGAGATGACTGCGGAAGATTTTGCGGCCTTGTGGAACGAGTTGCCCCTCGAAGACGCAAGAATCGCTCAGATTCTAAGACTGACGCGACAGCAGGTGATCAACGCGCGCAAATCGGCCCGTGAAAGGTTGACGCGCCGGTTAAAGGGATTCCTTTGAAACGCCCGCAGGAATATTCGGAGTTTTTCGACAACTTATTATTTAAGAGACAGCCTGACTCACAGGAAGTGAGGTAAAGCGTACTTGACCGAACATCTGACCCAGAACCAGCTGGCAAACTATAACCAGCGAAAGCTCTCGTCGGCGGAACTGTTGTCCGTCGCGGATCACCTTGGTACGTGTGAAGCATGCCGCCGTCAGCTTGAAACGGCACTCGAGGCCGATGCGGCGTTCCTGGCAGTGCACGCGCAAGTATTCGGTGAGGCGGAAGAGATGGCCTCACCGGCTGCGGTTCAGGTACATCCGACCGTTGAAGCGACTGCTGACTTTGTTGACGGGACTCTGTCGAGAGAAGAGATGCAAGCCGTCACCGATCATTTGAGCCGTTGCCCGCAGTGTAGTGCGTCAGTCAATGAACTGCGCGCTTTCAAAAAAGAGGTCGCGCCCGGACTGAACCGCGAATACCGGCCCGCGATTGGTCAGCGTTTCATACTTTCCATATTCTCGAGGTCTCCGGTGCTGGCTTACGGCTCGGCCGTGGCAGTTCTTTTGTTGCTGAGCGCCGGCTGGGTGATTTGGCAACGGCTTCAGGAAAACACCACGAAACAGGTGTCATCGAGGGAGGTGCCTGCGCCAGCCACAGTATCGCCGGGCCCTGTCTCCGTGATCGCCGAACTGAATGATGGCGCCCGCCGATTGGTGCTGGATCAGGAAGGCAAGCTGTCCGGCGCCGATGATCTGCCGTCCGATTACCAGCTCATGTTGAAGGACGCGCTGACGCGTCGGCAGCTGGAAAAATCGCCGCTGCTGGCGGGACTCACGCGGCCGGTGAGTACATTGATGAGCGGGAATCAACAGGCCAATGAGTTTTCTGTACTCGATCCTGTTGGTAAGGTTGTGATCGCCGACCGGCCGGCTTTCCGCTGGTCACGCTTGGATGGCGCGACAGGCTACGTCGTCGAGGTTTACGACGAGAAATTCAATCGAGTGGCCGCCAGCCCGCAGAGCACTTCCACGTCATGGATACCGTCGCAACGGTTCCGGCGAGGTGAAGTGTATTCGTGGCAAGTCAAAGCCGTCAAAGATGGGCAAGAATTCAGTTCCCCGCGTCCCCCTGCGCCGGAGGCGAAATTCCGTGTTCTCGATCAAGAACGCGCGAATGAACTGGCCGAAGTGCAGCGCGCGCATGCTTCATCGCATTTGATGCTGGGACTGCTTTGCGTGCGTTTTGGGCTACTCGATGAAGCCGAACGCGAATTTCGCACCTCACAAGAAGCCAATCCAAATTCGCCGATTGTCCCCCAATTGCTGGAGAACGTGCAGGCCATGCGTCGCTGACCCGCGTTCTGCTCTGTAGCGGCGGTCGATGACCGCCGACAGTCTCCGGTTCCTCAACACTGTCGGCGGTCACAGACCGCCGCTACAGGTTGGACCAAAAACTTTTTTCAGCGCCGGTAATATTTCGGAGAGTTCAGCAACTTCCTCTTTCGACTTTCAAAATTGAAATCCTGCGAAGGAGAAACTGATGAAGGACTACAAGGTGTTCGTATGCGCAGCAGTCCTGATCGCGTTAGCAGTTTCGCCGGCGTACGCGCAATCGTCTACAACCCGACAGATTGCACTCGCCGGTACAACCTCCATCCGATCGACACCGGCGATTAGCGGTGGAGCGCAAGACCCGGGGTTCGATCCGGGCATGGGAGGTGCAGGCGCGGGAGGGGAGACTTCTGGAGGAGGACGGGCCGATCACGGCCTCGCCACTGAGCCGGGCCCGGCAGTTCCCGCTCTGAGCGCCAGAATAGCCAACTCGAACCCGGAGCTGAATCTCAGCTTCAATGGCGTGAACGCGCGTGAGCAACGATTCGCCAACAATGCACAGCAGTTCACGCGCGAACCCCCGGACCAGGGCCTGTGCGTCGGGAATGGTTATGTGCTCGAGACTGTCAACACCGTTCTCCGCGTGTACGACACCAATGGGAACGCCTTGGCGGGACTGCTGGCTCTCAACACGTTCTATGGATATCCACCCGAAAACCCGCCCACCGGCGAGGTCGGCCCTGGCATCACAGACCCAGTCTGTTACTTCGATCCCGATACCCAGCGCTGGTTCCACTTAGTCGTGACCTTTGAGAAGGAGCCGAGGACGGGTGCCGATCTTGGCCCCAACCACCTAGACTTGGCTGTAAGCCAGACATCCAGCCCTCTTGGCGCGTGGAACATCTACAAGATTCCCGCCCAAAACGACGGTACGGAAGGAACTCCCAATCATCATTGCCTAGGTGGGCCTTGTTTTGGTGACTACCCGAAGATCGGCGCCGATGCCTATGGCATCTACATCGCCACGAATGAACTCAGTGTGTTCCCCACTTCTGTTCCCCATGGCTTTCGCGGCGCCCAGATCTATGCCATCTCGAAGCAAGCGTTAGCTAAAGGTCTTCCGGCCGTCACGGTGATCCAGTTCGACACCGCTGACCCGAGTCTGCTGCTGGACCGCAACCCAGGGGCCACGGTGTGGCCCGCCACCACTCCGCCCGGCGGAGTCTACGCCAAGGATTTGGGCGGCACCGAATACTTCCTCAGTTCCGTGGCGGAGTTCAACGGTGCTCCCCTGGTCCTGAACGTTCAAAGCGACAACCGGCTTCGGATCTGGGCGTTGTCCAACACGCAGTCGCTGGATACCAGCAGTCCCGCCCTCACCTTGCGGCATGGAGTTGTCAACGTCCAGACCTACGCTGTCCCTCCGCAGGCGGGGCAGAAAGCCGGCAACATACCTTTGGCCGACTGCCTGAATGACACCACGGTCCCGACGCCGTTTGGCGTGGGCTGTTGGAGGTACTTCTCCGCACATAAGCCTCCTGGGAACGAAATCGAGACACAGAATATGACCGGTGGTTTTGGCAGTCAGGTCCAACAGGTCGTCTTTGCCGGCAGTAGACTCTGGACGGCGCTCAATACCGCTCTGGATTTCGGGCACGATATTCAATCGGGCATCGCGTATTTTGTGATCGAGCCCTTCGTCTCGAGTGGAGCCGTCGGAGGCAATGTCCTCAAACAAGGGTACCTCGGACTCGCCGGCAATAACCTGACGTACCCGGCGGTTGGCGTGACGGCCGAAGGCAAAGGGGTCATCTCGTTTACTCTCCTGGGAGCCGATCACTATCCAAGTGCCGCCTACGCCACTCTCGACGCGAGCGCCGGGGCCGGTGATATTCACATCGTTGCTGAAGGCTTGGGGCCTGAAGACGGTTTTACTAGCTACAAGTTTTTTTCTCCGCAGAGTGGCGAAGGGCGTTACTTAATCACTCGTTGGGGTGACTACGGCGCCACCGCCGTGGACGGTAAATCCATCTGGATTGGATCGGAGTACATCGGGCAAACCTGTACCCTTGCCGAGTTGGTCGCGACGCTTGGCTCCTGTGGTGGGACACGGACCTCGCTCACCAACTGGTACACGCGCATCAGCAAGATCACACCGTGAAGGAGAAATCTTATGAAGAGCTACAAGGTTTTGGGATTCGCAGCGATCGTCGTAGCGATCGCAGTGTCGCCGGCTTACGCGCAATCGTCCACAACGCGTCAGATTTATCTCGCTGGTGTGACTTCTATCGGATCTACACCGGCGGGCAGCGGTGAAGCACGAGGCTCGGAGCTCGAATTTAGGAGTGGCAAGCCCAGTCAAGCCTCTCAAGTGGTCGGTTCCAGCACGGCAACAAGCGCGGGAATTCCAGTTTCGAGCGCCAAAATAGCGGGGTCGAACGGTGAACTGAATCTGAGCTTCGACGGCCTCACGCATCACGACCAACGTTTCGCCAACGGCGGCAATCAGCTTCAACGAGAGCCCCCGGATCAGGGCCTCTGCGTAGGTAACGGCTTCGTGCTCGAATCGGTCAATAGTGTGCTCCGTGTTTATGACACAAACGGAAACGCATTGACCGGGGTCGTGGACTTCCACACGTTTTATGGATATCCGCCCGAGTTTAATCGGGCAACCGGTGAGCTTGGCCCGTGGATCGCTGATCCGTATTGCTACTTCGATTCCGATACCCAACGCTGGTTCCACCTCGTTGGAACCGGCGACCGAGTGGGGATGACGGCCGCTTTCGCCGGAACCAACCGCCTGGATTTAGCTGTGAGCCAGACGTCCAGCCCGCTCGGCGCCTGGAACATCTACAAAATTCCGACCCAGAATGATGGTACGGAAGGAACGCCCAATCACCACTGCGCGGGAGGGCCGTGCACTAACGACTATGCGAAGCTCGGCGCCGATGCGAACGGCATCTATATTTCGTCGAACGAATTTCCCGCTTTCGGCGGGCCGTTCAGAGGCGCTCAGATCTATGCAATCTCGAAACACGCCCTGGCAGCGGGTCTGCCGTCTGTCACCGTCATCCAGTACGACACGGCGGATCCGAGTTTGACCCTGGACGGCAACCTAGGACACACGGTGTGGCCCGCCATCACACCGGCCTCAAACTACGCGACGGATTTGGGAGGGACCGAGTATTTCCTCAGTTCCGTCGCCGTATTCGACAACGGCAGTGAGCAACGCAGAAAGAGCCCGAACTCCAATCAAAGCGACAATCGACTTCGAATCTGGGCGATATCCAACACGCAGTCTCTGAATACGAGCAATCCCGATCTCGTGCTACGCCTAGGAGTCGTCAACGTTGAAACCTACACTGTTCCGGGGTACGCGGGGCAGAAGGCCGGAAATGTTCCTCTGGCGGACTGCCTGAACGATTCCACGGTCTCGACGCCTTTTGGCACAGGCTGCTGGACATTTTTTAATTTCCCAAAGAAGCCCGCCGGTACCGAGCGCGAGGCCCAGTATATTCAGCCGACTTTCAGTTTGATGACGCAGGTCGTCTTCGCCGACGGTAAATTGTGGAGCTCCACGAATACCAACCTGGACTTCGGCCACGGCACGCAGGTAGGCGTCGCGTATTTCGTCATCACGCCTCAGATCTCGACTACAGGCGTGGGCGGGCAGGTAGTCAAGGAAGGTTATCTCGGACTTGCGAACAACAATCTTCTTCATCCCGCGATCGGGGTCACCGCGAAAGGAAAAGGAGTGATCACGTTCGCACTCATGGGAGAGGACCATTTCCCGAGCGCGGCATATGCCACACTCGACGCTGTTGCGGGAACCAGCGATATTCACATCGCGGCCGAAGGCTTAGGACCCGAAGACGGCCTCACGGCCTACAAGGCCACCCAAGGTTATGCCGGCTTCCCATTATGGGGCGACTACGGAGCCACTGGTGTTGATGGCGATTCTATCTGGATTGGCTCGGAATACATCGGTCAAACGTGCACCTTCGCCGAGTACGTTGCAACTGGCCTTACATGCGGTGGAACACGCAGCTCGGTCGCCAACTGGTACACGCGCATCAGCAAGATTACGCCGTAAGGCGTGCTCAACAAGGAGGAACGAAATGAAGAAACTTACTTACATTCTCTCGGCACTGGCGATTGTAATAATGACGTACCTTCCGGCATGGGCCGCATTCACAGGTACGTTACGAGGGGATCAGGATTGGATGTTGTCGGTTGCCAACAGTTCGCCCAACCCCACGGGCATCACGGTCTTATTTTCTCGGCAGCGGAGTTGACGTCGGGCTTGCCGAAACTGTGCCTGCTGGTATGACTCTCAATTTTGCTTTCCCGAAGCGGCCGAGACGCGTCAGGCGCATCATCATTTGGGCTACTCGATGAAGCCGAACGCGAATTTCGCACCTCGCAAGAAGACAATCCAAATTCGCCGATTGTCCCCCAATTGCTGGAGAACGTGCAGGCCATGCGTCGCTGACCCGCGTTCTGCACTGTAGCGGCGCACAGACCGCCGCTACAGGTTGGACCAAAAACTTTTTTCAGCGCCGGTAATATTTTGGAAAGTTCAGCAACTTCCTCTTTCAGCTACTCAATTTTGTTTTGAAAAGGGAGTGAACGATGAAGTTCACTGCGATCGGTATCGGACTGAGCCTCTTCCATCGCGATGCCACCAAGGAAAGATCCATCGGTGGAGGAGTGGTCTTCAACACCGGCGAGTGCCTGCCCTTCACCTGCAATTGCAAGTCGTTCGCTATGAAGAACCCATCGCGAACGCGGATTTCGGCCAGGACAGTGCGTCTCGTGCCGTATTGCGGCGAACGGTCAGAGTAAAGCTGGAACGAGGTCGCATCCAAAAAAATCTCATACAGAGGAGAACTCTCATGAAAAGCTACAAGACATTCGTTTCTTGTTACAAGGCTCGAATGATGCTCGTTTCAATCCTCGCGCTGCTCCTTGCCGCGCCTGGCCTGCGAACCGGCGCCGGACAAAGCAAAAACGGGCGACTTCCCCAAAGCGTTCCCGCCTCCGGAAGTCTATCTTCTGGAGCTCGTGCTTCCCGCTTCGCCCGTGCCCATCGTATGGGCTTCGTTGACCAGACACAGCCCGAGATTGAGGGATTAGTGAACCAAGCAATGCAGCAGGCAGGACTCGAGACAGCTCAAAACCTCGCGTCTAACGATGACAACCGGCCAGGAGTCGCTCGCCAGGCAAATGCCGACTGGAACGGAAGACCGCAGATCGAGACCAGCATTGCCGTGCATCCCTTCACCGGCCAGTGGGTGATTAGCTCCGATGACCTCGGCATCGGTCCCATAATGTCCGGAGTATACAACTCGGAAGGAGTGAACTACTTTCCTCCCTGGCCGGGCCTTCCTGCCTACGACGGCACGACTTTCATTGTGGCCGAGACACCGATTTCCAGCAATACGGCCCTTGCCTATGGCTTCACTCGCGCGGCAGGCGACGTTCCGGCGGGGAAGCCTGTAGTCTACTATTCCACCCTTGCCTACAGCTCAACGTTTTGTGAGAACGGGGTCTTTGTCTCGCGCTCGTTCGACAACGGCGCGACTTGGTTTCGGCCACGCGTTCCTGCTTTCCTTCCTCCTAAAGGAAGAGGGACCGTTGCATTCTGGGACCAGGCCTACGATTGTTCGATATTTCACGACAAAGACTACATGGTCGTCGATAACACGGGAGGCCCGCACAACGGACGGGTCTATGTCACCTGGACCAGGTTTGAGTTCGGCGCTGCGCTGCAAACCAACGTTATCAACATGGCCTATTCCGACGACAATGGACTCACTTTCTCCGCTCCGATGGTCATCAGTGGCCGCAGCGCAACTCTTTGCCCGAGTGTGTTCCCCGCAGGTGGGCTGTTCGAGCTGGAAACTCCAATCGGTACGCCCGGAGGATGTGATATTGACCACTTTTCCTACCCGGTAGTCCTGGCCGATGGCACCCTCGCCGTCGTATTTGAGAACGGCCAGGCCCCAAATGCTCTCGGCGATCTTCGCGGTCAGATGTTAATGACCAGAGTAAATCCGGATACCTTTGCCGTCAGCGGTCCATTTAAGGTCGCGAGCCTCTTCGATGGATTGAACGACTTTCCGGTAAACTCCGCACACTTTCGAAGCCTTTGCAACTCGAATTTCTTCAGCGGTGTTAGCAGCGGCAATATTGCCGTTGACCAGGGTGGCACGCTCTACGCCGTCTGGTACGACGATCGCGCAAAGGCCGGACAATTTCCGTTTCCAACAGTCGTTGGACCCGCGCCTCTCTACCCGTGTCCCGACGGCAAGTCTACCGACGCCGGCGTCTATCTAAGCAGGTCCAGCGATCGCGGTGTTACCTGGAGCGAGCCTCGGCTGGTGAGCAGCAAGCCCCCAGGGCTGGGCGCACGCGATCAGTTCTCGGCATGGGTAGCGGCGGGTCCCAGAGACTATGTGGACGTGGTTTTCTATGACCGGCGTTTCGATAAGGAAAACAGACTGACAGATACCACGGTCGCTCGCTCAACCGACGGAGGACGGACTTTCAGGCAAATCAAGATTTCGGACTTCTCCTCCAATTTCGACAACGCTTTTGCCGTCTTCGGCACCACGGACTCTCCCGGCATCGGGGACTACCTGGGCATGATCATGGATCGGTTCGGAGTCTCCTACCCGGCCTGGACGGGTGTGAAGCCGGGCAAATTCGATTCTGATATCTTCACGGCGATTGTCGGCAGAGACCGTTGAGTTGAGCCGCTATTCACCCGACAGCAGTCTTATGGCCGCTGTCGGGCGGAATCAGTTGTCAGCGGCCATCACCCACGAGCACAAATCCCGCCCAGTAGAACGGGTGGCTGGTCGCCGGATTCCGCATCATCTTTAATGAGGCTTGCCGCAGCGCTTCAGTCTTGGGGGTTTTCGACTTCCGCACTTCAGGCCGCACGTTGAGGGCGCGGTGAAAGCCCACCATCAGATCACGCGTGCTGGCGGCTTCGACCCGCCACTGGCTGACGACAGTGGCCGGCACGCCCGCCACAAACAGCGCCCACGTCAAACCGATCATGCCTTCACCGGCTCCGACGCGGCCGCGCGCAGTCTCACAAGCGGACAAGACAGCGAGTTCGGCCTTGAGGTCGAGCTGCATCAGTTCCCATGCTTCGAGCAGCCCGTCTTCGTTTTTGTCTCCCTGCGCGAGCACCAGGTTCGAATACATCGGCGCCGCATCGTTCATCATTCCGTGCGTGGCGAAGTGCAGGATTCTCGCGTGACCAGCTTCGGTCTTGACACGATCTTCACGGGCGTCCGCGCCGATGTAGATCCTGCTGTTGTGCGAGCCATACAAATGTCCCAGGGCGCGCACCTCTTCTTCGGCTTCCGGCAACGGCGTGAGCTTGTCATCACGCAACGCGAATGTTGCGCGCTCAATCGTTCCCTGGCCGACCTCGGGATTGCCGAGCGCCAGCAAAGTCGAAGTGGCTGCTTCAGCCTCACTCCGGTTGCGCTTCGCATGCATTTCGCGCAGGACCGTCAGGGACGGCACATACGAGACGGCGCTCTTTTCGATGACATACCGATTGTCTTCGGCGACCAGCGCCTGGAAGGGCAATTCCCAGAGCGCGTCATCCGGCACGATGACGAGTTGGGATTTGCCGTGCAGCAGCGCTTCGGCAGGCTTCAGCAGCAGATCGTAAAGCTTGTGCGCCGAATCGCGGAAGCCAAGATCGCGCCCGTCCAACTGCTGCCGGAACTTTTCGATTTGCTTTTCCAACTCTGTTCGTTTGATGGGTACGGTGAAGACTCGCACTCCGGCTCGTGGTTCGTCGTGCGTTTTCGTCACGGCGAAGAGGTAAGTCACATCCTCGGTCGTGACGTACTCGACCAGCGCGCTCGCGGCATCCGGCAGCAAGCCCGTTAACTCTTCAGCCTTGATGATGGAGGATTCGCCGCGCTGGACTCTCAATTCCGGATGGGAGACGTAGAGATTGGTTTCAAGCGATTCATACTCTAATCGCGCTTTCGCGATGGCGGACCTCAAATCGGTGATGCGCGATGGATCGGGACGGTCGCGCCGCAGTTCGCGGGTGAGCTGTGAGTTGAGCGCTACGAGCCGGAGGCGTTTCTCCTCCTCCGTCTGTCGCTCCTGCGATGAAAGCGATTTGCGGAGGCTTGGACGGCCCACCTCGAGCACATCGAGCAGCACACGCGCCTTCGACTGTTCGGCAAAGCTCAGGGCTTCGGCATATTGATGCTCGGAGACAAGCAGATCGATCATGCCGAGCCAGGGGGACAGTTTGCCTTCCAGGAAACTTTGCTGTTCCTGCTCACCACCCGCCACTTGATGACGCAGCGATTCGATGGTGGCGATCGCATCGAGAAAACTGCGCCGCGCTTCCTCGGGCCGGCCCAGCGCGCGAAGCGCTCTCCCCCTGCTCTCCTGGGCAGCCCAGAGTTCTTCGGGAGCATTGATCTCTTCGGCCACTCTGGCGGCGCGGCGCGTGACTTCAAGCGCGTCGCCGTAATTGCCTTTATCCTGGTACAGCCGGCCAAGATTTTCCAGCGTTCGGGAAATCCCCAGCCTGTCACCGATCTCCTCGCGCAGCTGAAGGCTTTTTCTGAATTGCTCCAGCGCTAGATCCTGCCGCGCTTGCAGCCGGTAAATCTCAGCAATATTGTTCAGACTGGTGGCGATGCCTGCCTTGGCGGCCATTTGTTCGTTGAGGTTCAAACTCTTCTGAAACCACTCCAGCGCCTGGTCATAAAGTCGCTGTGATCGATAAACGACTCCGATGTTGCTCTGCAACTGGCCGATTCCGAATTTGTCGCTGATGTCTTCGCGGATCTTCAGGCTTTTTTGGTAGTACTCCAGAGCCTGATCATAATGCCCCTGGCGTCTGTAAAGCAGGCCGATACTGAGCAGGTTCGAAGCCATGACGCTTTTGTCCGCTACGCCAAGCTGTTCATCGATTTTTATGCTCTGCTGAAAATAGGTGAGCGCTTCGGCATAGCGGCCTTGGAAATTGTGAATAGCGCCAATGTTGTACAGGGCGACGGCGAGGCCGGCCTGATCGTTGAGTTCCTCGCAGAGCTTGCGGCTTCTCTCGTAAAACTCGAGCGCGAGGTCATAACTGCCTTGCGCTTGATAGAGGATGCCGATGCTGTTCAGCACGATCTTCAGAGGCGTTTTGTCCGGCAGTTCTTCAAGGACGGCCCGGCTTTTCTGATAAGCCTCCAGCGCGAGGTCATAATGCCCCCGCAATCTGTAAACGATGCCCATCTCCCCAAGCGTTAAGGCGGCGGCGGTTTTGTCTCCGTTGTCTTCGCTGATTGACAGACTTCGATTGAAGAACTCTATTGCCTGATCGAAGCCGCTCGCTAACCTGTGGGCAATGCCGGTGTAGTGCAGCGCGCGCGCAATTGCTTTCTTGTCGCAAGTCTCTTCACAAATAGCGACGGCCTTTTGCAAGGAATCGAGAGCCTGCGGGGGGCGGTTCTGACGGATGTAAGCGAATCCTAAATTCGTCCACGCGTCGCCCAGTCCATTCCGATCCCCGATCCTTTCGGCGGTGCGGACCGCGAGCTGAGCGATGCGCAGCGCCGCAACATAGTCGGCTTTTTGGAAAAGAGGCCCGAGCCGGTCCTTCAAGGCCGCCAGGAGCGCGGTGTTTATCAGGTCTTTGTGTTGCGCGAGCAACCTCTCCTGGTCTTCTTCCGACGCGGCACTCTGCAAGGCTGCGGCCAGCTCATTCACGCTTGACGATTGAACCTGCGCCGCGGCCGGACGCATGAGGCTCACGATCAAAACCAGAGAAAGCAACATAGAACTTCCTTTCTCGGCATTCGAATTTGAATGCGGGCCGGAAGAGTAGATTCCTTCTATGGCGGCGATCTCAGCGGAGTCTACTCCGTTCGGCTTTGCACAAGAAACCCAAAAGCGCGCACTGTTGGGGGCGGTCTCACGACCGCCCGCGATGTCTAAGCCGCTTTATCCGCTTGACATGCGACGGACGCACGGCTACTTTTTCCGCGTGCGCTCAAAGGCGCCGGCGGGTTCGCGCGAAGGGCAAAGCCCACTTCCTTCTGATCTATAAACGGAACGTAGACCTTATGCTGCCTGTTTGCGAACCCCAGGCTCAAGCATGGAGGTCGTATGTCCCGTCAGCTGCCTGAGCGCCCCAATCTCGATCAACTCAAGAAACAAGCAAAATCGCTGCTCCACGCCGCCGAACAGCGTCATGCCGATGCGCTAGCGCGATTCGCGATCCTGCCGGCATTCTCAGAAATGAGTTCCGCTGAACTCGGCACCATCGGACTTGCACTGCACGACGCGCAGTCCGTCATCGCGCGTGAGCACGGATTCAACTCCTGGAATGCCCTTCGCGAAGAAGTGGAAGCGCGCGCGTTATCGTTCGATTCCGCAGTGGACGAATTCATCCGATGCGCCACCGGAGGTGCCACCGGCCGGGCGCAGCGGCTGCTGGTGCTGTTTCCAGGAATCGCCTCTGCAAGTCTCTATACCGAGCTCGTACTCGGAGACGCTGCGGGAGTGGACGCGCGTCTGCGTGCGCGGCCGGAGCTCGCAACGCAGGCGGGCGGGCCGCAGAACTGGGAGCCGTTGTTGTATGCGTGTCACACGTGCATGCACGGTAGCCGAACCGACGGGCTCGTCGCAATCGCACGTCAGCTCTGTGCGCTCGGCGCGAACCCAAACGCTGAATATCACTGGAACTGGCATCCCGAACTTCCGCGTACAGCGCTGTGGGGCGCGATTTGTGTGGTCCGGCATCTGCCGCTGGCGGAAGCGCTCCTCGAAGCGGGAGCGAATCCGACTGATGGCGTGTCCGCGCACATCTCCGGCGGCGCTGGATACCTTCCCGCGCTCGATCTGCTCCATCGCTTCGGCATGAACGTGAACGGTGCGCCGGGCGGCGTGCCGCCGCTCGTTTATATCCTTTTTTGGAGCACGGATGCCGGCGCCCCGCGCTGGCTGCTCCAACACGGCGCCGATCCCAATCTGGCGTGGGGCGATGCCGGCGAAGCGCCGCTGCACGTGGCGGCAAGACGATGGGATATCACGTTCGTCGAGTTGCTCGTTACACACGGCGCAGATGTCACGAAACGCCGGGCAGATGGACGCACCGCACATACACTCGCGGAACTGCACGGCAATCACGACACCGCCTTGTGGCTGCTTGCTCATGGGGCCATCGATGAGCTTTCACCGCTCGAGCACTTCATTGCCGCGTGCGCGCGTGGGGATGAAGCGCAGGCAAAGACGATGCTCGCCGACATGCCACACCTCCGCGCCGAGCTTCGCCACGAGCATCACCTCATGCTTCACCGTCCGGCTGAAAGCGGCAATGCGACCGTCCTCGACACGATGTTGAGGTGCGGTTTTGATCCGGCTGCGGCAGACAAAGACAACGTCACGCCGCTTCACCGCGCCGCGATGGCCGGTCACGTTGATGCCGTGCGCGTACTGCTATCGCACGACGCGCCCGTCAATGCCCTCGATGGCATGTTCTCGGCGACGCCGCTCGTTTGGGCCGTCCAAGGCCGCAGCAGTCCGCGTCATCACGGCGATCACGTTGCCGTCGCGCGTTTGCTGATCGCGGCCGGTTCCGCCGTTGACTGGACGCCGCCACCGGGCGCGCCCAGCCCCGAAAGCACGATCGATGGCCTCATCGAGCTTCGTCGCGCGGCGGCTGAGAAGCCTCAGCCCTGACTGAAACCACTGGAGAGGCACCGTCGATCCTGCTATTTCGGAGATGCTTTGGATGTTTTCGGAAGACGTTAATCAGTCACTGAGTGGCAGGAATAACTTTTGTCTCTACATTCAATCTTGCCGATTCGGAAACGCTTACGGGTATGGATAACTCTTCGTACTTGCGCACGAAATCCGGATCCACATACGCAAACGGCTCGATATCTTCCCAGGCAAAGAGCTTGTAGTTGCCAGGCACGATCGTGTGCATCGTGAAGCGGCCGTTTTGATCGCTGACCGCAGTCTTGTACGCCGCAGCCCGCTCGCGCCGGTCGTTTGGAATGAGAACCGCCTGGGCATTGGCCACAGGCTTTCGGTCTTTATCGATCACAGTTCCTTCGATCTGTGAGTGTTGAACTGCAGCAATTGTACTCTTACGCGTTGGAAGATGGAGCGGCCACAAAAAAGCACAAAATTCGGGGACAGTCCCCATTTTCTGAACTACAAGAAAATGGGGACTGTCCCCGAATTTTGTGCTTTTTTGTGGCCGCGTTTTTTGTAATACTAATTTTGCCCTTTGCGTTTCCCCAAACGCGCTTTGCTCGATCACATTCTAAATCTCCTGTTCCCAGTCTCGTGTGCATGTTGTCACGCTCCAGTTCAGGAGCGCAGGTGGGGAGGGGCATGTCCGGAATGTTGGGCCAGCCTCATCCGCCTCGACCCGCCTTTCTGCGCGAAGTGCGGCGAGCCGGCGCCGGCCATCGAAGGCTTGTGTGGCCTGTGCATCAAGGGCGAACACGTTTTCGATTTCGGGCGTTCCGCACTACTCTTCACAGCAGCGCTGCGAGAAATTATTCATCATTTGAAGTATTCGGACCGCGTATCGCTTGCGAAACCATTGGGAGACATCCTGAGGGAATGTCTTGAGCGCGAATCCTTCAGAGGCGATTTAATCATCCCGGTTCCGCTGCATCCTTCGCGACAACGCCTACGAGGTTTCAATCAGGCGGAACTGATTGCCGCTCTTCTCGGCCGGCCTATGGCAACGCGTCTACTTCGCCGGCGAAAGAACACACCCAGCCAAACCGGCCTCACGCGAAACCAACGGAAGCGAAACCTCGCCTCCGCATTCGAGTTGCATGGAGAGGTCGGCGGAACGGTAATCGTCGTTGACGATGTTTACACAACCGGATCGACAATGAACGAAATCGCCCGTACGCTCAAGCGCGCGGGCGTCGAACGCGTGGAGGTCCTGACGGTTGCCAGAGTCGCAAATGAGATTTATCGGACGGATGAAACCGATATCGCGACGGATTCATCGATGACCCAATGAGAGGTACTTTCCAACAATTCCGCCACGAAACGTGTGTGCAAGGCGTGCCCTGCGCGATTGGCAATGAGACGCCCCAAGACAGGCTGACCGATCAACGCGAAGTCTCCAAGCAGGTCAAGAACCTTGTGACGGACGAACTCGTCGGAAAAACGAAGCGAGGTATCGTTGAGCATGCCGGTTTCCGTCAGCACGATCGCGTTTTCCAGCGATCCGCCGCGGATCAGACCGTTCGCCTGCAGTTTCTCCACGTCGCTGTAGAAGCCGAACGTTCGCGCGGGCGCAACCATATCGGAGTAACGGGTGCCCGTCAATTCCACTTGAAAGCTTTGTTTGCCAATCAAAGGATGAGGGAAATTGATGTCGTACTGAATGGAGAATGTCCCGGATGGATATATTCCGAGTGTCTTGTTGCCATCTTTCAGCACGAATTCTTTGGCGATTCGAATATATTGCCGCTCCCTCTTTTGCTTCGCGATGCCGACGCGCGCAATCCCTTCGGTGTAAGGAAGCGCGCTGCCGTCCAGAATAGGAACTTCGAAATTGTCGAGCTCAACATATGCGTTGTCGATACCGACGCCGTACAACGCCGACAGGATGTGTTCAACGGTCGAGATCCATACGCCGTGGCTCATGAGAGTAGTCGCATAGGCAACTCGCGCCACCGAAGCAATGTCTGCTCGAAGCTCGAAGTTGTCGAGATCGACGCGGCGGAAAATGATGCCTTTGCCTGCGGGAGCAGGAAGGATTCGAACTGTGGCACGCTCGCCGGTGTGGAGACCGATTCCGTTGTACTCGAGGGGACCAGCGACGGTCTGCTCGTGCATAAGGTGGCGCAACAAGCAATTCAATCACCGAAAGACGCCGCATGCGCTGTTAACAACTTACAAACCCAACGTGACGAGAAACCGTGTACATTTGTGCACACGTGTTGAGAGAAAAACCACAGAATGCTACAGCATCCACTCTTTCTGATTATCGATGGCATGTCTCAAGCGTATCGGGCCTACTTCGCCATTCGCGGTCTCGCAACCACCCATGGTCTGCCGACGAATGCGGTGTACGGATTCGCGATTATGCTCAAGCGCGTCCTCGAAAAATTCCCACCCGACTACATTTGCGTTGCACTGGATAGTCCCGAGCCGACGGCGCGGCATGCGCAATACAACCTTTATAAAGCGACGCGGAAGAAGATGCCGCCGGATCTCGCGCAGCAGATGCCGTATCTTCGGAAGTTCTGTCAGGCGATGCGAATCCCTGTATTGGAGATCCGTGGTCACGAAGCGGATGACATTATCGCGACTGTTGCCCTGCGCGCTGCGGAAATGGGACTGCATCCGGTCGTTGTCACGTTGGATAAGGACCTCTATCAACTCGTCGGTCCCGTTCTCATTCTGAATACCTCCAAAGAGGATCTGATTGTGGATCGGGAGAAGGTTCAAGAGCTGTTTGGAGTAACTCCGGAGCAGATTCCAGATTTGCTCGGCCTCTGGGGCGATACCTCGGATAACGTTCCCGGCGCTCCGGGCATCGGCGAAAAAACGGCGCGCGATCTGATTCAGAAGTATGGCTCGATCGAGGCGCTACTGGATCGAACTGCTGAAGTGCAGAATGCGAAACAGCGCGCTTCGCTCGCGGACAATCGGCAGCAGATTTTAATGAGCAAGCAGCTTGTGACTGTCGACACGACCTTGCCGATCGAAGTCCAATGGGAAGACTTCAAGGTTCAACCGCCGGACAGAGCCGTCTTGATGCCGTTGCTGAAGGAACTGGAATTCACGGGTCTCATCAAAGAGTATCTGCCGCCGGAAGTAGGCCCGGCTATCGACACCGTTGAAAGCGATACGTTACCTCCCATTACCGGCCACGTTGTTTTCGATATTCGGGGTGACCGGCTCTCACTATGGGCCGGAGAAAGCTCCGTCTGGAGCGTGCCCTTGGACGAACGGGTATCGTCGATTCTTTCGAACCCGGCGGTCCACAAGACGACGTACGACTTGAAAGAAGCGATGCTGAAGCTTCGCCGGTGCGGGCTTGAAGTGATGCCACCCTACGACGATCCAATCCTGATGGCATATCTGCTCTTTCCGAACCGTGGCAAATATGAACTGCAGGACGTGGTCTTCGATTTGATGGGGCAGACCATCGGCCCTGATGAGGAGCGCACTCCCTGGATCGATCGTCTGCAAAAGGAACTGGCACCGCAGGTCGAACGAGAGACGGCGAAGCCCTATCGTGAAATCGAGCTGCCGTTATCGCCGGTCCTTGTGGAGATGGAACTCGCCGGGATACGCATTGACGTTTCCGTTCTCGACCGCATGTCTTTGGAAATGGGAACGCAACTCGACGAATTGACCCGCCGGATCTGTGAGATCGCAGCCTGCGATTTCAACATCAACTCACCCCGGCAGCTGGGTGAAATCCTCTTCGACAAACTCAACCTGCCTCGCCCACGGAAATTGCGCAAGTCGGGACAATATTCGACCGCAGTCGAAATTCTCGAAGAGCTCGCCGAGCAACATGAACTACCGAGGCTGGTGCTCGAATACAGACAACTTGCCAAATTCAAATCGACGTATATCGATGTCATTCCCAAATTGATCGATCCGAAAACGGGCCGGCTGCATACGTCATTCCATCAAGCGGCCGCGTCGACAGGACGGCTTTCCAGCAGCAATCCCAATCTGCAGAACATTCCGGTACGCGCGGATCTCGGAAGAAAGATCCGCGGCGCATTCATTCCGGAGGATGGTTGGTGGTTCGTGTCTGCCGACTACTCCCAGGTCGAGCTTCGCATCCTCGCTCACCTTTCGGGAGACGAGCGATTGGCCGAAGCATTTTCGGCGGGAGAAGACATTCACCGGCGGACCGCCGCCGCCGTGCTCGGCCTGCCCATCGATGCGGTCACAGCCGCACAGCGCGGGCGCGCGAAGGCTGTGAACTTCGGAATCGTATATGGGCAAACTCCGTTCGGATTGGCTCAGCAACTCGGCATCAGCCCCGATGAGGCGGCGGACTTTATCTCGAAATATTTCGAGCAGTATCAAGGTGTGCAGCGCTACATCGAGAATTGCTTAAGCGAGGCGCGCGACACAGGCGTGACGCGAACCCTCTTCGGCCGCATTCGCCAGCATCCGGAAATCAATTCACGCAATGGCATGCGACGGAGTATGGCGGAACGTACTGCGATCAATTCTCCGATTCAAGGCACGGCCGCCGACATCATCAAAATTGCGATGATCCGCATTTCTGAAGAGCTGCGGCGGCGCAAATCGCGCACGCGTATGGTTCTGCAGGTTCATGATGAATTGATCTTCGAAGTTCCCGAAGACGAGCTTTCGATTCGCGAAACCATTCGCGACCTGATGCAGAACGTTGTGCAATTGAACGTCCCGCTCACTGTCGATGTGAAACAGGGAAACACTTGGGAACGGTTGGGATGAGCGGTGCGAATGCAAGCGCGCGCGAAGCGCAAGCGCGATAGCGCGCAGCCTCAAGTAATACGCGCAGCCATCAAGGGTTGACTTGCCTTTAATGCGGGTGTAAAAAGTTCGTTCAGTCCCCCACAACCATGAGTACGCGAGCCGTGATCAAAGAAGATCAGATACTGCCGTATCGCCAAGGACTCATCAAAGCGATGAAGGCGGGCGATATCGAAGCAATCGTCTCGTACGTCACGGACGATATCGTGTGCATGTCTCCCAACGACACCACTCTTTATGGCAAGGCCGAGTACAGGGCGTGGTGGGAAGAGTACTTTCAATACTTTCGATTGGTCGCCTTAAGCGAGCCTGAGCGTTCCGTCATCGTGAATGGCGAATTTGCTACCGAACTCGCGGATTACATGCTGGCGGTGGTTCCCGTCAGTGGCGGAAGTCGAATTCGCGACGATGGCCGCACGTTGTCCATCTGGAAACAGCAATCGGATGGCTCGTGGAAGTTGTGGCAGACGATTTGGAATAGCACGAAACCCATCGGCATTGGAACGAATCGATACATGTCGCGCCTCATGCAGAAGAAGGCGCGTCCTCAAAAGTGATCTATGAGCAACGGCCCGGCAAGTCCGCACTCACACGTCCTCAACGCATCGCTTTCCGGCGACGTTAACGCCATCGTATCGTTATTCACCGATGACGCCGTTCTGCTCCCGCCGAATGACACTACCGTTTATGGAAAAGAGGAAATCCGATCCTGGTGGGAGGAGTACTTCACTTTCTTTCGAGTCACATCGTCCGTGGAGACCGACCGGGAATTGACCGTGGCCGGAGATCAGGCGTTTGACCGCATCTCATTCTCTGTAACGATCGTTCCGAAGGAGGGCGGGCCGCGCATCATCGATGATATCCGCAGCCTCACCGTATGGAGACAGCAGCCCGACGATGGTTGGAAGATCACGCATCAGATGTGGAACAGCACCAAGCCCGTCGGCGCCGGAACAAACCGCTACATGACGCGCATGCTTCAAAAGAAGCGCGTTCGTTCCTCTTCCTAGCCGCGTTCGATACAATACCCGCATTTCCATTCTGGAGACACCCATGGATGCAGCCCTTTGGCACGATCTGCTTCACCCCGATGTTTCAATACTCGAAAAGATTATTCGGCCCGTTCTCGTGTATTTCTTTCTGGTCGTCTCTCTTCGTCTCGCGGGAAAGCGCGAGTTGGCGCAGCTCAACCCGTTCGATTTAGTTGTGCTGTTGACGCTCTCAAACACCGTACAAAACGCGATCATCGGAAACGACAACTCCGTCTTGGGCGGGGTCATCGGTGCGACGACGTTACTCACTGTCAACTACGTCGTCGTGCGATTTCTTTATTCGCACGAAAAGCTCGACCGGCTTGTCGAAGGTGGCGCGGAAGTGCTCATCGAAAACGGCTGCCTCTGCCAGGATCAGCTAAAGAAGGAGCTCATCACACAGACCGAACTCGAAGAGGCCGCTCACAAACAAGGTTTCGCCTCGCTCGATCTCATCGATCGCGCCGTGCTCGAACCCGGCGGCACGATCACATTTGTCGGGAAAGAACCGCAACCCGAGGAAATGCGCTATCAAGAAGTGCTGCAGCGGCTCGACACCATCTCCCGCGATCTCGCCGCCCTGCGCGGGCGCTGATGGAAAGCTGATGCGGTTGACAAGCTTTTTGCGCCGCCCGTAGAATCTCTTTATTCGTCCTCGGGCGCGTAGCTCAGTTGGAATGAGCGCTACCTTGACACGGTAGAGGTCATCGGTTCGATCCCGGTCGCGCCCATTGATTCGAAAGGCACTTCGCTCAGCTTCACCGCTGAGCTTTTTTGTTGGGTGCGGATAGGGTGCGCCTCTGAAAACCAAAGTCCGGTAAGAGAACGACCATGACTGATACGAATAAGGTCCGAAGAACACACGTAAACATCGAACCGAAGTCACTGAGGGAAAAGCTGGCGGCTCGCGGGAGTTCGTGTCCTATCCCATACACTCATGACCGCATTCATGAAGCACATCATTGGTGGCACGAAATGGCGCACTATTACCACGAGCCGCATCAGTTTCGTTACGCACTCGGTGCTTTCGTTCAAGCCGCACGTGCTGTGACCTTTATGCTTCAGAAAGAGCAGCGGGTTTTTAAGGATTTTGCTTGGTATCAAGAATGGGTGGAACGAGCAAAAAAGGACCCGGTTCTTCAGTGGCTAAATGACGCGCGAACCGATTTCGTTCACCGACAATCCCTTGAACCTAAGAGTTGGCTACGCATGCGATGCATCGATAACCCGCGAGAGATCCCTGATGACAACGATGACGGTTCCATTGCTTTTAATGTGAGTCCCTTCGAATGCACACACTATTACATGGACAAAGGGCCGGGAACCGACCATGGACACGAGTGGACGCGATACTGGGAAATTGACGGCCTGAGGGGGCGTGAAGTCCTAGATGCCTGTGCAGAAATCTTCGATAAGCTCGATGAGCTAGTAGTCGATGCACATGTGCGACTAGGCCACTCGACGACCACGTTCAAACGGGAAAACTCTAAGAGAAACTTGCCTTGTATGGAGAACCTTGAAAAATATAGGACCGTGCGGACGGTCGTCGAAAAAGGTCGAGAGGTCTGGCAGGATGAACCCCCGCGATTACATCGAGACTGACCATGGCAAATATATGCTCGCGTTGCCCTGCAATCGTTTGGTCACAAACGGTATTAGGAACATAAATGGATTCCTCAACTTCACTCTCTCGAGATGACTTTCCAGAGGCAACAAAGCGGTTACTGGCAACCCGCGTAAATCACCGATGCTCCAATCCCGATTGTGGCGCTCCAACAAGCGGCCCTCAATCTGATCCTAACAAAAGCTTGAACGTTGGAGTGGCGGCTCATATCACTGCAGCCGCCCCGGGTGGTCCGCGTTATGAGCCCACGATAACTTCTCAAAAAAGGAGCGATATCAGCAACGGTATATGGCTATGCCAAACATGCGCCAAACTAGTCGACAATGATGCAACGCGCTTCACTGCTACGGTGCTTCGGTCTTGGAAAAGTCAGGCTGAAGAGGACGCGTTTCATCAAATCGGGAAATCCGCGAGGACGCCGACCACATCACAGGTAACTGACAAATGGGTAAACAATGTCATATCTGCAAAAGAGTGGTCTGCTTGATCGGTTAGCGGCCGATGGTTATCAGTATCATTTGAGCGCGGCGAACGACGAACTCGAAAAAGTTGAGCTTGAAGGATGGCCACACGTACTCATTGAGCAAACGGACGGCTCCAAGGCCCGTCTCAAAATCCGAGACCATCCAATCATTGGCGGCTACCTAGTCTCAAAAAAATTGAATAGCAGGTCGATGGAGTCTAAAGGTTGGAAACCGCCTGGGTCTCAGACATAGGCTTTTGTATTGAAATGAAGGGGAGTCGATTAACGGCCGCCCGATTCGCCCCTGGCACCAGATGCCCATACACATCTACTGTCATTTTGATGCTCGCATGCCCAAGCTGATCCTTCACGTAGGCCAATGATTCCCCGTTCTGAATCAGCAGTGATGCAAATGTGTGCCGTAGATCATGGAAGCGAATTCGCCGAAGCTTTGCCTTCTCGAGACACTTCAGGAAGTAACGATTCTTGACGTTGTACATCTCGACCCGCTGGCCTTCCTCGCGCCCAACAGGCTGACCGTCCTCCCACACGATGCGACCAGGACCAAGGAATACCCATTCTGGAATCTCGTTTTTCCCTCTCGCTAAATAGTCGGTTTGGCGCTTGCGTTTGAGCAGATCGAGTTCATGAAGGAGAGCATCCGACATATCGACTCGGCGATTCTTACTCGTCTTCGTTTTTTCGATGTGTCCACGCACAACGCTGCGACGAACGATTAGGAACTTTCCGTTGAAATCAATATCGCCCCATTGCAAGCCGACGAGTTCTGGATCTCAGTCCGGTATGGATCGCGCAAAGCAACAGTGGAAAGAACGCCACAGAAGAATTGTTATGTGATCGATCACATAATAGTTCATAAAGCCAGGCCGGACCTGAGAACCGAGTCTTTCCGAAGAAGTAACATCGGCGAACAAGGCAGTCGTGCATGCTCGAATATTGTCAGAGTTTCGGGCGGCTTTTGGAAAGATGCGCTTTGAGGCCTCCAGCGCTGACGGAGAGCGCGGTGAAACTCCACGTACGCAACGCTACAAACCGGGACGCTCAACGGAAGCGTTATTGCCTTTTTGCGGTTATGTCCTACGATCACCGCCCTTGAGTTTTTTTCCGAAGTATTCCTCTCTTATCCTCTAATTTCTGTGCTCCGGTCCGCCGTCAAATGATTCCGAGGAGACCCACTCATGAGTTCAGACGCCGAAAAGCCTGAGTTGAAACCAAAGACAGATGCCATCCATAAAAAGGCTGGCATCCCGAATTGGGCCAAGACCCTGGCTAGTGTGGTCGGTACGCTTGCAGTGCTAATGGGTGCATTTCTCGGGTGGGCCCAACTTCAGCAAGATCGCCAAAAATTTCAGATCGAGTTGTCGAAGGAAGAATTGAAGCAAGCGGAAGAGAGGAGAAAGCAGGAGGAAGCCACTCGGGATGCGGAAAATGCAAGGAAAGCTACGGCACAACTGCAGCTAGACTCGACCCAGACTTCACTCAGGATCGCGCAGGAACAAAACGATCTGCAGCTTGAACTTAAAAAGATGGATCTTGACGAGAAGAAAGCAGAGGCGGACCGCGTTTGGCGCAATCGTTTTGATATTGTTCTTGCAGATTTCCATAGTCAAGACGATGTCCTTAAAGCCAATGCAAAGCTCACCGAGATGAGTCAAGCCATTGCCGAGCAATCTGTTGGTTTCCATTTCCACGCACACTGGACTTCATGAGGAAGTCGACCTTAGGAAATGCTACTTAGTCGGGATTAGGAATTGGCCAAAGATCAAATCATGGGCCCGCCTGGGACAAGCGAAAATTTCTGTCGCTGGCAGCCTCGTGGACGAGGAAGCAATTGCGACGATGAATGAAATATCTATAGATGCTCGACTGATTCTAAATCCCCAATTCGTAATGGATGAATGGCGACAACGGCATTTTCGTTAAGACTCGGCATTCGCACGACACCGGCTTTTCGTTGCATGATGATCCACTACTTATGAGTACATCCAGTGCAGGTGCGCCCAGGGTGCGGAATTCAAATTTTCTTGCGGGATTTTGCGGACTCTCGCGAACCCTAACGCGCTGAAACCCTTATCCAGCCTGGGTTTTACTCGAACTTCTAAGCAGGGGGTCGCAGGTTCGAATCCTGCCGGACCTATTCTGTATGGGTCACTTACATCAGTCGTTCGGCTTGATTCTCACGCAATCGGCGTTTGGGTGCCGATAGGGTGCGGTTTTATTCCAACTCTGCGACACTTACCGCGATTGAGCGATTCTGTATCTCAAGACATTCTTATGCACCGAACCAGCGCTCCTCCGTGAACCAAGTTTAAGCTAATGCAACATCCGCGGAAGCGGGAGCGTCAGTTCCAGGTGTAGGGGAGGAATCCAGTGAGGAGTCGACAGAACTGCCTTCGGGTGCTGATATCGAATCGCCGGCGAAGAACGGGAGGAATTCAAATATCGGCATCTCCGGGAGACTAGGTAATGGCGCAGGAACCGTAGGCGGATTAACCGGCAACGGCAATGGCATGACCGGAACAAAGTTATCTGGAGCAAGTTCAGGATTGCTCGGAGGCTCCGGTGGATTCTTGTCTGGTCCAGGTCCTGCCGAGCTTGGTTCGTCATTCGGCTTGTTCTTATCGACGACTTTCGGCGGGTCGGGTTTCGGTGGAATGCTCTCAGGACCGACATTAAAGGGCTTCTGAATCAATACAAATACCCGCGCTGCCTCACCGTACTTGTCAGCTAGCCACTGGATCATGTTCGGGAAGAATCCCGTCGTATCGCTTACACTCAGAGGGCTGTTGCGACAATAGGCGTAAAGGTTTGCCAAGGACGTTACGAAGGAACTCGCGTCGAGGTTTCTCAGCATGATCATCTGTACAATCGGGTCTTGAGACAACCATCTGCCGAGCTCTGCGTCGTACCATCGATAACCGAACTTCACCAGATTTGTGTCGGTATCCCAGTAGCTACCTCGATATCCGAATCGCTCGACAATCGAACTTCCTCCGTTGAGCGTTGCAGTTCCCCAAGCATCGTAGTCAACGCTTGACACAGTCGTGCCATCCCAATCGATCAACCTGCAGAGGCTTCCTAAGCCATCATGTAAGCAGAATAGTGAGTGGGTATCCCTGCTTGAAGATGAGCTAAGAGTGAACCGACTTCGGCGACGCAACAATCGACCATCAGGGTCGCGCGTGTAGACCGATTGCACTTTGTTGGTCCCGTCAAGGATCGCGATTACGCTATTCGCTGCATAGACGTAACGTTCTATATTCGTCGTCGTTCCTCGACTAAGCGTGCGCTGCAGAACGCGCCCTTGAACATCGTACAGGTATCGGACCGCGGTCGCTCCATCGTCGGCACTCACTAGGCGATTACCCGCATCAAAAATGTAAACGACCTTCTGTCCGTTCGGAAACTGCTTGAGGATCAGATTGCCGTTCTGGTCGTAGCTAAATACCCGCCCGTTGCTCGGCGTGCCCAACAGGCGGTTATCGGAGTCATACTGATTCGGTCCACCCGGCGCTGGTGGTGTGGCTGCACGCCACAAACGATTGCCAGCGCCGTCATAGCCGGCTTGAACACCGCTATCTGTCTCACCGTTTAACTGCTTGAGGCCGTCGTAAGAAAATTGACCGACGTGATCGCCGCTGGACTCCTGCAAAAAGCCGTCCGCCCGATTCACATAGTCGAATCGGAGGAGATCAGTGCCCTTTCGAGAGTGATTGATTCCCAGGAGCCTTCTGTTGGCGTCGTAGCGAAATTGAGCGTCGATTCCAGACGAGTCGAACTTGATCCGATAGAGATTATCAACCAAACCCGCATCCGTTCGAACGTAGACAAATGACCGCGATGGATCGGTGAAGGCGCCATCTATCACCTTCGCGATGTTACCGGTGTCGTCACGCTTGAACCGCAGGGCGATCGCGCCACTGAGTCCGGATAGTTTTACCAGCGCACCGCGCTCGTCAAACTTACTCTTCAAAGTCAAGCCATAGGGATTTGTTTGTTCGATGAGATTGCCGTTAGCGTCGTAGGAGAACAGATAAGGCCCAGGGAACTGACTGTCCGTTACGCGAAGCCAGGACCCGAGTTGGTCGTAGTCGAAAGTTACCTTCTTGCCCGGGTTCGTTGGCGCCGCCGCGGGCCAGTTCGCTTCCTGCAGCGACAGAAGCCGCCCAAGTGAGTCATATGCGAAGGTTGTGACCTGTCCATTCCAGTCGGTTAGCGATGTTACGCGCCCGCCGACATCCCTAATGCAGAAAATGGACGGGCGCCCCGGTGCATTCCGAACTATTTCAAACAGCCGCCCGGCCTCGTCGTAACTAAGGAGCGTCGTGCGGCCCAATGGATCGGTTATTGAAATGAGGATCCCTGTTGCCTCGTACTCAAACAGCATTGGGCGGGCCGCTGGATCGTACTGAGTTATTGATCGCAGTCGCTTGTTCCTAAAGTAGGCATAGTCCGTCCTGTCGCCAATCGGATCGATCGATCTTACGAGTAGTCCCGAATCGTTCCATTGATACTGGACTGTATGGGCTGGGTCACCAGGGGCTATCCCCAAGCCATCAGTAGTTGCAGTTAGCCAGCCTGTCCACGCGTCAAAAATCCAGTAGTTGCGAAAGCCATTCGCATCTGTGGACGTGATTAACTGGCCTTGCAGGTTGTACACGCCCGTCCAAGTGCTTCCCAGCGAGTCAATGAGTTTCGTGAGTTTGCCCGATCCATCGAAGACTCGCGTAGTCTTCTTACCTAAAGGATCGACGATGAGTGTCGGTGCAACCGGATTGTGACTCGACGCATCATCGTACGCGAACGTGGTCTTGTTTCCATTAGCATTGGTGTATGTCTCGATCCGGTGCGTACTTTGAACAACATCATTTGGATCAGTGCTCGTAGCAGCGTCGTAACTCCGGAATGTCTGTGACCGCGTGACAGGGAAGGTTACGCCGTTGATGTCAGAATTTTGCTCGGAAACCTCAATTAGGTCGAAGCGGTGGGGTTGAGCAGGGGAAGCTTGCCCAGAGACCACGTCATAGCGATACTCCCGGCGATGGCCGGTTGCGTCGATCACCGCTGTATGCTGGTTGAAGCGATTGTATTCGAATGATGTTGTATAGCCGAGCGGATCGATTACTTGGAGGAGGAGGAACCGGCCATCATCGCTGTACTTACGCGTGCGTTGAACCGTTTGGTTTCCAGAATAGCCAGACGAAACGATCACTTCTTCTTGAGTTAGGTACCTCTGTCTCGTGTCGTTGACATCCTCGGAGTAGCCATAGGTAATCACCTTCGTTGGCATGCCCGGAGTAACGAAGCGAACCGTGACGCGATGGGAGGGATGATCGTAAGTGTAGTGGGCAGCATTACCCTCCATGTCCGAGATCGCTGACACCTTTAACCTCGGCACGAGTTGATCATCGGAGTCTGAAAGGTCCTCAACGTACTCAATCGTGATTGCGTCACCCATCGGATCTGTAATGCGCGTGAGGTTTCCGTCGTCGTCGTAGTCATACGTAGTAGTGCGAGGAGGACCTCCGCCGACGCCTGGATACAACACCGCCTTCAACTGCAGGCCGTCATATTGATACTGAACGGTTTTCTTGACCGTAGCACTTTGGTCGGTCACCTCGGACACCAAGTAGGCTTTCACGTGTCCAGAAAAGGCGTCTGCGTCCAGGTAAGTGACCTTCGAAGATAGGTCCAACAGAAACGCACGACCTGTACCGTCAGTAAGCTGATACGCTCGGTACGGCGGAGCTGAAGCGACAGGCTCAAAGGTCACGCTGTGACCGAGAGCGTCGACCGAAGCAACGAGAAGGCTTTGCACGGTCACTTCTCGTAGCCCGTCAGCATCGACGAAGCGCTGGTACGCGAACTCTGAGCTGTATTTGTGGGCTCCGCCGTTGACAGGATCAAAGCGCCAGAGTCGAAGGTCCACAGGGTCGACGATTGTCTCGGGAACAAATCTCCCCGTGAGAATAGCGAAGGGCCCTCTTACGGTTCGAAGAAGGTGATCAGACTTCGAATAATTCCACTTCATCGCCGCCAGAGTACGGCCAGGTATGCCATATGAGTGCAGCCGAGACTTGAGCGTCGACATCGAGTTGGTGTTGACTTCAAAGTCGCTGTACTCGCGAGAAAACAGAGCGCTCTCGGCGTCACCGCCGCTCACTAGTATTTCAGGGAACGCCCGGTGCCAGGTGGCGGTGACTTGCACTTCTTGCTGGAATTGCCAGTTGCCGAAGAAGTGAATTCTTGGATCGGCATTAGGATGAGCAGCGAGATAAGCGCGCTGAACAGATTGTTCCTGGGCGTCAAGAGTTCGAGTAATCCTTAATGGGAGCGAGTAGTAAGGAATGCTCAAATCGGTCGCTGTTACGCAGAGGCCGCCAGTGAGCACATTGATTCTCAGCGTGTGTCCAAGCACCCTCAGCCCAGCTGGACTCCAAGACCTGTCTGCACGGGAGGCACCTGTTGGATTGGCACCGCGATTGCGCGTCAGATCATGCGTACTGGCCCACGCTCCGGCATGACCAGTCGGTTCATCTTCGTAGATGTCTGACATTAGGGCATCTCCCGCTCGATAGACTCTGGTTCTCGGGTCTTCTTCGACGCTCCCCCTGGAAGCAAAGAACTCAACGCTTTTTGGTCTGGTTCGCCCCTAAACGCTGTGATGGCCTCACGCGAGCCGATCCCCAAACAAAGACGGTCCTTCTCTTCAAGTTCTGCAGCGTCGCCCTATCGATGCCGGTCACATGGAGAAGGCTCCGCTCATTTTTCACGCGCGCTAACTTCTTTCCCAAAGACTGTAGGGCCGCAACCGGAATCCTCAAGGCTTCGGAGATCTCCCACAGCGGCGCGTTCCGAAGATTGATCATACGTCGCACTCCGTTCACGTCGACCCGTTGTGGATTAAGTGGTGAGTGATGCGCAGCCACAGTGACCTGCGACTGCTTGTCGCCAACGACGAGTCGATAGGAGCCAACGTTAACGTTGTAGAATTCGAAGCGGCCGAGGCCGTTTGTATTCGTTTGCAACACCTCACCCTTTGCGCTCACAAGCTTCGCCTGAACTCCGCGCAACGGAAGGCTCAACGGATCCAAGATCTTTCCCATTACAACTCCATAGCCCGCGGCCGCCCAAATCCAGGGCTCGAAACGTTTCGTCGGTTTGTGTTTGGGGTGCTTTGCCGGGCCAGTGGGCGTTAGACTTCGTATGCGACGGAACATAAAGGTGCTGAAGATCTTGTCGTAGTAGATAGCGATGCCGTCGAGATCAGCGTCGTTCTGATTCTTTATTAGGAAGCACGAGGCATTGGAAATAGTCGAAGAATCTGTTTCCGCTGACTCCTCATATGCAATCGTCGACGTGCTCGTGGTCGTCTTAGTGACGTTGTTGCCCAGGGTTTCGTCGGTTAGCGAGACTGTGTTAGTCAGTTGGGACGTTTTAGTAAATAATTGCTGGTAGGTGTTACCTTTCGAGTACTGAACCTCGGTTCCGGTGTCCAGCCACCACCGGGCGACGAGTTCCGCGCGATTGCCCGAGGTCGGGTCACAGTACGGATTCGCAGCTTCGCTGAGGTCTGCGCCGGAGTCAGGAAAGAACTTGTCTAGGTTCCAGATAAACGGGTCTACAGACAAAATGGAACGGCGATCATTCGCTGGAATGCTGCCGGCAACAGGATCGTCGCCTGGTCGAAGAAGCTTCCAAGCCGGAACCACAAGGATCTGTTCGCCGCCATCGAGAGTTGGCGCATAGAGCAAGGTTCCGTCTGATTTCTTGCTCTTAGAAAAAGTGAGATTGGTAAGGATTACAAACTGGTCTCCTAACGGTCCCCAATATGCGCGGCCGATCGCTCTTTGATTGTCCGCCGTAATAATGGTGTTAACGGTGCTGGAAATCTCAACCGTGTCATTCGAAGAAGTTATTCCTGTCTTGGACGAACGTTCGGTATTCACTTCCCAAACGGGTCCGGCCTCAACCTTTGTGTAGACGGACGAGACACTAGATAGCTCCCCACCAAGCTGACCTTGGAATCCGAGTGAGAACCTAGTGCCGAACGTTCGCGATAGTGAAAGAGAATTCGTCATGTCTTGGCCAGGCGGGCAATAGACGATTGCCACCACCACGAACCCCAACCGTAACTTGCCAACAATCGAGTTGAGCGAAGCTTGCAGTTGCAATGGCGGCCACAGTTCAGAGGTCTGTTCCTGGTCGCCGCCGCACCGCAAGAAGACTCTATACTCCTCAGTGTTGTCCGTCATCGCTGCGGATAGCGTCAAGGTGTCGTTAACTGTCGAAGGATTGCCCGCGTTGCCATAGAGCAATTTGGTGGCAAGATCAATAGCAACCCAACCACCCGGAGTCTTCCTATGCAGTTCTGCGGCGAATAGACCGCGATCGCCAAGACCATTTGGATCTTGATACATGATCTCGACAGTGAATTGAATGTCGCTGGAGTGCACCGTGTCGTTGCTGCTTCCGGAGCTAGGGGAAATGAACGTCTGATATGGGGGATCCTGACCAATAACTCTGGTGACGGTCATCGAGGCGATCGGGTTTCCAGGCCAAGCAGGCATGTACTACTCCCTTCTCAAGACTCGAGATCAACCACCGACAAGCAAGCGGGCTCTTCAAGCCGGCCTCTCGGACTTGCTTAGAAGCGAGTGCTCGCTACGGCAAAAGCGAGAAGCTGTACCAACGCTCAGCAAAGCGGTTGGCTGTTTGGTTGAGATTTCGGGCGGGAATATTAACACCGCGCCGGGAGTCTCAAATTGCAAGTCTGGTTTTTTCGGAAAAATTCGACTTTATGGCGGGTGCGCCCAAGGTGCAGAATTACAATTTTTTGTGCGGTTCTGCGGAGTTTCGCGAACCCCAACACGCTGAAACCCTTATCCAGCATGGTTTTCATTGTACTTGACACGGTAGAGGTCATCGGTTCGATCCCGGTCGCGCCCATTGTTCTTTCTCTAATCCCTCCAGCAACTTTCCATGAATCTCAATTTCCTCAGTCTCCCGGTTTGGGGGCAACTTGAGTCCATTTGAGTCCAATAAGAAGCGCTCCAGGCGAGAGACAGCATCCCGTTGGGCATCGGGAAGCACATGCGTGTAGATCTGGAGCGTGATTCGAGGGTCGGCGTGGCCGAGCTGCGCCACGCTCCGCAACAACTCTTAAAATCGCAAACAGAATGACCCATGCAACGCATCCTATAGCGATGTTTGTAACAAGAGGCAACGTCCGCAATTCAAGATCAGAGGGGCCCGTATATCTGTAGGGGTAACCGTACGTCAAATCCGACCACGTTCCGGGAACTGGCCATCGCAGAGTGACCGGAACGCCATCTACCCAAGGTTCGACATTCAGCCACGCAAAGAGCGCTGAGGGTACGACGATGAACGATGGCAGCATGTTGCCTTGGGAACTGGAAAAGCGCGTAACGATCCAGAATGAAGCGATCGACAGTATGGCAACATCAGCAACCATTCCGAGCCAATGAAACTCGCGCCACGTTTTCACCGTGGGATTCAGAATGATTATCCATTCTTCGTACATGAAGGGATAGCCCCTCCATACTCCAGGCACATCGATCATGTGGAAGAGACCATGGCCAAGACGCGCGCGTGAATTTCCCCAAGCCCAGACTATCCACGCAAGGCTGAGGGAAAAACAGCATGCGGCATCAACGCCGATTCGGTCCTGTAGTTGTTTTAAACGGAATCTAAAAGTAGTGGTTCGACTGATTAAGAGGATGGTTATGACTATTGATCGGTCTTCGATTGAACCAACGGGCAGGAAGAAGATAAGAGTAATTGCGAGTGCAGCAACCTTCATTGCGCGACCGATGTTCATCTCGCTGACTAAGACACCGAGCGGTTTCGCAAAGTTCCGCCGAGTTTTGTCCGGGTAACTGCGACAGCCCAGGCGAGTTTTTTTTGGCGAGCCGAGGTTTACCGCTGATCGGCTAGCCCGAAGGTGTTCAGCCAACACAATGTGAAGGCGCAAGCCTCGGTCGACAAACCCGATCGTGGAGCGCTCCAATGTCTTTGAATCCCCCGTCTATTCTTGACTCGGCTCCACGTCCTGCGGCTGCATGACGGTGATTCCAGGGTAGCGCGAGAAATCGGAGCTATTGAACGTGAGAAGGTGAGTAATGCCGTGAATTTTCATTGTGGCGACTAGATGTGCATCGTGTGTTTTCTTGCCTGAAACGGCATGTTCAACGACGAACTGCCGCCACTCCGGATAGACGCCGTCGAAATCAGGGAGGCGCATTACGGATTGTTCCACACGAGAAACAATCCTGTCCGTATGAATGACCGAAAGACCTAAGCCATTACTCCCGATTGGTCGAGTTCAAACAACCCAGAGCTCGATCAGGTTCTGTGAGGACACGCAGATCCGATTGCCTTCTTTGATGAGCCGGCCAAGGTATCGAGTCGTTAAGCGATGTTGCGGATCATTCCGATGAATTCTTCGAAGCAGGATGTTTGTGTCCGCAAGAATGTCCATCTTATCGTCGGTCTTGATTCCACTCGTCCTCACGAGTGTAGATGCTGTCGCGGCTGAGCGCCTCGTCGGAGAGCGGAGGAATTCCTTCCGGAATCGTGGCGGCGATTTCGTCGAATGCTTTGTCAAACTCTTCCGCCGTCAATTGAGGCTGCAGTAAAGACGTTTCGGGACTCGCAGAAATGAATTGTAGAATTGCCTTCCGCAGGAGGGAATCCACGGACACGCCCTGAGCCTTTGCCTGAGCAACCAGAGCAGCTTCCTCCTCCGGTGTCAGTGATACAGGAACTGTAGTCATAGCGTTCTGGTCCTCTCCTTCGAATATCAAACTAATTCTATTCTCTGGCGGCTCATTGTGTTGAGTCCAATTTGAGTCCATTAAGTGCCGAAAACCGTGCAGCACGAGCCAAGTTCAGGCAGGAACACGCAAAGCGAATCAACAAGATTCATTACTGAAGTAACCTTGACACGGTAGAGGTCATCGGTTCGATCCCGGTCGCGCCCATTGTTCTCTTCTTGAATCACTTGCCATCAGTAATGCTGCCCTTCGTTTCCTCTACAACGTCACACTCCAAAGGCATTGGGTGTTGGAAGAAGTGCTCCCGATGCCCCAAATACCCGACACGTTACCCGTATTCTCAGCCCTGAAGAAGTTCTGGAGTCTGAAATTCTCCTGACAGAACCCTGACGAAACGCAAATACGGCGCGTATATACCCGCGCGATGCTTGTTGAACCGGGAGGGCCTAGAGCATGGCAAAAGTTCTGGTGGCGGAAGACGAGCCAGGGATCGCGCTGGGTCTGGAAGACACGTTAAGCCTCGAGGGATACCAGGTGGAAGTCGTCACAACCGGCACAACCGCGAGCCGCCGGGCGTTGGAAGAACGGTTCGATCTCATTCTTTTGGATGTCATGCTGCCGGGCAAGAGCGGTTTCGACGTCTGCCGGGAACTGCGCCAATCGGGTCTGGAAGCGCCGATTATTCTTCTGACCGCCCGGGTGCAGGAGGCGGATCGTATTTCCGGACTGGATCTCGGCGCCAACGACTACGTCACCAAACCTTTCTCGCCGCGCGAACTGATGGCGCGAGTCCGCGGCCTGCTGCGATTTGTGGAGACCAACCGGCAGGATCGAAAACGGCTCGAAGACGAAATCGTCGCGGCGTCTCAGGTGCAGCAGCGGCTGTTTCCTTCTTCAAAGCCGCCCGTCGCCGGCGTGGACTACGCCGGAATGTGCCGTCCGGCGTTGGGAGTCAGCGGCGACTACTACGATTTCTTCAAGTTGCCGTCCGGCTGTTTAGCGCTCTTGTTGGCTGATGTCTGCGGAAAAGGAATGCCGGCCGCGCTCGTCGCTGCCTCCCTCCACGCCGCCGTTCGCGCGTATGCTCCTTCAGCTGACCGAAACTGCGGCGCGTTGCTTGCCAAAGTGAACCGCCTGCTGTTTGAAACCACTTCGTCGGAGCGGTTCGTCACCATCTTTTATGCCGTTTATGATCCGTCGGACCGGTCGCTGACTTGGGCCAATGCGGGACATTGTTCGCCGCTGTTGATGCATACCTCCGGCGCCGCGCGTCTCCAGTCACTCATCCAGCCCGCGGGTATTGCTCCGGAAGTCCCGGTTCTGCTGGAGACGATCGGCGTATCGCCCGGCGATCTTCTCCTGATTTACAGCGACGGCATTCCGGAAGCGTGCAATCTCCGCGAAGAAGAATTTGGGGAAGCCCGGCTTTCGAGGCGCATTCGCGAAAGCGCGCACCTGCCGGCATCGGAGTTGTGCGGCGCCATTCTGGACAACGTGAAGGACTACAGCCGAGGCTGCCATCAGGGCGACGATTTGACCGTCGTCGCCGCGAAGTTTCTGAGGGAAGGCGATTAGGATGCAAAACGAAACGGGCGGGAGTATCTTGTCGACGTCTATGTCACGGCAAGCGATACCCTTCCGAAGTATTCACGTCATCGTTACGTCCGTTGGCCTCGTTCTTCTCGTGTCTTTGGCGCTCGGCTGGCTCGGATGGCGGCTCCTCGCGCAAGAGAAAACTCTGCAAAACCAGCAGGCCCACAACCGGCTGGAACAAAGCGCCGATGTCCTGCTCGCCGGATTCCTGCGCCGGATGGCAGAGACGGAGGCATGGCTCAGCAGGATCGGACCGGCGCTTCACGCTGAATCCGACGAGCGGTCTCAAGGAGGACTTCTGGTCAGCTTCTCGAAGGCGGGCATGGAAGTCCAACCTCGGGGCCAACTCCTGTACCGTCCGGCGGTGCCTTCTGCGGAGCTTCTCGATGTCGCACTGTTTGCCGAGGCCGAAAAGCTGGAGTTTCAGACATCCGATTTCAAGACGGCGCGCCCCGCGTTGTCTGCTCTGACCATGCACCAGGATGGGTTGGTCCGGGCCGAAGCGCTTCTGCGATTGGCCCGAGTACAGAGCAAGAGCGGTCAGACATCGGAAGCCCTCAATACCTACGCGAAGCTTGCCAACGAAAACCGGATGAGCTCATCGGAAGCGCCGTACGCGTTATTGAGCCGCTTCGCCCGCTGCGAACTGCTGGCCGCATCGCATCAAGAGGCTGCGGCGAAGCATGAAGCGTCACTGTTGGTTGCCAGCCTGGAGTCGGGAGAATGGCCGGTCGGCAAGGAATCCTTTGCATGGTACGACTCCAGGGCGCGAAAGCTCGCGGGGCAGCCTGCGGAATCGCGCGCGCCGGAAATCAAGCTGGCGGTAGCTGAAGCGGTCGAAGCGGCTTGGGACGAATGGCAGCTTTTCCAACGCAGCGGCTCGCGTTCACTGACGAAGCACCTGCACCGCTCCGCGCCGTTGCCGGCTCTGACCATTGTGAATGCGAATCCGGAACGGATGGTGTCGTTGATCTATGCCGGGGAAGCCTTGCGCCATTTGAGTCTGGATCTGGCATCCATCGGCGAAGGAACGGATATCCGCGCGTCGATAACCGATGAGCATGGTCAGGTCATTTTTGGAGGGACAGTCGAACCCGGTGCGGCACAAGTCCGCCGCAGTTTATCCGCGGCCGAGCTTCCGTGGCAGCTCAACCTGACGGCTTCGTCGACGGACGCCGGCGCCGCGTTCCTGGCGGAGCGTCGAAATTACCTCATTGCGGCTCTCGCTGCGATTGTCTTGCTGGTTGGGCTGGCATGTTACGCCATGGCCCGCGGCGTTCTTCGAGAAGCTGCGGCAGGACAGCTTCAGTCCGATTTTGTCTCCGCTGTGTCGCATGAGTTCCGAAGCCCGTTGACCACGCTCCGGCAACTCACCGAATTGCTTGCGGACGGACGCATTCACGAAGAGAGCCGGCGGCGACGCTATTTCAGCGTGCTACAGCAGGAGACATCGCGATTGCATCAGCTCGTCGAAGATCTCCTCGATTTCGGGCGCATGGAAGCCGGCCGCCGCCAGTACAAGTTCGAGCCTCTCGATTTCTCGGAACTCGTGCAAGACGGCATCGAGGAATACCAGCGGCAGGCCGGCGCCAACGGACACAAAATCGAGATCCATTCCGATCACAGCCGGCTTCTCATCGACGCCGATCGCGAAGCGCTCCGGCGCGTCGTGCGCAACTTGCTGGATAATGCCGAGAAGTATTCGCCGGAGGCAAAGACGGTTTGGGTGGAAATCGGTTGCGAGCGTCACGCCGCCATCCTCCGCATCCGCGATGAAGGCATCGGAATTCCGCCGGAAGAGAAATCCTGCATCTTCGAAAAGTTCGTGCGGGGCGAGGCGGCAAAGAAAGCATGCATCCCCGGTACGGGCATCGGGCTGGCGATGGTCAAAGAGATCGTGACTGTTCATCACGGCGAGCTGAATTTGTCCAGCGAAGTGGGACACGGGAGCACGTTCAGCGTGCGGCTCCCGTTGAGTGACACCGATCCGGAGAGTTCGTCATGACGAGAATTCTGGTGGTCGAAGACGAGCCGGGAATCGCCCTCGGTCTCGAAGACGACTTGCGGCTGGAGGGCTGGGAGGTTGAACTCGCCCCCGACGGTGCGCAAGGAGCGAAGCGCGCCCGCGAACAGCCGTTCGATCTCATTCTGTTGGATGTCATGCTTCCAGGCAAGGATGGCTTCGATGTCTGCCGGGAATTGAGGCGAGCCGGCTTGCGCACTCCCATCATCATGCTGACCGCGAAGGCGCAGGAGGCGGAGAAGATTCTCGGCCTCGATATCGGCGCCGACGATTACGTGACGAAGCCGTTCAGCCCGAAAGAGCTTCGCGCGCGCATTCGCGCCGCTTTACGAAGAAACACGGAAAGCGCGAAGCCGGATGTTTACCGCTTCGGCGACGTGGAGGTCGATAACGCGCGTTGCGAGGTGCGGCGCGCCGGAAGCGTCGTGGAGGTCACGGCCACCGAGTTCAAAGTGCTGTCTGCTTTCATACGCAATCGCGGCCGCGTGCTGAACCGGGAGAAGCTGTTGAACGAAGCGTGGGGGCAGGACACGTTTCTCACCGACCGCGTCGTCGATAATCACATTGTCGCCCTCCGACGGAAAATCGAGCCGGATCCCGCGGAGCCGAGGTATCTCATCAGCGTCCGCGGCGTGGGATACCGGTTCGATGGCTGAACTTTTACCAAACGCTGACAGAACGCACGAATGACCCGTACATTGAGGTCCTAGGATGGAGCCATGAAAACACACCAACTCACTCGACGATTCCTCATCACCGCCGGCTTAATCGCTGGCGCCATCCTCACGATGATCTCCTATTCCACGGCGCAGAAGGTCAGCGAGTCCGAGCTTCAGTTCCGCGAAGCGCTGCATAAGCAGCAGGTCGTAGGCGACCTCCCAGCCGCTATCAAGCTGTACCAGAACATCGCCGCTTCGAAGACCGCCGATCGCGCCGTGAAAGCGAGGGCGCTTCTGCAACTCGCTGAATGCTACGAAAAGCTCGGTCAGCAATCCGAGAGGGTGTACCAGCAGATCGTCCGCGATTTCGCGGATCAGCCGGCTGCCTCTCAGGCCAGAGCGAAATTGGCGGCGCTTCGTCCTCCCGCTCCGCCTTCGACTCAGACGTTGCGCAAGATTGAACTGGGTCCTGGCGTTCAAAACATCGTCGCCACTGACGGTCAGCGGGCGGTTTACTGGGATGCCGCGGAGACGACGTTGTTCTTTGGCGATGTGGCTGGAAAGAGCAAGAACATAGTATTGACCGCGACTGCCTTTAGAAAGCCTGTTGCAGTCGCATCACGGGATTTATCCATGGTGGCTTTGTACTTTCCGGAGTCGGCGGAGAAGCCACACTCGTACGCGGTGGTTAAGACCGACGGCACCGGATACCACGAGATCAATGCGACAATCGATGGTACTAAGGCGCCAATAGCTCCTTATTCATGTCTGTCCTGGTCCGGAGATAACCGCTACATTCTGCAATGCAGGCAGCGAGCAGATGGTGTTCTTCTCACAAAGGTGTCGGTCGCGGATGGACAGACGATTGATTTGCTTCCAGGCCTGAAGACCCTCATCCTGGACACGGTATTTTCTCCCGACGACCGTTTCATTGCCTTTCAGGACGCGAAGGGATCGGTCTATATCCTGCCGGCAAAGGGCTCGGAGCCGCGGCTCGTCGCCGAAAGCGCCACTCTTGTGGACTGGACCGAGGACGGGAAGTATCTGGTCTTCGCTGCCGAGCAAGGAAAGACATACTCGCTGTTTACCGTTCCAATTAAAGATGGGCGGCCTGCCGGCGACCGGATTTTCATTCGCCGACTCGAAAAAATGTCCGGGCCTGTTCGATACGGGTCTTCCCTGGTCTACGCCGTTGCTCCGGACGAAGGAATTGACAAAGTTTCCGTCGTTTCGATCGAAGGGGACCGCTTGGGCCAATGGAAAACGTTGGACCTTGTGGGTATCGGCGGGTTCGCTCCGACGTTTTCGCCGGACGCCACCCACATCGCTTACGTCTCGCATCCAGCGGTCAATGATCGTACTTCAGCCGTTCGAGTTCATGACCTGGTAAGCGGCGAGGATCGGGAGCTCTTTCGAAGCAGTGAGCTGTTGAGCTTCTGCCGATGGGCTTCGCAACGTCCCATCCTCTACTGCATGAGTCAGGTCATGGCCGCGAAAGTCGAGTTGCTCTCCATATCGCTGGAAACCGGGCGGGCAGAAAAAATCATGACGTTCGACGGACCCAAAGAGCTCTTCGGGTTGAGTCCGGACGACCGAATACTCTACATGCTGGGGTTGAGCGCGTCCGGCGGCCCAGGACTCTATCAATGGGAAATCGGCTCGGGCAAGCCAGAGGCGCCGGTAGTAAACGGCTTCGGCTGGCCCTCACTTGATGGCCGGTGGGTTTCGACAGCTACCAGGGACTCTCAAGGCCGGCGCGGATTTCAGATAGGTCCGGCTTCGGGCGGAAATGCGGACTCGAGGCACATGGTTTATGTCCGGCGGCAGGCGCCGCCAGGCATAAACCCGATTGCCTTTACGCCCGACGGCAACTGGTTCCTCTTTCATGACCAGGATCCCGATGGGAAGGACGGGCTGTATCGCGTGTCAACGAGCGGCGGAGAAGCGCACCGCCTCGGCGATTATCCAACGAGCCTCATCAGCGCGATGTGGACCAGCCTGGATGGACGCCACATCCTGATTGACGCGGCATCCGCAACGGGGAAACCCTCCGAGTATTGGTTGCTCCAAAACTTTATTCCGCCCACAGCCTCCGCGTCGAAACGATAAGAGGTGGGCGTCATGAAAAAACAACTCGGGCGCAAAAACGCTGTTTGCCGCGATCGGAGTGACACTCCTGACGGGTTCTTTCACGTCGGCGCAAAAAGACTCCAGGCCTGGTTTGCCTCGAAAACTGTCGCGGGTCTGGAACTACCTTTCAGTCATGCCGATTAACCCAACTGCGCGAGCCGATGGAGATGATGACGGATTAAGTATTCCCGTTGTTGCTGTTCGAGATCCTGACGGTTGTTGTTGATAAGGGACACCGTTTCGAAGGACCCGATACAAGGCGATGAGTTGGGCGTGAGCAACGGCGACGGTAGCCCGCTTAACACCTCGTGGAGTCTTCAATCGCTGATATCGGAACTGAAATGCAGAATTCTTTGACCGGTTCAATTCACTTCAAAACTATCGCGAAGGAGACTTGAACACAGAACGGGGTAACACAAACATAGAAGCGCCTGCGGAAAATGGCGAGGGCACCAAGAATTTTCATCGGTCGTTGATCGGGAATCATTCGCGACCGACGCTCCGAGACTCGCGAACCTCACTTTTGCAAGCTTCGCGACAGTTTTTCTGACATCGCGTCACTCAAAGTATGCCGCGCCTCAATTCAGGAGGAAAGCAGTTGTCACGCGGCGTGAGGCTCGAGTCACTTGAAGTGACGGAGGGATATACAAAGTGACGCGAACGAATATTTAAGTGAGGCGCTTTTTGTTTCGAGTGAGGCGCTTTTTGTTTCGAGTGAGGCGCTTTTTGTTTTGCGATAGTCGGCTCCCATTCCGCGATTAGCGCCTCGGCCGTTTGAGCAGATCACTCAATCCGAACTCGTCGACCCAGCGGTACACGGTCGCTTTGCTCTTGCCGATGATGCGCTGCTTCAAGATCTTTCCGCCATTTCCCTGTCTCTCCTGCGGCAGGTGCGTTGGAGCCGGGGTGCGCTATTGAATTTTATGGGGTTCGCGAGTGATGCTAACTCGCTGGAACTATCCAACATATAATGTGGACTGAAAGGGAGCGCAGATGTCTTCAGCCAAAGAGGAAATGACGCGAATCATAAAGGAGCAACCGGACGATAGTTCGTTCGATGAAATACTTCGCGAATTGGCTCTAGCCCGCATGATCGATCGCGGTCTCAAGGACTCAGAAGCCGGCCGTACCATCAGCGATGACGAAATGAAGCGGCAAATGAATCAATGGCGGAAATAGAGTGGACGGAAGAATCAAAGTATTGGCTACAGCAGATCTACGACTACATCGCCCGCGACAATGAGGAAGCCGCATGGCAGGTTGTTTTTGGCATTTATGACCGCGTTCAGATGTTACGCCAATTCCCGGAGTCCGGACATCGTTACGAAAAATACCCCGACAAACACATCCGCATATTGCTCTACGGTCACTACCGGGTCGCGTACCTGATTCGTGACGAAAACACGATTCACATCCTAGGCGTTCTCCACGGCGCGTTAGATATCGACGAACATTTGAAAAGAATCCTTTAAAATTTGGGTCCAATTTGAATCCAATAACCGCCGAAAACCATGCAAGAACGACCGGGATGAGGCAGGAACACGCAAAGCGAATCAACAAGATTCGTTGCTGAAGTAACATTGACACGGTAGAGGTCATCGGTTCGATCCCGGTCGCGCCCATCGTTGAGTCAGCCATTTAGGCGGGTCATTTGACCCGCCTTTTCTTGTGTGCACAAATAGGAGCACAAAAACCGAACGAAAAACTTGCAAGTCAAATCCCAAAATGCACACCCGACTAAGGCTCAAACTTCAGAATTGCCTCACTGCTGAACTTTCGATAGTTGTCGAAGCCCATCGTGTTCTGAGCCTGGCTTCGGTCACGAAATGTGAAGTTCACTTCCGCATGCAGCGGAAGCAAGACTTTCTGCCCCGCGATCTCGGCGAACTCGTAGTCCAGTTCCCCCGACATTGCGGCCATTGGCCAACTGGTTGGGATACCGGATGGAGCGTGAGTTATCCGCATGACCTGGCAGGTCTCGCGATCGACGTAAACCAAGCCTCCGAACGCAGCAATCATGCGGAGCTGATTAGCGACTACGTTATACTCCGAGTGGTTCTGTTCAATGCTGTAAGAAAATATATCCATTGATCGTCCGCGAAGTTCTTCAAGTCGTTCCCATCGGAACGTTGTTGCAGATTCCGGCCGGAAGATCCATCGAAGAAGGGTCCCGAACTCACCGTTGGACTTGGCGCCCCCAACCTGATTAAAGGTTTTCTTTGTGGGCTTTCCATTAATGGTAAGCAGGTTGTACCGCTCGCCTTTATCGGAAAAAGCGACATCGACCGTCAACGTGTCTGCCGATTTCCACGTCTGTGAACCCTTTGGCAGCCATGACCGCCGGATCGTTTCGGTGCTGATGAAGTTTGGCAGGGACGCCGTGTACTGCAGCGCGACCTGTCGAGCTCTCTCGATTGTCTGGTTCTGCTCAATCAGATAAAGACGGTCCTGGGCGGCAGCCGCCGAAGCCAATGACGCCACAAGGGCGATAGCCGCGAGGACTCGTGCCATAGATAGTTGGCCAATATTGCCTTCGCACGCCGGACCATGTGCCCAACGTTGAAGTTGAGCCGCGGAGCGAGGCTTGCCGAGGGACGTCGGCTCGAGCGACCGGTTAGGCGTCGGCATTTGGTTTTCAGGCATGAACTCACTGTCCCGGAGGTGGCTGCCAAAGTTCGACCTTGTTGCCCTCAGGATCCATGACCCAACCGAACTTCCCGTACTCGGAGTCGTCCGTCCTCTCCAGGACGTTGCATCCTTCGTCCCGAAGCGACTGAAGTACAGCAGCCAAGTCCTCGACGCGATAGTTGACCATGAAGGTCGCCTTGCTGGGTGCCAAGTGCCCCCACTCAGCGGCACCAATGGACCACACGGTCATTCCCTTTGTCGGATTGCCCGATGCGTCGGCCCACGTGAACGCCGTGCCTCCCCATTCTTGGACGTCGATTCCGAGGTGCTGCTTGTACCAAGCTCGCAGTGCGACAGGGTGGTTCGCCTTGAAAAAGATTCCTCCGATACCTGTGACTCTCTTCATTTTGAGCCTCCGAAGTGCAGTCTATTTTGTCCGCGACGGTAAATAGATCACAAGATTTTTTCCCGCAACTTGCCAGTTTCAGCGCCAGATTTGTAGTAGCATTCCCAATCTGCGCGGAGGCTAAACCCGTGTCTCATGAAATAAAGGTCTGCAATCACACCAATTGACTGTTCCACTTCCTGGATCGGGGCAAAGTCACGGTCCAGCCTGCCGGTCCGGTGGGCAAACGTCATGTATTCCTGACTCTCGGTTTCGACGGCTCCAGGCAAGTTGAGTTAGTGCTGTCCGAACAGGCAGCCAACCAACTAGCTGATGCACTCGTCTCTGGCGCCATCGGCATCATGCGGGAATTCGATTTGTCTCCTGACCGTACTCATTAACCCGCACGTCACGCGATAATGTCTCGATCGCGTTACAGGTTCACAACCGAGCCTGACCGATTACATTCTGGAAGCGCCAGCAAAGTGTCCAAACTGCCACCGTGATATTTTCGAAAAAACCCCTGCACGTCAGCCAAGCGTCCGAACTCGGATGAGCAAGCATTTGATCGGTTACGGGCGGAAAAGATTGGGTTTGTGCTCCATGAGTTGCCAAGATCATGACACTTACGGACAATGATGAAGGATAAGAAGGGAGCTTCTCATGAATTCCTGCGATGTCGGGGATTTAGCACCGCAGGCAAATCGGAAGCCATCGTTTTTGAGATCTGTTCGTACACAGGAGTTCGTTATGAAAAGACCATGGGCTTTGGCACTTGCGCTATTGTTCGGGATCGCTTTAGCGTCACAATCGCATGCCGCACCGCAATTTGGCAGGGATCGCGGTGGAGACCGTGCGTGTTTTTACAAGGACATCTATTATCAGGGCGAGGAGCAGTGTTACAGCCCCGGCGACAACATCGCCACCTTACAGAGCTTCAACGGCCGGGCTTCGTCCATCCGGATTTACGGGCGCGCGGTTGTGATGGTGTGGGACGACACGAATTTCCGTGGCCACACCACAGTGTTCAGTGAGAGTGCTCCGGACCTTGGCCAGGTCAGACTAGAGTCGAAGTCCTGGAGCGACCGCATTTCATCGATACGAGTCGTTACGGAAAGCGCCGGCCTTGGTAGACCGAGCAACCCAGCTCCGGCTCGAGCTCCATACCCCAATCAGGAACGTGAGGAACGTTATCCGAGCCAACAATTGAGAGAAGGCGTCTGTGTTTACGAACGGCCAAACTACGTGGGACGTTCCCAGTGCTGGACCGGCAATGAAGACTTAAGCAATCTGGGCCGCATGGGAGCCTGGAACAATAGGATTGCCTCGATCCGGGTTTTCGGCCGAACCAGCGTTATCGTCTATAACGACGTTCATTATCGCGGCGCGAGCATGGTCATCAATCGTGATATGCCGGATCTTTCCCAGGTTTCAGGTGGCGGAATACGCGATTGGGATCGCCGAATCTCCTCTATTCAACTCGAGGAGCGCGGCCGGGATCGAGATCGCGGACGATTCGAACGGTATCGCTAGTCACCAAGGCACAAAGACACAAAGGCAACACCCCTTCCAATGCCGCGAAAATGATCTCGTCAGGGAAGCGAGCAATTCCTGAAGGCAGGAAATTGCCCGCAGTCCCATTTTTAAAGCATCAGAATGTGAGCCGCAGCTGAGCTTGGAAATTCCGCTGGACCGGCGGCCCCGCGAAAGTTGCCGCGCCCTTGCCCGCAATTTGACCGAACGGCGTGGCGCCGACGGTGAAATTGGGAGAGTTGAGCTGCGGATGATTCAAAATGTTCGTGGCATCCACCCGGATCGATAACCGGTTGCGCTCCGTGATTCGGAACGATTTCTGAATATTCCCATCCAGGAAAAATGTGCCGAACGAATCCAGCGTACGGCTGCCGAGGGTTCCGATTTGTCCAGGTTGGGGATTTACCAGAACATTGACCACATATGTTCCGTCCGGCAATGCAATGGCGCCGGGCGTGTTGGATGGGACTTTCATCGCCAGCGCGTTGAGCGTACAGAATGCGGTCAGCGACGAAGCGACCAGCGATGGGTCGGAACATTGAGGATCGACTCGGGTGACGTACTTGTCTCCGAAATACGTTCCCGTGGTTCCTCCGGGGCCGTTCCACTTGGCGTCGCCTTTCGGGATGTCCCACAATGGACTCGCGACGACATAACGAGCATTACCGTATCGCGTTGTTCCGGCGCCGCCGATGCTGACGGGCTGACCGGTACCCATGTTGAGAATGAAACTCGTCTGCCATCCTTCGATGAGACGCGCCACCAACCCGTGGGCGCCGGAGAACAACAGCTTGTTGGGCCCGATCGGCAACTCGATCGTGCCGTTTGCGCGGATACTATGCAGATTTTCGACACCGCGCACGCGGTCCAGATCCCGCATTAACGGATCCGTATAAGCGGCACCGCCAGTCGTGCCCGCATTGGCGATTCCGGGACCGACGCCTCCTCCAAGCTGCATCGATTTCGCCCAACTGTAGGTGGTCTGGACTGAAAAACCCGCCGTCGGCCGCAACGTGTGGGTAACCTGCAACGAGTGGTAATTACTGCGGCCCAGATTGCCAACGTATGTGGCGCCGTTCAGTTGAGGATTGGCAGTCAGGTAATTCTCCGGAAAGCACCGCGTGGCGGGAAGCGTCAGGCCCTGCGCCAGACGATCGCAACCATTGTGCAGAACCGTAAACGCGGGTCCCGGACTCAGGCCTGTGATTCCGGAAGCTCCTGCAGCGATCGTAGAGGTGATCAATTGGTTTGCCACTGCCGCGAAATCGCCGTTGGCGAGACTCGCTCGCGTGGCCGTACTCTGACGCAGTTGATCCGATCCTCTGCTTGTCGTTCCATTCACCACGGGGACTGTGGTCGGAACCCCGCTGAGGCGAATGCCGGCGAACATCTGATCGAACAGCGGATCGTCGCCGCCGGCGCGAGTGACCTGGAGAGCGCGGAAGAGTTCGGCGTTGTAATAAACCGTGCTCGTGTTGAGGTCCATGCCGCCTAACTGTTTTCGCGCGAGCGTTCCGATGTACTTGACGTCCAGAGTCGAAGTCCGCGTGAGCGTCCGCGTTACCGAAAGCGTCAGGTTCTGTACGTACGGGTTCGACAGATTTGGATCATAAGCGGCGAAGGAAGCGTTCCTGGCATAGACCGGCGTGGCCAATCCAGGCGCGACATCGGGCCTCCGCGGCAGCAGCGTGGTGAGATCGTTGAAGCTGATCGCGCGATTGGCGATGATCGATGCGATATCGGCATCCGTGATGGCAGCCTGCTTCTCGCGTATTGCCGCCGGACGCCGGTGCGAGAACATCTTCTCGGACGTTTATCCGCTGATACTGGATCGAGTAGCCTCCGCGCACCGTAGTCTTTCCTGCGCCAAACCATGGAACCGTCCATGCAAAACCAACTGCCGGGCCGAAATTCATTCGATTGCGAGGAAGCACGGTCTTATTCGGATTGGTCGGATTCGGTCCGACGAATTCGAGAGTCGTCAGCGTTTCGGGGTGGCATGTGGAGACAGGAAGCAAGGCCGACTGTTGCACGCCGGGCTTGCACTCCAACGGTGTTGCGCCCGCAGGCAGCGCGTTTCCGTAGTTGGTGAGATACAGATTTCCCGGCTGCAACCAACTGTCGAACATCTTCCCGCCGGCACCGCGGCTGGCGCCGAACATTCCGTTTCCGAGATCGGCAAGAGATACAGTCAACCCAGAGCCGAGATATGGAGGCGCGAAATACTCATAGCGGACGCCCATGTTCAATGTGAGGTCCCTTTTGATTTTGTAGTCGTCTTTTGCGAAGAACGCGAAATCGGTGGATTTGGTCGACCGATAACGGTTATTCCGCGTCGTGATGTCCTGCCAGCCCGAGACGCCCGCACCTTTGTCCGCCTCGCTTTCAATCCAATACGGCGTGTTCAGGCTGCCGACGGAATCGGTCAGAAGATAAGCCAGATTGGCGGCGAGAGTCCGGGTCGTTGCGCGCATGATGTTGCCAGCCGTCGCGTAGGTTTGTCCTGCAGGCAATAGTGTCGGTCCCAGTGTAGGCGTTCCGGTGCCTGCGGTTTCGGTCGCGAAGGGACTTTGGGTTGTCGTCCCGCCAAGGTTGCCGAACGGCGCGTTGACATAGGGCTGAAACGCGTATCCGCCCGTTCGCGGAAATCGAACGTCGCCGCCGAACTTGAATGCGTGTTTTCCGTGACTCCAGCTGATGTTGTCCACGTATTCATAAAGAGGATCGTTCAACAGGTTCGGAATGATCACAGGGCAATTCAATCGCATTCCCATCGGACCGCCGTCGAAAACAAGTTCGCTCGCGGTGGTGCCGAAAAGGATGCATCCGCTTTGCGGGCGGACGAGCACAGGATAGGGTGTTTTACCGCCGGGTCTCACGCCTCCTTGTCCGATAAACTGTTGCGCATATTCTTTGACTTTGCTATCGGCCGATTCCCAAGGTGGAATCTGTGAACCTTTGTTGATGTGGTATCCGAACCGCGCTTCGTTCAAAAGCGTGGCACTCAGCGTCGTTGTAACGCCGACGTTGACGATCTGAGGCCGTCGATAGGAGAGCCCCGCAACTCCGCCAGGCCACTCGCCGTTCAGAACCTCGTTATCGTCCATTTGAGTGCTCCAGCTTCCGTTGATGCGATGCTTGGCGAGGTTGTGATCGATCTTGACGTTGAACTGTTTGCGATTGGAATACGGATCATTACCAATCAACGTTTCGTTATAAAAAGTCGGGTCGCCGATTCTGCGGGTCAGCAGCCACTGATGGACTCCCATGGTGAGTCCATCGCCGTTGGCGTTGAAAAAGTTGTTCGGATCCGGCATTGCAGCCAACGTCTTGGCGAAAAATCCTTTCGGGTCGAATAGCGCAGGCCGCTTGGGATCCCACGACGATCCAGTTGGAAACATCGCAATCGCGTTGTAGGCGTTGCCGACGCTGTCAACGCCGCTGGGGCAATCCGCTTGTGTGAACGGGCTACCGTTCGCTTTTACACTTCCAAACACGCTGAAACAAACCAGACGGCCGGTGTACGGTGTGCCATCCGGCCACAAGGCCGGCCGAAGAGGCTTCCCTGCGAAATCGACGGATGCGATGGTCGGATTGGCGCTTGCGGCTGCCGTAGCGAAACTGGTGGGGTTGTTGATCGGGTCCGCACTGCGGCCGACCCATCCTTCCCAATAGCGGAAAATCCCCTGCCGCGCTTCTTTGGTAAGCACGTGAGCATTGATGGTCGCGCGCAAGTAGGAGATGTTCTGGTTCCACAACGCATAGAAGAACGTTTTGTTCTTCACGATGGGTCCGCCATAGCTCAGCGTGTACTCATGCACGTTTCTCCAGTTCGGCGCCAGAGGAGACCATTTGCCGGTCCGCGGATCGACTTGTCTGTTGTTGTCCCATGTGTTCGCGTTTAACGCGGTGTTCTGGCCGTTCCAACTCGCTGCGCCGTTAAATGTGTTGGTTCCCGATCGCGTTTGAATTTGAATTTGAGAGTTCCCTCGTCCCAGTTCCGCATCCACCGGCGACAGGATGAGCCGGATTTCTCCGACCAGATCCGGGTTGATGGTGGTCGGCGACATCACGCCCGTGCTGCCACCATGGGGAATAGAGACGCCGGCCGTGACATCTCCCGCGGCACTGAATCGCGTATCGTTCGTGGTCAGACCGTCGCGCGTCACATTGATCGAATTCAGATCCAGACCGTTAACCGTAGCGAGCTGCGGACCGAAAAGGCCGCCTCCCCCCGGCGCGCTGAGCCGCAAGCCAGGCAGAGTATTGAGAAAGTTCAGTACATTGTTTCCCACGTTCGGCAGGTTGTTGATTCGAGATTCATTCAAAACATCGCCGACAGAAGCAGAACTCGTGGCGATGGCATTCAGCGGGTCGGCCGACACCTCGACCACTGTTTGCGTCGCGCTCACTTGCAGCTCGAAGTTCTGCCGGACGGCAGTGGGTCCGAGATCAATGTTCGTGATCGTCGTCGTCTGAAACCCGGGAAGCGCCGCGCTGACCGTATAGGAGCGTCCAGGCTGAAGGCTCGGAAATGAATAAGCACCGGACTCATTCGTGATCGTCGTCGTCGCAACACCCGTCTCAGTGTTTGTTGCTGTGATCGTAACACTCGGAATCAGCGCTCCCGTTGTGTCCGTCACGATGCCGCCCAACCTGGCGCTCTGGGAAAATGCCGCGCCAACCGCGAGCAAAGTCAGAAAAACCGCTCCTCCAACCTTTCGCTGCATAGTAGATCTCCTCGTTGCCGGAGAGACGCCGCATCAAGGGGCGGCCTCGCCCTCCGATTTCAAAATCGTTTGACCATGAAAAGTTGGGGCCACCCTATACCAGCGAAGTGAGTAGTGTCAACCGATCTGGGATAAGAGTCTGATCTCGGTGCAAGGCGTAGTGACTGCTTTTAATAACCATTCAGTCGTCGACTCGCAGCTCATTTCGCACTTCGAAAATCCCGGACACTTGGCGCGCCGCGGTATAGGCCAATTGGCTTTCCGATTGAGACGCGACGGCACCTTTGAGGGTTACGCGGCCGTTCTCCACCACAATATGAATCGGAGGCATCGCTCGAGTGGCATAGCGGAAGAGCAGCGAATCCCAGTTGTAGATTGCGCGGTATAACGCGATGCGAAGATCGTTATCTCGAGGAGAGATCGACAGAACTTTGATCTGATTGATCACTCGAGCGACGCTTTCGATTTTGCGAATCCGATTCTCCGCGTCATCTGATGTTGTCGGTTTGACGACTTCGCCTCGAAGAACGACGGTTCCGTCGGAAAGCAGTTCCGCTTCCAACCAGTCGAAGACATCGTAGTACGGCAAGGTCACGAGCTCGTGCCGAACGGCAGCGGCCAGCATCTTCTGAAGGCGTTCGTTGCGAGCTGCATCGGTCGAGGAATTCTTCTGAAGTGCAGGTTTGTCTTGTTGTAACGGTTTCGCTTCCGCCACAGGGCTATTCGCGGCTACGAAGAGCCACAAGAAGGTTATACCGGTCGCGATAAGTCTTGTAAGCATGGTTCAAAATACCGCCGCTTTCGTAATGATCAGGGGAATAGTCTCGGACGCTCGCGGTTTGTTACATACGTGGAGGTCATGTCGTGGAAGACGAGCGGATATTGATCGAACGACTCAAGGCTCGGGACGAAGCCGCCTTCTCGGAACTGATCGAACGTTATTATGGATACCTGTTTCCACTCGCGAATTTCTTCGTTTCGAACACAACCGTCGCGGAAGAAGTTGGTCAGGAAGCCTGACTAGCGGTTCTGAACGGAATCAATCGGTTCAACGAGCGGGCCTCAGTCAATCACGTGAATTCACGGTAACAGTGGCATGCCGCTAGATCCCAACAAGTT
>JACXTT010000861.1_pt1 | contig 51737 bp, 45 predicted proteins | sample 9270951 | NCBI WGS metagenome assembly JACXTT01 (sample SAMN15532306, study PRJNA645909) | rock metagenome | isolation source: weathered quartz diorite | place: Puerto Rico | collected 2017-06-21
CCCACACACACCACCACCGAATCCGGTGGGAGTGTCTGTAAAAAAGCAATAAGTTGCTCGGGTTTGGCCCCGACAGCCAACTCTTCCCGTGTCTCGACTTTCAACGAGGGACAGACGACCGCCCGCAGCAGCCTTGCCGTATCATAAGCCCGTACGAACGGGCTCGTAAACAGATGGGTCGGGGTACAATCAAGAGCCGCAAGTCCTTCAGCGGCCTCTCTGGTCCGCTTCTTCCCCTTTTCCGTGAGGGGACGATTCTCCTCGGCTCCTTCCCATTCCTCCGGTTCGACCGCGATGCCATGACGAAACAGCAGGCACTCCATGTTTCCTCCTTCATCTGCTGCACATGAGCCTACCACACGGGGAAGGGCACAGTTAACAGAAGTTTTACGTGAGACTCACAATCCCGCAACGCTTCCTTAGTATTCTCTCCGTGAAGCAATCGTGTTCACAGTAGAAACCGTTCTGGTGAGGTCGTCCGGTGGAGCCCAACACAGGTGTGACGGCCGGTCTATGCGCCTATCGCTCATGGTGATGTAGGAGGTTACACATGCATTCTATTGCCAGACAAGCCGAGGCGAAGATCTTGATCATTGTTCAAGAACAACGACAGATTTTACTTGAGCAGCTTCTTTCACGCCTTCCCGAACTCACCTGGAATCAGGTGTTCACGATCGTGGATGAATTGAGTCGACGGGACTTGATCCGTTTACAGCGCCGGGGATTCGAGTACGAATTGCAGGCCTGCTTCGCCGCTTAGCGGCCCTCTCTGTATACGGGCCATTGGCGACGGAGCATGACCGAAAAAGGCTCAGGTGGGTACCTAGACCTTTTTCGCAGCCAGAGCCGGACGACGAGAACTCAGCCGCTCAATGCGTTCAGCGACATCCCGATACGCCGCATCCTCCCGCCTGATCCAACGATAGGATTCCATGGCTTCCGCGACACGGCCTAACGATTCCAGCGAGCGTCCGAGCAGATAGAGAATTTGAACCGTTTCCTTCGAGGACCCCGGTGTGAAAGTGAGTGCTTTCTGAAATGCCGTAACGGCCCCCTCATAGCGGCCGGATAACTTATAACACAGTCCCATCTGAGCATAGGCCTTGACAGCGAACGAGGGATCAACTCCGGCCATTTCAAACTGATCGATTGCAGCCTTGTGCATCCCCGCATTTTTCAATGCAAGTCCCCGTTCATAGCGCTCCGCTGGGCTCACGACGGGCTCTAACACATTACCGTTTTGGTCCGACATGCCGCTCCTGAGTTCCTCGCCCGATCACCGACCCATGTCAATGAAACCAGAAATTGCGCTGTTTGGCACGTAAGAAGCAGAAAACTTACTTGAGACCGATAAAACGCAATCCTGCGATCCACCGAAGCATCAAGGGCCTGAGGCCGTTCCGATACCGCGATCTATTTATGGCTGCCGATCAGGAATCGTTGAACGTGATCGATGACGCCGCTGAACCATGACTCTTTCCCTGGTGCTGTCTCGGATCCTTTTGCCGGTTGCTTTGAGGTCGTTCTCAATTCCTTTGCCCGATTCGCAACGTCTCGGAAGGTTGGTGCCGATTGTTCAATTTGCTGGTAGACTTCAAACGCCTCGCCGTCCTGCCCGACCGATTCGAGACTGCGTCCTAAGAAATACAGCACATCGATAATATCTCCCGCCGAAGCCTTCTCATCGTTCAGCGCCGCACGAAACGCCTGTATCGCGGCATGCGGCTCTTTCATCTTGACATAGCAGAGCCCGATTTGCGCATACGCCTTGAGCCACATTGACTTATCCTTCGCTGCCAAATGAAACAGATCGACGGCTTCCTTCAATCGTTCTTCATCCTTGAGCATCAGGCCCTGTGTATAGGCCCTTTCAGGGGAACTAATTGAACGGTCGGCGGCCGCTTCTTCGGTCACGGGCGATCGGCGGGTCAGAGTCGGGGCTTCCACTTCGGCCGCATCCTCCGGAGCCGTTGCCAGCCCAACCAACTCTTCTTTCGCGGCCAGGGGAAGGATACCTCCCTTGCATCGGTCTAGGGCCGCCTGGGCCACCAGCTTGGATGTAATAACCTTCGCTTGCTCGGCATATCCATAGGTCAAGGCCATATCGCATACCTGGTTGATCAGGCGCGGGATCCCTCGGCTCAACCGATGCACCAGCCCACACGCCTTTGGGGTAATGAGGGAAGGACGGCCGCCTGCGACGTGAATTCGATGGCGAATACAATTGGTCGTGTCGCTTTCTGACAACGGCTTCAGATGATAATCAACGACGATCCGTTGCGCAAATTGAGTCATATCGATCCGCTGGAGCAATGCGTGGAGATCGGGCTGGCCGGACAAGATGATTTGCAACTTCAATGTCTTCCCATCGTTCATATTGGAGAGAAGCCGTAGTTCTTCGAGCAGCTCGGCACCCAGGCTTTGGGCTTCATCCACGATGAGAATGACCCGTCGACAACGCTTTGATTCCTGAGCGAGGAATTCCGAAAACAGGTGGTAGGCTTCGATCGGATCAAGCCGCTTGGTGCTCAATCCGAGAGACAACAAAATCCAAGGCAAGAGATGTTCGATGTCGTAACGGGCGTTCGTAACCAGTCCAATTTTGTGTTTGTTTCCGTGTTCGGCCACGAGCTTCTGGAGAAGGGATGTCTTTCCCATGCCAGGCTCGCCGGTGAGCACCATAAACGGCGCCTGGCTGAGGATGCCATACTCCAGCAGGCTGTAGGCAGCCTGATGCTCCGAACCGGAGTAGAGAAAACTGCTGTCCGGCAAGAGCGCAAATGGCTTGGTTTTTAAGTGATAGAAGGATTCGTACATGATTGCGCCGATCCGCCTTCTATGTCGTCTCCTATTGAGACAACATCGCCTTCATGTCGGCCAGCGTCAGAGATGATCGTCCTGCTTTGTTTAAGACCGTTCCAAGAACGGGGCGGGAATTCTTGACCAATCCTAAAGCCCGCTGTAATTCATCGCCGGTCGTCCTCCCCTCCTCCACCACCATGAGAAGGGCATCCGTGTAAGGTGAGAATGCCAGCACATCCGCCGTGTGGAGCAACGGAGGAAGATCGAATATGACGACTCGTGAGGGATATCGATGTTTGAGTTCTTCGACCAACGCCACCATCTTGGGCGAGGTCAGGATCTCGGTGGAGTTTGAGATGGCCCGTCCTCCCGGCAACAACACAAATCGTCCGATTCCCGGATGAAGGAGCAGATCCTCGACGGGCTGGTCATCCAGCAGGTAATCCGCAAGCCCAAGACAGTTCTGCAAGCCAAACACCTCGTGTACACTCGGATCCTGAAGATCCGAGTCCACCAGGAGCACCGTCTGTGTCGTCTCCATGGCGAGACTGACGGCCAAGTTCACAGCCGTCAATGTTTTGCCCTCACCGTACCCTGGGCTGGTCACTCCCAGAACATTCCACCCATTTTCTCGAAGCCGATGCGTGACTTGCGTGCGCAATATTTTGTAGGCGTCGACAAACGGCCCCTTCTTGTAGGAGGCCATGACCCGATGCTCGCGTAGCACGGGCAGCGGAATATGGAGTGATCGGGTTCGCGTATACGTGATCGGAGGCGGGACAGAGTGGGGCGCAGTCCGCTTCGTTGCTTCCCCACGAGAGAAGGCGGAGGAAGTGTCTTTTAACTCTTTATACAGCTTAAGTGCGGTTCGAATGCGATCCATGATGTTGTGTTCGTCCTATTCCATGCCGAATCGTCTCAATGCGGTGAACCACAGCACATCTAACGGCACCACGAAGACATGCAGGACGAGAAGAATCGTTGCCACCGCGCCTAGCCCGGCACTCTGAAAGAGCCGTCGCCGCAATTTCACCCGAGAGAAATCTTCTTCATTCGGCATAAAGGGAATGACCGCCAACGGGAAATGTTGCGTCAACGCAACGAGCTGTTCCGGCGTACGGATCGAATGATCGAGTGATTCCGCCGCTGCCCCGGCGCCGATTCCGCCACCCACAGCAAGGATGAATCCAAGCAGCACAATAGCCAGTCGATTCGGCTTGTACGGTTTTTCAGGAAGACTGGGTGGGTCGATCAACGAAAAGCGTTCGCCTTTTCGCTGCACTTCCAAGCCTTCCGCTACCTTCGCTTCCAGCAAGCGAGACCGAATATCTTGATACTTCTGCGCGGAGGTATCCCGATCGCGTGTCAGAACAAGGTACTCAGGCTCAATCTCGGGAGCCCGTTCCAGCCGTGTCGCGTATTCCTGAAGTCTGCGCTTCACGTCCACCCTGGTTTGTCGAAGCGCATCCAGTGAAGAGGTTGCGGACTTCCGTTGAGCTTGGAGATTGATGTAGGCTGGATTCTCAGGTCGCAACTCAGCTCTCCGACTCGGCGCAGCTTTGACGCGCTGCACTTCCTCTTCGAGTGCGGTGATTTTTCGCTGCAGCTGTATAATATCGGGATGCTCATCCCCCAATCGTTCTAGGTCCGTTGCTAACACGGCCCGTGCATCGGTCAATCGTTTTGCCGTCTCCGTCTCGTCGGGAAGCTGACCCGTCTCTTTCTCCAGAGCGTCCATCTCCTGTTTCATCTTGATGATATCCGGATGATCGGCCGAGAGATTGGCCGAAGCACCCGCATACTCGGCGCGCAACGCCCGCAAGCGATCAGCCGAATCCAAAATGCGCTCTCCCGTGACGGACACGATCGGAGCATTCGGCTTGATCGTCGCCAATTCTCCATCGAGGTAGGTTTTCCGTTCCTCGAGAGTTCGGAGCTGCTGATCGATGTCCATCAACTCACGTTCAGCTTGGTTCATCAATTGTTGATTCAACGGCATCAATTCCGGAAGCGCCCCGCTGGCCCGATGCTTAAACAATGCGATCTTTTCATCGATCTGGCCGATGTGCCCCGCCAGATTGTCCGCTTCCTGCTGAAGGAACGACGCGGCCTCCTGCGCTTGGCGTTCGCGGCTCTTCAAATTTTCCCCTAGGAACAGACTCGTGAGCTCGTTCGCCACTTTCTGAGCCGATTCGGGGGACCGGTTCTGATACGTCACCGTAAAGGCAATCGTGGCTTTGGTCGCATGCTGCGTGCGCTTATCGACGACATCCGCACTGATCACTTCCACTTCGATGTCCTTGACGAAGCGCCTCACGATCTCCTCTGCAGGACTATTCTTCCGGAGGTCCTCATACAGATTGAATTGCTCCACCACTTTCCAAAGAGTGGTTCGGCTCATCACTTGCTGCTTGATAGTCTCGATACGCTGATCGGCATAACTCGTGATGGTCGATCGCACAAGATCGGAGGGAATCTCTTGTTCCTCGATCAGAATAGTGGCCGTGGACTTGAAAGTGGGTGGCCACAGAAAGGCGAGGGTGAGTGTCACGCTCAATAGTCCGATACTCGTCGAGACCATGAGCTTCCTGCGTCGCTGAAAGGACGCGACATAGCCTTTCAGACTTTTCACCTGCTCGGATGACTGTGCTGAGACGTATGTCGAAGCCATCGCTTTTCAGTTAGAGAATGCCCATTTGGGGGGAGCATAGGTCACCATGAACATGGCGGCATGGGATTGCGCCGAATCTGCGGAAGTATCGATCTCCCGCCATCGGTACATATAAGACACCTCCGCTTGCCACCACTCGAACACTCGCCACGACAATTTTGGCGTGACGCTGACATAGCTGCTATCCGGAAACACTCCGCCGACGGCCGCCCTCGTCTTTCCCGAGGTAAGCACTCCGATCACATTGACGGAACATGCAATGGTTTCTGAGAGTTCATACGAACCCGACACTTCTCCTCGATTGGTTTGGATGAGTAATCCAAACCCGCTGGGAACAAGATCCCGAGCGAAGGACGCTTGCAGCGAGGCCCTCTCAAAATGCTTCGTCATACTGGCTCCAGCCAGCCATACCGTCTCTCGCGCCGAGACGTCCCCGATCGGAGTCGGTGAGTGGGACGACAAAAATCTGGGCCCTCCGTAGACAGTTCCCTTAAGCGATTCGGAAAATGCATGTGTCACGCTCATGCTGACCCCGGGGAAATTAGCCCGAAATTGAGATAGTAAGTTGGTTGTACGGAAATCAACGTACGACCCGGACAATTGAATCTGATCTCGCTCTGTGAGTTGATAGAGAAACCCTCCGGATCCCCCCATCAACCGGTAGTCGGTCAATCTTTGACTTTCATACGTCGTGTCGGAAAACTGCACACTCGATTGAATGGAGAGTTTCTCCGTCAACCTTCTCGTCCACGTAGGATTTGCGGTCCACTGATTGCGTTGCGTGAACTGCAGAACGACTCCCGTCGCCTGTAACTCGCTGAGTAGCGTATTGTCACGGATGAACCCACCGGTGAAACCAATGAGATCCTGCTCGGTCCGATACTGCACCGACAAAGGCGCATAGACATTCGTAAACTGCCTGTCCTCTCCGCCAAAGTATCCGACGAAATCCGCTGCAACCCGGCTGCTGACATCCAAACGCTCGGTTTTTCCGGCAAACTCTGTGGCCGGTGTGACCCAATACCCATAGGTGTCACTGTGAGGCAAGGGGGTCAACAGTAAGTTGCTGTTATAGACCCCTTTAACGCCGACAGACGGCGAGAGCGACCATTCAGCCGCTTCACCTCGCGAAACCAGGTCGGATGACACAATCGCGGCCAGAAGGAAGATACAAACAGTATCTCTCCGACTCCAAACACGACTTCTCCCATTGCCGCGCGGTTGCATGTGCACTGCGACCGTCAGGGCACCATGACAACGTCACCGCGCTGGAGCATGATATTTTGCTCCAGGTCCTTGCCTTTGCGAAGATCGCCGTAGCGAAAGGGAATGGCATGTTGCTCTCCTCGTACTCGGCGCATGACTCGAATGTCGTTTTCCGCAGCAAACGGAGTTAATCCGCCGGCAAGGCTCAACGCCTGAAGCACGTCGGTGTAATGGCCAATCAAGTACTCGCCCGGCTTATTCACTCGTCCCACAACGTAGACCTTGTAACTGACCACTTTCGTGACCGCCACGGACACGTTTGGATTCGGAATATACTTCGTCAGCCGCCTCACCAGGTCGACTCGGATATCGTCGACTGTCCGATCCTCGGCCTGGATATCACCGACGAGGGGAAACGAAAACATTCCATCAGGGCGGACGACGACTTCTCGTGTCAGCTGTTCATCCTTCCACACCGACACCAGCATGACATCCTCGGCCCCCAAGCGGTATCCGGGGTCAATCTGCGATGCCGACGGAGCTATCATCGCATCGCCGGCTTGAACTCGAACGGGCAAACCCGCCGCCGTTACGGTTGTTACCACAAGCACCCCGCTCGCCACCAACAGAATAGACCGAGACATGGACTCTCCTTATCCTCGTATCTGCGCAAGGATCTCTTCCGCCTCCCGCCGTCCTTCGAACTGATCCGGACTTTTGAGGGCTTTTGAAAGGTAGGTGCGGGCTTCCGCCTGCTTCCCGGACTGAAAGAATGCCACCCCAAGATGAAAATTCAGCACAGATATTTCCGGAGATTTGGCAACGGCCTGCTGCATCAAGCGAATCGCTTCTTCCTGTTGCCCCATCTTGAATCGCACCCAACCGAGCGTATCGATAAAGAGCGGGTGCGGTGCTTCTTTCTCAAAATCTCGACTCAGCGCAAAGGCTCGGTGCAAACTTGATGGGTCGCCTTTTCGCTCAACGAGTAAGACGGCCAAGTTATTCGCCGCGAGCACGTTGCGGGGATTCACACGCAGCGCCGACTCATACGCGGCCATGGCGGAGTCGATGTGTCCTATGTCCGAATGCGCGGTGGCTAACAGCATGTACAATTCTTCACTGTCAGAATTGGCTTTCAAGCCGTCTTTGAGAACCTGCACGGCCACCTCGGGCATGTTCTGCGCCAAAGACAGTGATGCCCAGCTCAGCCATGGTGATATCCACTTCGGGTTAAGTCGCACAGCTTCGCGAAACTGGACGGCCGCGGCCTCCCGTTCTTTCGTGATGGACAAGACCTCTCCCAGCAATCCATGAGCGAACGGATGGTTTTGGCGAGATGCCAGAATCGATTCCAAGCGAGCTTTCGCTCGGTTGGTCTGACCTTGAGCCATTTCAAGCTTCACAAGAGACAGCAGCGGCTCCGGCTCGTTTGGTGCCAGCACCGTAGCCTGCTCATAGACACTCCGAGCTTCCTCCATACGGCGCTGGGCTTCGAAAAACCGACCTTCAGCCATTAACGCGACATAATGAGTCGGTATCTGACGAATCCGCGCCAAGGTCTGTTCGGCTCCCTGCCAGTTCTTTGTCACCAGATCCAGCGTCATCAACATGTCAAGAGCAGCCACATCATCCGGTCGCTGTTTCAGTAGATCATCGAGGCGGATATGAGCCTGTTGATAGCGCCCGCGTTGGGTTTCCAACATCGCGAGGGACCGTTTGGCATCCACCTGGTCGGGATACAGAGCCACCGCCCTCTCAAAACTTTCCTTTGCAAGCTTGGTTTCCCCGGTGAGCTGATAGGCCTGACCTAGCAGATATTGGACCGTCGCCAGTTCGGGCTGATCGTGCAGAACCGTACGAAACGCCTGGACGGCATCCGTCCCATTCCGTCTGGCTAACGCCATCCGGCCTGATAGGATCAGCCCATCGGACGAACGAGGATTGTCGTTTAACACTTCCTGCACCTGACGTTCGGCTTCGATCTCCCTTCCCGCCTGGAGATCCATTTCAGCCAGCTTCACCTTAGCTTCAAGACTGACTGGCTTTCCTCTATGTTCCTGAACCAAGGCGGCATAGCGCTCTCGTGCTTTTGCGTCCTGCCCGCTTCTCTTATAGAGTGCGGCGAGTCCGAATTGAATGTGGTTTGAATACGGCAGATGTGCGGCCGCATCGAGCAGTACCCGCTCGGCGGATGGAACATCCTTTCTATTCATTAAAAAGTCGGCCAACAGAAGACGGCGTTGGTCGCTTTCCGGATCCAGAGAGACCGCCTCACGCAAGACCGATTCCGCCTTCTCGTATGTGCCCTGAGCCATATTGAAGCGGACAAGTCTCAGGCGATGATCCATGGATTTAGGTTCGACATCGATCATCCGACGAATCGCCGCCTCTGCGCCGGGCAAATCGTTTGTTTCTGTCAACACGGCATTCACATTGTTCAGAAGATCCAGGTTTCTGGGATGGGCTTCGAGCGCTTTCCTCAATGCGCTTTCCGCCTCACGATAGCGATGCCGATGACCGTACAGCGTTGCAAGCAAGATCGCGACGTCCGGTTCGGCCGGAAATTGCCTCGCGAGGTCTTCGGCCTTGGGAATAGCCGAGGGAATGGCCTCTTCCGTCACGGCCTGCGCGGCGATCTTGAGCGCATGGGCTTGAGGCTGATGCGGATCCTTTTTCAGCACCGTGTCGGCCACTTCCATCACATGATCAGTCTGGCGGGCTTCCAGATAGTATTTCCCAAGCGTGATCAACGCGGCCGTATGATCGGGGACCAATCTGATAGCTTCCTGGTACAACTGAACTGCGTTCCGCCAGTTCTTTTCCTTCTCTTCAACGCGAGCGAAGAGGACATAGGCATCCGCGTCCTTGGGGTCTATTTTCAGCACATTTCTCAAAGCGACCCGCGCCTTGGGATAGTTGGCCGCTTCAATGTACTCATTAGCACGCGCAAAGTACTTGGCCTTTCTCTCCTCGGGACCACCACAAGCAGTCCATGAGATCACGGACAGAAGAACGATGCCGATCTTCGTATTCCTGTTGAACATCCATCCTCGTTTGCTCGGCATGGAAGGCGTTGTCGGCGTGGTCATGGACCTAGGTTATTACGTAACTGGGTTCGCTACAACAAAATCCGAATTCCCAGTCCGAAGAGGATCCAAAGCGAAACCAGTCCCAACTGTCGAACGCGCTGAGAGAATGCATGGAGCAGCAGTTCAAAGGAAAAGAAGAGCACCAGCAGTTTGGCGGCAAAGACACCCAGATGCGAGACGTCCGCGCTCACCTCTGGCAGCAGCGGAAATGTGACGGCCAAGAACACCATCAGATAATCAAGTGGAGTGGTCTGAAACCGGTTCTGTTCGTTAAACCGAAGACTCAACAGAACCATGACCGCAACCACCACGAAAAATGCATTGTGGGCCATCGCAACGGCAGATACGGACGAAGATCGCGACCCCTCACACACATAGAGCAGGAACGTCGTTCCCACATAGAGTCCTCCGCGCACAAAGTATGGTGCCATTCGGGTCGAAAATGAGAGGCCAAACAAGACCACAGCGAAGAGGGCGATCGAGAGGTACCCCACATCATTCGGCACGTTCGAGGGGAGAAAAACCAGCCCGATGAGAAAGATTGGGACGGCAACAGCCAGAAACTGAATCGGCATGTCTGTCAGCAACGGCCCATTGACAAGCCGCGTCATGGCGACATTCGACACAAATAGTCCGTCTCGCGATGCTGGAGTAGGAAGCAGACCCCTTCCTGCCGCTATAAAAAGCAACAGGACCGCAGTCGCCAGGACGAGATAGAGTGGCAGGATCAACGTGTCGGACTGCCATCTAAGGAGATAGGCCACCCCTAGCATACTTGCCTGGATCAGGTAGATGGCCGTCACGGCCTCATAGTGAGTCAGTCCCGTCCGCAGCAATTTATGATGGATATGGGCGCGGTCGCCAACGAATGGAGAGCGCCCTTCAGCCAACCGTTGTCCGGTCACGCCGAGTGTGTCCAAAAACGGCAGCCCCAATAGGAATAGCGCGAGGCTTGGGCTGAACGGTCCCCGTGACGAATCAGTCAGCAGGATTGCGAGCACACCCATCATGAAACCCAACAGTTGACTACCGCCGTCTCCCATAAATATTCGTGCCGGGTACGTGTTGTATCGTAAGAACCCCAAGAGCGCTCCGAGAAACGGGACTGTGAGCGTCAGGACCACTGAGTCGTTCGCAAGATAGGCCAGATAGGCAATTCCGGACAGCGTCAAGAACGATAAGCCACCGGCTAACCCGTCCAACCCATCCGTCAGATTCACAGCATTCGATACTCCGACAAGAAACACGATGGACATGAGAGCGCCGACCCATACCGGCACTTCGACATCGGGCAAGAAGGGGAGTGTCGTGAACCAAATGTCACCACCGATGACCACCGCTATGGACGCGAGTATCTGCCCAAGCAGTTTGGTCCGATAACTCAGGTCGACACGATCGTCCCATACCCCAAATCCCACAATAATCATGCACCCGACCAGAACCGAGAGCGTAGTCACATCCCTCGCACCCCACCAGGCGATTGACGCGCAGGCCCCGACGGCAAAGGCAAGCCCGCCGACGCGTGGAATCGGATGCGCATGTACTTTGCGTCCCCCGGGTACATCCATGATCTGAAGTCGTTCCGCCGCCAACCGCAAGGGAGGAATCAGCGCCATGCACAGAAGTAACGCCGTCATGGCACTGAAGAACAGTTCGTTCATCATAGATATGCTCGCAGACCTTGCTCGCCGCCGGTCAATCCGGCACAAACCGGTTCAGCTCTTGCCCAATCTCACCTGCAAATTCTCGGAGCCGCTGGTCAACTGCTGCCTCGGTCTCACCAGGGCCTATGAGAGATGCCAACCTAATCAACGCTCCATCTGTCCGATGCCGGATAAAGGCATCCCACAGCAAATAGACCTTGACCAGATACTCATCCGCGATCTGTCGGTCACGCTGCTTGAACCAATAGAGGACGACCTGCTTCTGATCACCTTTCTGAATCACGGCGCGGTTAACCATGACCAGCTGTCCCGTCTTCGGCGATGACGGCAATTCAGTACGTATCAGGGATGCAATTTCCCATCCCCCACCGGGCAGACAACTTTGAGGTGAGTGAGCCGATTGCCCCTTTCTTTGTGATCGATAATACGCCGCATAGAAATTCATCTGATGCTCCTTGTCCGAGCGATAGTCGGCAAGGACGTAATCATCGAACCGAAGGGCATCGATATATTGCTTTTCAAGAGCGAAGCGGGCTCCTCGCCACATACCGAGTTGCATCGGGAAGTCGACAAAGGACGTTCGCGCCGGAGGAGCCTCATCGCGATCGACAAAGACGGTCGACAGCAACGTGAATGGGGCAAGCAGAGCGACACTGCACAGATAAGCCGGTCCTGGAGCGAATAGGCGACGGACCGGCTGGTTCAGGCTGGACTCCTGGACGGTAGTGTCCAACTGATCACTCCAGGCGAATTGTTCACGAAATGATCTGTGGGGCATCACCACCCTCACTCGTCCAAGTAGCCTCATCACGACAAGCAGCATCGCAAAACTCACCATGAAAATGACCCATCCCTCAAACAAGTGATAAAACCCTTCAGCAGCTCCCTGCCCATAGAGTTCGACCAGAACACCGATCATGCCGATACGAAATCCATTGAGGAGGATCGAGATCGGAATCGCAGAAAGCACCAGGACCACTCGCTTCCACATCCTGTCCTTGAACAGGTAGGCACAGAGTAGCGCAAGAGACGTCAGCGGAAGTAAGTAGCGAATACCACTGCAAGCTTCGACCACCTGAAGCTGTACCGGTCCCATGTCAATGACATTGCCTTCACGAAATGCCATCACTCCGATCAGTTGCAGAAAACCGACACCCAGGGACGAAGACCACAGCTGAAGCGGGCTCGATAAACTCGCATAAACAAATACGGGTAATGGGATCGCGGTCAACAGATAGCCCAGCGGAAATGCGATCGCCTTGGCACCCCTCATCCCAATCAGCGCGATAGCCAAACCAACAATGACTGTCCACAATGACAAGTGGAGGACGACATAGAGCGTGGACAACTCACCGACGACATAGAGAAGGAGACCTAGGGCGATGATCGCAAGACCCCACCATGACTTATCTTTCGGCATTTTCAAGATACGATGTCTGGATTGCCAGATTAGGAACCCACTGATCATAGGCACAAAGAGTCCGTGACTATAATCCTCACTGTCTAACCAGTTGTCGAACAGGAAGATGAGGTTAGCCGCATACATGTAGGACAATAGCGCCGTCGCTACTACTGCACTTACGAGAAGGGAACGTGAGCTGGTCATAAGTGAAGGCCACTCAAACAATGATTGGGAATCAGCGAGCGAGCAACGTTTGGTCTGAAGCGCGGGACGAACTCTTCTATCTACGGCAATTTCTACCTATTAATCCATACAGAGGAAAGAACGGGCTTGATACCTCGAAGAGATATCAAGCCCTGGCGCTCACATACACCGTTCGATTACGCTTGGGACCTTCGGAGATTTCGCAGTCCTCCCGCACCCAGCCCGACCAATGAGACGAGCCCCGCACCGAACAAGAGCACTGCTGTTGGCAACGGCACGGTTGTCAGACTCGTGATGGATCCGAGAAACACGGCTGGATTGCCGTCAACGTCTTCGAAAAAGAGCCGCCATCGTGCCGCGGTCAGAGGGCTCAAACTAAGCGTACTGAAACTTGGAGGATTCTGCAGATCCGTATTCGCAAACAATCCTCCTCCCAGACGATCGAGACGAAAGTCAAAAAGGAATGGCGTGAAGTCACCAAATTGAGGACCCGTGGCAGCAGACACCAGAGCCCATCGATCAACAACTCCACCCCCCAGCGGCATGTTCTGAGAAATAGTCACGGCGTTGGCACCTGCAGTGAAGGATGACGTGTATCGCCTCCCATCCACGATCGTCAGATTGAAGTTCTTGACTGCGCCAGTATATGCGCCACCGCTACTACCCGTCGCATTGTCAAATTGAAATGAGCCAAAAACCGGCACGATGGGTGGAGCCGTGGTATCGACACTGCCGGTGAACGAGTAACTCACCATGGCAGCTTGGGCCTCATTCAAGGGATACCACAGTGAGCAGAGCCCCACGGCCAACAGAATAAATCCTTCACTAAATATCTGCTTCATGATCCGCATAACACGACTCCTTCTAAAATTAACGCCTATGAATCGACTATCGCCGAGCAAATCCCGGACCATCCAATGTAGATTCTATCTCACTGAAAACTAAAGGCGGCGGTAGAACGCATGGACATCGACTGTGTGCGTGTTCCTGCGACAGTGTTCAATTATGTATGGAGAAGGCGCAGAAAATGCCTCACCGCTTCATCACACTATTATGAAGTAAGAAGAACCTCCTGGACCCATGTAAGGGCATGCGTCTGTGCCAATGAAGAACCTCTTGCTGTCTAGGCAGCTTTTTCTCGTTGGTGGGAATGCTTTTCCTGTTCAGACAGCTCCACCGCTTCCACAGCGGCGTGATTCCAGAGAACGTGTTGACGAAACACGAGCCACACGAATTTTGGGCCGGACACGAAGGTTCGCCGCCACATTCGGCGTGGCTCACGAATAAATCGATAGACCCACTCAAGGCCAATGTCACAGATCCACTTTGGAGCTCGTGCGTATGTTTCAGCATAAAAGTCGAAGACAGCCCCGATGGATCCGATTATTGGGATATTAAGCTGTCCCCGATTTGCCTCGACCCATTTCTCCTGCTTTGGAGCAGTCATGCCAACCCAGAGGACATCCGGCTTGGCATTGCTAATCGCCTTCACCATCCGATGATTTTCTATTTCACTCCAGGTGCCAAATGGCGGAGATAGTGCACCGCACAGTGTCAACGATGGAAAATCAGCAGCAAAACGTCTCGCAATGCGATCAAGAACCGGCTGCGACGACCCAAAAAAGAAGACGCGCGCGGATCCTCGCCGCTGCAGCGCGCCCAACACTCCATAGAAGTAGTCCGCCCCCGTAATTCTGGGACCGACGTCAACACCAATCAATCGTGTCATGAACGTCACTCCCACCCCATCGGCGACCACAAGGTTGGCTTGCCTCAAGGCTGAATGAAAATCAGCATCCTGTTGCGCGACGACCAATGAATGAGGATTGGCACAGGCGAACACCTTGGGAGCTATCCTTCGATCTATCGCTTGAACCGCTTCCGCGGTGACTTCCGTAAGGGGTCTTCGGTTAAGCGCAACCCCCAATAGGAAACCCGTATTACGTTTGCTCATCCCGCCCTCCGCAGTTCTCGAAAATCGCCGATTGCGTTTTGGTAAATCTCCATAAGTTTCATATAATTGCTTTCTGCGGTGTAGTGCTCTTCAAAAGTGCTGCGAGCCTGTTGTCTCATGAAGGTCAATCGTGCCACGTCGGATACAAGCTCGTTGACTCGCTTCGCCAAATCGTCCGGATTACCTGCCTCGAACTTCAGACCGGTTTTACCTTCTTCTACGATCTCGTCTAGACTGCCAAGTCGCGAGGCGATTACGGGAGTGCCGCAAGCAAGGGATTGAACGACAACCATGGGGAAGCCCTCATACCACTCAGACGGAACTACCAACATAACCGCATTCTGTGTGAGGGCAAGAACTTCTGAATAACTCACACAACCAAGAAATTCGACCGGCAAGTTGTGCATGGACGCGAAAGATTGCAGCTCTCCACGTAAGGGTCCCTCTCCAGCAATCTTAAGGGGCAGCCCTCGTACACCCTTCCAAGCTTCCAGCAAGTTACGAAGCCCTTTTTCCGAACTCAGTCGTCCAGCAAACAATGCATACCCACCAGTCCCTGCGCCTGGAGCAGGAATGACCGGAAGGAAGTTTGGCTTCACTTCCATAGCATGTGCAGATAAACCGCCTTGTATAAGCTTGCTTGCGCCAAACTGTGTAGGTGCAATGTACCGGTTGACTAGGTTGTTGTATGTCCCTCGCCACCTATTGTTAAGTAGGCTCCATACGACCGCACCGGTTGCTGGTAGCGATGCACGATAGCAACGATACCGAATGGCAGGAAGAAAGTTTGTCCCAAAGCACTCTTCGCAGGGCTTTCCGTCTCGTAGCAGTAGACCATTTGGACAAACAAAACGGTAATTTTGCACAGTTTGGACGACTGGGACGCCATTGTCCTGACAGGCCGCATAGGCGCTGGCTGTGATAAGGGGAAACGTATTGTAAAAGTGCGCTATCTCGGGTTGCGCTTTATGTATCAGTGCGCAAAGATCGTCATAGGTCTTACGCGACCAAGCTGCATTGACGCCCAATCGAACTTTTTTTCCGAGCGTTGATTCGTCGATGTCATCGTTATGACGTTCGTATGAAACGACCTCACATTGTCTCTCAAGCAATTTCCGCTCGTTAAGAAATACGGCATCTTCTCCGCTTGGTGCAGTGGAGCGATAATAGTTATGTGCCAACAATATTCTCACTTTTGTCGTTCCCCGATTACTATCATGGAAAGCCTAATCACTGTTCACCGATCATTAAGAGGCAAGTGCTAGGCTGTCCCTGGCCGCCTTTTGGGCGACTATTTGCACCCCTCCGCTGAACAACTGCGGCCAGATGTTGTGAACCCCAGCAAGTGGACCATATCCACTTTCTTTTTCGATCTTAAACCCGATTTTTTCGAGGATTAACCTCAATGATCGAAACGTGAAGTAATGTAAATGCCCCCCGTCGAACAAAATGTCATCACTGACGCCTTCATTCGGCTGTGAGGTAGAGGGAAACTTTCCGACAAAGAGCAACCATCTTTTTTTTATGAATGCAATGTTGGGTGTGTTAATTACCAATCTCCCAGCAGGTTTTAACACTCGGTACATTTCCTGAGCGGCCTTATACACGTCGGGAATGTGCTCGATTGTATCGGATGAAATGATTTGGTCGATGCTATTGGAATCGATCGCACTCATGTCCTCGGCGCTGCCACAGATGGGTGTAAACGGCCATCCTTCGAGATTGACTCTTGCCTGCTCTAATCTGTGAGGCGAGTATTCGAGGCCAATCAAGCGCTCAAAACGCTCTCGAAATTGGTAAAGCAAGTAACCTGAACCACAGCCGACGTCCAAGAGTCTTTCGGCGCTTCCCCCCTGAGCAATGATGGCTTCAAATCGATCCCTTGGCCAGCCACTCACCGTCACAGTAGGCAGACACTCCTTGGTGAGCGCCGTAGAATACAGGCGATCATATTTATCTCGCATGATTGGCCTTTCTATAGATCAATTTGCTGCCATGCAACCTATGATGCCGGATGAAAAGCGTTCCACAAAACTCTTGAATGTATATACTCTCGCGCAGCGCTGACACCCTTTTCGCAAACGTGTTTGCAGGTCATCCGACTCGAAGTATTCAGCGACCGCATTCGCATAGGCGTGTGCGGACAACGGTGTCACCACGCCATTGATGCCATGTTCGAGATATGAGATTTCCGGACTGTGCGATTGATGATCCGTGGTAAATAACGGGGTCTCGGCAACAAAACTATCCACGATCGCCAATCCCACCAGCCCGGGTATCAATAGCGCTCGGCTGGCTTTGAAATAGACTGCCCTATCTTGTCCAAATTTTGGACCCACATAGTGAATCCAGTCGTATGCTTGCGCGGCCCGCTCTATTTTCTGCTGTTCTGGTCCGTGGCCAATGAAAATCATGTGAAAATCTTTGATTCTTTGGCGGACCACATGACAAGCCTCCAGGAGAAATTCCAGTTTCTTGTCGGCATACATGCCGCCGCAATACAAGGCAACGTGCTCATGAGGTAACCCGAGGCGGGCTCGTAGGCAACTCAGCTCAGCTCGCGTCACCCCGGCGAGAGCAGAGCTCAATTCGTTGGTATCAATCGCATTCTGAACGACGGTGATTCTGTCCGGAGAAAATCCTGAGTCTCTGACGATTCCGGCGCTTGCTTCCGTATACGCAAACCACCAATCAACTTGATTGATGAGCGACTGCTTCAAGCCCTCCCTCAATGACTTTCCAGCGCGCAATTGAAAGTTGCGCCCATGCCCCCAGTACGCCAACCGATACTTATGTCGCCTACGGGTTATGATCAGCCAATAATTCAATATCAAAGAATTAGCCTGTTCAAACACAATAAGATGAGAATCCCGCAGGTAGCGGAAACACGCCTGCCACACAAAGAGACCGAACGGTGTTCTGAAATAACGATTTTCAATTCGTATTGCCCAGGGACGATCAAGCTGCTCTGATCGCGGTACGGTTCCAGGATATTCCTGTCCATAGATCAATTGCAGTTCGATGCCGACGTGGGCCAGCGTACGATGCAACGCCTCAAAAAACGGTATGCGGTAATGAGGAAGGATGCGTTGAATGATGGTAACTTTTTCCACACATACCTACGGGGTCTGTTGCGATACTCGAGGCACGCCTGAGATGGAACGTTCGATTCGTGAAGCTTCCACTTGCTCCGCGATCACAATACAATTCCCTGATCCCTTTCGAGATAGACGGACAAGATCGGAATCCGCAGCCAATCGAGCCTTCGTGTGAGAGAAGCTTTGACTACGTTTTGGCCCGCTTTTCAGGAACCATCGCCGCGAACCTATTGGCATATGGCGGGATCTAGTTGCCGTTGCTGAATCTGGCTAATTCCGATTGCTGATAGCATGGTTATCAGGAAATCGCAGTATGCGCCACACTTAGTTAAAAATTGACGAAGTCGTCCTAATGTGATGCATTGATGATCACACAACGCTACGTGCACCGTGATCCGTTTGATAAACCGGCTAGTCAACATTGAGCAACCTAACAAGCTGAATGGCGGGTTCCCCCGACGGCCAGGGACATTGACATGCGCTGATCTCTGGGTGTCCATGAAAAGCGCAGGAGCGACGATCATGGTCGGTTCACACTTGCGCTAAGCATCGGACCGACTCTTTTCGGGCAGTCTGCGGCACTAGAATCCGTTGCGCACAAGGAGGACAATTTGCAATCGTCATCCGGAGCATATTATTGCGGCTTGGATCATATAAGAGCGGTTGCATTATTCATGGTATTTACATGGCATTTCATCCACGTTGGTAATGGTCAATTGGCTCCGCCACCTGCGTTTCCCCTTTCCTTGTTAACCGAAGGGCACACAGGCGTTGCCCTTTTCATAACATTGAGCGGCTACTTGTTCGCAAAACTATTGGATGGGAAAAGAATTCAGTATGCCTCATTCATTTGGAACCGCTTTCTACGGCTTGCCCCTTTATTGACCCTGGTCATTGTTGCAGTTGGATGCCGAGAATATCTGTCAGGTCACGACATAATTCAGTACATCAAAAGAGTGTTGGCTGGCGCCATTCAACCTTCACTCCCCAATGGTGGATGGTCAATTACGACGGAGTTTCATTTTTATTTATTATTGCCGGCCTTGTTGTTTCTTTCTCGCAAATCGAAATACTCTTTAGTGCTTTTACTTGGTGCCGCCGTCCTAATCCGTGCCCTCTTCCATCAAGGGCGAGGAGAGATCCAGACACTCTCATATTGGACAATTGTGGGGCGCATTGATCAGTTCTTGCTTGGGATGATTGCGTATCAGTTTCGGAATCTGGTTACAGAACGCCATACGTTCGTCGTCTGTAGTTCCGTCCTATTTGCAATATTTTATTGGTATTTCGACTCACAAGGCGGATTTTTTGCCTATCCGTCATTTCCATCGCAAAGTGCGATTTGGATACTCATGCCGACCATAGAGGGACTTGCTTATGCCGTGCTGATTGCTTGGTACGATAGCTCCTTTGCTCATTCACATGGGAAGCTTTCTCGATTTGTAGCATTAATCGGACTTTACTCATACTCCATTTACTTGCTCCATTATTTTGTCGTGTTTAAAGTTTCGCGGGAGATTCATCACAGCCTTATAGATCTGTCCAATATTTACGTCGCGCTGATCGTATCCTCCATATGCTTTTTATTCATGATACCAATTGGGTATCTGAGTCACAGGTTCATCGAGTCGCCATTTTTGAAGTTGCGCACTCGATATATTGTTACGGAAAAGATGGCCTAGCCCGCTCCGAGGTAACTTTCAATCAGAACGAACCGCCTCTGACGTTGAGACCGTCGAAACCGGCATCCTACGCTCATTCACATTGCCGTCGTTTCTCGCGGAGGCCTCAATGCATCCCTATCCTGCGACAGTAATGGATAGCGCCTCTGATGGTGGAAAGCATCGTGCGATGCGGGGTTCAGTGATTGTGGTTCGACTTGAACACTGTGTGCAAATACCAGAAGACGAGCCTGCCTCTCAATCAGAATAACGAAGGAGAATAATTCTGCCGAATAGCTTGCCATGGAACCTTGCTTAAACGACAAAATGAAGGCGAACGTGAAACATGCTGCCAGAGTAGCCATAATCCCTCGCTGAACGGGATCTTCTTTCGAGAAACGGTAGGCGCTCCGAATGGTTTGGACGGACATCCAGACCGCTAAGGAGAACATTCCAAGTCCCAGCAGGCCTTCTTCACCCAGAATCTCACCAACCATCATATGGGGATAAAAACCGATAATTCGTTCAGAGAACGAGGCTGAATTCCCGAGTCCAATAAAGAGCACCGCTGGATCCCCAACCGACGCATTCACCCACTGGTGGAGTAATTTCGTGACCATCATGACCCGAAGCTCCCAGTCGGACTCAAAGCGATTGGAAGACCAGCGCGCATCCTGCTGCGTAAACGAATCATACGCAAAGATAGATACCGAGGCCAAACATGCCACCAACAGCACACCGGATACGTAAGTTTTCATACTTCCGAGCGGCCGACTCATGGGCAAGAACACAAGCGGCAGCGCAGCCATGAGCACGAACTGTCCACGTGTGCCCGATTTCACCACTAAAATTACGCAGGCTGCGATGGCCAATCCTTTGATTAGCCACCACAACCCGCTTTTCTGATGATTCAACAGCACAGAGGCGATCGTGACGTATCCGGCCATTTGCGCAAATGCCAATGCATTCCAAAATTTCTCTTTCGGATTGTAAAAGGAGACGACATATCGTTGGTCCCAACGGACAAACACATCCACGAGAATCGCCAACACCGCACCGAGGACCAATACGGCGCTCAAGCTGTACTGCAAATCTATTGGCCGTTTGATTAGCAGAGGAGCAAGGCAGGCATGCAGGACCATGTACGGCAAATATTTTGCCCATTCCCCGACTCCCTGTGTAAACGCCGGTGACCAATACAGCGATATGGCAGCCTCAATCCAGAAACAGATAACGAGTAGCTGCACCCATGGAATACCGCGCGTTCTCTCGCTCGCAAACCCTTGCGCACGCAGCAAACCAATGCCGATCAAGCCCACCACGTAGAGATTTGTGAACTTTCCGTTTTCGGCCAACCAAGGGGACGACATCTGCCCCCAAAAATCTAGAACTTGAATGCAGGCCAGCCCCGCCAGGCCGATTGCCGGACGGTACAATGTACCCAAGAGAAGGGAAAGAAGCAGCGCAATATAGATACTCAGGTTCATATTGAACTAGCTCACGTTGACCACCGATATCTACACAGAGACGTGCGAGTAACGAGATGCCTACTTTGGTAAACCCATATCGGGAAACGGAACTGGTTCCCAATTAGAGAGTGTCGTTCGAATGGGAGTGCGACGGTCCTGAACGCCGCGAACTCGCAAGCCTGGATCAGTATCTGGAACCTGATCTGGAACTTGTGGCAGTTCAAGAAGGCCATATAGTTTCGCGATCGGATTGATTGTCGATGACTCGCAGCGATAGGCGACGTTTCGCTGCAAGACATTGTTTTTTGGAATGATCGGTTCGTCTTGTAGTATGGTGGCGAGCCGTGGGTACCGCGTACTCCATGGCGGGGTTCGATACGGCATGGCTGCGAGACGCTTTTTCAAGACACTGCTCTCCGACATGATGGAGAGCGCGGACGTCACCCCTCTGGCATCCATGGAAACCGCGATGTCGCAGTTCACGAGAACATTGTTCATGAGAGTGTTGTCGCGCCCACCCCCGACGAGTATGCCCCGATGAACGTCTCGTATCACGTTACCGAAAATGTCAGTGCCGCTTGCAAGATCATCAAGGTAGATTGCCGTCACATCGCCTTTCGAGCCGGGCCCAAAAAGGTCATGGATAAAATTATAACGAACAGCATTTCCACGTGCCGTCCAATCACGCCCGATATAGATCGCGCCCGCATCAGAGGTCTCTAAACATACCCGGTGAATTTCGTTGAACTCAATGACATGGTCATTGCCCGCAAAAAGGATACCGACGTGAGGGGCGTCATGAATGTCATTGTGCGAGACCTGTATCCCAACTCCGTCAATATCTACGCCGGCCTTCGTCGTGGCGATGCGCCGTCCGTAGTGGTGAAGGTGGTTTCGAAGTATCCGGTGATCAGCCGGCTTCAATGTCTTGCGATCCCCACCTGTGGCCACGATACCTCGAGTACCAATATTGTAAACATGAGAGTCCATGATCGCGTGCTGCCATCCTCCTTGAACAACAACACCATCTTTGCCGACGTTGCGGATTACGCAATCTCGGACCTGGTTTCCCTGTCCCTCAATGATCTGAATACCATCATCGCGTCCTTCCTCAATGATAAGTCCCTGGATGGTAACGAAGGAGGTTTTTTGTAGCGTCATGATAGGAGACGTGAGCATTGAGAGAGTGATTCGGCTTTTCATCAAACGGGCTGGAGGCCACACATAGAGAACGGCGGCCTCACGATCGATGTAGTACTCCCCTTCCTCATCAAGCTCAGACAGGATATTGAATGCGAAGTACCTTGCCCCTGCCTTGAGGCCATATATTAATGGCTTTGCCAATGCAACTTGATGGGAGACAGGGTCGATAGCCCGTATTGCGATAGGCTCGTCGTACCAATCCCAAAACCAAAAACCCTTCAGCCAAATTTTGGCATCTCTCCATTGCAAGATACGAGAATCATCAATGCGCAAAGTCCCCGGACGGCCAGCGGTAGTACCGGATTTTCCTGCGTCGAAGACTGAGTCGACGACAGCCCATTTTTTGTTGGGCCAGCGCGCCAGCTGCATCACCTCATCATCAATAAAAAGCTCTTCGGGGCTCGCCTGCTCAGGTAGCCCTGGTTGGCTTCGGTCCCAACGAGTTTCCTGCGAACTAGTCAATGTGCGGACTTTCAGGTCGGTCCGGACAATGTGGGACTTCGACAAAGGAGCGAGCCGACTCAATTCTTCTCCTTGCCCGACAGGCTGGAAGGCCTCAATGGGCAACTTGACACTGCCTGACAATCTCACTTCTTCATGCTGATAAGCCGCATAGGTAATCGGCGCACCGAAAACTCCTGAATCCTGCTCGGCCAACGTAAAGGTTCGTGTCAGCGGATAGATTCCCTCTCGTAGATAAACGGTAACCGGAGTCCGACCAAGTCCGTTTCGCATTTTGAGTTCACGAATCGCATCACGGGCCCGTTCTATCGTTAGGAACGGTTTATTTAAGGTCCCGGGGTTCAGGTCGTTGCCAGTGTTCGAGGATACAAAAAACGTCAAATCGGAAGCCTCGGCGGTCATCAGGCCGAAACCCAGACTGGCGAGTAAACTGAAGACCTTCATAGAAATGGGCATAGTTTAAAACCCGATCGCCTCAAGAAGAATCCTTGCGGCGCAATCTTCAGTATGTGACGCATATGCGCTTCGACCATTGTTGCCATATTCACGTGCACATCCGGGAGTTTCAAAGAGGTCCTTGATCTTTCTTGCCACCTTCGAAGGATCAGAGATAGGGACCACAACTCCGGATCGATGGTGTGTCGTGAGCCAGCCTATCAGCCCCTCTTCACAGGCAATACTTGGCAATCCCATCATGCCGGTTTGGACTAGGACACCACTCATTTGATAGTGGGCAATGTAACCGAGCCATACCGCATCTACCGCGGAGAAGACCATGTTTTGTTCTTCTTCGCTTAGATAGTGTGTGACTTCATGCAATCGCCCGGCTTGCCTCAGGCGCATTGCGCCAGAAGACTGGAGCATCGTCGCGGTTTCGGGTGTCTGCGTTCCTGCTAATAGCAGATGGCAGCGAGCTGGAAAATCGGAGTGTTCACTGGCCCGTAATAGGATCTCGATTCCTTTTCGTTTGGCGAGCGAGCCATAGACCAAAATGACCCATGCATCTTGTGCAATCTTTAGGCGTTCGCGGGCAACCGCACGACTCACCGACCGTTTTGTTACAGCCAGATCAGGAAGGTACACTAGACGGGAGCGGACATCTGCTGGCCATACGCGTCCATATTCGAATAGCGCTTGGTCTATTGTGAACACGGCGCGGAGATGTGAATGACGTAAGAGTCTGCCAAAAAGCCATTTCTTGAGGCCCTCCACCTTGTCGAGAGGAGCTTTGATTCCCATAGCCGCGTAATGAAATGCCGCTCTCATGATGATTCCGCCCCAAGGAGTTGACCCAAAAGGTGAACCGGCGACGGCCAGCGCATACGTACAATAGTCAAGATATGGCAGCAAAACAAAATCGATCCGGCTATCTTTCGAAGCCAGAGCGTAGAAGTTTCCTAACACTCGTCGAAACACCAGCATATCAACGGTCATACGCAGAACGTTTCCATCGAATGTTCCAAAAGCCCGGAAGGGCTGAGTGATGATGCGTAGGTGGTCTCCGAAAGTGGCCTGGAGCGCCCGCATGGATGGATGCACCAAGCTGGGTTCGAACGTCGCCAGTTGTACGAAATCTCCGCGGGACCGGATCGCCCGAATGATCCAGTGAAGATACGCGCCGTGGTGACCCTGGACGAATGGTTCTATGATCAGGATCGTTTTAGCGGTCCGCTGGCCCGATCGCGGCGGACACTGGGAGCGATCCGATTGGCTTGCTGCAGTTACAGTCAATGCTTCTGTTGAGGTGAGTGTTTTAGGTAGCATAGTTCAAGAAGCCCACCGACTAGGAACATTCGTATCCGATGCTGCCACATTGGAGGGCCGACTAACCCGAAGAAAATCCCACAAACCATGATTGCAACGACGCCGAGTCCAACGGCGTCGCGCAGAAGATAGTACATGAACAATCCTCCGATGATGCCCCCGATGGACCACACCACCAAATCTTTCGAATCCCTCGACACGAAGCCATGAAGACTGACGCGATGCTCTGTGTGAAATGTAAGGAGAGTCAGCAGACTACCGACCACAATAGCGAGACATGTCCCGACAACAACTCCCACGCTGCCAAATACGTGCCCGAGTATATAACCGATCAGCAAACTCGTGACGCCCGTAACCATGTGGGAGAGCGTGTTCCAGCGCAGTTGTCCGGTGCCGACGAAAGCGAGGTAGGCCGGAACAGTGGTGGTATTAAGTGCCCAACTGGTAATGAGCAAGAAGGCAAATACAACGAAGGCTGGCTCATATCGACCGATCCACGCCTCGGATATTAGAGGTGTGACCGCTAACAGCAATGAAAAGATAGGGATCGATAAGTAGAGCATGATGTCGTAACAGCGTTTATATGTGTCTGGGATTTGAGTGGGCTTATGTTCTTGCTGGGTCGTGATCACAGGAACCATCACCTGATTGGCGGCCACAAGGAGACTGCGAATTTGCATAATCATACGGCTGGCCATTTCGAAGTAACCGACATCCGAAAGCGTTCCCCATTTACTTAATAATGCTTTGGTCGTCGGCTCGAAGAGCAGCTGTGCGATTCCATTCACCTGAAAATTAGCCGCATAACCAAACATTTCTCGGAACAAGCTGCCAGACCAGCGATATGGCATCACACCCAGTCCATCCAGATTGACCTTTAACATGAGCCAGCTGATAACTAGACTCCACAACGATTGGATAAGCTGTGCCTGAGCCACTCCTTCAAGGCCATTGGTCGGAACCCAGTAGAACGCCGCTCCGACGAAGATCACTTGGCTCGACATGAGCACGACACTTCTCAAATCGGTTCTCTGAATCCCATCCAGTGCAGAATGAATGGTCGCAGCCATCATGCTGCACCACAAAGACCCAATGGCAAATGGTAAAAGCGCTACGGCTTCAGAAAATAAGGCAGGAGGAATCAGCTGCTGCACCGCCCACTCAAGAAGAGGGTACAGCAAGAGGATCGCAATGCCTCCGAAGACCGCCACAGTGATCATAGCCGTCTCGATAACCTGCACCGCTCGCACTGGCTCGCTCTTGGCGAGATAGCGAGAGACAAATTGAAGGACGCTATTCGCAAAGCCCATTTCACTAATTCGTGTCACGTTAGTAGCGGCCAATACCAACGACCACACTCCTACTTTTTCAATGCCGATTGTTCCCAACAAGAACCGAAAAAGAGCGAACAACGAAAGGCCGACAATTACCACTTGAATGGTGGCCATGGCCGCATTAAGGATGACGCGACGCTTTACAATCATTTAGCGTCCCGACTTCATGGGGCAAGAAGCACGTCGGAGCATAACTTGATCACTCACTTCGTATCTCATGTGTGGTGTCGATGAGGCTGACTATTGACCTAAAAGCCTGGCCGACGATCCCGCGTCGAGGATTGACTCCAGAATCGGCGGCATGATGTCCATGATTTCACCGCGCGCATGTGCCAGGCTTGCCGTCGACCTACGGTAATTGGCGCATCATCACGATGGGGACGGTCTCACTCCCAATCGAACGCTTCCCGATCCTGAGTGGCCTTCCAATATTTCCCAGCATTTCCAGTTCTGACATGTAGCATGAGCGGTTCTGCGATGGTATTGGCTGAATGTATGTGTGGCAACTTAAAACTGTTTTCGTGACAGTTGGGTTTTCCCAAGAGGAAAGAACCTGAATCACGGGCGACTCAACGGATCGCTTTCAGGGGAAATGTCAGATGGCAATTTATGGACATTTACGATACGATTCCGTACTCCGAATATTCATTTCTTTCGGAAAGCAGATTACATTGCCAAACGGCTTCCGTCCTACAGAAGCCCATGGATTGATTGGATCCATAATGTCGTAGTCGCATTTTCTCAGAAGATCGATCACCTCCATCGAGGACGCTCCATTCTTGGTTAAGAGAAAATCGGACAACTCTGAAAGAATGACAGGTCTGCACGTGCTCAGCACTTTTTTCGATCCAGAGAAGACCACATGTTCACTTCCTTCAACATCCACTTTTATGAAACCGGGATCAAGATGAAAGCGGTCCACCAGATCATCAATGGTGATACTGTCTACCTCTTCCGATATATGCGGTTCTTTCACAATTGACGGATGCTCCATCACGCCGAGACTTGAGTATTCTTCTTTTCCAGGAATCACCTGCATGGTGACCTTCGCCGTCTTGTCTGCAACCACTCCCTCAAATACGAGGACCTTGTCTTCTACTTGATTCAATGCGATGTTCTTGCGGAGATGCATTAACGCATTTTTTGTTGGCTCAACCGCCAATACTCGCCGGCCCTGGATATTTTTTGCGAACATGACGGTATAAAATCCAACGTTGGCCCCGATATCCAGGACATCTCTGTTATCGACGAGGTACTTCCTGCAGTAACGGACGAGGTCGGGTTCATAATGCCCGTCGATAACGATTCTTTTAAATATATCGCTTCGACGATCAATCGAGAATATTCCCTGAAATTCCTTAACAGCACAATGTGGGTCTGAAACTAGAATGTGGCGCAGGTTTGTAACGATCTTTTGCTTCTCGGCTCGCCTTTTTTGATAGGCATTGGCTCGTAAACGTTGCACAGGGGACAACACCATTCTGATAAAAGCAGATTTTAAAGAGAGTCTTGCTGCTGTCTGCGGTTTCATAACTCCTCTAACACTCTCCGAACGCGATTCAGGTAGCCACGTGTGGGAAGAGCCAATATGTCCATGAACTATTCTGCGGGAAGCTGTGGAAAGAGAGCTCTAGACTGATATCGCCCTTGCCATTCTATACTCTCACCTTCCAGCAAGCGTAATCGGAATTGCCATCGACATCGTTCACTTGACTCATCAAGGTTGCGAGTAGATTGTCATTGAACGGTGGATTCATTCCTCAATCGGAGTCTCTCAATAATGCCGGTTTCTGAAAAGCATCATACAATGATTCTACGAGATGGTATTGACGCACTGGAACTATGGCAACTTAAAACCGCTTTGCTACAGCAAGGCTTGAGCCACGTGTAAGATTTTAAACCGCGTGATGAATCAGTAGATTGGGGGAATGATCTGGGGTGTAGTCTTGCGTAAACAGAGGCAGGCCCATACAGATGCGTTCGAATAGGAACCGACGGAGACGCGTGAACTATTTAGCACTAAACTTCGCTACTCGAGCTTTGGATCACCACATCGAATCAGGAGGCCAGACTTGATTGACCGATGACGGCTTTGCAAAGCACAAACGATAATTTACTCATCGCGGAGCACCCACTCCAAGCCCTCGACGATCCGCTCCGCCGCCTTGCCGTCCCATTTTGGCGGAATGGCCCCTTTCTTCCACTGTCCGGCCATCAATCGAGCCAGGGCAGGCGCGAGTTTACTTGGATCGGTTCCGATGAGTTCGTTTGTCCCAATCGTGATGGTTTCAGGACGCTCGGTGTTGTCACGAAGCGTCAGGCACGGCACCCCGAGTACCGTTGTTTCTTCGGTGATCCCACCGGAATCGGTAATGACGCCTTTGGCATGTTTCACCAAGTAGTTGAATTCCAGGTAGCCGAGCGGATCGACATAATGCAGCTGCGGGATTTTGTCGTCGAGTTCTCGAAGGCTCTTGGCCGTTCGAGGATGGACCGGAAATACCACGGGTAATCCTTTCGTGCCTTCGGCAATGGCGCGGAGGAGAGAGACCAGCTGCTGCTCTCCATCAACGTTGGCCGGCCGATGAAGCGTGACGACAAACAACTGCCCCGGCTCAAGCTTAAGTGCGTGCCAACAGGCAGGAGGTCGCAATCGCGGGAAGTGCTTGAGCAATGTATCGATCATCGTATTACCGACGAAAACGATTCGATCGTCGGTCACACCAGCATGCCTGAGGTTTGTGTTGGCGGTTTCACTCGTCGTAAAAAACCAATTGGTGATCGAGTCGGTCACCACTCGGTTGATTTCCTCGGGCATTGTCCAATCCCCTGATCGAATACCACCTTCGACATGGGCCACCGGCACCCCAAGTTTGCGCGCTGCGATCGAGCAGGCCATGGTGGACGTCACATCTCCGACGACCAGACAGAGGTCACTCTTTTCCTTGAGGAGAACCTTTTCATATCCGACCATGATCCCGGCAGTTTGTTCGGCATGCGAGCCCGATCCTACTTCGAGATTGATATCCGGATCCGGAATTCCCAGTTCTTCGAAGAAACTGCCGGACATGGCACGATCATAATGCTGGCCCGTATGGATCAACCGGTACCGGAGATGACCGCCGCGGTGCTCAGCCGCCTTCAGCGCTTCGATGATCGGCGCGATTTTCATAAAATTTGGCCGTGCTCCGGCGATGATATCGATAGACTTCACTGTTTCACCTCAACTCAGACCTGCTTCATATCGATCTATCCTGGGCGCTTCTGTGATGGTATTGACTCCACGTGCACGTGGCAACTGAATACCGATTTTGACAGCACCCGCACCCCATGGGGATGGATGAGACCGTTGTGATGCCCCGTTGGATTATGCGAGTCGGATCATGAGTTGTCCAGTGCGGGCGGAGGCAAACGTGTATCCCTGTGTTGCAATAGGAACGGAGCAGAACGGCCGGAAGCAGCTAGAAGTGCACTTCGCGGATCGACTCGCGGTTGGCTCGAAACCATTGGACGGTGTTCTTTAACCCGTCGCGCAGGCTGTGTCGCGCTTGAAACCCGAAGAGCTGCTTGGCCCGGCTCACGTCGAGACACCGCCTCGGCTGGCCATTCGGTTTGGTGGTATCCCATTGAATCTGACCGGAGAATCCCACCTCGGCGGCAATCATCCTAGCCAGATCACGAATGGCAACCTCTTCTCCGGTTCCCAAATTGATGGGCAGATCACCCTGATAGTGTTCCGCTGCAAGAAGGATCCCCTCAGCCGCATCCTCAACATATAAAAACTCTCGCGTGGGCGATCCATCTCCCCAGAGGGTAATCGACGTGTGTCCGGCATCTTTCGCCGTCGCACATTTCCGCACGAGCGCCGGGATGACGTGAGAGGTTTCCAGATCGAAGTTATCACGCGGCCCATAGAGATTGACGGGAAAGAGCACGATCGAGTTAAAGCCATACTGTTGGCGATAGGCCTGCGACTGGACCAGCATCATCTTTTTGGCCAGCCCATACGGGGCATTGGTTTCCTCGGGATAGCCGGTCCAGATGTCATCTTCCCTGAATGGGATCGGGGCGAACTTGGGATAGGCGCAAATCGTCCCGAGTGCCACAAACTTCCTAAGCCCCCGTTGACGGCCCACCTCGATCAGCTGTGCCCCCATCATCAAGTTGTCGTAGAAGAACCGTCCTGGATTGGCTTGGTTTGCACCGATTCCACCCACACGCGCCGCCAGATGGATCACCGTGTCGGGCTTCGCGTCGTGATACAGCTGCCGTACGGCATCCATCTGCACCAGATCGTAGTCCTTGCTCCGTGGAACCACGACTTGCCGACAGCCTTTTGCTTGTAATTGCTCAACGACGAACGAGCCGAGGAACCCGGCGCCACCCGTCACCACGACACACTGATCTTCCCAAAATGAAGTTCCGGTGGTCAGAACGCACCTCCGCTAGGTTCGCTTTCTCGTCCCATCCAACTTTTCTCTTTCCGCAGCCAAATCCGCATCGACCATCATGGCGATTAACTCTTCGAATCGTACCTTCGGCTGCCAACCAAGTTGTTTTTTCGCCTTCGTGGCATCCCCGATGAGCAGATCGACTTCGGTCGGTCGATAATACTTCTCGTCGATCTTCACATGTTTTTTCCAATCCAATTGCAGCCGGTCAAATGCCAGCTCCAACATTTCCTTGACCGTATGAGTTTCACCCGTGGCGATGACATAGTCCTCAGGCCGTTGCGCTTGTAACATCATCCACATGGCTTCGACATAGTCCCCGGCGAATCCCCAGTCGCGCTTCGCATCGAGGTTCCCCAGAAACAGATCGCGTTGGGTCCCCAGCTTGATGCGCGCCGCCGCTTTGGTAATTTTCCTCGTGACGAAGGTCTCACCCCGTCGCGGCGATTCATGATTGAACAGAATTCCGTTGCACGCAAAGAGATCATACGCCTCACGGTAGTTCACCGTAATCCAATAGGAATAGACCTTTGCGGCCCCATACGGGCTTCTGGGATAGAAGGGAGTCGTTTCCTTCTGCGGCACCTCCAGCACCTTGCCGAACATTTCGCTGGATGAAGCTTGATAGAACTTCGGTTTGAGCCCCGATTCGCGGATGGCTTCCAGAAGCCGGATCGTGCCAAGTCCTGTTATTTCTCCGGTATATTCGGGAATATCGAAGCTCACACGGACGTGACTCTGCGCGCCGAGATTATAGATTTCGTCCGGTTGAACGGTACGCAAGATGCGATTCAGGGAACTGGCGTCGTTCAGGTCGCCATAGACCAAGTGGAGACGCCGGTGAGGCACATGCGGGTCTTCATAGATCGGATCGATACGGCCTGTGTTGAAGGAGCTGGAACGGCGGATGATACCGTAGACTTCATAGTCTCTGGCGAGTAAAAACTCCGACAGATAGGATCCATCTTGGCCGGTAATCCCAGTGATCAGTGCTTTCTTCACGCGTGCGCTCTCCCTTGAATTTTGAATGAGAAAGGGATTATTGCGTGCTTCCGTCTGTTTGTCTACTCCTTCTGCGAAAAGACCGTTCATAAAAGATTCTTGCGACCACCGATACTGTCCAGGTACGATGCAGGAGAAGCAGGAAGAGAGGAAAAGCCTTTGGCCGCCATACCTCGGCAACATGCGCGTCGCGTCGGAATGTTTCTTTGTATGGTTGTGTGTGGTCTGCTCGTTGCCCACTCAATCAATGCCTTCGTCGCCGAAGCGTTGTATGTGATCCCAGATCAAGCGCGTGGCTCCGGCAGCAATGGATTTCAAGGCTCTCCATTGCTGGCATCCTATTCACCGACACAGGCGGTGGACGATGTGCAGGCCAGCGGTCTGTTCCTACTCCCTCCTACGCCTCAGAATGGACACCCGAATGCGACACATTCTGATAGACGAGATCTCTCCGGCACCCCGGTTCGCGCGTCCCTGGGGTTGGCGGCCAGGATTCGCTTGATCGGTATCGTGTTTGGCGATCAACGCGGCATCTTTGCGATCGTCGAGGAACTGTCCTCCAAGCAGCAGTTGTTGTATCGCGTCCATGACTCAGTGCTCGATCTGGGAGAAGTGAGCGAAATTCGTCGGAACGGACTCCTGGTCCGTCAAGGCAACGTAGAGGAGTTGTTGGAACTGGCGTTATCCGACAATCCAGCTGCACCGGGCGGCTCTTCCGGCGCTGTCCCGACCGCCACCCCGACTCCAATACCGGGCGCGCCCATACGAAAAGTCGTCGACCGCCGTGAAGTGGAACAAGCCATGAATGATCTGCCGAAACTCTTGTCGCAGGCCAGAGCCGCCCCAAACATGGTCAATGGGGCCATCAATGGATTTCGCCTCGATTACGTCGCTCCGGCCAGCTTTTATGAAAAAATCGGGGTCCAAGCGGGGGATGTGCTGCAACGGGTCAATGGAGTCGACATCCGTGATCCGAGCACCATGTTGAGTTTACTGCAGCAACTCAAGAATGAGCAGATCGTCAAGCTCGACGTGGTTCGAAGTAATCAACGCTCGACGATCACATACGAGCTTCGCTGAGACTGCCTGGACCGCTCTTCGCATCTCCTAATTCACTCCCCATGCTCTCCGTGATCGTTTGGATTACTGCTCTTTTTGATACACGACGAATTGACTCCTGCTCGAGCGGATGGTGGACGAGGTATAAACGCGGGTAGCCTGGACCAGAACACTCAAGGGCTCAACTTTACGTGAAGAATACAGGGTGTCCTTGCCAGGCTGTTGGAAGGGATAGTATCTTTACCACCTAAGAGAGGTCAGGCGAAATTGTCTGAAAGGCTGCAGAACGACCACCCCAATCCGGGCTCCAGCCGGCCACGGCTGGGACGCATTCTCGAGGAGAAGTTCAACTTAGTGGAGTCGAAACTCGAGGAGGCATTGGCCTATCAACAGGACAAGGGCGGCCGATTGGGAGAAGTCTTACTGCATCTGCGCTTACTGCGGGAAGAACAGCTCCTGGAAGCGCTCGCACAGCAATTTGAGATGGCCTGGATGCCTCATCTGGATACCACGCATGTCGACCACGAACTGATCAAAAGAGTCCCAATTGCCTTTTGCCGGCGATACCGTGTCTTGCCGCTCCGATCTGAAGACGGGACAATCTTGACCGCCTCAACTGACCCGCTGGAAACCGTTGCACTGGATGATCTTCGACTTCTATTGGGTAAACCGATTAAGCCGGTCTTGACGACCAGCGTCGTCCTGCTTGCGTGTTTAAACCGGGCCTACGACGAGATTGCCAACCCGGCCGGCGCCGAACAAGTGATGGAAGATATTGCGGCCAGCAAAAGTCTCGACCAGTTGGCGCACGAACTGGACGAGCCACAAGACTTGCTGGATGCGACCGATGAGGCCCCGATCATTCGGTTGGTCAACTCGGTGCTGTTTCAGGCGGTTCGGCAGCGGGCAAGCGACATTCATTTCGAATCGTTCGAGCGCGGACTGGTGGTCAGGTATCGCATTGACGGCGTCCTCTATCCGGTTCTTACACCGCCCAAGCATTTGCAAGCCAGCATTATCGCGCGTCTGAAAATCATGGCCGGCCTCAACATTGCCGAAAAGCGTTTGCCGCAGGACGGCCGGTTCGCCATTCGTACCGCCGGCAAGGATATCGACCTCCGGGTCTCCGTGCTGCCCACCTCACACGGCGAACGGGTCGTCTTGCGATTGCTGGAGAAGGAAAATCGCCTCCTGAACCTGTCGGAAATGGGCTTCTCGAAGGAACGCCTCGCGGTGATTCATCAATTGATCCAACTCGCTCACGGGATCATTCTCGTCACCGGCCCCACGGGAAGCGGCAAGACCACCACGCTGTATGCCGCCTTGAGCCATATCAATGCCCCGGACAAGAACATCATCACGGTCGAGGATCCGGTCGAATACCAGTTACTCGGCGTCGGGCAAATGCAGGTGAACCCCAAGATCAATTTGTCGTTTGCGGCCGGCCTGCGGTCCATCTTGCGGCAAGATCCCGATGTCATCATGATCGGCGAGATTCGCGACCGCGAAACGGCGGAGATCGCCATCCACGCGTCGCTGACCGGACACCTAGTGTTCTCTACCCTGCATACCAACGACGCAGCGAGCGCCCCCACTCGGCTGATCGATATGGGAATCGAACCCTTTCTCGTCGCGTCATCGGTCGTTGCCGTCCTCGCTCAACGACTGCTCAGAAGGATTTGCCCGGACTGCAAACACCCCTATACGCCGAGCGAAGAAGAATTGAGTCGCCTCGACATGGCACCCGGTTCGAACATAACCCTCTATCGAGGAGCGGGATGCGCAGCCTGCTCCCAGACCGGCTATCGCGGACGCACCGGCATCTTTGAGCTCATGGTGCTCGACGACGAAATCAGGCGACTCATCGGCAGCAAGGCCGATTCGACGGCCATCAAGCACGCCGCGACTGCCAGAGGCATGGTGACATTGAAGCAGGAAGGCGCTGAACGCGTCCTCCAAGGCCACACCACGCTGGAAGAAGTCATGCGGATCACCCAACAAGAGATTGAAGTCGACTAAATGCCGCGCCGATTCTCCGACCACCCTCTTCAGCTGATTCGAAATCGGACCGTCGGACAGCCTGCGACCCCGTGTGCCCCCTCCGGAGCCTGCTGATCATGCCCGTCTATCAATACCAAGGGTACCGCACCGACGGCGGAGCCGCCGCCGGAATCGTCGATGCTGAGAACATCAAGGTCGCGCGGCTGAAGCTGAGAAAAGAGGGCGTCTATCCGACCGACGTGGTCGAGCAGAGTCAGTCATCGGGTCGGTCACCCGAAAAAGCCCGTGCCACCACGGGGCGCACGATCGGACGGTCGTCCGTCCTGACGGCAAACGACCTGTCCCTGATGACCAGGCAGTTTGCGACGCTCTTGGTGGCCGGGCTCCCGCTCGTCGATGCTCTCGGCGTGCTCGTGGATCAAGCGGAGAAAAAACCCATCAAAGCCCTCCTCGCGGATATCCGCGAGCAAATTCGTGGAGGAAAGGCCTTGAGCGCGGTTTTGGAAACCTACGACAAGGATTTTTCTCCCATCTACGTCCACATGGTACGGGCCGGAGAAGCCAGTGGAGCGCTCGATCAGATTTTATTCAGGCTTGCGGAATTTTTGGAGAAACAACTGGCCTTAAAGAACAAGGTCACCAACGCCATCCTCTATCCCGTGTTGATGCTCATCGTCGGAGTATCGGTTCTGTTTTTCTTGGTGACCTTCGTCGTTCCGAAGATCACCGCGGTCTTTATCAGCATGAAACAGGCGCTTCCCTGGCCCACGGTCGTCTTGATGTCGGCCAGCGGATTCTTCGCCGACTATTGGATGGTGCTGCTGACCCTTGTGGTCGGAAGTCTGTATGTGATCCGGCGATTTATCCGGACTGCGACAGGCCGGATGGTTGCGGACCGTATGATTTTGAGACTCCCCTTGATCGGAGATGTCGCACGAATGGTGTCGATTTCCAGACTCACGAGCACACTGGCGACGATGTTGTCGAGCGGCGTTCAATTGCTCGACGCGCTGGATGTCTCGAAGCGAGTCATGAACAATCGGGTACTGGAAGAAACGGTCGAGATGGCGCGGCAGAACATCCGCGAGGGTGAGACCATCGCGGATCCCTTGAAGCGAAGTGGAGAATTTCCCGCCCTCGTCACCCACATGATCGCCGTCGGTGAGCGAAGCGGTGAAATGGAAGAGATGTTACGTCGTGTCAGCCAAATTTACGACGGCGAGGTCGAGCGAGTAATCACGCGATTGACCTCGCTCATGGAACCGATCATGATCCTGGTCATGGGCGTCATAGTGTTTTTCATTGTCGTTGCGATTCTATTACCCATCTTTGAGATGGGCCAGATGGTCCACTAAGGGTGGGCGATCCGTCACTGGGAGGGGAAGAGCTGGAATGAGACAAAGGGGGACTCACGATGACTGATTCGGAAAAGCAGACCCAGGACACCATACATGTCGGCGAAAGGAACCGACTTCGTCGCGTGCTCGCCCATCTGATCCAGCGGACCTCAGGGAACTCCGCCGGTTTTACCTTCATTGAAATCATGGTGGTCGTGGCCATCTTGGCCATTCTTGCCGCCTTGGTCGTTCCTCGCATTATGGGCAGGACGGATGACGCCAAACGCACGGCGGCAAAAGTGCAGATTCGAAATATCGAGGGCGCGCTCCAGCTCTACAAATTGGATAACGGCGTGTATCCCACGACTGAACAGGGACTCAAAGCGCTGATTGAAAAACCGTCGGTCGGGGTCGTTCCCAAAAAATGGAAGATCGGAGGGTACCTGCCGAAACTCCCGGAAGATCCGTGGGGCACTCCCTACAAGTATCTCAGCCCGGTCCAACGGGGAGACCAAAAGATAGACTACGAAGTGACCTCCCTTGGAACGGACGGCGAAGTCGGCGGTGAAGGTGTGAACGCCGACATCACCAATTGGAACCTGGACAAAGAATAGACTCAATGATCGAGCTCGGGTTACCATCGGATCGAAGGGAGCAGGGTCGCCAGCTCAGTTGCACCGTACGCCCTGGGCCTCGCCTCCTGCGTTCTTCCGAGGGTTTCACGCTCCTGGAAATGCTGATCGCCCTGTTTCTCCTGGCCGGAGTCGTGGCCATCGTTCTCCCTCGGATCGTTCTCGACGAAGATTTACGTTCCACCGGGAGAAAACTCGTCGGGGTTCTTCGAACCTTACAAGGTTTAGCGGCAACGGGTCAGACTCCCTTGAAGCTCTATATGGATCTGGATCAGGGAACTTATTGGGCGATGATTGTGGAAGGAAAGGAAGAGCGCATTCCTCTTGATCCGGGCTGGAAAACACCTCGTTCGCTTCCGGGATCGATCCGCTTTACTGAGGTCTCTATCGGACAGGACAAGCGTTTCTCCGGAAGAGTCTCAGTGTCGTTTTTTACCAACGGGCGTATTGAACCAGTCACCTTGTATCTGATGGACAGCAAGAACAATCTCTTGGCATTGGCCGTCGATTCCTTGACCGGAGGGATTCGAGTCAGTGATGAACGACTCGATCCTCCACCGAACCGAATCATCCCCGACCGCGTAAAGATTCTACTGAAAGCCGGCACGCAAGCCGGTGTTGGCGGGGCCGCGAGGGGGGTATTTCCCAATCAGTGATACGTCGCAATGGGACGAACGGCACATCAACCCAACTTCGATGAAGGCGGATTTACGTTGCTCGAAGTGCTGCTGGCCATCGCCTTGTTGGCGATCGCCCTTCCGATTCTCCTCGGTCTCAGAAATTTCGACCTGGATCTTCAGGCTCGAGCAACCGAACTGACTGCCGCAACCCTCTTGGCCCAAGAGAAATTACTTGAAACTGAACTCGCGGGGCAATATGCCATAGGTGAGACCGTCGGGGATTTTCAGAACCTCCCGCTTGGGGCCCCGACCACCACCCAGGCGGTCCCCAGAGCCGTCGGTTACAAATGGAAGCGTATCATCGCGCCGACCCCGCTGGAGTTGATTCGAGAGATTCGCATCAAGGTGTTCTGGCCGCGTGGCGAGCTTGAAGAAAATGTGGAGGTGAGTACGTATGTCTTTGCCGGCCGTCTCACTTTCTAGAGACCAAACGGGTTTCACCCTCGTCGAAGTCCTCGTCGCCGTCGCACTGCTGGGCATGATCGGCGCCATGGTCTTTGGGTCGCTCTTTACGACAACCAGGACCGTCGATGCCGGTCGCGATCACGCGGCGAGGGAAGAAACCGTAAGAAAGATTTTGCGACTCATGGCGGAAGAAATCTCTCTCAGTAAGCGCAATCTTGCATACCCGTGGATCGGGATCAACGGGACATGGGAAGGATATCCGGCCGATACTCTCGCGTTTCTCGCGATGAGCCAAGAATTGAGCACCTCTACCGCCAAGGAGACCGATCCCGTCGTCGTCACGACCAAAGAGAGCGAGACCGTTCGCGTGGTCTATACACGCGAACGGGATCGGTTGATCCGCTTCGTGCGTAGAAATGTCTACACGTTGACCGATACCAACGAATCGTTGGATCAGATGGAGCTGGCGGATCGTGTGCAGGCCTTCAACGTCCGATATTACGACGAACAGAACCGGCTTTGGATCGACGAATGGCCGACGGCCAGCAAAATGCCCAAAGCCGTGCTGCTTGAAGTGACATTTCAATATCCCGATACCGAACCCTGGACGGTGCGGGAATGGGTGACGATCGGGACATCATGACCATCAAATGGACCGAAGCGTGGAGAGAGATACTGGCCTGGACTCTGGGTGGAGTCTGCATCTTGGCGCTGAGCGTACTGGTGACCTTCCCGTATGGAATGCTCCAGGCACGGTTGGTTGCGGAGCTCAAGCGGGCCACCGGTATGGAGGTCCGAGTGACGGATTGGACCCTGGGCTTGCCGTTGAGCCTGGAATGGAGGAATGTCAGCCTCTCGAAACCGAACCTTGCACCCATCCAGATGGCTGTTCTGCAGGCCAAACTCGGAATCATGAAAGCGTTGGGCGGTGCGCTCGGACTCGATGTGGTCGTCCAACTGGATGAGAACTCATCGCATACCAGTCTCGCCAAGGGTACGCTCACCGCCTCCTCCTTTTCCTTATCCGGCCCTATCACGGCAAAGGGGCAGTTTCAGCAAGTAGATCTCTCTAAAATCGTCCGCCGCTACGTCACTCACGGTATTTTGAACGGAGATTTCTCGCATCGGATCGATTCCGGCCTGGTCGCCACAACCGCGATGAAGGGTGAAGGGACCTGGACGGCCGAGGCAACGGACCTGGTGATCGATCAGATTCCACTCGGCAACGGACGAACCTTGTCGCTGACATTCAGCAAAGTTTCGGCAGGGCTGACCTGCCGTGACCTCCTCTGCGAGGTCACGCAGTTGAAAGGCGAGGGAATCGACGGCTCATTCTCCGGTGACGGGCAGATCACCATCCAACAGCCGATGCCGAACAGCCAATTGCATCTCAGCGTGACGGTAATCCCCGGCCCTGGATTTGTTGCAAAAGCTGGGACGCTTGGCCTCCCCTCACCGCCTCCTGGAACTCCCATGACCGTGAAGATCGTCGGAACCTTGGCACAGGCGAGGATTGCATTGTAAAGTAGATCCTTTGTAGGAGTATTCGCCAACACCGTTATGGCAATCGTGAACGAATGTGTCGGGCTGGATATCGGACAAACGGGCTTGAAGGCCGTCCGTTTCCGCCGCCGTCTGAGCGGACGCGAAACGGTCGATTACTTTCAACACCCTATGCCGTTTTCCCGACCGGAAGATCTTGAACCGGCTCGACGCGTGCAATCACTGCGAGGCTTCCTCTGGAAGCATGGACTCTATGCCACAGACCGATTGGTTACCGCCATTCCCTGCCAAGACCTCTTCGTCCGAACGCTCTCGTTTCCCTTCAAGGATTCGGTCAAGCTGGCGCAAGTCGTGCCCTTCGAAGTCGAGAATCTCGTGCCCATGCCGCTCGAAGACCTGGCGGTCGGAAGCCTAGTCCTACCGCCTGGACAGCCGGTTGAAGGAGCGTCCCGCGAGTCCAAGGGCTCAGAGGTCTTGGTCACAGCGGCGCCAAGAGACAAGGTCGACGAGCATCTCAAGTTTTTGGCCCAAGCCGATGTGGAACCGTCAGCCATCAATGTTGACGCCATGGCACTCTTTTCCGTCACTCAATTTCTGCAAGAAGAGGGAGCCGCTGTCCCGCAAGATCTGGCCATCATCGACGTCGGAGCCTCGAAGACCACACTCTGTCTGGTCCAGGGGGGACGTCCCGTCGTCCTCCGGACGATTCTCTGGGGTGGCAGCCACCTGACACATGCCCTGGCCGTCCGGCACGCCTGCAGCTTCGCCGACGCGGAACGCCACAAGCGCACGATGGCCGTCGATCAGGTACACGGCTTCTTGGAGCCCGTCTTGAGAGAGCTTCGGATCACCTTGCAGGCGTATCAAGGAGGCGAACGTAGTCGATTGACCCATTGCTGGGTGTGTGGAGGCGGATCGAAACTACAGGAAATCGGCGGCTACCTTTCCCGACAATTGGGACTCTATCAGGTGGGACCACGCCAGGGATTTGGCGCCGACACCCCGAGAGCATTTTCCATCGCATTCGGTTTGGCCATCCATCCCAAGATCATCCGACCCCGCTGGCGTTTCAAATCGTCGCCCCTGGGACTCGCGCTTGACCTCAAAAGCATTTCGGAAGCGGCCTCACCGGACTTAGCCATGACCAAACGGGACCGCCGTTTGGCGATCGCTGCCGGTCTGGTGATTGCCGTCCTGGCACTCGTGGATTTCTCGATTCACTTCATGTTGCAGGATCAACGAGTGGCCCGGCTCAAGACCGCCCTCCAGGCCCAGTATGCGCAGTTCTTCGGACCAGGTGCCTCCTCTGGAGAGGAACTCGATCAGGCACAATACCGCATCGGAGTCCTCGACAAATCGCTCAGCCTTGTCGATACCACGCACGGCAAAGCCTTACTGACACTCTCGACGTTCGTGAAACAGCTGCCGCCCGGAACGATGGTCAAGGTCCGCGAGCTGACCGTCGACGGAGCGGTGATGATCCTGGAGGGGGAGACCACGTCTTTTGATGCGGTGGAACGCATCAAACAAACCTTCGCATCCAGCCCGCGACTGACGGACGTCTCCGTGACGGAAACGCGAGTGGGCGCGACGTCCAATCAAGTGGTATTTCGAATGACGGTCACGGTGCAGCAACCATGATACAGAGCTTCCGGGAACGATGGCACCACATGTCGCGGCGCGAGCGCGTCATCGTGCTGACCGGCGGGATCGTACTCGGACTCAGCCTGCTCTTTGTGCTGATCGTGGATCCCCTGCTGGACCAGCTCGATCGCCTCGAGCGCCAGGCGGTGCGGAAACAGAAAGATCTCGCCGAGCTGACCGTGCTCGGTCAAACCTATCTCGCTAAACGAGACCGCTTGACCAAGGTCGAAAGTCGCATGCCTGGAGCCGACAGTCATTTCTCTCTCCTCACGTTTATGGAGGAAGCGGCGACCACCGCGCACGTGCGCGAGCGAATCGCCGGCATGCAGCCGCAAGTACAGTCGCTGGCGCAAGGGTATGAAGAAACAGCCGTCGACCTCCGGCTGGAAGGCGTTCAACTTCCGGAGTTGCTGGCCTTACTGGTCGCCATTGATCAAGCTCCATACGACCTTCACGTCCGTCACCTGCAAATTCGCCCGAAATTCGATAATCCCGTCAATGTCGATGCAACCATTCGGGTCTTGAGCTATGCCAAGAGCTGACGAACGGGGCGTCGCCCTTCTGTTGGCACTGCTGGTACTGACCCTCCTCACAGCTCTCATCCTTGAATTTGACGCGGAGGCTCGCCGTGAATACCGCGCCGCCGCCGCCTTTCGCGACGACTATAAGGCCAGCATGTTGACGCGGGCCGCCGTGCAGGCTACGCGAGCCGTGCTGCAGCAGGATCTCATGCGCGAAAAGATGACCGGCCAAAAATACGACGGCCCCACGGATATCTGGGCCATGCCAATCAAGAATTATGCGATTGGAGACGGGGTTCTGACCGCACAAATTCAAGATGAATTGGGAAAAGTGAATCTAAACGATCTCGCATCATCCACAGGAAGCGAGGCCGAGCAGAAGAAGAAGGTCTTCCGTGTCAAACGCTTGTTCGAATTGCTCAGGGTCAACCCAAACCTGGTTGATGCGCTCATCGATTGGGTGGACCATGATGAAGTGCCTCAACCGGCCGGTGCGGAAAGCCTCTATTACCAGTCGATGCGACCGCCTTACCGATCCGCCAACAGCCCGCTGTCCGGCCTTGGAGATCTCCGCCTCATCAAGGGATTCACTTCGGACATTATCGAACGAATCACTCCGTATGTCACCGTGTACCCATTGGAGGGGGGCGGGCCGATCAATATCAACACGGCCGATCCCATCGTCCTTCAGACACTCGATCCGAGCGTCAGCCAAACCGTCGCCATAGAAATCGTGCAGGGGCGGCCCTACAAAACCAAGGTGGAACTCGACCGAGTTGGGAGCTTTCAAGAAATTGGCCGAGCATTGAGGAACGACTACGATGTCAAATCGGACTATTTCTCCGCACACCTCGCCATCACCATCAACGAGACGACCAAGACTTCCCTCGCAGTATTAAAACGAGATGCCAGCAAAGGCGACAGTACGGTGGAGTACCTGCGGATTCTGTAGTAGACGTGCACAGCTATTTCGGCACTCGCAATTTTCCCCGCATCTAGGCGGGATGCTCAACAAGGCCTTCGCTCTCACCCGCCCAACCCAAGCGCGTCAAGACGCGTCATTCCGCGACAAGACCGTACCGAGCGAACAGGCGAATCGTATGTTGTCTCGTACGCTGAGCCTCTGAACGACGCGAGCACGAAGCTGGAGAGTTTTTTCAACATCATGCCAGCGACACGGTAATCGTCGCTTCGTTTCCCCGCTCGTTGTACGCCAAGCAAGGGAAGAATGATCGAGCCAAAAAAATCCCTCGCCCATTCGCACCAGCTGACTCACAGCCTTCGTGCGACCGCGTGAGTAGACTCCGCCACTTGAAGCCCTTCCCCTCATCAGTGATGCGGTACACCAAGTTATTGGCGCCCTTGTCGTGAAGCACGTGAATAATCACCCGGCGGTCCCTGAGCCGAGCTTGAGCGAGCCGATTGGCGAGTAGCCGCTCATAGTGACCGTTTGTCAGAGCTTCCCGCTTCTCCTGATAAAAGATCTCAAGGTTCCCATGTTCGATCGCGTTGAAGAGCAACTCTTGGAGGGTTCCCCGAAGATGCAACCGTTGGATCGGGGACAAGGTCGAGGCCGTCGTCTTGATCAGCCAGGAGATGATTCCCGGAATATGAGTAGGGTCGGAATCAACCGTCAGTCGATATTCCGACAGGCAAAGTCCGGGCAGCTCCGCGAGGTCTCCAGGCAGTAGATCCCGGGCACGCTGCAGGGCGCGCGCCAATTCTTCTTCGACGATGGGTTTGTGGAGATAGTCGGCGGCCCCGACGCGAAGCGCCTCGACGATGATGGGTTCCGGCGCATCTTTCGCCATCACGATCACAGGGCAGAGCTCATGCCGGGCCCTGATCTCTTTGACCAGTTTGAGACCGGCTGCCTCCGGAAGAAACGCGTCGGTAATGACAATGTCGGGCGCCGCCAGGTCGATCGTGGTCAATGCGGTCGCCGGATCGGACGCGGCGACGACCGAGAACCCTCTTCCCTCCAGCTGTCGGACAATACGTGCTTGTGTTTCTCGACATGGGTCGATGACCAAGAGCTGATTGGGAGTATCGAACATGTTCATGCGGCGATTCCCTCGTCGAGTACCCGGCGGAGCGCTGTCAGCAGGCGCAGAAGTTCTCGCTCCAACGCGTCGTAGTGTTCTCCAGCTTGCGTCAAGTTTCCTGCCTTTGCCGATTCTTCCAAGTCTTTGCAGGCATGAAGGGCAGCTGGAGCACAGAACTGGAGGATCGCGCCCTTCAAGCGATGACTGCATCGGGCCAGCCCCACGGCATTCTGGCCACTCAACGCCGCCTGAGCTTCGCCTAAGTCCTTCGGACCATGCTCGACAAACAATTCCACCATCATCTGAAAGGTCTCTCGGTCGTGATCGACACGGGCGAGGGCCTCCTCAAGGTTGAAGACATGCTCACAAGTCATGAACGCTCTCTCGCAGTTCGGTTATTTCAACGCCCATCATCGCCACATCATCCGGAAATTGTTCGTGGCCCAACCATTCGATCGCTGCCGCAATGGTCCCTGACACGACCTCTCCCAGGGGCCGATCACCGAATGTGCAAATCGTCTTTTCCAGTCGATCTTGCCCCCACAATTCGCCGCTCGAGGACGGCACTTCATAGAGACCGTCGCTCAGCAGATACAGACGGTCCCCCTGTTCGACAGGGACCTTTTCCGTGAGATACGTCATCGAACCATCGAAGCCAAGCGGCAAATTCGGTCGAGCCATCCGACAGATCTCCCCCGACCGACGATGAAGAAGCGCCCCATTGTGTCCGGCTGTCGCGTAAGACAGGGTGCGAGAGCGGATGTCGAGTTTTGCAAAGATAATCGTAAAGTAGTTTCCATCTTCCGTCAGCGGGAACTGCTTGTTCGCTTCCGTCAAGATGGCGCCCGGATCATTTGATCCGACGGAATACAGTAAACTGTCCCTTCTCAAAAACGTCGAAAACGAGGCAGATCGTAGAGCCGGAGAGACGCCATGACCGGACGCATCAAGCAGATACAGCCCCAGCACCTCATCATTCCACGGAGCGATGTTGAAGAGATCACCGCCCAATGCAAGCGAGGGCCGATAGGCGTGCACCATGTGAACGCCGGGCAAGAGCGTTCCCGCCACGGGGAGCAGTGATTCGACATAGCGTGCGGCAGACTGGAGTTCCCGTTCGATGGCCTCCTGCTTTCTTTGGATTTCTTCCGTCACATGCTCCAACCTTCTGATCAAAGTGGCTGCGCGCATCCCGGCCTGAACTCGAGCAGTCACTTCATACTTGCTTGCGGCCTTGCTGAGAAAATCATCCGCGCCGCGGGCCAGTCCTTCGGCGATTTGCTCGGGCTGATCATGACTCGTCATCATGAGAATCTGGCTCGTGAGGAGTTCCGGATCTTGACGAACCAGCTCGCAGAAGGACGGGCCATCCATTTCCGGCATCATCCAGTCCAAGATGGTGAGATCCGGCCGCTCGCGCCGAAGCAGATCAAGCCCGGTCTTCCCGTCGCCGGCTTCGATCACACGATAGCCGAGCCGTTTGAGTCGAGCCGTCAATGCGACACGCGCAATGGGCTCGTCGTCCACAACCAGAACGGTTTGCCCGATCCCACCTTCTGAATGGCAAAGCATGGTTACGGGTAATGGAGTCGGCATTAGGTGACACTCACTGAGCGAGACGTTGCGTGTCAGGACTGACGGCCAGCTCGCCGTCCGACAATTCCGCGAGTCATCTAGGCGGCGCGCTGGGATCCCGCCAATGCGTCTTGCTCGTTGTCGTAGACAGGAATCAACTTCTGAATGTTCGCTAGGCTCATGATTTCCCGCACATAGCTTTGCGGTTTCAACATACTCACTTTTGCTTGGCTCAATTTGAAGTTCTGCGAGACGAGAGCCAATAACCCGAGGCCGGAGCTGTCCACGAATCGGACCTCGGCCATGTTTAAGATCAAGTGGCGACATCCTTTTTGCCGGATCGTTTCCACGGCTGTCTTGAATTGTTCGCGATTGGCGTAGGTGAGATCGCCCGTCATCTCGAGAATGACACCATTTGGCACGGGGCGCTCTTTCGTCTGCATCGACATGGGATCCTCCTTCATTCGAATGAGTCCAGACCAGGTTGCCTCTTGCGATCAGGCGGCTTGCGCATCAACCGCAGCGTCCTCGCTGGGAAATACTGCTATCATCCGGTCGATATTCGCCATTTCTAAAATCTGCTTCACCGTACCCTGTGGGTCCACAAGGCTGATTCTTCGGTCCTCCGCCATGAGCTGTTGAGACGTCAATGCCAGGAGACCTACTGCGGCACTGTCCATGTAGGTGACCTCGTGCAGATTGACGATGAGATGCCTGCCTCCGGACTCCCTAAAAGTCATCACCGCAGAGGAGAAATCCTTACGATTGCGGTACGTGAAGACGTCGTCGATGTCTATCACGGTCGCGTTGTGTGTGATCCGTTGAGTGATCGGCATAGAGACTCCAGAGTCAACCGCGGCCCACGTGGGCCAGTATGGCACTGGCAATGTCATCCAGGGGCAGAACCTTGTCGACGGCACCCGCTTTGATCGCCTCTTTCGGCATACCGAATACGACGCAACTCGCTTCGTCCTGTGCGATCGTAAACGCGCCGGCTTGCTTCATCGTCAGCATTTCCTTGGCACCGTCTCCGCCCATTCCGGTCAAGATCACCCCAACCGCGTTGGCGCCGGCAGAGCGGGCTACCGATGCAAACATCACATCGACCGACGGACGATGACGATTGACCGGGGGCTCTTGGTTGATGCGCACGGTATACCGGGCTCCGCTCCTGACCAACAGCATGTGAAAATTGCCCGGTGCGATCAACGCATGTCCCGGCAATACACTGTCCCCATCTTGGGCTTCCTTCACAGAGATCCGACAGAGGTTGTTCATTCGATCAGCCCAGGCCTTCGTAAAACGTTCCGGCATATGCTGCGTGATCAGGATGGGCGGTGTATGAGGCGGAAGCATTTCCAACACTTGCTTCACCGCTTCCGTCCCGCCGGTCGATGAGCCGATGGCGATGATGGTATCAGTCGTCTTGATCATGGCGGACGAAGCACCATGAAGCGTCTCTCGTGGCGCGCGTGCGGTCACGGATCCCGTCACTCCTCGATTCGGCATGGACGCCGGGATGCGGGCGTGCGCAGCTGCCTTGACCTTGGCGATCAGATCCTGCGCGATTTCCTCCATGCCCTCTCGAAGGTCGATCTTGGGCTTCGTAATGAAATCCACGGCGCCGAGTTCCAGTGCACGCAACGTCGTTTGACAGCCGACCTCCGTCAGAGAACTGACCATCACCACCGGCATGGGGTGCCCACGCATCAACTTCTCCAAGAACGTCAGGCCGTCCATTTTTGGCATCTCGACATCAAGCGTCAGCACATCCGGATTGAGAGCCTTGATCTTTTCTCTCGCAATATAGGGATCGGGGGCGGTTCCGATCACTTCGATTTCCGAATCCTTCGATAAGAGAGTCGCCAAGACCTGACGCATCAGCGCTGAATCGTCGATCGTCAAGACGCGAATCCTTTTCATCTGCACCTCAATTGCTCAGAACAGTGTCACGTCTTCAGCTGGTTGCTGCTCGCGCTGCTGGATGCGTGTCGCGTATTCATTTTCGCGCTCAAAGATCGTGCGATTTTTGATCCGCTCGATTTTTTTCAAGAGCACACGACCCGACTCGGTGAAGTAATACACCTTTCTTGGAAACACATCGCCTAGATCGGTTTTTGATATGGTCAGACCTTCGCTCTTCAGATACTGAGTCACCCATTTCGCGTTCTTGTCTCCCACGTCGATCTGACCGTCATAAATTTTGCCCGCCCCAAATAGTTTGACTTCCAAACGGCTTTTGATCCCGCCGCGTTTGAGGATTTCATTGATGAGGGATTCCATGGCAAACGACCCATATCGAGTCGATTCTCCCCAAGAGTCATGAGCCGTCTCTTTCGGTTCCGGCAGCATGAAATGATTCATGCCGCCCACTCTGATGATCGGATCACGGATACAGGCCGAGATGCACGACCCGAGCACCGTGTAGACAATCATGGGCTCTCGACTGACAAAGAATTCTCCGGGGAGAATGGATGCAATTTCGTGAGGGAAGCGGCTGTCGCGCATCCGTCGGATATGGGAAAATTGATCGGATTCAGAGTGTGACATGTGTGGTCATCTTTCCCTCTGATAGATCGTCGGCTCCACCGACTTGAAGGGATGCTTGATCCATTGGAGACTTTCGGAATGTCCGATGAACAAATATCCGCCGGGTTTCAGGTAACGGTGAAATTTATTGATCAGTGTCTCTTGGGTCGGACGCTCAAAATAGATCATCACGTTCCGGCAGAAAATCAAATCAAGCGGGCTTTTGATGGGGAAATCGTCATCCATCAAATTGAGCCGCCGAAAGCGGATCATGGAAGCTAAGTGCGGCTTGACCTTATAGCAGCCCAGGCGGTCGCCGCGCCCACGAAGAAAATGCCGTCTCAGCATGTCTGGAGGCACGTCTCGAAATCGGTCTTCGTCATAGATGCCCGAGGCTGCCTTGGCTAAGACGCGCGTCGACAGGTCGGACGCCAAAATTTTAGAATCCCATTCCCGCGGGTTGCGAACGCCCTCGAAGAGGGTGATCGCGATCGTGTAGGGTTCTTCCCCGGTCGAGCAGGCAGACGACCAAATACGAATACGTTTCTCCGACATCAACTGGGGCAGGATCACGTCACGGAGAAAGTCGAAGTGTTTGGACTCGCGGAAAAAATCGGTCTTGTTGGTCGAAATCAGATCCAACATCCGTGTGAACTCTTCCTGCGTCGCATCTCCCGTCACTTTGTCGTAATACTGCGAAAAAGTCTCGAGTCCAAGGTCTCGCAGACGTTTGGACAACCTGGACTCCAGCAAACTTTGCTTTTGCTGATTGAGCGAGATTCCGCTCTCGTCATGGATCAACGTGCGAAAACATTCGAATTCCTTGGATGTAATCTTGTACTCCACTTGGAACGCCTCTACCTGGACCGGATATTCAGACCGCGCAACATACAGACTGCTTCTTCAAAATTCCTCGAACTCGTCACCCTTATGGCGACGGTCCTTGCCGTTGCCCGTCGTCAGGGCGACCAGTTCATGCTCTTCGGTTGATCTGGCAGAGACCACCGGTCGCTTTGTCGTCTTGAGATTGTACGCGCCCGCTGCCGGCTTGGTCGGCTGTTTGCCGGCCAGCGCACTCTCCGGCATCGCCCTCTCCGCCGCGCGTCGTGTATCAGACTGCCGGATCTGGAATACCTCCACTTGCCGCATCAATTCTTTGGCCTGTTCCTTCATGGACTGACTGGCGCTGGTCGTTTGTTCCACCAAGGCGGCATTCTGTTGGGTGGTCTCGTCCATCGACATAATGGCCTTACCCACTTGATCGATCCCACTTGCCTGCTCCTGGGAAGCCGTACTGATCTCCGCGATGATATCCGTCACTCGCTTGACGGAGCTGACGATATCCTCCAATGTCTTTCCGGATTGATTGACCAGCTCACTCCCATCCGTGACGCGCTGAATAGACTCGTTGATCAACCCTTTGATTTCCTTGGCAGCCGTGGCCGACCGCTGAGCCAGATTTCGCACCTCTGCGGCCACCACCGCAAATCCACGGCCATGTTCTCCTGCCCGAGCCGCTTCGACCGCGGCGTTCAACGCTAACAAGTTGGTCTGGAAGGCAATCTCATCGATCACGGTAATGATGTCCGCGATCTTCTTGCTGCTCTTGTTGATCTCGCCCATTGCATCCACCGCCCTCTGCGTAACGGACCTCCCTTTGTCTGCCGTTTCCCGGGCTGCAATCGCCAGATGGTTGGCCTGCTTGGCGCTCTCGGCATTTTGCTTTACGGTGCCGGTCATCTCTTCCATCGACGCCGATGTCTCCTCCAAGGCCGAGGCTTGTTCACTCGTCCGATTCGACAGATTTTCGTTTCCCCTGGTGATTTCCTCTGATCCCGTCGTCACCGCTTCCACTGCTGCCCGAACGGACCTGATCGTGTGGGTCAGATTCTGCACGACGGCATTGACACTGTGCTTGATCTTCTCCAACTCGCCGCTGTACGTCTCTGTCATCGACTGCGTCAGATCGCTGACCGCCAACTTCCCGAGTACGGATTGGGATTCCGCCACTAACCGTTCCATCTCCACTTGTGCCGTTTTCTGCGTCGTAATATCGGTCGCATAGGTGACGACCTTGCAGACCTTCCCATGACTACCCAGGATGGGATTGTAGGAGGCCTGAAACCAGATTTCTTTACCGCCCTTGCCGATTTGCCGATAGACGCCGGTGTCGAATTCACCGCGATTGAGTTTCTGCCAGAAGGCGGTGTATTCACCGGTGCTCGCATAGGTCGGATGACAAAACATCCGGTGGTGCCGGCCTTCAATCTCCTCCAAGCTGTAGCCGAAGGACCGTAGAAAATTGTCGTTCGCCGTGATGACCGTCCCGTCCAGATTGAACTCGATCGCCGCCTGCGATTTTCCGATGGCGTCGGTGATTCCCTTTACCTCGGCCACTTTAGACGCGATTTCTCGCTCCTGGTTCTTGACGGTGTGCTCCAGTCGTTCCCCCATCTTGTTGAATGATTGAGCGAGTTGCCCGACCTCATCCTTCGATTCCACTGTCGCTCTGGCAGTAAGATCGCCGCTCTCCAGCTTCAAGACTATTTTCCCCAGGTGAGCCAACGGTCGTCCGATCATCTGCGATATGACCCACCCGAGAATCAGCCCCACGCATACACCTACCAGAGTGAGTGCGATCATGATGCTCCGTGAGTGCTCATAAAGGACATTGCTTTCCTTATAGACCTTTTCGGCCTGACTCTCCTTCATGGCCGCCAGTTCGGCTGCTTTACCCATCACTTGCTGTGCGGCGGGTATCGCATCATGCACCTTCTGAATGGCATTGACGTTGTCGTCCCGCAAGGTCAAATTGACCGCTTCCTCCATCAACGCCATGTACGGAGGGAACATTCGCTCCAACTCCACAGAAATGGTTTTTGCTTCATCTGTCGTAGCCAACTTCTGAAATTCGGACAACTTGATTTGAAATTGTTGCTTGAGTTTTACGATGGTTTTGCTGAACTGCTCCTTTTCCTTCTGATCGGTGGAAATAATGGCCGCGCGTGTCAACCTGCTAATGCCGGTTATTGCAAGATTGACATCCTTGATCGCTGACAGCCCCTTGAGTTCCCGTTCGTACAGAACGGCTACCATATCGTTAACCGTAGACACCGTATTGATCCCAAAGAAACCTAGACCCGCCATAAGGGCCCCGACCGTGCCAAACGCGAACATCAGCTTCATGACTGTATTCAAATTCTTAAACACGCTCATGGAATCGTCCTACTCTCCTGCCTCTGTCATTTATCAGTCACGAGCCTTAGGCACGTCGTGCGCGCTGTATATCGCTCCCAAAATCAACAGACGAGTCTTCCGCTCGGGAATGTGTCGTTTCAGCATCTAGTCGAAGATTGTTAGAACTCTTCGAAGTCGTCGCCAGCGCTGGGACGGTCCTTCCCGTGGCCCGTCGTCAAGGCGACCGGCTGATGCTGTTCAGTTGATCGAGCAGCGATCGCCGGTCGCTTCGTGGTTTTTGGATTGAACGCACTCGCCGCAGACTTCTCCGCCAGTTTGCTTTCCCGCTTCACCGGCTCTGCGGCGCGCCGACTGTCAGATTGCTGGATCTTGAATACCTCCACTTGCCGCAGCAGCTCTTTAGCCTGTTCCTTCATCGACTGGCTGGCAGAGGCAGTTTCCTCGACCAGAGCGGCATTCTGCTGGGTGCCCTCATCCATCTGCATGATGGCCTTGTTCACCTGATCGATCCCGCTTGCTTGCTCCTGCGATGCCGCGCTGATCTCGGCGATGATGTCGGTGACGCGTTTGACGGATCCGACGATCTCCTCAAGCGTCTTCCCCGACTGGTTGACCAACTCGGTGCCGTCCGTCACGCGTTGGATCGATTCGTTGATCAACCCCTTGATCTCTTTCGCGGCGGTTGCCGACCGCTGAGCCAGATTTCGCACCTCTGCGGCCACCACCGCAAATCCACGGCCATGTTCTCCTGCCCGAGCCGCTTCGACCGCGGCGTTCAACGCTAACAAGTTCGTCTGGAAGGCAATCTCATCGATCACGGTAATGATGTCCGCGATCTTCTTGCTGCTCTTGTTGATCTCGCCCATCGCGTCGACGGCCTTCGTGGTGACGGCGCCTCCCTTGTTGGCGATATCGCGCGAAGCGATGGCCAATTGATTCGCTTGTTTGGAGTTGTCGGCGTTCTGTTTGACGGTGGATGTCATTTCTTCCATTGACGCGGAGGTTTCCTCCAGAGCGCCGGCCTGCTCGCTGGTCCGTTGCGCGAGGTCATCACTGCCTTTGCTGATTTCCTCCGCTCCGGCCGTGACGGCTTCGACCGCTCCGCGCACCAGCGACACGGTTTGAGTCAATTGCGTGATCGCCGTATTGAGGCTCACCTTCATCTGTTCGAA